>Ga0316189_10000379_pt1 | contig 44135 bp, 37 predicted proteins | sample LowCovwburrow_MG_FD_204930 | JGI IMG/M metagenome (GOLD analysis project Ga0316189, IMG submission 204930) | Coastal sediment microbial communities from Maine, United States - Lowes Cove worm burrow | ecosystem: Environmental > Aquatic > Marine > Coastal > Sediment | place: USA: Maine... | reverse complement strand
GCTGTGATAATCATCATGGCAATTGTTACATGCCGTAAAATCGATAGGGGCGGAGAATCGTTTCTCATGGCATTGTCTGCAATCGACTTCTTGGTGCCTACCTTCCAATGGATAATCTGTGGTGGTATGATCAAAAAAGTCCATGGAGCGTAAGGAAAGAAAGCTACTTTCTCGATGGCATTTGACACATTCATTACCGTATTTGCCTTCATGTGTGTCATCATGGCATTTTACACAGCTATTTTCATTGACATTACTTCGGTTCTGAAAAACTTCAAGGGGATCACTTGATTTTGAATGGCAACTGAAACAATCCTCGGTTTTATGCTTTCCCCTTAAGGTGAATTCGGTAAGATCATGATCAAAATTTCCTTTTCCGATAAAATCCGAAAACGCCGTTTCTGTATGACATTGGATACACTGGCCTTCCAATTGGTTGTTGTGTGGGTCGTCATGACATGAAACACAATCGTTAAATGACAAATCGGTGAATTCTTGAAATTCCTGACCATTTCTCGTCGTCATTTGATGACATTCAAGACAATCAACAGTGGCATGTTCCCCTTTTAGTTGAAAATTGGCCTCATCATGGTCAAACTTGGGTGCGGGTTTAAAACCTTCCATATCATGGCAATCAACACAGGTATTCGATAGGGTTTCCTGATGATAATCATCATGACAGGAAAGACAGGTTTTATCCAACCCCAAAAAGGTATTCTTTCTTTTTCTTATCTCGGCATCGGCAATATTTTCTGAAACGTGGCATTTTCTACAATCAACCTCTTCGTGGGCCCCTTCGAGTTCATAGCTCGTTAGGTCATGGTCAAAATTGTCCTCATCAAAACGGACCATGTCAAATTTACGACCATGATGATCGCTATGACATTCAAAACAATCTTTCGCCTTTACCGTGGATTCCGCATGATAACCACTTTTTTTATTGATTAGTGATTGAATTTCGGTATGGCATTCCAGACATTTTCGATCAGAAACCTTATCGCCCAAGTCATGACATAAGGTACAATTACTCATCCCCTCCAATTCGGCATGGGCTTCAGATAAGTCACCAGGGGATATTTGCCCATAGGAAAATGACATGGCCAGAAGAAATAAGAATGTTATATGTTTTATACTTGCTCTCAAGCCATTATCAATGTTTTTTCATTATATGCCCAAAGCGTTTGGAGACTTCAATCCCGGCATTTTGTAAAAAGCTGGTAGGCAATTCACCACCTGCAAAAATAAAGACCATATCATTTTTAATCTCCATGGCTTCGTCATCTTCGGTATTGATCAAAACGCTTTGGTCGTTTATTGACAACAAATTAGAATTATATACAACCTTAATAGAGTTATTGGCTATAGCCTCCTCGATGTTTTCCCTGTTTTTGGGCTTTAGCCTAGAAAACTTATCTTTTCTATAGGAAAGGATTACCTCATTCCCGTCTTTCAAAAGTAAAGCGGATTCAATGGCAGAATCGCCACCCCCGACAACAATTATTTTTTTGTTGGATATCTGCTCAGGTTCCAATAAACGATATGCAACTTTTTGGGTATCTTCTCCTGGAACGCCTAATTTTCTGGGAGTTCCTCTTCTTCCTATGGAAAGCAAGACCTGGTTGCAAATATATTCGTTACCAGTATTGGTAGTTATTCTGAACGTTTCATTTTCTATGGGTGTTATACCTTCAACTTTGGTGTGTTCGAGGATTTCCAGATTATGTTCCGAAATAACTTTATTCCACAATTGTAGCAATTCGTCTTTACTGGTATTGTACAATTTTGCCTTTCCGTAAAGTGGAAGGTTCATAGGTGCCGTCATGACGATTTTAGATCTTGGAAAGGTGTATACCGTTCCTCCTAAAGAGTCTTGTTCTAAGGTAATCGAAGTTAGCCCTAGTTCTTTGGCGGCCAGAGTGGCCGAAATTCCTGCAGGTCCTGCGCCGATAATTACTACATCAAGTACATTTTCCTTGGATGGTTTTTTGTTCTTGGCAATGTTTTGCATAGCCTGTTGCCCTTGCTCAACACTATTTTTTATTAAGCCCATACCACCCAATTCTCCAGCAATGTACATGCCTTTGATATTGGTTTCATAATCCTCACTGACATGCGGAAGGTCAACTCCTCTTTTTTCAGTACCAATCTTAAGGGATATGGCTTCTACTGGGCAAGCGTGAAAACAAGCCCCATGACCTATGCAATTTGAAGTGTTAATGACTGTGGCTATGCCATTTACAATACCGAGAATGTCTTTTTCCGGACAGGCAGTTATACAGGCGCCACTCCCAATACAAGCGTTCAGATCTATGAAAGGATATAATGAAACGGGTTCAAAAAGCCCTTCTTCTTTGGCAATAGCAACTTTCTTGACTGTTTCTATCGTCTTTTTGTTCTTTTTTCTGATATAGAAGAATACCGTTAATGCACAAAGTAGAAACACTGTTCCGTAAACAAGCACTTCTTCCAATAAAACTTCATTCATCAGATTGTATGTTAGGTTGTTTTAGTTTAAACAATTGATAATGGATATACCCTACCTTTTAAAATATCCATTTATAACCAAAAGCCAAGGTAACCCCGATATGAATAACAACAATGACCAGCATGATTAAGGCAAAAGGCATATGGGCGACATGCCAATACTTGAATAATCTCTGCATGGTTTGTAATCTCGCGATTTTTTTGGAGAGTAAAATTTCACTTCTCACCATTTTCATAATGCTCTTTCTATCTGATTTTGGTAAGTCTTTCCGATTTAATACTTTCTTCAAATAGCCCAATTTCTTTCGATTGTCCGTAGTATTCCCTTCGCTCATTAAATCAGAAATGATATCTAAGGTATTTGATTCCAAATTGAATTTTTGATGTAAAACCACAGCCAAGTCGGTTTTCATTTCCTTAAGTTCGTTCATGGTCATCTGTCTACCTTCAATCGTTTTAGGAATCTGATTATATATAAATCTTCCAGCAACACCACTTAAAACCACTGCAACCATACTCCAAAAGGCCACTGAAACAATACCCCCGAACTTAAACGCGGTGTGAAACAGCACAAGTATGGGGCCTAGGGTACATAAGAAAATATGGAATTCCAATAAATACTTTAAACGTATCTGTTTGGCTAAAAAATTATAACGCTTTCTAGCAATGTAGACAGTAACCCCGAATAGAATCATTAGGGTACCTATGATTCCGAGACCCTGGCCATATATTCCACTTGGCTTAAACCAATTATGTCTGGGATGATAGAATCGTTCTTCCAGGGAAGTGTTATAATAGGTAAAACCTATATAAAATAAATACACGGTCACTACCAAGGTAATTACGACCATTGCTGTAATATACGCTATGTGCATAGATTTTTTCAATACTATATTAACTGATTAATACTGAAAATGTTATATGATAAACGTTTTTTTCCAAAAATATTAAGGGGTTGGACTGGATTCAAATTTTGATAAATTTCTACAAAAAGGGGCAAGTCACATGAAAATATGTATAAAGTATACCATACAAGTTGCTTATCGTTTATTGTATGCTTAATAGCTTCCTTTTTGAATTCTAAAAGAATCACCTTTCTTCATCAAATTATTCTAAAAACCTTTCAATAATTGTGGCAAATGGGTCGTATATTCGGTTCTTTGTAAATATGATATAAGTCAGATTTTCTGCATTTAATATTTTTTAAGTTTACCTCAAATACAATAAACATTAAAACTATGAAAATAGGTATATTAAAAGAAACCCAAAAAGGAGAAAAGCGGGTAGCTATCACACCAAAAATAGCTAAACAACTTGTTGATAAAGGATTTGAAGTTAGAGTTGAAGAAGATGCTGGTGCAAATTCAAGTTATAAAAACTCTGATTATAGTAAGGCAGGTGCTCCTATTCGTAGTAAAAAAGATATTTTTAGTAAAGCCGATATTTTAATAAAAATAAATCCTTTTGATAATGAAGAACTGGAAAAATTAAAAAAAGGACAGATAATAATTGCTCAACTTTTTCATAAATCCCATCCAAATGATATGCATATAATTTCAAAGAGAGGAGCAACAGCCCTTTCAATGGATGCTATGCCACGAATATCCAGAGCACAGGATATGGATGTCTTAAGTTCTCAAAGTAACTTAGCCGGTTATAAAGCAGTTATTAGAGGAGCTTTTGAAATGACTAAAATTTTTCCTCTAATGATGACAGCTGCTGGGACAATAACACCTGCAAGGGTTTTAGTTTATGGTGTTGGTGTTGCCGGATTACAAGCTATTGCTACAGCGAAGCGTTTGGGTGCAGTTGTTGAAGCAACTGATATTCGATTAGAAACCAAAGAACAGACGGAATCTTTGGGTGCAAAATTTATTACAGTTAATAATGAAGGAGAAGAGTCTGAAGGTGGTTATGCAAAAGTGGCTTCTGAAGACTATGCAAGACGCCAGAAAGAAGCGGTAAATGAATCTCTGTTCAAGGCAGATCTTGTAATTACCACCGCCATGGTTCCGGGTAGAACATCGCCTGTATTAATTACAAAGGAACAGGTTGAGAAGATGAAAAATGGTGCAGTTATTATTGATTTAGCAGCTGCTCAAGGTGGAAATTGCGAGTTGAGTAAATTTAACAAAACAGTGGTTAAAAATGGTGTGAAGATTATTGGAACCACTATAGCTCCCGAAAGTGTATCTACAAATGCCAGTGATTTATTTGCAAAAAACATGTATAATTATTTAATGCATTTAACTGAGGGTAATGAATTTAAATGGGATTTGGATGAACAAATAACTGATGAAACTCTAATTGTATTTAATGGGGAAATTAGACAAAACGGTCAAAACAGACAAAACGAATAAATTATGACAGAATTAATAGATTTTATTAGCAATAACCTCCAAATGATTTATATCGTCATTCTAATGATATTCGTTGGAGTTGAAGTAATTGGGCATGTTCCGGCAGTATTACATACTCCATTAATGTCTGGCGCAAATGCAATCCATGGGGTGGTAATAATTGGGGCAATTTTAGTGATGATGGGAGCAGATCCTGAAAATATACTTGCGTTAGCACTTGGTTTTGTAGCCGTATTACTTGGAACTTTAAATGTTGTTGGCGGATTTGTAGTAACCGACCGCATGTTAGAAATGTTTAAAAAGAAAAAATAATGGAATACATATTTAGTCTAGAATTTATTTATCTCATAGCATCAATAACGTATATTCTTGGCTTAAAAATGCTAGGGCATCCTGAAACTGCACGAAAAGGTAATTTAATAGCAGCCGCAGGTATGACCTTGGCAATTTTTGGTACTATCTTTTTATATCAGGGTGAAGTCCCAATGTTCATTTATTCACTAATTGGTATTGCTATCATTATAGGAACTATTATAGGTTGGGTAGTTGCTAAAAAAGTAGCAATGACAAAAATGCCTGAATTAGTTTCACTGTTTAATGGTATGGGAGGGGCTAGTGCCGCTCTTATTGGATTAATAGAGTTCCATCATTATGTTGGAGACACTATTTCTATAGTGACCATTTTAGCAGGAATTATAATTGGTAGTATCTCATTTTCAGGTAGTATGATTGCTTGGGGTAAACTTAATGGCACTATCACTAAACCTATTCGACTACCTAAGTACAATATATTAAACAATATAATCTTTATTATTTTAATTGTTTTTGCCGCTTTTATGGCTTATTCCGGCACTGATAGTCAACTCTATTTATATATACTCTTTTTTGGAGCTCTGACTTATGGAATTTTATTAGTACTACCTATTGGTGGTGCAGATATGCCGGTGGTAATATCTCTTTTAAACTCATTTACCGGACTAGCTGCTGCACTTGGAGGTTTTTTATATGGAAATATGGTAATGTTGACTGGAGGAATCTTAGTAGGCTCTGCTGGAACAATATTGACTTTTGCTATGTGTGATGCAATGAATAGATCACTTTTTAATGTAATTTTTAGTGGTTTTGGAGATACCGATATAACAGGTAATGAAGGTAGCTCTGGTAAAATACAAGGAACGGTCAAAAAAACCACAGCTAGTGATGTAGCAATATTGATGAATTATTCTCAAAGAATAATTTTTGTTCCTGGATATGGACTTGCTGTAGCACAAGCACAACATGCTATTCATGAATTAGAACAACTACTCGTTAATAAAGGCATAGAAGTTAAATATGCCATACATCCTGTTGCCGGAAGAATGCCTGGGCATATGAATGTTTTATTAGCCGAAACAAATGTAGATTATGATAAGCTTGCAGAAATGGAAGATGTTAATCCTGAGTTTCAAAATACTGATGTTGTATTTGTCGTTGGTGCAAATGATGTAGTTAATCCTGCAGCTCACAATGACCCTTCAAGCCCTATTTATGGTATGCCCATTTTAGAAGTTGAAAATGCTAAGCATATCATAATTAATAAAAGAAGTATGAGCCCTGGTTATGCTGGTATTGAAAATGAGTTATTTTTTAAAGAGAACACTAAAATGTTGTTCGGGGATGCCAAAAAAAGTATAGAAATGATTTTAAGGGAATTAAAGGATCTTTAATTTCTGGAACTAATTTACCACCCTTAATTTTTGAATTGATCCGGACAGGTGTGTTCCCATACCAACCTTTAGGTTTATACAAAGTAACCCCATTGCTTCAGGCCTTGCTTTATTTTAGGAATAACAAAGTGAATATTGAACCGATATTTTCCAAAAACAAACAACACCTTTGACGAGAAAGAGCAAAGGTGTTGTAATTAACAATAAAACTAACTCAATAAAAAAATTTTGAACCTATGATTATTTGATTTTTACACAATATATAATCATAGGGATCGTAATATCTTTAAGAACTATTGGATAATGCCATATTCCTCTATAAATTGATGCATAGTAAATTGTCAATTTGATACCTGATATATCAAAAAATCAATATTTTATGGATTATTTGATTAATTTGCCAATACAAGTCCAATAAATAATATAATAATCTACTCAAAGCTAAATAAAATAACAATATTAAAATGATAGCATATTGTCATAAGAATAACGAATAGATTCAAAATCAAGAAGAGCGTGGATATATTGAAAAAGATTCACAGAGAGATAGTTCCATTATCGCCAGAGGATAGCTTCCTTGTGGAGGATCGTACCAAGGAATTTTTTGATTATCCGATGCATTTTCACCCAGAAATGGAGCTTAACTTTCTTCTTAATGGGAAAAATGTTCGTCGAATGGTGGGTGATAGTATCGAAAACATCGATGATATAGAATTGGTACTTCTTGGCTCCAACTTGCACCATGTTTGGGAAAAACACGAGTGTACCAATAAAAAGGTACGGGAGGTCACGATACAATTTCATGATGATTTGTTTGATGATGTGTTTTTAAATCGAAGTGTAATGCGCCCGATCAAGGAGATGTTCGAGCGATCTTCACACGGCATATTGTTTTCAAGGGAAACGTCACTTGCCTTAAAAGACAGGATTTTAAATGTGTCGAAAATGGGGGGCATGGATAATTTCATGGAATTGTTCTCGATACTTTTTGATTTAGCCATATCAAGAAAACAGCGATTGTTGTCTACCTTGAGTGTGCAGCCAATGAATTTTGAGCATAACCATAAAATAAAGGTGCTTTACGATTTTGTTCAAAAAAATTATTCAAAGAAAATCACCCTTACTGAAGCTGCGGAATTAGTGAATATGAGTAATGTTTCCTTTAACCGATTTATTAAAAGAAGAACAGGGAAGACTTTTGTTGATTATCTGAATGAGGTGAGAATAGGATACGCTTCTAAATTTTTAGTAGAGAAAGAAATGGGTATTTCTGAGATTGCCTTTATCTGTGGTTTTAATAGCATAGCCAATTTTAATAGGGTATTCAAAAAAAATAAAAAAAGGACACCTACCGAATACAGGAATGAATTTTCAGGAATCAAGAGGGCCTTGTAAGTGATAGTATTTTTCTATAAATGGAAAGAACACTGGGGGTATCAGGGTTTTGCTAATTCTCATTTAGCATCGAGATGATTTCAATAAGCGCCCTGCCATTGTGGTATGGGCATTTCCAAGGGCCTACTTTATCTTCGGAAGTATAAGGTTTACCATTCGCATCCACCCGAAAAAACCACTCTCCGTTTTTAGCATCGATGATATTGGTTTTGGTAAACTCCCAAATTTGACGACTAATATTTAAATACGAACTGTCTTTTGTCTTTACCCACGCATAGCATAGGCCTACCATGGCCTCGGCCTGTGGCCACCAATGTTTGTCCTTGTCTATAACTTGGTTTTCAAAATCCTTTGCATTCCATATACCAAAATCCTTATCAATGGCTTCTAACGTAAATGTCTTGACTACAGCAATCAACATTTTGTCTGTTTTATTGACCATATTCGAGTCGTCTACTACATGTGCAGCGTGGCATAATAACCAAGCTGCTTCAATGTCATGACCATATGAAGTTTCTGTCGACATGGATTTCCAATCCTTTGTAAAGAAAAGTTTCAAATGATTCTGGTCATTAAAAATTCTGCCTAGAAAAAGAGTGATTAATCTCTTGAGCGAATATGCAACTTGGTCGTCACCAGTTATTTCATACAATGTAGTATAGGCCTCTAGGATGTGTAAAATGGTATTTGTGGTTTTTGGGGCATTGAGATCCTTTTCACTTAATCTTAGGTCTTCTATATTTTGCCAATTTTCATCGAAAGCTTCTATATAACCGCCATATTCAGCATCGTATGCTTTATCCTCCAACAAATTGAAAAGTTGCATCGCCCAAATCAACGCCTTGGAATTTTTGGAGTATTTATAATATTCCGAGAGTGCATAAACACTAAAGGCCTGGGCATAGCTTTGTTTTCTCCTATTGGTCGGTTTCCCCACATAGTCTACCTCCCAATAAACACCACCATTCGTTTTGTCATTAAAATGGTCATATAAATATTCAAAGGCCCTTAGGCATTCTTTATCATATCTGGCATCTTTATAAAAATTATTGGCCCTAGAGAAAGTCCATAATATACGGGTATTCAGTATGATACCCTTAGGTGCTTCATTAATTACATTATTTGAGTGATCAATACGACCAACAAAGCCGCCATTTTCAATATCCAAGGTATTGCTCTGCCAGAAATCCAAAATTTGCTTTAATTCAATTTCCAATTCAAGCGTAAAGTCATCCTTTTCTTTAGCAACCATAGTTTAGATGTATCTTCTTTAGTAAAGGCCTTTATTATTTTCTATCAAGTTCATAATTTGCTCAACAGAACCTCTTGAAGAATGCTTGTCTTCTGGGGTGTTCTTACAATAATCCACTAGGGTTTGGATGGTGGATTTAGCGACATGCATTCGCGTATCAGAAGAGGCATAATAAATATATACATCACCATTGTCATCGGCTATCCATCCATTGGAAAACAACACATTTCCGACATCCCCAATGATTTCCTTGTCATCTGGGGCCATGAAATAGCCACCTGGTTGAAAAATGACATTGGTGATATCATTTAGATCTGTCATAAACATGTAGAGTACATACCGTAATCCCGCTGCCGTATTACGAACACCATGGGCCAAATGCAGCCAACCCTCCCTTGTTTTAATAGGAGAGGGGCCTTGGCCATTTTTCAATTCATAAATGGTATGGTATTCCTTTGGATTGATAATAACCTCATTCTCAACTTTGGGAAAGGACATATCTGCAATAAATCCCAAACCTATACCACCACCAGTACCGGTTTCGATAAACCCATCTTGTGGTCGTGTATAGATTGCATAGTTCCCTGCTACAAATTCCGGGTGCAAGGTCACATTGCGTTGTTGGTTTGAAGATGACATCAGATCGGGAAGACGTTCCCAGGTTTTTAGGTCTTTTGACCTTACGATCCCCGCATTTGCGATAGCCGAAGATGTATCTAATTCTGAGACGTTCGGGTTTTTTCTTTCGGTACAGAAAATACCGTAAACATAACCGTCTTCATGCAAGGTAAGACGCATATCGTAGACATTGATATCGGGGTCGCTGGTTTGGGGCAATGTGAGAGGTGTCTCCCAAAATTTGAAATTATCGATTCCGTTATCACTTTCGGCCAGAGCAAAAAACGATTTTCTATCTTTTCCTTCAACCCTTAATGCCAAAACGTATTTCCCCTGCCATTTAATGGCACCTGCATTAAATACTGCATTAATACCAATTCGTTCCAAAAGTAAAGGGTTTGATTCTTTATTCAGATCGTACCTCCAATATAGGGGAACATGTTCCGCTGTAAGAATTGGGTATTGGTATTTTGAATAAATGTTGGAGCTATGTGGAATTTCAATATTCTTCCTTTTGGTTAAGCCAGTATGCTCTTTGTATAATTGCTCGATTGATTTTGAACAAGTCTTTTTAGTTGTGGTTTTCATTACATAAAAAATATATTGGGAAATTACGCTTCCCTTTTTTCGGTTAATTCCTTGTTTATTTTAATCATGAACTTATCATCCAATTTGTAAAAAAGGATGAATATTGACGATAAGAGTGCCCCAATTGCTGGCAAGACACTCATCATTAATCGTATTCCGGTTTTTGCCTCTTCGCTTTGCTCCATATTGGCTTCAAAACCATAATAGGCCAAAATCCAACCTGTAAGCGCCCCGCCCAAGGTCCAGCCCATTTTTTGGGACATGGAGGAGGAGGAGAATATCAAACCTGTTGCCCTTCGGCCGGTTTTCCATTCCGAATAATCGGCAATATCCGCATACATTGACCATAACAACGGGAAAATGATACCTGCACAAATACTGATCAAAAATTGGAAAAGGAAAATGGGAATCAAATCATCTGCTTTGAAAAAAAAGAAGAGTATACTTAGTAGGGTCGCAAAGACCATTGCCAGAAAAAAAGTTCTTTTTTTACCAATTAGGTCAGACACCGGCTTTGCCAGTACTACCCCTATAATATTTGCTGCTTGCCCAAGGACCAGATACAGTGTGCTATAGGTTATTGGAACGTTCAGCATTGGAAATTGGAATGCATCTTTAGTATCAAAATAATACTTGAAGTAATAGATCGTTGATCCATCGCGGATAGAATTGAAAATCAAGGTGCTTATCCCTGCACCTAATAGAATAAACCAAGGCGCATTTTTTGCCAAATTTCTAAGATCTGACTTTAATGATGTTTTTTGTGCTTTAGGGGGTTGAATTCTTTCGCGCGTAAAATAAAAAGTACCATAGAAGAATATTGCAGCGATAATGGCATAAATAGTCATAGTCTGCTGCCATCCTTTTTGAGGATTAAGAATTCCATCATCATTGCCTAAAAAGGCTACCAGAGGTTCAGCGGTGGCAAGGACCAAAATGCTCCCTGCAAATGCAAATATAAACCTGAAAGAAGCCAAAGAAGTACGGTCCCTTAAATCAGAGGTCATTACCCCTAGGAGGGAAGCATAAGGCACGTTAACAGCAGTATATACGATCATCATTAAGCAGTAGGTGATATACGCATAAATGATTTTAGAAGAAACCGATAGGTCTGGTGTAGTAAACGTAAGAACTCCGAAAAGGGCAAAAGGTACCGCCATCCACATCAAATAAGGCCTGAATTTGCCCCATTTTGTATTTGTCCTATCTGCAATGATTCCCATTATCGGATCATTCAGGCCATCAAAAATCCGGGTAACCAGGAACATGGTACCCACAACTGCTGCAGAAATTCCAAAAACATCGGTATAGAAAAACAAAAGGTAAACGCTGAACATTTTCCAGAACATAGAGGAGGCAAAATCACCAAATCCATATCCTATTTTTTCCTTTAGCTTAAGTTTTTCCATGCTGTCCCCATTTTGATTTTTGACCTTGTTGTTCCGCTATTTAATCTTACTTAATTTCTTGAGAAAGAGCACATTTTGCAGGGCGTGGAATTGCCTAAAATCCGAGCTGCTTTTTTGACCTTTGAAAGGAGCGAAATAATGATCGGGCCATGCATTTCTCCAGAAAAGTGCCCATGAAATTCCTTTATCAGATACGTTTTTATGCAAAACAGCTGTCCACCAGTCGTCAACGGTGACCATATTCAATCCTCCTTCAGTCATCGCATAGGGCTTGTTTTTTTGCTTTCCTAATTTGGCCAAAAGGGTCAGGTTGAGGTTCAAAAGTTCAATGTATTCCTCAGTGCTCTTTTTATGGTACAGGTCCATCCCCAGTATATCAACAAATTCATCCCCAGGATAGTACCTCAAATATTCCGCTTCGCCTTTTACGGCATCTGTAGAATAACAGTACAATAGATTATGCACGTTATGCTTTTGGGTCAAGAATTCAAAGGTTTCTTTCCAGAGTAGTTTAAATTCATCGGGGGTACAATTGCCATGTCCCCACCAGAACCAGGAACCATTCATTTCATGATAAGGTCTAAATACAATTGGAATGGGATCACCCCGTTTGGTCTTAAGGCCGTTCAGAAATTCTGCAACTTTAGCTAGCCACGCCTTATATTTAGGATTTAATGAGCCTCCTTCCAATACATGGGAAACTGCTGCCGTTGGATCCCAGGCCGACTTTTTGGTGACCGGGTTGTCCGGGTGCCAACTTAAGGTGATAATTCCTCCATCTTTATGAGCCTTTTTAATGAGTTTGCCCATGAGGTCAAAATTAACCGTATCCAAATTTTGGGTATGACCCAATTCAATATGACCCAACTCAAAACCGTAAACTGCTGGAAAATCACCTAAAACTTCATTTACGTCGCTTTTATATATGTTTCCATCATTTTTCCATCCAAGGCCATATGCAGTTGCATCTTGATGGCCAAAGGCATAACCTGTCTTGGGGATTTCCTTGATTCTTAGCATCAAATGCTTTGCAGAAATATCCGCTTTATCATCGGATAATTCCACTAGGGCAGCGTCTCTTAATAGCGAAGATTTACAGGACATAAGCGTTGAATTCAATAGCAGAATGACAAATGTTGATTTTGCAATGCTACCTATTACAGGGTATAATTTATTGATTTCTTGACAATTCACGTTTACGATTTTAAAAGCTTGTTTATGAATATGTTATGGTTGAAAATTGCTTAAACATCAATTAGGGTTTCTGTAAAATTAAATTGAAACTTAATCTTTATTCAATACTATTCTATCATATGTTGGAAGAATATATGCATCAATGGCTTTTGTTCTTGACATGGTTGGCTTGATGCTTCTTTATATCCAATAGTTTTATGTAAGGCTTATATGTCTTAACCAAAGGGAGTTTTAACTGATTCAATTTTGTCAAATCAATATCGTTTTTATTCAAATCTATCAATACTCTTATCAGATTGGCCAAAAAATTCCAAATATGATGTATTTAATTTTTAACTTGGGAGAATAACTAATCAGGTATTATGCAAATAAAGGAATCATCAGAATTATATGACGTCATTATAGTCGGCTCAGGCGCAGGAGGAGGTATGGCAACCAAACAGTTGGCAGATGCTGGTTTAAATGTTGCAGTAATTGAGGCCGGACCTTTCTTTGATCCCAAGAATCCTGAACAAATGACCCAATTTAAATGGCCCTATGAATCGCCAAGAAGAGGTGCAGGTACTACAAGGGCTTTTGGTGAATTTGACATGGCATATGGGGGTTGGGAAATCGAGGGGGAACCCTATACGCATACTGAAGGCACAAAATTCGATTGGTACAGGTCACACATGCTCGGAGGCAGAACCAACCATTGGGGACGAATTTCATTGCGATTTGGGCCTAAGGATTTTAAGCATAAAGATGTTGACGGCCATGGGGATAACTGGCCAATTAGTTATGATGATGTAAAACCTTATTACGATAAGGTTGATAAGCTCATTGGGGTTTTTGGAACGAATGAGGGATTACCCAATGATCCAGATGGCTTTTTTCTTCCTCCCCCGAAGCCAAGATTACACGAACTTTTTTATATCAATGGCGCGAAGAAGTCAGGTATTCCTGTCATACCAAGTAGAATGTCAATGTTGACCAAAAAAATAAACAATGATCGGGGTGTATGTTTCTATTGTGGACAATGCTCTCGTTCATGCTCGGTTTATGCTGATTTCTCTGCTGGTAGCTGTTTAATTTTCCCAGCACAAAAAAGTGGTGGTCGCATTAAGATTTTTGTGAACTCCGTAGTACGTGAAGTAACTACCAATGAAGAGGGTAAGGCCACTGGTGTTTCATATATTAGTAAAGATGATCGCAAGGAATATAAATTAAAGGCAAAGATTGTTGTTTTGGCAGCTTCGGCCTGTAGTTCGGCTAGAATATTGTTGAATTCCAAGAGCAAGCAACATCCCAATGGATTAGGTAATAGTAGCGATCATGTAGGTAAATATCTGCATGATTCCACAGGTGCAAGTAGGGCCGGTTTTATTCCAGGCTTAATGAACCGTAAAACATCGTACAATGAAGACGGAGTAGGTGGCATGCACGTGTATTCCCCTTGGTGGGGCGATAATTCAAAACTGGATTTCCCTAGAGGATATCATATCGAATTATCGGGCGGCATGGGAATGCCCAATTATGGCTTTGGTTATGACCCCAATGAGTTCAACAAGTTCTTTGGATTAAAAGTAGGGGGATATGGTGATAATCTCCGGGAAGATGTTAAAAAGTATTATGGCTCTGTTGTTCATTTTGGAGGCAGGGGAGAAGCGATTGCCAGAAAAGACAATTATTGCGAGATAGACCCAACTACGGTAGATCAATTTGGGATTCCAGTATTGAAATTCAATTACAGATGGTCTGATTTTGAAATTAAACAAGCTAAGCATATGCAAGATACTTTTGAAGATTTATTGCATAATATGGGGGGTGAGCCCTTGGGTGATAAACCAGGCAAGGATACAGATTATGGTTTGTTGGCCCCAGGTAGGATTATCCATGAGGTTGGCACGACTCGTATGGGTGATGACCGCAAAACTTCCGTTACCAATAAGTACCAACAACTGCATGATGTGAACAATGTTTTTATTGTAGATGCAGGGCCTTTTGTGTCCCAAGCAGATAAAAACTGTACTTGGACCATCTTAGCGCTATCTTGGAGAGCCTCTGATTATATCATTGAACAATTAAAACATCAAAATATCTAGTGTTGTGTTAAGTCTGATGTGTCGGTTAAGTGATAGTTGTTTTTTGACAGGTCAAGGCAAAAAATTAGTGCATAGCCGTAGCTACGGAATCATTTTTTAACGCAGGACTGGTAAAAAAGAAAAAGGCTTGGGCCAGCTAAAACAGGCTTTACATAACACCAAAAATATGGATAGAAGAAAAAGTATACAAGCAATTATTCTAGGAGCGGGTGCTGGGGCTACTGGCTTGGTATTCAATGGTTGTAAAACCGAAGGAGAGCCAACTGTAGAAGATAACATTTCACGAGGTGCAGAAAATTTTTTTGGAAGAACACCCGAGGAATTGGAGCTGATTGAAAAATTGAATGCAGAGCAATTATTCAATGATCATGAAATGGAAACCATTGCAGTCTTGAGTACGGTAATACTTCCGCCAAAAGAACCTCATGGAGGTCCGATTGAAGCTGAGGTTCCTGAGTTTATCGAGTTTATGGGCAAGGATTTTCCAGAAATGCAAATGACACTACTCGGGGGACTTATGTGGTTAGATCATATGTGTAATACAGAATTTGGGATTGAATTTAAATCAGCCGATTTAGCGCAACAAAAGCAGATTTTAGACCCTATTGCTTTTCACGATGTTGAAGTGCCTTTGGAGAAACAAGCTTTGGAAATCCAGTTTTTCCATATGATGCGTGGTTTAACGGTTACCGGTTATTATACTTCAAAAGTTGGGATTGCCGAATTAGGGTATAAAGGTAATATGCCCAATGTCTGGGATGGTGTGCCCGCAGCTGTTCTCGAGCAACATGGTGTGGCATATGATCCGGATTGGATCTCTAAGTGTGTGGATCAGAGCAAAAGGGCAATTATTGCCGAATGGGATGATGAAGGAAATTTATTGACTTAAATAAGACTTAATCCGTGTTTGTCCCCTCCTTAAAAAAGTGGAGGTATCTCGATTAAGCGAGACGTAGGGGTTGAAGACTCAGGTTATAGATATAATCCTATAACAATAAAACAAAATGCACATGAAAAAATTGGTAGCAATCTTAATTATTATGACATTCTGTGCTACAATGACCGCGCAGGAATTTGGAATACAATTGTACAGTCTAAGGAATCAATTTAAAAAAGATGTTGCGGGATCACTTAAAACCATAAGTGATTGGGGATTGACGAATTTGGAAGGTGGGGATACCTACGGATTGACCTTTGAGGAATTTGATAGTCTATTAGACCAGCACAATCTGGATGTTGTAAGTATAGGTGCCAATTATGATGATTTAAAGAATAATCCTGAGAAAGTATTGGCCAGTGCAAAGCAATTCAGTGCAAAATATGTAATGTGTGCATGGATTCCACATAAGGGAAACAAATTTGATATCGGGACAACAAAGGAAGCCGTTGCCATTTTTAATACTGCGGGTAAATTATTGAAGGATGCAGGGATTACCTTGGCTTATCATGCCCATGGATATGAGTTTAGGCCTTATAAAAATGGAACTTTGTTCGATTATATGGCCGAGAATGCTACTAACTTTGCATTTGAGATGGATGTATATTGGGTGCAACATGGCGGAGCAGACCCACTTACCTTGCTTAATAAATATCCCGATAAATTCGTATTGTTCTACTTAAAGGATATGGAAAAAGGTGTTGTTGGTAATAATACAGGGCATGAAGATGTTGAGACCAATGTGGTTTTAGGTACAGGACAAGTAGATATTGAAGGAATCGTTAAAAGAGGAATGGAGCTTGGTGTTGAATATATGTTCATCGAAGATGAATGTTCCCGAGTGGTAGAACAGGTGCCTCAAAGCCTTGAATTTCTTAATGGGATAAAATGATAAACTCAAATCGTGTAATTGGATGCACATTCCTTTGCCTAATTTTAATGGGCTTTGGGGCATGTAAATATGAGACGAAAGCCACCGCAAAAAAAGAATCGCCGAATATAATCTGGCTGGTTGCTGAAGATCAATCACCAGATTTCTTTCCTATGTATGGTGATAGTACCATTTCATTACCAAGTTTAGCGACTTTAGCAACAGATGGAGTCGTTTTCGACAATGCCTTTTCACCAGTGCCCGTTTGTGCTCCGGCAAGAAGCGCTTTGATTACGGGAATGTATTCTACAACTTTAGGAACGCACAATATGCGTACATATAAGGCTTGGGCGAATGAAAACGAGCCATCAATAGAAATTCCGAGTTATTCCCCCATTGTTCCTGACGGAGTGAAAATGTTCACAGAGTACCTTAGAAAGGAAGGATACTATTGCATTAATGGGCCAAAGGAGGATTATAATTTTGCAAAGACCGAAGCCGCATGGGATGAAAGTAGCGATGTTGGACATTGGAGAAATCGAAATGATGACCAACCTTTTTTTGCAGTGTTTAATTTTAGCGTTTGCCATGAGTCCCAAATCTGGAAGCGCGGTAATGATAGCTTATATGTTGACCCGGAATCTGTCTCTGTTCCTCCTTATTTCCCTGACAACCAGGTAATACGCCATGATCTGGCGGTGAATTACAGTAATCTTAAGCGCTTGGATGACAAAATAGCCGAAGTAATAGGGCAATTGAAAGAGGATGGACTTTATAAAAACAGTATCATTTTCTTTTACGGGGATCATGGTGGACCTTTTCCCCGTCATAAACGGGCATTATATGATTCCGGAATCAAAGTGCCCTTGATTGTGAAATTTCCTGAGAATCTAAATGCAGGGGATAGGGACAATCGCCTTATCAGTTTTATTGATTTTGCGCCTACCGTTCTTTCATTAGTTGGGATTGAACCTCCAAAAGTGATGCAGGGCAAAGCACAGTTTGGTAAATTTGAAGCTCCAAAGAAGTCAGAGTATACGTTCCATTCTTCAGACCGTTTTGACGATTTATATGACAGGTTGCGTGCAGTACGCTCTACACGTTATAAATATATCAAAAACTTCAATACGGATATTAGTCATGCCATGCCTGTAGCGTATCGGGAGCAAATGCCCATGATGCAGGAGCTTCGACGCTTGTATGCAGAAGGTATGTTAAATAATGAACAAGCCATTTGGTTAAATCCTACCAAACCAGCAGAGGAACTTTATGATTTGCAAAATGATCCTTATGAATTGAAGAATTTAGCAGACAGGCCAGTGCTAGGGGATACGCTATTGTTAATGAGAAAGGTGTTAAAGGATTGGATGAAAGAGACCAATGATTTAGGACAATATGCCGAGCGGGATTTGATTGAAAAATGGTTGCCAGATGGTATGCAACCTAAATTACCTCCTTTGGAGATGGAAGAAAATAAAAAGGGGATTCGAATACTGTCAAAAAAATCCGATGCCACCATTGTTTGGAGAATGCCCCAAGATTCCATCTGGAATATCTATAATACACCTTTACCATTGGGTACTCCCTTTGAAGCTAAGGCCGAGCGTATTGGTTATTCGGATAGTGAAATTTTATTGAATTATTAGGCGCTAAATTAAATGAATCAAAGGGTTTATTGCAATCCCAGAATTAAATTTTTAATCCCGATATTGTCCCCTCAAGGGGACAATACTTAAGGCCTATTTTATTAGCCTAAACATCAATAATCTGATATCTGCAGATTGTTTACCCTTTATTTCCAAAGCTTTTAAGGTCAATTGACCCCTTCCTTTTTTTAAGTTGATAGTTCCCAGTTTCATGGGTATAAAATCCTTTACATAAGATTCCATTCTTGGGTCACGATCATTTTCCATGCCGGTCAATGGTGGGTCATGGGTTATTGTGATTGCGGAAGATAGTTTGCTTTCACCAAAACTCAATTCCAAAAAGGAACCGATACTTTCTACGGGACAGGTGTAGTATAATTCAACTTCAAATTCCCCATCAGCAAGGACTTCTACATCCCAGGTGATGCTATCATCGATACTTGTCCAATTTGTGAAAAAACTATTATTGGGCCATCGATTACTTCTTTCTATAGTACCATGGGCTATGCCATCACGTGCTGGTATTTGGGTATAAATATAATCTGGATGGCCTAAAGTGAAAGGTTTTTCTTCCCTCTGGTTGTTGCTTTCCATTAGTTCTGCTTGCCATTTGGTTTTGATATTCACCAAGGAATCCAAAACAGCCGTATTTTCATTTGCTATATTGGTGGTTTGCCCTAAATCTGTGCTCATTTCGTAAAGCCGATTTTCATCATCCAATCGATATTTATCAGTCCGTATACTTGTTTTCCCCTGCCAATGATTAATAATATTCCGTGGTTCCCAATTTGGATTTTCCGTTACTATGAGCGGTTTCAAATCTTTCCCATCGATTTGGTTTTCAGACTGAAGTTCAATTTCGGCCAAACTTGCCAGAGTGGGTAAGATATCAATGGCAGCTGCTATATTATTTACTTTTTTACCTTTTGGAATATGATTCTTCCATTGCATAAAAAAAGGTGTACGAACACCACCTTCGTCCGTTGATCCTTTTTTGCCTCTCATCCCGCCATTCCATCGCCATCCATTAGGCCCATTATCTGAGAGGTAAATAATTATGGTGTTTTCTTCAAGGGCTAATTCTTTTAATTTTTGCGTTAGCCTTCCCACATTATAATCAATGTTCTCTACCATAGCAAGAGCGGCTTTGGTAAAGTTTTCAGATTCTTTTTCTGGACCCTGATACTTCATGTCAAGGGTTTTGTCCTTGTATTTATCCCAAAACACATCGGGTACCTGCATGGGGCTATGTGGTGTGTTATAGGGTAGGTAAAGAAAAAAGGGCTGATTCTGGTTTGCAGTGATAAAATCAATACTCATGTTGGTAAGGTCATCTACCAAAAAACCTTCCCCTTTGACAATGGCACCATTGTGCTCTAGCATAGGGCTAAAGTAGTTTCCCCAATGTCCTGATGTGAATCCGTAATAATCATCAAAACCTCTCGCGTTTGGGTGGTATGGTGGTTGCATTCCGCTATGCCATTTACCATATGCTGCCGTTTTATAGCCGGCATTTTTGAATAATTCGGCTACAGTGGTTTCCCCCAAGTCAAATCTTTCACCTCCTTCTGAAGTGGAACAGACCCCTGTTCTGGCAGCATACCTGCCGGTTAACAACTCCGCTCTGGTCGGTGAACATACCGGTTGTACATAAAAATTTTGGAATGATACCCCATTTTGGGCAATCGCATCTATATGTGGTGTTGAAATATTGGTGTTCCCATTAAAACTTAAATCTCCCCACCCTTGATCATCCGACATGATCAAGACAATATTGGGTTTCTGTATTGAATCGTTATTTTCCTTGATTTTCTCAGAACAGGAAAATCCAATCAAAGCCAAACCAAGTAGCATGACTTTTCTCATATTAATCTTCTTTTATAGCCAAACCCACCATGGAATCCGCTGTTCCGTAATATAAGAACCATTTATCCTTAAAATATACGAGTCCCTCAATAAAGGTGGTACCTGCTTTGTACTGACCTGTTATTTCATGGGGTAAATCCGGACATATAAAAGGAGTTTCCAACCGGGCCAAAACTTTTGTTGGTTCATTCTTATCAAAAAGGACTTGGCCACCGCAATAAGTACCTTCCGCCACTTTGGTAGTAGCGCCTTCACCACTTAAATTTTTCCCATTATAAAGTAGTAAGATTCCATTTTCAGTATAAATTGCTGGAGGACCTGGTTCTGTCAAATGACTATCGAATTCATTTAAAGACGGTTTGAATACATGCATGAGTTCTCCATTTTGTTCTATTATAGGTTCCCAATCAATTCCATCATCAGATAATGCTAAATTCACAAATAACTCTCCCCAATACATATGATATTTACCGTTAATCTTTTTTGCTATCAATCTACCATCGATCAGTTCTGTGAGAATGGAGCCAGATTTGCTCCAAATGTCCAAGAATTTGCCATCATATGCATTTTCAAATACAGGGCCGTGTTTGGTCCAATGCTTTAGGTCTTTTGATGTAGCACTTGATAAGCGGGCTACATCTTTATTCCAGCTTGTATAGGCCATTATATAGGTGCCATCTGGGGTTTCGACAATTCTGGGATCTTCTATACCTCCAGGTTGGTCCCATTTGCTGAATGCATCATTGTCCGGATAGAGTACCGGTTCCGGAAATTTGGTAAAATTTATGCCGTCAGTACTGTATGCAAGCCCTATTCGTGAAGTCCTTTCCCCTAAAATAGCGGCAGGATTATCTTCGGCCCTGAATAACATAAAAACTGTATCGTTTCGAACAATGGCCCCTGGATTGAAAACATCGGCCTTTTGCCATTGTACAGCTTCTTTTGTTATTGGGTCTAAAAAGGAATAGCTGGAATCTGCTACCATTATTGGGTTGATTTCGGTTTTATTAAATCCGAGCATCCACTTTTCTTTTGGTGCGTCATTTTTTGAAGTCGTAGTTGATTTTTCTTGTTTGCACGATAATAGACTTACTGTGGCAACAATTAGAAATAGCGCTCTTAAATTCATAATATTTTCAGTTTAAATTCAGTGACTTTGGTTGTTAACGAAATAAAGAAATATATGTATCTTGAGCTTTCGTTTTATTATCTTTTAAAGATAGGGGAATCAAAGTATCAATAAGAAGAATGGGTAGATTTATTTTATTTTGTAGTTTGATTTTAATTGTTGGATGCAAAGAGAATCCAACTAAAAAAAACACTGAAGCTTCCACAAGCGTTGATACCGTCGAAATTAATAAGACCTTTGACAAAAAATTCATGACATTTGAAGGTTTGGCCGATACTACTTTTGTGCGATTGGCAGACTTCAGTGATGGTTTTGCCTATGATATGCGGTATGCCACAAAAAACAATTTCTTAAAAGCACAGGTGTATGATTGTGCAGAATGTTATACCAGAGTAAAGACCGCAAAGGCCTTAATAAAAGCGAATAAGGAATTTAATAAGCGAGGGGTTATGATAAAATTCTTTGATTGCTACCGACCAAATTCCGTACAGTATAAAATGTGGGAAATTGTCCCCAATCCACAATATGTGGCAAATCCTGTTAAGGGCTCAATTCACAATAAAGGGGGTGCGGTCGATATTACCTTGGTCACCTTGGAGGGGGAAGAACTGGATATGGGAACGGATTTCGATTTCTTCGGAAAGCGCGCCTACCTTGATAATTTTGATTTACCACAGCATATCTTAGATAATCGAAAGCTGCTCAAAGAAACCATGGAAAAACATAATTTTTGGTCCACAAGAACCGAGTGGTGGCATTATAACTTGCAGGGTGCCTCAAAGGACCCTATTGCCAATTTCAAATGGGAGTGCAACTAAAACCAAAAATTATGAAATATGTACATATCATCTTACTGTTATTATTTACGCATCAGATTATGGGACAGGACACGATTATGCCCTTGTGGCCTAAAGACAAAATTCCGAATCGCATAGAAAGTGATGAAAAGGAAGAATTTTTTGTCCATGATGGAATTCAAATGTATAGTAAAGTGCAAGAACCTACCTTAGAGGTTTATCTTCCTGCAGCTCAAAATGCTACAGGAGAAGCAATGCTTATTTTTCCGGGAGGCGGATATCAGATTCTTGCCTATGATTGGGAAGGAACGGATATTGCCAAATTCTTGAATGGAAAGGGCATGGCAGGTATTGTGGTAAAGTATCGCTTGCCTTCATCAATTTCCCAAAAAGATAAACATCTTGTGCCATTGATTGATGCACAACGAGCTATACGCATAGTCAGAAGCAAGGCTTCTGAATTTCATATTGATCCTACCAAAATTGGAATATTAGGTTTTTCAGCTGGGGGTCATTTAGCTGCTACTTTAGGGACTCATTTTGACGAAAAAGTATATGAACCTCTTGACGAGATAGATAAGGAAAGTGCCAGACCTGATTTTATGGCCTTGGGTTATCCGGTCATTACTTTTGGGGAGATGACCCACGGTGGTTCAAAGGAAAATCTAATAGGGGATAATCCCAATACTGAAAAGGTCGATTATTTTTCTAATGAGAAACGGGTAAATAAGAATGCCCCTCCCACCTTTTTGTTTCATGCCACTGACGATGAAGGTGTTCCTGTGGAAAATAGCTTACTATTTTATCAGGCTTTAAAAGATAAGGGGGTTTCGACTACGATGCATATTTATCCTAAAGGTGGACATGGGTTTTCTTTGGCCCGAAACAATATGCATTTAAGAACTTGGACAGAACGTTTGTTCGAGTGGCTGGAAAGTTTGGAATAGGCTTTTATTTTTCAAAAAAGATAGCGGTAAATCTGGTCAACTTTTATATTTTTGCAGTCCAATTTCTGGATGTAGCCCCTCGGCTACGCTCGGGACAGGCTCCGTCCGATTCCAGGACTGCTTATAATGGGGTATTTATGGAGTTTGTAGATTGATTTAAGGAATTTTCAGCGAAAGCTGTATTTTCGGGATGTAGCGCAGTCCGGTAGCGTACTTGGCTGGGGGTCAAGTGGTCGCAGGTTCAAATCCTGTCATCCCGACGAACCACCTTTTGGTGGATACTAAAACCCTGCTAATCTATTGATTTGCAGGGTTTTTCATTTTCCTTGCATTCATATGATATCGTTTAAAACCACCTTTCTGGTGTGCAATTCGGTGTGCAAAGCGGTACGCATTTTGTTGTAAATTTAAGTAGCAATTAGGCCATTTAGATGTAGTCTTTAAACAAAAGATGTTTAATTAAAAAGACTTACAACATGCGTACAGACAGCACTTTAGGAGTGATTTTCTTCACTAGGAAAAAACGGAACGATCCCGATAAATTGGATATCTATGTCCGAATTACGGTTAACAAAGAACGCGCTGAATTCAGTATAAAGCGTGACATTGCGGTGTGCAATTGGGACATTTTCAGGTGTCGGGCCAAGGAAACAGACCAAAACTTGATTTTACTCAATACGTATTTAGATGACGTATACGCCGAAGTTCTCAATGCCCACAAGCAATTGCACTCCGAAAGAAAGCTGATTACTGCCAAGGCGATCAAGCTAAGGTACTTCGGGGAGGACGAAGAACGAATGACCTTGATGAAGGCCGTTGCATATCATAATGCCAATATCAACAATTCGCTAAAGCCTGGTTCGCTTAAAAATTACTTTTCTACTGAGAAATATCTACTGCAATTTCTTCAAGAGAGAATGAAGACAGATGATATCTATTTGATTCAATTGAATTATAAATTCATTGTCAATTTCGAAAATTATATCAGGACTTATAAACCAAAAAAAGCAAGAAGAACCTGCACGAATAACGGAGTTATGAAGCATCTGGAACGGTTAATGAAAATCACCAATCTAGCCCTTAAAATGGAATGGTTGGAGAAAGACCCTTTTAGAAACTTCAAACTCCGGTATATTAAGAATGAGAGGGACTATCTTACGGAAAGAGAGCTTAATTTAATTGAAGAAACTTCCTTTATGACTATTGGTTTAAATCGGGTCAAGGATATTTTCCTGTTTAGTTGTTATACAGGCCTTTCTTATATTGATATCAAAGAGTTGCACCCCAATCAAATTCTTATTGGTATCGATGGAAATATATGGATACATACTAAAAGGACAAAAACCAATGAGCCAGTCAAAATCCCACTTCTAGAAAGGGCAAAAGATATTTTAGATAAATACAAGGAAGAAATGGAGTTAACAGGTGAACTACTTCCAGTATATAGCAATCAAAAGACCAACAAGAATTTAAAGGAGATTGCCAAGGCGTGCGCCATACATAAGAATATAACCTTTCATGTGGCTCGACATACTTTTGCAACAACCATAACGCTATCCAATGGAGTGCCCATTGAAACGGTATCAAAACTTTTAGGTCATACCAAACTATCGACCACCCAAATTTATGCTCGGGTATTACAGAAGAAGGTAGGGGAGGACATGCAAAACCTGATGAATCTTTTCGAAGCAAAAAAGAGACAAAGAAGCGAAGCCCCCAGATCTTACCATAACTGAACTGCGCAAGATTCCTGATGGGTTTTTATAGCGTCCAGATAGGTAAGCGTCAAGTAAAAATCCGTTAGGGCGCACACTACTTTTTGCTTATTCGTGTACCGAACTAAAGTTTACAGATTTTAGGAGCGTAGCGGATAAGATATGTAAAGCAAGAGGGTAACACGCTAAAGCGATGTTACGATCATTATTTAATACATAAAATACTGTATATCAATGTTTTGTGTGATTGGTGATAATTAGGGGAATCAGACAAATTGTAACAATTGCTCCCATAACCCCCATGTTCAGGGATGAAAATTGTAACAATTGGATATAAAATGATGGAAATATGGACGGATTTAAGGCCATTCGGTTGCGGATAAGAACCATTGAGAGGTATAAGGGTTTTTCAAAGAAAATGACAAAATCCTATTCGGAGACCTTGGAGGTGATCATGGACTTTTTTGAGTGGCATGGTATATCCCCTTTTAGTCGATTTGCATCCCAAATCGTCAAAGAGGAAGAAAAGACCCGCAAGCGAATTGATGCCGTAATTGCAATTATAAAAGACATCGAAAAAAACCAGACCAAACCCACAACGGCCATGTTGCTTTCTCTTTTTGGGGAAAAGTTCGAAGAAGAGCAGGAACCGGTTTTGGTGGAAAGGAAATTTATAAAACTTACTAGGGATGAATGGAACGAGAAAGAAAAAACGATTCCCAAAATAGAATACGAAAGGCTAGAACAAAAATATCTTTTCAACTTGGAGAAAATCTTGGAAACATTGAATAAGGTTGAAAAGATAGAGCCAAGATTTGGAAAGCAATACCATAAAATGGATATAAGCCCTATGGAATTGGCTATGCTAAAAAGGATATTCAATGATCAAAGATCAAGATATGCCCCGCAAGCAGATTAGTAAGGTAAGGATTTGGGCTTGCAGCACGAAACTTCGTTTCGCTCGCTTTCTTAAATATTATAATATCTGAAGTTCAATATTATTTTCTTCGAAAATTACAGGTTTTACTTTAAGGAAACCTGTCTCTTAAAAGGTCAATGAACGCAACTCTTAAAAGAGACCCTACATGGGCCATCACAGCAAAAAATTTGCTGCCTTCGTAAAATGGGTCCTACAAAACAGCCACTTTTTATCACCGAGTTCACCATATGAATACACTTGCATTGGTAGATTCAATTCAACATCCGGTATTCATTAGGTGTCTTCCCCATCTTCTTCTTAAAGAGCCGCGTAAAATGCTGGGGGTACTTAAAACCTAACTCATAGGCTATTTCACTCAAGGATTTATCGGGATCAAAGATTTTTTGTTTGGCTATTTCAATCAACTTGTCCTGAATATGTTCATTGGCACTTTTTCCGGTTTCCTTTTTGACAAGGTCGCCGAAATAATTGGAAGACAGATTTTGTTCCTCCGCAAAATAGTTGACCGAAGGGGTTCCCGACTCCTTGCCCTTTCCAGTTTGGATATAGGAATTCAAGGAAATCATAAACTTTTGGATCACACCAAGGTTTTCCTTTTCCCTAGTAATGAACTGCCGATCGTAGAACCGCATACAGTATTTCAAAAATAGTTCGATAGTGGCCACGGTGACTTCTTTGCTGTGCTTGTCTATTCCGTGGGAAAGTTCAGTTCGTATCGTATCAAATAAGTCCAACACCAATTGCCTTTCCTTTTTTGAGATATGGAGTGCTTCATGGGATAGGTAAGAGAAAAAACTGTACTCGCTAATCGTTTTGGCCAAGTGGGTTCCATAAAGCAGATCGGGATGAAACAAAAGTGCATGACCGGACGGTTTAAAACTAGCATCGATATGCCCGACATGCACTACCTGTCCCGGTGCTAAAAACACCAAGGTCCCATCTTGGTAATCATAGTTCTGACGGCCATATCTTAAAATACAGCCCTCCCCTTGTTTCAGAAAAATACCGTAAAAATGATACCGGACGGCGTCTGCATGTTCCCGCCCATCCAAGGTGCCTTCAGAAAGGTCATGAACGCTGACCAAGGGGTGTAAGGTCGACAGATTGAATTTGGAACAATAGTCATCTACCTTTACCAAATCTTTAGTTGAGGACATACTCTTTTTCATTTTATCGAATTTAGTTAAAGTTTTGTGAACAAACCATATAGCCAACCAGAATCAGTAAAAATGGTAAGTAAATCCGTAAATGGGGTAACTGATCTGTCTTAAATATTCCATAGGTTTGAGAAGTCAATTACAATTGATAAGAAACAGAAATTTAAGGTCTAAATGCTACAGATGAAAATGAGGTATTATTAACTTTTAAACACTTAAAATGAAAACACTTGTAATCGGAATCTTTATAATGCTACTCAGCACACCTTTTTTTGCACAAGAAGCGACAATTGGACAAGAAATCAAGGACCTTTCCAAAGCCAAATGGCAATGGATGGCGGACAAGGACGTGGACAAACTGGCATCCCTTTTCCATGACAAATCAAAATTTGTACATATGAGCGGTTCCTGGAAAAAGGATAGGGAGTTGGAAATCATTGAAACGGGAAGCATTTGGTACAAAAATGCCGATATTCATGATGTGGCCGTAGAAGTTTTTGGAGACGATACCGCAGTGTTATGGAACCGTATTACGCTCACGGCGCACGTAAGGGGAAATGATGTATCCAACGAATTTACTGTGACCGAGTTTTATCAAAAGGAAGCGGATGATTGGAAGTTGTTGGACCTGACTTTCAGCAGTGTAAGGGACACCCATAAAATTGAGCATTAATAAAATTATAACATGAACATAAAAACGACAATTTGTGGACTTCTTTTCTTTTTTACAAGCGGACAAATAGCCTTGGCACAATCTACGGAAATAGAAAAGGAAATCACAGCACTCTCCCAACAAAAATGGCAATGGATGGCGGATAAAAATGTCGATAGCCTTGCCGTACTTTTCCATGATAAGGCCAAGTTCGTGCATATGGGCGGTACTTGGGGAAAAGACCGGGAGGTAGACATCATTAGAAGTGGATTCATCCATTACAAGAATGCGGATGTGCATGAAGTCATGGTCGAAGTGCTGAATGAGGACACCGTTATTCTTTGGAACCAAATTACACTCTTGGCCGTTGTAGGCAGCAATGAAGTAACCACGCCTTTTATGGTTACCGAAGTCTATGTGAAAGAAAATGACACATGGAAATTGGCCGATTTGACTTTTAGTAAACTTATGACAAGGGATTAGAGGACACTCACATAGTTGGATGACAATTACCGTAATTTATTTTGCGATTTTCAGAAGTAGAAGCCCTATAAAAAATAAATTAAAACCCAGATATAAAGCAGCGAATGGTTATGGAGAAGAATATTTCATTATCGGCACCGCTCAAACGAATAAAAGTATTGGATGCCCTTAGAGGGTTTGCCCTATTAGGTGTAATATTGATGCACATGATCCAGCATTTTGGATTTTTCACCCTTCCATCTGAAAACGGGATACTTGAATTCCCGATATTGGATGAAATTATTCAGTGGACCGGGAGCAACATTATAATGGGAAGGTTTATTAACATTTTTGCCTTTCTTTTCGGGTTGAGTTTTTTTATCCAAATGGACAGGGCGGCAAAAAAAGGAATAGATTTTCGTTTACGCTTTGTTTGGAGGATGGTATTATTATTGGTCCTTGGCTTACTGACCCATTCCTTTTTCAATCTCGAAATCATCTCGGTATATGGCTTTTTTGGCCTGTTAATGATAGTAATGTATCGGGTTAAAAATTGGTTATTACTTCTACTCGTGGCCTTTCTTATACTTGGTGGGCCACGCGTCTTAAAGGCCATCGACCACAACAGTAATTTAGAAACGGAACAAGTAGCTGATAATACGGGGCAAGAGGCAAACAATAGAAGAACTCCCCGTGAATTGCAAGAGCATATCGTGTCCCCATCCTTTATAAATTCCGCGGTGTACAATTATAAGGAACGCTTAACCGGAAAACTGAATTATCAATTTGGATTCATAGGACGGGGCTATGTAACCTTTGGCTTATTTCTGCTTGGTTTGGTTATGGGCCGCATTCGCTTTTTTGAAACCTTGGAAACGCACAAAAAACGTAATTTGCTGCTCTTTTTCGGCTTTTTATCGGCAACGATTTTGGTAACTTGGGTTCAAACGCTGTTCCCTCCTCAGAACATCGGTATCTTTTTTAGACCTGATGGTCAACATATAGGTTCGCAGATTTTGATCGTGCAAGCACTGGGGGACTTGGCAATGGTATTGTTCACGACATCTTTGACCATGGGGTTTGTATCGCTCTATCAAAAAATACAATTTAGGAAATACTTGGAGGTCTTATCCCCATACGGGCGTACCGCACTGACCAATTACATCATGCAGGGCGTAATCGGGGCCTTCCTTTTTGCGCCTTGGGCATTTGGTTCAACCTTTGGTAATTGGGGCGTTGCGGCACTGTTTTTCTTGGGAATCGTCATTTATGCCGTACAGATTATTTGCAGCAAATACTGGCTTAAGAAATACTTGTACGGTCCCCTTGAATGGCTATGGCGTAGTGGAACTTATTTAAAGCTTCAGCCATTTAGAAAGAAATGACAAAATCAATGACCAATAAGAATTGAAATGAACAAGCTGTTACTATTTTTTATCCTTTTTTCCGCTTGTTTCCAAAAGGAGACAGGGAAAGAACAACAGCAAAAATCGGATAACATTCTCATCGTCTATCTATCCCGCACCAACAACACGAAAGTCCTTGCGGAAATCATACATCAAAAAGTTGGTGGTGATTTGGTGGCCTTGGAATTGGAAAATCCCTACCCCGATGATTATGATGCCATTGTAAAACAGGTGGCACATGAAAATGAAACTGGATTTTTACCTCCTTTAAAAACAAAAGTTGATGTGTCCAGATACAAAACCATTTTCTTGGGATTCCCGACCTGGGGTATGCAACTGCCCCCACCCATGAAAAGTTTTTTGCATGAAAATATGCTGTCTGGAAAATCCGTGATCCCCTTCAACACCCACGGTGGTTATGGTTTGGGCAACAGCTTTGAAAAGGTCAAGGAACTTTGTCCCGACAGTAATGTCCTCAAAGGATTTTCCATGAAAGGCGGCAGCGAGCGGGATGGAATTTATCTGGCGATTAAGGGGGATAGTAAAAATGAGGCTGAAAGGCAGGTTAAAAAATGGCTGGGTGAATTCAAACTGTTGAAAAACAAGCCATAAGGCAATAAATATTAACGTTTTTTTACATAAATCCATTGCCCCAAAAGCGATAGGATTCCAACAAAATCAATAACTTTAAGCAAATCATTAGACATCATGGCAACATTCAACTTAAACATCAACGGAAAAACACAAACGGTAGACGTTGATCCCAACACCCCTATGCTTTGGGTACTACGGGATCATCTTAAATTGGTCGGAACTAAATACGGTTGCGGGATTGCACAATGTGGTTCTTGCACTATTCATTTAAGTGGTATAGCGGTTAGGGCCTGTGTGCTTACCGTATCTGCCGTAGGCAATCAAGAAATAACTACGATTGAGGGACTTTCAGATAATGCGGACCACCCGGTTCAAAAAGCATGGTTGGAAGTCGACGTACCCCAATGTGGTTATTGTCAACCTGGTCAAATTATGACTGCGGCAGCGCTGTTGGATAACAATCCCAATCCTTCCGATTCCGAGATTGAGATGGCCATGAACGGTAACATCTGCCGATGCGGAACGTATACCCGAATAAAAAAAGCTGTTCAAATAGCTGCTGAAAGTAATAACGCCTAAAGCCAAAACAATGACACTTATAAAAACAAAAATCGGAAGACGTGCCTTCATCAAGAACACCAGTCTGGCCAGTGGTGGACTCGTTCTTGGCTTTAGCATTTTTAATTCTTGTAAACCAAAGCAAGCTGAAGAAATGGCGGCTATTGAAATGCCCAATGAATGGTTCGAGATAAATGCCTATCTGAAAATTGGTGACAATGGTCTGGTCACCATTTATACGCCCAATCCCGAATTCGGGCAAAATATCAGAACCTCTATGCCCATGTTGATTGCAGAGGAATTGGATGTTGATTGGAAAAACGTACTCGTTGAACAAGCTCCATACCACCCCGAAAAATATGGTTTTCAATTCACCGGTGGTAGCCAAGGTATAAGAAGAAGATGGGAACCCCTTCGCATGGCCGGTGCCACTGCCAGGCATATGCTGAAAGAAGCCGCTGCCGAGGCTTGGCAGGTTCCAGCGGCTGAAATCAAGGCCCTCGATGGGGTATTGAGCCATGAAACCTCAGGAAATTCAGCTGGCTACGGGGAAATGGCTTCAGCAGCTGCACAGTTGCCTGTACCCGAAGCGGTGAAATTGAAAGAAGTCAAGGACTTTACAATTATTGGTGAGTCTACAAAAAATGTAGATGCCAAAGCTATTGTTACAGGCCAATCGATGTTCGGTTCCGATTATCAAAAAGAGGGTATGCTTATCGCTATGATCGAACATCCTCCCGCTTTCGGTATGACCTTGGAATCGGTAGATGGAACTGCCGCAAAAGCCATGCCCGGCATCAAGGATGTAGTGACGATTAAAAGTTTTAAGGATGGTTTTGAAAAAGGTGGCTTTGATACCAATGCCTTTCCTGAATTGGTGGCAATAGTAGGCAACTCCACATGGGAAGTGATGCAGGCCAAGAAACAATTAAAAGTTAATTGGAAGCCCAATGCCGCCCAAACCGAAACTATTAGTGGGTTTAGAGGAAAAGAGACAAAAATTATTCCTGCTGGCTTGGAATCCACAGCAACCCATAAGGCCAAAATGGAAGAATTAGCAGCCAAAAAAGGAAAACTGGTTCGTAAAGACGGTAATCCTGAGGCAGCTTTCAATAGTGCTGCCAAGATTTTGGAAAGAAGTTATTCCGCACCTTACCTTGCACATAATTCCATGGAGCCGTTGAACGCTTTTGCACATGTAACCGGTGATAAAGTTAAGATTGCGGCACCTATTCAGATACCATCCTTGATTGTTCCCACAATTGCAAGCAGTTTGGGAATTCCTGCAGAGAACATTGAAATGGAAATTCCACGCATGGGAGGTGGTTTTGGTCGTAAGGCCTATGCGCATTATGTGGTGGAGGCAGCCTTAATATCCCAAAAAGTGCATGCACCGGTAAAGTTGATATATACCCGGGAGGACGATATGACAAACGGAATATATCGCCCTACCTATCATGCGACCTACCGTGCGGCTTTGGATGAAAACAACAATTTGACAGCCTTACATGTGAAGGCAGGCGGTATTCCCGAAAGCCCGTTGTTCGCCAATCGATTCCCGGCCGGAGCCATTGAAAATTATATGGCTGAGGAATGGTCAATCGATAGCAATATTACCATAGGTGCCTTCCGTGCACCTCGTTCCAATTTCATGGCCGGGGCAGAACAAGCTTTCTTGGATGAAGTGGCAGAAGCAATGGGCAAAGACCCCATCGAATTTCGATTGGAACTTCTAAAACAAGCGAAGGAAAACCCTGTAGGCGAACAGAATGATTATGATGCAGGACGTTATGCTGGAGTTTTGGAATTGCTTCGCGAAAAAGCAGCGTGGGGAGCGAACAAAGCCAACGTTCATAGGGGCGTATCGGCCTATTTCTGTCATAATTCCTATGCTGCCCATGTCTTGGATTTAACCAATGAGAATGGCAAACCTGTAGTACAAAACGTCTGTTGTGCCATTGATTGTGGAATCGTGGTGAATCCCGATGCCGCTAAAAATATGGCTGAAGGAGCCATTATCGATGGTATTGGTAATGCCTTATATGGGGAATTGACCTTTCAAGATGGTGTGCCCCAAAAGCAAAATTTTGACGAATATCAAATGATAAGAATGGCAGATGCTCCCAAAGGGATAGACGTTCATTTTGTACAGAACGAAATAGCTCCGACCGGAATGGGAGAACCCCCATTTCCACCTATTTTCGGAGCATTGGCCAATGCCTTGTACAAGGCTACTGGAAGAAGACATTATCAACAACCTTTTAGTTCCAAAAGACCTCCTTTGGTGGGTTAATTATTAAATAGCAGCTATTTTATGTCCATTGCGAAAACAAAAATCGGAAGACGTGCTTTTATCAAAAATACAAGCTTGGCAAGTGGTGGGCTTGTTCTGGGTTTTAGCTTTTTCAATGCGTGCAAACCCAAGGAGGCGGGTAAAATGGCAACGCGGGAAATGCCCAAAGAATGGTTTGAGATAAATGGCTATCTGAAAATTGGTGAAAATGGCGTAGTTACAATTATGGCACCCAATCCTGAGGCAGGACAAAATGTGAAGACTTCCATGCCCATGATCGTAGCCGATGAACTTGACGTGCCTTGGGAAGCTGTTATGGTTGCGCAGGCCCGATTGAATACTGAAGATTTTAGTTTTCAATGGTTGGGTGGCAGTAATGCGATTCGTCGGGGTTGGCCAGGTTTAAGAATGGCGGGGGCCTCTGCAAGGCAAATGTTAAAACAAGCTGCCGCGCAGGTATGGCAAGTTCCCGTGGAAGAAATTACAACCGATGCCGGTATGCTTCATCATGTAACCAGTAACCGTTCCATGGGATATGGCGAAGTAGCTTCGGCTGCATCCAAATTACCTATTCCCGAAGAAGTGGAACTTAAAGACCTGAACGATTTCAAGATTATCGGTACCTCCCGTAAAAATGTGGATGGACAAAAAATCGTAACAGGAAAGCCCTTGTTCGGTGTTGATACGCATCGGGAGGGTATGCTCATCGCAATGATCGCGCACCCACCAGCATTTGGTCTTAAATTAAAATCGATTGACGATTCGGCAGCACGGAACATGCCCGGTATCAAGGCTGTTTTTATCATAAAGGTTTTTAACGAAGGTTATGAAAAGGCCTTTTTTGATACCCGTAGCTTTAATGAGGTAGCCGTGATAGTCGGAGATTCGACTTGGGAGGTCATGAACGCTAAAAAGGTTTTAAAAATTGAATGTGAGCCTATAGAAAGTGGAACGGAAACACGGGACAGGTTTGGTAGAAAATATGAAGAAACTACGCCTGCCGGACTAGAGAGTACAATAGATCATTACGCCCAAATGGAAGCCATGGCGGTCAAACCCGGGAAAATCCGTCGTAAGGATGGCAATCCGGAATCCGCGTTTAAAAGCGCGGTTAAAATTGTTGAAAGCACATTTACAGCTCCTTTTCTGGCCCATAACTGTATGGAGCCCATGAATTTCTTTGCCGATGTTACCGACGAAAGGGCTGAGCTTATAGGGCCACTGCAAAAGCCGGACCTCACTGAACAGGCTGTTTCTGCGCGCCTTGGCATGCCCATTGAAAAAATTGACATTCAAATGACACGAATGGGAGGTGCCTATGGACGTAGATCCTATGCACATTGGTTGATCGAGGCCGCTCTAATTTCACAACGGATGAAAGCCCCGATAAAACTACTGTACTCTCGGGAAGACGATATGACCGATGGTATTTATCGCCCAGCGTATCATGCCAAATTCAAAGCAGGTTTGGATGCTGACAACAACCTCATCGCTTTCCATGTAAAGGCAGGGGGGATCCCTCAAAGTCCTTTGGCAGCTAACCGATTTCCTGCGGGTGCGGTTGATAATTACCTCGCTGAGGATTGGACTATCGATACCAATCTTACCGTGGGATCTTTCAGGGCGCCCGGTTCCAACTTTATGGCGAGTGCGGAGCAGTCCTTTCTGGATGAAGTTGCCGAATCCGCTGGAAAAGACCCCATCGATTTTAGGTTGGAGCTGTTGGAACGTGCCCAGAACAACCCCGTTGGGGAGAACAATGATTACGAAGCTGATCGCTATGCGGGTGTGCTCAAACTAGTAAAGGAAAAATCGAATTGGGGCACATCGAATTCTAAGTTGTACCGTGGGGTTTCTGCCTATTTTTGCCATTACTCCTACGCCGCACAGGTACTCGATATGGTGGTTGAAAATGGGCAACCCATAGTACAAAAGGTCACCTGTGCACTTGATTGTGGCATGGTGATCAATCCGGATGCTGCCATCAATATGGCCGAAGGTGGCATCATTGATGGGATTGGTAATGCACTCTATGGTGAGTTGACTTTTAAGAAAGGTGTTCCCGACAAGAATAATTTCGATAACTACCGATTGATACGTATGAGCGAGTCACCCAAAGAAATAGACGTTCATTTCGTTAAAAACCAAATTGATCCTACGGGCTTGGGTGAACCGATGTTCCCCCCTATTTTCGCAGCCGTGGCCAATGCCTTGTACAAGGCAACCGGTAAGCGACATTACAATCAGCCTTTTATTACAGAAAAGGCTTTAGTGGGATAGACGAATTGTGCGAAAACTATCAAATTATCCATCGATAAAAATCGAGTTTAAAATGACAAATCCCAATGCCTCTATTCGAATGGTTCCTTAAAGAACGTTTTATAGTACCGATCTAGTTCAGATATAACTATTTGGCAAGATTTGATTTTGATGATTTATTCTCTTAATTTTATGAGATAAAGAATTACATCATTTGTGTCTATTTGTATTAGAAATTGCAAAGCGGTGTACTGTTTTAAATTAGTAAGGTAAAATATTGAAAATCAAGGTGATGAAACCCTAATTATAGGACTGTCATCCCGACCAAGCGGAAAAGTGATTTGTGAAAACAAATCACTTTTTTTGTTTTCGAGAACGTCCAAAACAAAGTTTTGGTTAGAGCTCGGAGACAAAAAAAAGTGGAAGCGATCGCTTCGCTTTTCCATTTGCGCTGAGGGTTCATTTGGATTATGCAAATCCGGTTTAAGAGGAATAAAAAAAGCAGAGCGCCGTAGCGTTTTCTTTTCCATTTGCACTGAGGGTTCATTAGGATTATCTAAATCCGGTTTAAGAGGAATAAAAAAAGCAGAACGCCGTGGCGTTTTCTTTTTCATTTACCATGTGGGTTCATTCGGATTAGCTAAATCCTGCTTTATAGTTTTAGTAAAATCTGATTATTTTACCGTTGTCTTTGCCTTTTACACTGCGGACATAAGCATTGACTGCTTTTTTCATTGGAACTGGATTGTGACCAGGGAAGTAGTCCTTATACTTTTCATACGCATCTTCTACCATTCCTAATGAGACTACATTTACTCGAATACCATGCTCAATTTCCAAAGCCACAGCTTGAACGAAGCTGTGAATTCCGCCATTTACCATTGCCGCACTTGTCGTTTTTGCAACAGGGTCGTCAGCTAGTATTCCAGTCGAAAGCGTGATTGATCCATTCGGGCTCAAATATCTTTGTCCTACGCGAACAAGGTTTACTTGGCCCATAAGCTTGCTTCTTAGTCCAATATAGTAATCGTCTTCTGAAAGTTCATTGAAGTTCGCCCACTTTGCCTCGCCCGCTATACAAATAATGGCATCCAATTGTCCAACTTGTTTCAAACCTTGTTGAATTGAGATGATATCAGCAATGTCAATTTTAATATCACCGCTGTTTCTACCTGCTATTATTACTTCATTATCTTTTGAGAAATGTTCAGTTACTGGTTGCCCAATCGTTCCGTTTCCACCAATTATTAATATCCTCATTCAGTTCTTTTTTAACTTCCTTTATTTTTTTAATCCTTGGTTTGTTATTTTGGGTAAGAATACCTAAAAATAAGCCAATTGAAACTATCTCTAATTTCATGCTTTATTCAATGGATATTGCCCTCCAAACACCTCCATAAATTTCATCTTCCGTTCCAAAAGAATGGGTGCAATTGATGTTGTTACTTGGCCCTGAAAGTGCTTCGATTTTAAACCCTGATACGGCTTCCCATTTGGGAAAAGTACTGTAAATATTAAATGGGCGTTCTTTATTGGATGTATCTACTTGTCCTATTTTATAAATTATTGAATAGAAGGGGCCCACGTCACTTGTATCTTCTGAAGCAGATGCCCAAATTCCGCCTTCCAAATCTATATGAAGATCGGTGATATCTCTTTTTTCTTTTTCGTTTGCCCAATTACCTGGGGCATTTAATGGAATTCCTTGCATCCCTGAATCACTGAATTTTAATTGATGTGTGGATAAATTATAAATCGCCCACCTGATAATTCCGCTAGGATTCACTTCCGAACCGCCGCGTTCCCCTAAGATTAGTATCCTTTCATATTCGTTATAAGGTAGGCAAGACATCCCTTCATATTGATCGCCCACCAATTCGAAATTATTGATATTCTTGAAAGGAAGTTTAGTAATACCTAATATATTGGAAGTAAGGTTTGTCGTATCGACTTGAATATGAAATATTCGACCGATGTCTCCTTTCCAATTTCCAGATTCTGCTATAAAATATTCATTGGTTTTTCCAGGGATTTTACAGATGCTTTCTAGATCACTTGATTTTCCCTCTTCACCCCATCCGGAAATATCTATGGGTGAAACTTGGATGGTCTCTTCGGTTATTTTTATCATCGCCATTCGTGTTCCTACCTTATGACTTTTTAAATCATAAACAACTAAATAGGACCGGTCTCCCAGTTTTTCCATTCCACTTGAACCTCCGCTTAGTTTTAATGGTTGGATTCCTAGGTTAGGATTTGATACTATCGACTGGGAAGTTTTACAGGAGTTAACTTGAAAAATAATAATCAGTGAAAGAAGAAGGAATAGAAAATTATTTTTTTGAAGCATAATACGTAAAAGTTCGTGGAATTATTCTTAAAGTTAAAAATTATCCTTTAGCCTTAAAACAAAAGCTGCCTTAAACCAAATAAAAGAATACATATTAGTATACTTTTGGAAAAAAGAAAACGTATTTGTTTGGAAAAAATATTAGGAGTAGGTTTCTTTCTAAATTAAAGGCAACGGTTTGTGTATAGTTCGTTGCTATGAGCACTAAGATAGCAAAAAGAAACAGCGTGAAGTAAATCCCTCCTGCTACGCTTTTTGGCGTGGGGGTGTAATTAGGCTTGAACCAGCAATTGATTTTATACGGTGTTCCCTATCGTCTTTTTTTTTACATTTCATACTTCAACAGCCTCAAAGCATTTAGTACAACGATCACAGTAGACCCTTCATGGCCCACCACGGCTGGCCCAATTGCTATTGTGCCCATGATGGTTAAAGGAACCAAAATAGCTACCATGCCCAAACTGATTATTAAGTTTTGCTTAATGATGAGTTTTGCTTTTCTACTTAAACCAATAGCGAACGGAAGATTATCTAGTTTATCAGCCATCAATGCAATATCCGCTGTTTCTAAAGCAACGTCTGAACCTGCTGCCCCCATTGCAATGCCCACTGTGCTTTTCGCCATTGCGGGCGCATCATTTACACCATCTCCAACCATTGCCACACCGCCTTCTTCTTCTTTTAGTTGTTCTATTGCTTTTACCTTATCTTCTGGAAGTAAACTACCAATTGGGTCGGTTATTCCAATGTTTTTAGCAATTGCATTGGCTACTTTTTGGTTATCCCCTGTGAGCATAATCATCCGCTTAATCCCCATTTTCTTCAAAGCGGCTAGGGTTGAAATGGCTTCGGGACGAGCAACATCCATTGCTGAAATAATGCCCAAGTATTTATCATCTTGATGTACGATTATGGCAGTGTGTCCACCTGATTCAAGTTCCGACATTTTCAGGTCAATTTCCGCAGGAACTGACGCTGCTGTCAACTCTTCAAAAAGTCTTCGGTTACCAATGTGAACAATGCTTCCCTTCCAATCGGCTTGGATGCCCCTTGCGATTAATGCTTTTAAATTCTCTGCCTCAGCGATATCGATATCTCCCAATTCTTTTTTACCTCCGGCTACAATAGCTGCAGCCAAAGGATGGTCACTCAATGCTTCTACAGCAACAGCGACTTTTAATAGATGTGCTTTGGTAATTGTTCCAAATGGAATGGCATGGGTCAAGGTGGGTCTGCCTTCGGTTAGTGTGCCTGTTTTGTCAAAAGCAATGGCACTTATTCCACCTAAGTCTTCGAGCGGACGACCACCTTTAACTAATACGCCTTGACGGGCCGCACGTGCAATTCCTGCCAATACTGCACTCGGTGTAGAAATGGCCAATGCGCAAGGCGAAGCAGCAATGAGAACAGACATAGCTCTATAAAAACTCTGCTGAAAGGTTTCGTCAATAAGTAGGAAAGCGAATAATAAGATTATAACTAAAATCAAAACAGAAGGAACATAGTATTTTTCAAACTTTTCCGTGAGGTGTTGTGTTGGTGATTTTTGTGTTTCGGCCTCCTTTACTAAATAAATTAATCGAGAAAGCGTACTGTCCTTTGCTTCCTTTAATACTTTAATCTCCAATGCTCCGTTGCCATTTATAGTGCCCGCAAAAACCCGGTGCTCAGGCAGAAACTTTTTAATCTCTATTTCATTTTGCCAGTTAAGGCTGGGGCGTTTAGTGACAGGCATACTTTCGCCTGTTATCGATGCTTGATTTACAGGACTTGTTCCTTTCGCAACTACACCGTCTGCAGCTATTTTCGAATTGGGTTTTACTACAATAATATCTCCTACTTTAAGCTGTTCTATATACACTTCTTTCAATTCGCCATTGTTTTTGACCAGGGCCATTGCAGGAGTTAAGTCAGAGAGGGCTGAAATAGATTTTCGTGCTCGTTTCATGGCATAATGCTCCAAGGCATGTCCCAAACTAAACAAGAAAAGTAGCAAAGCACTTTCTCCCCACTTACCCAAAATCGCAGCACCTATTGCCGCAAATAGCATTAGAAAATCTATTTCAAGCTTCCCTCTTAATAGGTCTTTAGCTGCGGAGATAAAAGTGAAAATACCACCGAAAATAGCCCCAATAATAAAAAGGGTAGTGGCAAGGTTTTCAAAAGCAGGGGTAAAGGAAAATACAGATCCCGAAATCCAACATATACCACTAATGAGGGCAAAATAAAGTTCGGTGTTTTCGCCTAAAATATGGAGGTAAGAATGGCTATGGTCACTGTCTTCCTGATGTGAATGCGCATTGGTATTTTTTACATTGACAATATTTAGCCCCAATTTTTTAATCGATTTAATAATGTCAGACTCGGCTGTTTGATTGGTATCCCATTCTACCAGCATCATGCCCGAAGCTGAAATAGACACATAACTGACCCCAGTTTTTTTTCTCAAAATTTGCTCAACCCTTCGGGCTTCCCGGGTATGAAGGTTTTCTCGTATTTCTACTTGCAGTTTGTTCATCTTTATTTTATGTGCGCTTTTTAGTGTTTTCGAATTCTTTTTTTGATCATGGAGAACGCTTTGTATATGAAGCGTAGCCTATAAAAAGACGCTAACTTTTCGGAGGTACGCAGTCGTCCCGACGCTTCGGGGTTCGTAAGTAGCTCTGACCTAGCAATGGCATATACAAGTTGTTAGCCTTAGTAATTTCTATTTTATAATATATTTACTTAAATCAGAATTTAGTATTTCTTTTAGTTCTTTTTCATTTCCTTCACTTGTTTCAGTAAATAAGAATCCAAATGCAGGGTATTTGTTAAAATCTAATTTTCTGACAACTAATACATTTTCTAAATCTTGTTTAAGCGTATCAAAATCAAAATGAGAAATTTCTGATGGTTTAAAACCTGAATTATTGTTTAATAAAATAATGCTATAAATTTCATCTTTCTTGGTTTTGAAGATTTCATCCCAGTTCGGTTTTTTATTTTGAATGAAATATTGGTATGAATTAAACTTAAATGCATACCACGAAAGATCTCCCGTCGTACACCAACCTCCAAATCGCAGCGGATTTATTTCTATTGGTTTTATGACTCCTTTTTTATCAATTCTAACCTCAACATGTAGGGCAAAGTTTTTCAATTCAGCTTTTTTACCTATGGGTTTTAAAAACGTTTCAACACTTTCTTTGTACTTACGAATTATGCTTTGGGAAGTGGAGTAAACCCTGTCACTTACATCAGTACTTGAAGAAAATTGATGATGTAAAATATTTAAAACAACTACTTCTCCATCCTTATTAAAATAGGCATCTATGGCAAATTCTTCTCCTTCTATGTATTCTTCTATAATAAAAGTAGAAGCATTCATTACTTCTTTAGGGTAAATGCTTTTTAGATTATCATAGTTTAATTCTTTTTGGGCAGCATACCAATCAGACTTGTTATTCACTATATGCACTCCAATACTAAAAAAACCTACTGAAGGCTTAATAACAAATGGCAGTTTTAATTCATCAATATCTAAGGTTTGAATTTCATCTATTTTAATTCTTCTAAACAGGAAATCTGGAAACAAATCTTTAGTTAGTTCTCTAAATTTAAGTTTGTCCTTAAATAATCTTATTTGGTTAGGTAGGTTGGTTTCTTTTAGATTGTTGAAAATCCATGTTAATGAATTCTCAGAATTTGTATAAATAAGAGGGTTTGTGTTGTTTATTATTTTATTTTTCGCATCATTTTCAGAAATCCAATTCATGGAATCATCATTAACCAATGACTTAGCTTCTTTAGTGGAAATAATTTCAAAATTATTTTCTTTAATAGTTCTTACTAGAAAATCTGAAATATATGGTTGGTCTATGAGTATCATTTTTTATTAAGGCTAAAGGTTTTGGATATGTTATGTGATGTTAAAATGTGTGGTGAAAGCTTATTTGAAACTGGTTTTTACTCCAATTGTCTGTTGTTTGATTCATAACACCCAACTGAAGGTTAAGCCCTTTTTTTATGATGTACCCCATTGCTATATAAAATCGGTTTCGATCAAAAATTTCTACAGTATTGCCATTCCCAATATTACGTTGTCCATTTATAAACAGTTCATTATATGAAGCTAGGTAGATGGTATTTTTATCCATTACTACTTTGTTCAATGGAATATTTATAAACAAGTTATATCTATAACGTGTTCTAAAATCTAGATTCTCAACAAACCTTTGCTCAAGGCGAAATCGGTGTTTAGTATAAACACGGTTACCTAGTTGAACAGGGAACAAGGCCTCCTGATAAATTCTATTCTCTGTGGTAGTTGAATTATCAGTTCCATAAGCTCCTGTAGTCACATTTCCGTAACCAAGGGTAAACTTAATATCAGCGCTTTGAGGTTTAAATGTTAATCCTCCACGCAGTAATAATTGTTCAAGGTCTCCACCAAGGTTCCAATTACGGACTTGGATATCACCTTGAATGCCCCATGGACTTTCTTTAAATGTTGTATTGAAGAAATACATGTACCATGCACCTAATTTGTCTTCATTTAATTGAGCTTCTCCTGTCTTTGGAAGTAAGAAAGAAATACTTATAATTATAAAGAATATACTCTTTTTCATTTTTAAATAATATCACAAAAGTTGATTGTGTATGAGCCGTTGCGGGTTTTATACGGTGTTATGCTACCTTTTTTTATCAATAGTCCGGTATGTTCAACCCTAAAACTATATTTCTGTTGGCTGTTAAAATTCCGTTCTGCTTTTCAAGTTTAATAACTCCTGTGCCACCTCTGTTCTTTTCAGATTCCAATTTTTCTTTAGTAAGTGTAGGGTCATTCATGAATAGAAAGCTATCGATGTAATATGGAATTGTATTGGGTTCCTTTATATAGATATGTATATGTTCGGGTTCTTCGACTTCCGGATAAGGCGCTGGCCTGAATGTATAAAAAGTAAATCTCCCATCATCCTCTGTTTTCATCCATCCTCTAAATTGTCCGTGTCTTTTTTCCCATCCGATTGGGTTTTTGCTAGGTTCATAAATGCCATTACGACTTGTATGATACACATATAGTAAAACATTTACAGCAGGGGTCTTTCCGTCACGATTGAAAACCGTTCCAGTGATTTTGATTTTTGGGTTGTTCCCACGGAAACCAGGCAGCGTGTCAATAGCTGAAGGCGAAATTTTTAGTATTTTATAATCTAAAGTTGCTTCACAGTCCTCACAAGGGCCACCAACTTGTCGTTCAGCGTTTGCTTCAGATTGCCCCTTGCAAGATGATGTGAATAAGAGTAATAGCATTAATCCAAAAATATTTTTCATGATTTACTGATTTCAAATGTTACTTTTTGCGACCTGTGAAATGTTCCATTGTTTTATAAATCCCTAATACGCTACCAGCAAACCAGTCGAATATATTGATTGACATAACGGCTTGTCCTAATCGTGTGAATCTATATATGTATCCGGGAATTGTCAACATTTTTTTATTTTTTTCAATTGCCTTGACAATTGTTAGGGCCGTGGCTTCAGGCTTTAGAATTGGGATTTTTGATTTCACACCATCAAACATTCCTGTACTAATATAATAAGGCATGATAGTCGTTACATTCACATTCTTTTTCAATTGTTTCATTTCAAGCCGTAAGCTGTCTGACCATCCAATTAGCGACCATTTACTCGCTGCATAGACTGACATTTTGGGGTTTGAAATAAGACCTCCAGAAGAGGCTATATTACAGATATGCCCGGAATTTTTATTGAGCATATCTATTAAAAATTCTGCCGTTATTAACATTGGGGCATTGGCATTGACTTCCATTGTTTTGATTATGTCTTCTGTGGAATGTTCATGAAAATATTCTCCAACAATTATTCCTGCATTATTGATAAGCACATCAATGCTTCCGTGTTTTTGTTTCACTTTTGTTGCAGCTTCTTGTATTTGTTTACTATTCGATACATCTACATTAAAGCCAGCAATAGCTCCAAGATTGGAATAAGCAGAAATAGTTTCTTCTATGCTTGCTTGATTAATATCCCAAATTATCACTTTTGCGTTTCGTTCCAACATCAAACGAACCATAATTTTACCAATACCAGATGCTCCACCTGATATTAAAACTATTTTATTTTTTAATTGCATATTTTATTATGGTTGCCAACGGTTTTGCATAAAATTTGTTTTGCTCTGGCAGCGAAGCCGCGTTCGGCCTTCGTAGCCGAGCTACTTTGGCGAAGGAGGACGGGCTTTTCGTCGGCCGTTGGAGCGAAGCTGCACCTCCAATTATGTCGGAAGTAACTAAGTATTAAATTAAGCTAATTTTTCGAGTTATCCCGAACAGCAAAATGAATTTTATACGATGTGCCTGTTGCACAAGTTAGCGAAAAAAGTCGGTGATGATCATTGCCGATCGGGGAATCGATCGTAACTTTAGGTATGCAGGGAAAGAAAGATTATCAAGAAAAATTG
>Ga0316189_10000378_pt1 | contig 44143 bp, 30 predicted proteins | sample LowCovwburrow_MG_FD_204930 | JGI IMG/M metagenome (GOLD analysis project Ga0316189, IMG submission 204930) | Coastal sediment microbial communities from Maine, United States - Lowes Cove worm burrow | ecosystem: Environmental > Aquatic > Marine > Coastal > Sediment | place: USA: Maine... | reverse complement strand
CTCGCAGCAGAACGCCTGCTTCTCGCAGTTCAAGACCAGCTGCCTCTAAGGGCTGGGACGAGCGAAGACAGGACGGGCGGCGCCTTCGGGCGGCGCCCGTTCGCCGTTCTCGGGCCCGAAGAGAGGGACTCCGAGGAGAGGCCAAAGGCGCGGGGGCTGCTCGACGGACACGCGGAGGGGCTAGCGCGTAGTCCTCGCGACGGCGGCTCGGCCTCACCTCAGCTCGACGTCGTACCGGTGCGTAGCGCTCGCTCTGACCCGGGCGCAGATCCTCGAAGCGGTCGTCGGCGTCTGTCGAAGAGGCCCAGGCTCGCTCTTCGGCGACCTCGCTCGAGACCGCTCGAGACCCGCCGCGCGAGGGGCGTCGTGCCTGGCCGACTAGGGCCGCCGAAAGGGCCGATCGGGCGGCGCGAGCGGGCGCAGGAGATACTCGAGGCCGTTGGTCTTGATCTCCAGCATCATCGCCAGCTGCTCGCCGAGCTTGCCCTTGGGAAAGCCTTCGCGGGCGAACCAGAGGAGGTAGCGCTCCGGGAGCTTGAGGAGCAGCGAGCCCGTGTACCTGCCAAAGGGCATCCGCGCGTGGGCGAGGTCGACGAGGATCTGAGTGTCGAGGCCTGGGGGCGCCGTGGGCTCCATGGGCGAAGACTACCAGCCGCAGCGCGCTTGCGCGCGGGTCCGCGGGCGCGTCAGCCGTAGATTGCGGGGCGGGTCAGGGCATTGCTTTCGCGCAGAGCTGGACCGAGGTGGCCTCAGCTCTTCTGCGAGAGCTCCTGCTGGAACCGCTCGTAGTGCTGCTTGGCGTCGTTTAGCTGGCCGAGCGCGTTGCGGAGGCAGAGGATGACCTCGTCGAGGTAGCCGTCGGCGGAGGCCGACCAGGCCCGATTGACCATCCGCTCGCCGCCAGCGAAGCGGGTCATCACCTCGGCGTAGCGGGCGAGGCCGAAGGCTGGGATCATCGACTCGCGGGCGTCGGCGAAGAGGGCCAAGGGCCCGGCCATGTCGCCGTCGATCCGATCCTTGACCCCGTAGACGTCGATCGACTCGTCAGCCTCGACCAGGCCCTCGAGGGTGATGACGATCTTGTGGAGGGCGGCGCGCATGGTCGCGAGGTCCTCGTTGATCAGGTGCTCTTGGTGGAGGGCGCTCTTCGCCGTGAGGCGGAGGAGGATGACGCCGACGAGGCCGATGCCGACCGCCCCCCCATAGGCCGTCCAGGTGATCGCGCCGATCTGGGAGACGCTGACGAAAGAGGCCACCAGGACCCCTGCCCACATCAAGATATGTCCGAAAAGACGCATGGTTCAGCCTCCCCCCGCGCCGGAGATTACGGCGGCCATCGCCTTGCCGACGCCGACCAGCGCCTCGCCGACGATGAGGCCGGCGGCGACCGGGATGCCGACGCTCTCGGCGAAGCCGCGGCCCTTGAGCCGCTCGACCCCCATCCGCGCGAAGCAGCCGACGGTGTAGGTCATGACGATGTGGAAGGGCATGTAGAAGCCTAGGCCGATGAGCACGCCGATCCCGCCGAGGCCGCTCATCGCCATCAGGCCGCCGATCCCAGCGCCAGCGCCGTAGCGGAAGGCGGGGACGTCACCGCCGATGATCCCCTCGATGACCCCCGCGAGGGCGGTCGCCTGGGCCGCGGGGAGGCGGTCGGAGCCGATCGTGTAGGCCTCGTGGAGGACGTAGATGAGGCCCATCATCAGGATGGGCCCGAGCCAGGTGGCGGCGAGCTGGGCGAGCTGCTGCTTGCGCGGCGAGGCGCCGACCAGGTAGCCCGACTTGAGGTCGAGCATCATGTCGCTGGCTTGGGCGATGGCGACGCAGATCGCCGCGCCGACGACCACTGAGGAGACGATGGTCGAGACCGAGCCGAGGCCGGAGGCGACCAGGATCAGGATCGTCACCGCGATCAGGGTCATGCCGGAGAGCGGCGACCAGTTGGTCCGGCCGACGCACTCGGCGACGATCACCCCGGCGGCCCAGATCCACAGGGTGCCGAGCACCGCCATCGAGATCGCGTGGCCGAAGGTCATGTTCGGGGCGGCGAAGAAGGCGATGGCGACGAGCGCGAGCCCGCCGAGGATGATCGCCCCGTAGAGGAAGCGGATCGGCAGCTCGTCGTGGATGCCGGCTCCCTCGGCCTTGGCCTTGGCGGCGTCCTGCATCGACCGCAGCGCCGAGCGGATCAGCGGGAAGGCGGCGATGATCCCCCCGACTGCGGCGCCGATCAGGATGCCGATCCCGAGGGGGCGAAAGAGCCCCTCGCGCAGCGGGGTCGGCCCCTCATGGACCACCGCGAGGACCTCAGGAGAGCCAGTCGCGGCCAGGAGCGGGCCGAGGAAGAAGTAGCAGATGAAGCCGCCGAGGCCGAAGTAGAGGCCGCCGCGCCCGGAGAGGAAGCCGGTGCCGACGGTCAGGAGCGAGAGATAGAAGGTCAGGTTGAGGTACTCGGGCGCGCCGATCGCGTTGCCCAGGGACCAGGCCTGGACATCGCCGAGGAGGGTGTGCACCACCCCTGAGATCGCGGCGCCGCCGAGGAGGAGCAGCGCCTTGCCCGAGCCGCTCCCGGAGGAGCGGAGGATCGTCGCGACCGCGATCCCGCCGGGGTAGGCGAGGCGGTTGAAGTCGATCATCTGCTTGCGCAGGGGGATGACGAAGGCGAGGCCGAGGATCCCGCCGGTGATACAGGCGAGGGTCATCAGCAGCGGCGAGAAGTCGCCGGCGCCGGGGAAGGTCTTGTCGAGGATGAAGAGCGCCGGTACGGAGAACATCATCCCGGCGGAGGCGCCGTTGACCGCCGAGGCGATCGTCTGGTTGATGTTGTTCTCGACGATGCTGCTGCGGCGGAGGATCCCGCGGAGGATCCCCCAGCCGAGGATCGCCGCGAGCTCCGAGCCCTCGATCGAGAAGCCGAGGATCAGCGCCGCGTAGCCGATCGAGACGCAGATCAGCGAGCCGATGAGATAGCCGACGATCAGCGCCGTCCAGGTCATCTCCGGGTAGACGCCGCGGCGGATCGGCCGTCCGCGGGCGTCGACCGTGTCAGGCGGGGTGTTCTGAGTAGGGGTTGGGGTCGTCGCCACCGCGGAGCATCCTAGGGGAGCGGAGGCGCCCTTGTAAACGCTACTCGTCGGTGCTCTCGAGGGGAGGCGCGGAGGGCCGGACTCCTGCCCGTGGAGGAGGGCCCTACGGCGAGCGCTCGACGCTCTCGGGCGACGTCTCCGTCGCGGCCTCGCCTGCTCCGTCTGCTCCGCCGGTCGCAGCGGATCCTGCGACGAGCTCCTCGCGGAGCTCGCGGAGCTCGCTCAGGAGCCGCTCCTCAAGCGCCAGGATATCGCCGGAGATGTCGCCCTCGCGGACCAGGAGGGAGGTCAAGGTCGCTGTGAAGATGCCGACGACGACCATCCCGGCGACGATCAGGAGGGCCGTCAGCAGGCGTCCGGTGACGGTGTTGGGGTTGCGAATGTCGCCGAATCCACCGGTGACGACGGTCGTGAAGCTCCACCACAGGCTCTGGCCGAAGGTCTCCACGCCGCGGGCTCCGTCGGCGCCCTCGGCCATGTAGATCCCGAGGCCGCCGACGACGAGGACGACGACGAGGATGCTCACCGAGCGGCGGAGGATCCGGACGTCGAACGCGGCGGTCAGCTTGTCCATCCCCCGCCAGAAGAAGAGGATCACCCGGACAAAGCGGGCGAGGCGGGCGAGGCGGAGGAGGCGGACGAAGCGGAGGAGGCGGAGCGAGCGCCCGAGGCGGAGGGTGTGGACCGAGGGGAGGGGGATTGAGGTGATAAAGTCGACCCAGTAGCGCCGCCAAAACCAGCGCTTGTCCTCGGCGAGGCGGAGGCGCCAAAAGAAGTCGAAGAGGAAGATCGAGCAGGCGCCGATGTCGATGTAGTCGAGGATGACGATCGTCTCGGGCGGCAGCGTGTGGGTCTCCTGGTAGATCAGGATCGAGATGACGACGACGATCAGGATCATGATCATCGCGTCGTAGATGAGCCTCCGGCTCCGCGAACCTAGGCGCTCGGCGAGGGCGTCGCTGAGCAGGCACTCTGAGAGGGCATCGGCGACCTTGCGCCGGAGGAGCTGCAGCTCGTCGAAGTCGCGCCCGAGGTCGACCGCCCGCTTGCGAAACTCCTCGACCTCGCGCCAGTCGTGCTCCGCGAGCGCCCGGTCGCTGCGCTCGCGGAGGGCGACCTGAGCGGCGACGAGGGTCTCCCCGTCGGTGAGGAGGCGGGCGCGGATCCCCTGGAGCTGGGCCGCGCTGAGGTCGGTGAGGCGATGGCCGAGCAGAGCGCTCCTGTCGTCGGCATAGCGCCGGGCGAGGTCATCGTTGAGGCGCCTTGCGCCGTTGATCCGGCGAGCGAGCCTTGCGAGCACTCCTTCCATCGCGGCCTGCGACTCTAGCAGGCTAGGGGAGAACTCCCACGCCCTCCCGCGTGTCCGCGGGACGAGGCGAGCGGAGGACGGTCTCGGCCTCGCCGGAGATGGGCGCGCGAGGCGGGCGCGCTCCGGCTGATGCTCGCTGCGCGAGCGCGCGCGCAGCTCATGACTGTCTGAGAACGAGCGCGCCCCGTCGCGAGCGACGAGGCGGCAGCGCTCCGGAACATGTCCCGGAGGAGAGGCTCTCGGGCGGACTAGTTCACGGCCGGGAGGAACGAGTACTTGTCGGCGTAGTGGAGCATCTGGTCGGCGAAGCTCAGCGGGTACTCGATCATGACGTCGACCAGCTCCTCGCCGAGGTAGATGGGCACGAGCTTCGGCTGGATGAAGCCGGAGTAGGGGGCGATGCCGAGCGTGCTGTAGCGCTCGAGCACCTCCTTGTGGAGCGCCGGGTCGACCTTGACCCCGTAGGTCTCGATCAGCGCCTTGCCGGCCTCGTAGTCGCCGGTCGACTTGATCCGCTGGATCTCCGCGAGGAGCTCGCCGAAGATCCCGCGCAGCTTCTCGTAGTCGTTGATGACGAAGTAGGTCTTGCCGTCGCGCTGGATCTTGTCGATGACCTTCGCCTCCGCGCCCTTCTCGAAGGCCCAACCGGCGACGAGCTGGCGGTTGCGCATGTGCGACTCCTCCAGGTCCTCGCCGAGCTCCAGGCGGGCGAGCTGGGTCATCAGGCCGTTGCGGATGTAGCCGTCGTACTCGGCCTTGCCGGCGTCGAGCGAGGGCATGACGCCGATCTCGACGAGCTTCGGGTCGAGGACGAAGTAGAGGGCGACGAGGTCGGCGCGGGCCTCCTCGAGCGCCGAGGCGTAGCTCTTTAGGGTCTCCTTGGGGGAGCCGACGCCGTCGTTGATCTGCCCGGAGGCGTGACCTATCACCTCGTGCATGTCGGTGTGCAGCGCCGAGGCGATGTCGCCGTATTGCTTGGCCCGGGCGATCTCCTCCTCGGAGGCGGCGAACTCTCCGAGGGTCCCGCCGGCGCGCTTGGCCAGGTTGTAGGCGCCGACGATGTTGCCGAGGTTGACCGACTTTGAGCCGTGCTTCTTGCGGATCCAGTCGGCGTTGGGGAGGTTGATCCCGATCGGCGTCGACGGTGCGGAGGCGCCCGCCTCTTGGACGACGGTGATGACCTTGGCGGTGATCCCGACGACGTCCTTCTTCTTGTACTCGCTGGCGATCGGCGAGTTGTCCTCGAACCACTTGGCCTCGTCGGCGATCGCCGCGATCCGTTTGGTCGCCTCGAGGTCCTTAAAGGAGACGACGGCCTCGTAGGTCGCGCGCATCCCGAGGGCGTCGTCGTAGACCTCGATGAAGCCGTTGACCGTGTCGACGAGCGACTCGGTGTCGCCGACCCAGGCGATGTTGTAGGCGTCCCAGTCGTGGAGATCCCCGGTCTTGTAGAACTGGACGAGCTTCTCGAGCGTGTCCTTTTGGGCCGGGTTCTCGGCGACCTCGATCGCACGGTCGAGCGACTTGGCGACCTTGACGAGCGCCTTGTGGTACATGCCGCCGATCTCCCAGGTGACCTCCTTGAGGTCGCGGCCCTCGCCGACGAGCTTGGAGTTGAGGCCGTGCCAGATCGGGGTCGGGTCCTTGGGGTTGCGGCGCCGCTTGTAGAACTTCTCGACCTCTTTCTCGGTAAGGCCGCGGGCGTAGAAGTTGTTCGCCGAGTCGGCGACGGGATCGCCCTCAGCGCTGCGGTTGGTCCGCTTGGCCTCGAACTCGGGGTCGAAGATCACCTTGGTCAGGAGGGTGATCAGGTCGTCGACGCTCTGGCCCTCGGCGAGCGGCAGCTGCTCCGCATCGGCGCCGCGGACGAAGGCGGCGAAGCTCTCGGCGTTGAAGTCGGGGACGAGCTTGTTGCCCGAGTAGTGGTGGTGAATGCCGCTCGCGAACCAGACCTGCTTTGTGTAGGTCTGGAGGGCCGTGAACTCAGGGGTGGTGCGGTCGCCGCTGTAGCTCCGCCAGATCGCCTCGAGGGTCCGGCGGACCCGAAGGTTGTAGGGGCCGAGCTGATCCCAGGTGATGTCGCGACCGGAGAGGGCTGCCTCGGAGAGGTAGTAGAGGAGCTCCTTCTGCTTGAGCGTCAGGCCCTCAAAGCCGGGGATCTGGTAGCGCAGGAGCTGGATGTCCTTGAACCGGTCGGCGATGATGACGAATTGCTCATCGGCCTGGTCGAGCCCAGGGCGGACGAGGTCGGCGGGGGTCGCCGGTACGACGGCGGCCGTCGGCTCCGAAGGCGAGCCCGCGACCGACTGAGGGATCGGGGCGCCCGGGGGGCGCGTGCAGGCGAAGGTCAGCGCGAGGGGGAGAACGCAGAGCAGATGGCGCAGCATCGCGCGGATGGTACCGCGAGGCGGCCTTTGGGGGGTCTTTGCTCGGGCATTGGCGACGTGATTTTTGTCGGTCCGAGAGGAGCGGAGGACCGGCGCGCTGCCGCGCTTTTCCGGGGCCCTCGGGCTCTGGTACACCGACGCTGCCGTGACCAACGCCCGACCCGCTCACCCGACGACTCGCGATCTCCTCGACTTTGTCCACGCCAGCCCGACCCCCGCGCATTGCGTCGCCGAGGCCCGTCGCCGCCTTGAGGACGCCGGTTTTGACGAGCTTGTCGAGGGCGAGCGCTGGGCGCTCGAGGCGGGGCGCGGCTATTTCGTGGTCCGGGCCGGGTCGTTGATGGCGCTGCGGGTCGGCAGCGCGCCGGCGGCTGAGGGCGGTCTGCGGATCCTCGGCGCCCATACGGACTCGCCGAATCTCCGGCTCAAGCCCAACGCAGATCTCCGGGCCAACGGCTACCTCCAGCTCGCGGTCGAGACCTACGGCGGGCTCCTCGAGTACACCTGGCTCGACCGCGATCTCGGCCTCGCCGGCGAGGTGATGCTCCGCGGGGAGGTCGGCGCGGGTGAGCTCGAGTCTCGGCTCGTCCGGATCGACCGGGCCGTGCTCCGGATCCCCTCGCTGGCGATCCACCTCAACCGCTCGATCCGCGAGGATGGGCTCAAGCTCAACCGCCAGCAGCACCTCGCGCCGATCCTCGGGATCGACCCGGACCCCAAGGCAGAGGATCCGGTCGGCGCCCTTCGGCACCTGCTCGCGGGGGAGCTCGACGTCGATCCTGCCCGGATCCTCACCTGGGATCTCTCGCTGATGGACGTCGTCCCGCCGACCATCGGCGGCCAGCGCGGGGAGTTTATCTTCTCCCCCCGCCTCGACAATCAGGCGATGTGCCACGCGGGCTTGCTCGCGCTGCTCCGCGCTGAGGTGGCCCCGGCGACGCAGATGGTCTGTCTCTACGACCATGAGGAGTGTGGCTCTGGATCGGCGAGCGGCGCCGACTCGAGCTTGGTCGAGGAGCTGCTCCGTCGCCTGGCTGAGGTCGAAGGCCCCGGCGCTGAGGCGGGCGCGCTGCCGCGGGCTGTCGCCCGCGGGGCGATGATCTCGGCGGATATGGCCCACGCGATCCACCCGAACTACGCCGAGCGCCATGAGCCCCTGCACATGCCGCTCCTCGGCAGCGGGCCGGTCATCAAGATCAACAGCCAGCAGCGCTACGCGACTACGGCCGCGACCGCGGCGCTCTTCGAGGCGCTCTGCCAGGACGAGGGCGTGCCCTATCAGAAGTTCGTCAACCGGACCGACCTCGGCTGCGGGTCGACGATCGGGCCTATCGCCAGCTCGCGCCTCGGGATCCGCACCGTCGACGTCGGCAACCCGATGCTGTCGATGCACTCGATCCGCGAGACCGGCAGCGCCGACGATCCCGAGCGGATGGTCGCGGTCATGGCTCGTTTTCTCGAGCAGACCTCAGTCTGAGTGGGCCCGCCGGAGGGCGACGTGGCGTCCGCGCGTCTCGGGGATGTGCGCTCCGGGCGGGCGCGCATTTGTGGGGCGGTGCGTGTCCTGGTGGGGAGCGCGACCTTTCGGGGGGCGTTTAGGCGCGCGCACGGTCGTGCCGCGAGCGATCCCGCCGCGACATGGTGTGCTCGCTGACCTCGCCCATTTTTCCATTGATTAATACGCATTTTGAATGCATGTTTGTCTGGAGACAGGGAGCAGACTGATGACCACCTCCATTTACGAGAAAATTGGCGGCGAGCCGGCGATGGCAGCCGCTGTTGAGCTTTTTTACCGCAAGGTCCTGAACGACGACCGGGTCGCGCGCTTCTTCGACGGCGTCGACATGGGCGGGCAGATGGCCAAGCAGAAGGGCTTCCTGACCATGGTCACCGGCGGCCCGAACAGCTACACCGGCCGCAACATGCGTGATGGCCACGCCAAGCTGGTCGCCCGTGGGCTCGACGACAGCCACGTCGACGCGATCATCGAGCTCCTCGGGCAGACCTTGAAGGAGCTGGGGGTCAACGACGCGGAGATCCAGCAGGTCGCGGCCATCGCCGAGAGCGTCCGCGACGACGTGCTCGGGCGCAGCGCAGCCACATGAGGTGACTGATGGGACAGGAAACGCCGACCCTGCGCTTTGCAGGAGAGTCTATCGCGCTCGACGGCGCTCAGACGGTGCTCGAGGCCCTCGAGGCCCGCGGCGTCGCCATCCCCAGCTCGTGCCGCGCCGGGGCTTGCCAGAGCTGCACGATGCGGGTTGTCTCGGGGCGGGTCCCGAGCGAGGCGCAGGTGGGGTTGAGCCCGGCCAAGCGCGAGCTCGGGCACTTCCTGGCCTGTATGTGTAGGCCGAGCGAGGACCTCGAGATCACAACACTTGGCGACGCTGCTGAGGTCTCGGCGAGGATCGTCGAGGTGCGCCGGACCGCCGGCGCCGTGCTCCTGGTCCGCCTGCGCAGCGCGAGCCCGCTGGACTATCGGCCGGGACAGTTCGTCACCCTGGTGCGGCCTGACGGGCTCGCCCGCGCCTACTCGCTGGCGAGCGTGCCGGGCCTGGACGGCGCCTTGGAGCTCCACCTGCACGTGCGTCACTATCCCGACGGGGCGATGAGCGGCTGGCTGGCAGAGGCCCAGCCGGGGGCTGAGGTCAGCCTCCGCGGGCCCTTTGGAGAGTGCTTCTATGTCGCTGAGGACCCCGACAAGCCGCTCCTCTTGGTCGGCTCCGGGACCGGCTTGGCGCCGCTCTATGGGATCGTCCGCGACGCCCTCAGGGCCGGTCATAGCGGGCCTATCACGCTGCTCCACGGCGCCCGTCGGGCCGAGGACCTCTACCTGCGCGAGGAGCTCGCGGCCCTGGCCGGGGCGCACGGCAACCTCGAGGTTGTCGCCTCTGCGCTCGAGGTCGGTGGCGCGGCCGACGTCGACGGGAGGCCGCTCGACGTGATCGCCCTGGAGCGCGCTCCGGCGAATTTTTCGCGGGGCCTGCGGGTGTTTCTCTGCGGAGCCCCGGAGCTGGTCAACGGTCTTCGCCGCCGACTTTTCATGGCCGGCGCGTCGATGCGGTCGATCTTTGCCGACGCGTTCTTGCCCTCTGCACCTGCGGCGGTCTCGTCATCGGTGTAGTGTGGATTTGGTCACCGGCTTGTGCCGGAGCCTAGGTCCCGTCAATGCGTCTGACAAAGCACAGTGACTACGCCCTGCGGGTGCTGCTCTACACGGCGGCCCATCCTGAGGAGTTGGTCTCGACCGACGCGATCGCGACCGCCTTCGGGATCTCGGCGAACCACTTGGTCAAGATCATCAACAACCTCGGCAAGCACGGCTTCCTCGAGGTCAAGCGCGGGCGCAGCGGCGGGCTTCGCCTCGCCCGCGAGCCGGAGGAGATCGTCATCGGTGAGGTCGTCAGGGTGACCGAGCCGGACTTCTACATGGTCGAGTGCTTCGACAGGGAGGCCAACGCCTGCCCGATCAGCGCGGCCTGCGGGCTCATCGCTCCGCTCCATGAGGCGACCCGCGCGTTCCTCGGTGTGCTCGACGGCTACACCCTCGCCGACGTGATGGGTCCCCGCCGGCGGGCGAGGTCTCGCCGCTTGATCCAGCTCCTCGGCTGAGCCTGTGCGCTGGCCAACGAGGCGAGCAGACCGCCTCTGCACAGGCTGAGGTGCCGCTTCGTCGCGATCGGCGGGATCGCTCGCGGAGGAAGGCGCGGTCGAGTACCCTCAGCCGCGAGCGATTCTATGGTTTCCGCCCGCGAGATCACCTTTGAGCGCGTCCAGGACGCGGTCCGCGACAATTTTACCGGCAGCGGTGATGAGCTTCTTGAGCGAGCTCGCGCGCTCGTCGAGGAGCTCGATCCCGCGGCCTTTGCGGCTTCATTGCCGGCGGCGTCCCACCTCGCCGAGCTCCGCCTCGACCCCCCGGTGATCGCCGCGGCGCTCCTGGTCCAGGGGGTGATCGACGGCGCGGTCGAGCTCGCTGAGGTCCGCGAGCGCCTCGGCGAAGAGGTCGCGGCCCTGACCGACGGGGTCTACAAGCTCTCGCTGATCCGCTGGGACCACTTTGATCCGGCGGCGGTCGAGCGCCTGCGACAGATGTTCTTGGCGATCGCCGCGGACGTCCGGGTTGTCCTCGTCGCCTTGGCGATCCGCCTCCGCGATATGCGGGCCCTGCGGAGCGAGAGCCCCGAAGTGCGGCGAAGCATCGCCCGCGAGACCCTCGAGATCTACGCCCCGCTGGCGAACCGTCTCGGGATCTTCTCCCTCAAGTGGGAGCTCGAGGATCTCTGCCTGCGCGAGCTCGAGCCGGACATCTACAAGCAGATCTCGACCGGGCTCGCGTCGACCCGTGAGGTCCGCACCGGGCTCATCGACGAGGCGATCACGATCATCGGCGAGCGCCTCAGCGTCGCCCAGATCGAGGGCAAGATCAGCGGCCGGCCAAAGCACATCTACTCGATCTACAAGAAGATGCAGCGCAAGCAGGTCGGCCTCGAGGAGATCTACGACGCCTCTGCGGTGCGGGTGCTGGTCGAGCGGTTAGAGGACTGCTACGCGGTGCTCGGTCTGGTCCACTCCCTGTGGACGCCGATCGCCGGCGAGTTCGACGACTACATCGCCAAGCCGAAGGGCAACGGCTACCAGTCGCTGCACACCGCGGTGATCGGCCCCGGGGGCAAGGCGCTCGAGATCCAGATCCGGACCCGTGACATGCACTACCTGGGCGAGTACGGGATCGCGGCCCATTGGCGCTACAAGGAGAACACGACCCGTTCAAACCGCGCCGCCGACGAGAAGTTCAACTGGCTCCGGCAGGTGATGGAGTGGCAGAAGGAGGTCACGGATCCCCGCGACCTCGTCGAGTCGTTGAAGACCGACATCTTCCAGGATCAGGCCTATGTCTTCACGCCGACGGGGGACGTCATCGATCTGCCGGTCGGCGCGACGCCGGTCGACTTCGCCTATCGGGTCCACACCGCGGTCGGCCACCGCTGCCGCGGCGCCCTGGTCAACGGGACGATCGTCCCGCTCGACTACAAGCTGCACACCGGCGACAGGGTCGAGATCCTGACCCACAAGCACCCGCAGCCGAGCCGCGACTGGCTGAGCCCGCAAAACGGCTACGTCCGCTCGCCCTCGACCCGGCAGAAGATCCGCCAGTGGTTTCGCCAGCAGGGCAGGGAGGCGGCGGTCACTCAGGGGCGCGAGCTCCTGGACCGAGAGCTTCGGCGGGTCGGCCTAGAAAAGTGGAAGCCTGAGGAGATAGCCGAGCTCTTCGAGCTGCGCTCGGCGGAGGACATGCTCGCGGCGATCGGCTTTGGCGATACGACCAGCCAGAGCTACGCGATGAAGATCCTCGACCTCGAGCGTGACCAGGCCCGGCAGCATCGGGCCGTCGAGGAGGAGGCGGCGATCCTCGCGGCGGAGCCGAGCAAGCGGAGCCACAAGCCGGCGAAGGCCGCCTCCGGGGTCAGCATCGGCGGCGTCGGTGACATCCTCTCGCAGCCCGCCCGCTGCTGTACGCCGGTGCCGGGCGATCCGGTGATCGGCTACATCACCCGCGGCCGCGGGGTGATGATCCACCGCCGCGACTGCCCGAACATCGTCTCGAGCCCGGAGCCCGAGCGCCTGATCGAGCTCGACTGGGGACATGAGCGCGGGCGCGCCTACCCGGTGACGATCGCGGTCCACGGGGCGGATCGCCGCGGCATGATGCGCGACGTCCTCGAGGTGATCTCCGATCACGGGGTGAACCTCAGCCACGCCAGCGCCTCCAGCAACAAGCGCGACGGGACGGCGACGGTCACGGTGATCCTCGAGATCCAAAACAACAGCCAGGTGCTCCGCGTGCTCAACCGGATCGAGCGGATCGACGGGGTGATCGCCGCCCGCCGCTCGACCGACTAGCATCCCGAGGCTTGGCCCCGCGGACGCTCTCGCACGCTCCAGCACGCTCCAGCGCGCTCTTGCGCTCTCTTGGGCGGGGGACTCTTGCCGTTCGCTTGCTAGGGTTGGAGAGAACGAGGAAGGACGAGCATGAGCGAGACAGCGCTACCCCCCGGCGGCCGCGCCATCCCAGAGCTCGACGAGCTCTGGGCTGAGATTCATCCCGGCCGTCGAAACCAAGAGGTGGTCGAGCGCGGCCGCGCCTTCCACAGAACCTTCGCGGCGGACGGGCCGGTGGCGGCGATCCGGAGCGTCGACCTGGTCCCCTTCCCCTATCCCCAGGCCTTCGGTTTTTGGCAGGCGCCGGTCAACCGGGCGAAGTACCTGCTGCTGCGCAACCGGATGCAGGTGATCGAGTTTGTCGACTTCGCCGGTGAGCGCAAGACCCTGCTTGTGAACCCCAGCGAGCATGAACTCTCGGCGAAGGCCCCCTTCTTCGCCCAGGTCCGGCGCGAGCTGATGAGCTGGCTCCCGGAGTCCGCCGAGCGGAGGATCCCTGGCCCCGCGGCCCGGCTGCGGGCGCTCGGGATCGATCCGGCGAAGATCGACTACGTCACCTTCGATCATCTGCACGTGCAGGATCTTCGCCGCGGCTTCGCCGACCTCGACGGTGAGCCGCTCTACCCCCGGGCCAAGCTCCTGGTGAACCGGCGCGAGCTCGAGGTCTTCGCGGCGATCCACCCGCTCCAGCGGCCTTGGTGGATCCCGAACGCCCTCGAAGGGGTCGACCCGGCTCGGATCATCGCCCTCGAGGGGTCAGCTTGGCTGGGCCGCGGCGTCGCTGTGGTGTGGACCCCTGGTCATACCCGCGGCAACCACTCGATCGTCTTCAACGCCCCGGGGCGGGGGATCTTCGCGGTCTCGGAGAACGGTGTCTGTCCCGACTCGTACCTGCCGCGGGCGTCCAAGCTGAGCAGCCTGCGCTACTACGCGGAGACCTACGGGGCCGAGGTCGTGCTCAACGGCAACGCTCTAGAGGACACCTTCGCTCAGTACACGTCGATGCTCCTAGAGCGCGAGATCGCCGACCGGGGAGACTGCGGCGGGGAGGTGCCGAACATCTATACATCGTCGCCGATGCTGCGCTCGCCGCTGGCTTGGGGGATCGCGCCGACGTTCAGGATCGCGCCTGTCCACGGCGGGATCTTCAGCACGGCCGTTCGCTAGCCGTGTGTCGGTCAGTCGGAGGTCGCGAGCGTCGACCTCTTGGCGCGGCGGCCATGGGAGCGCGAGCTGCGAGCCGCGCTCCCTGTGAGACGGCGCGATCGCGAGGCGGCCGGTAGACGCCGATGTCGGGGTCTAGGGCCCCTTGCCGAGGTCGCGCTTTTTGCCGTCGGGTCGGGCTGGCCCGCCGGGTGCTTGGGCTATCCTGGGCTTGCGAAGTCTCGCCGGAGGTCATGATGGACTTTGATGTACAGCGCGCATGGCTCTCAAAGCCCGATCACTTCCCCCGCTTCAAGGTGCCGGCCGATGGGGGGGCGCTCCGAAGCGCAGGGCTTGAGCCTGACGACTCCCTGATCATCGTCGAGCGGGGTGGCCTTCGGAGGGCGCTGAGGCTGCGGGAGATGGCCTTTCATCACGCGGCCCAGGGCGACCTCGCGGGCGAACCCTACCTCGTCTCGTTCTGAATGGTCTGTCATAGCGGCGTCGGTCTGACGCCCACGATCGACGGCAAGCTCCATCACTTCAGCGCCGGCGGCCTCTACGACGGGCTCGTTCTCCTGATCGACGATGAGACCCGGACCTACTGGGATCATGTCACCGGCGAGGCGGTCCATGGACCGCTCAAGGGGCGGGTGCTCGACGTCTGGCACACGCCGATCACCGACGTCGCGACGGCCCTCCAAGATACCCCAGACATCGAGCTTTCGCGGTCAAAGATGCCGCTGTGGGGCCGTTTCCTCGCTTGGATCGCCAAGGGGCGGTGGCAGCGGGACAAGGGGATGATCCCCTTCTTCTTCCGGAGGACGATGGGCGCGAGCGATGAGCGGCTCCACGAGCACACCAACGGGCTCGGGGTCATCGTCGAGGGGGAGGCCCGCTTCTACCCGATGTCGGCGATCGCCGGCGGTGTGGAGGACGCCTGGGGAGAGCGGACGCTGGCGGTCTCGATCGACCGCCGCGACGGGATCCCGCGGGCGCACTGGGTCGACGGAAGCCTGCCGATGCAGCTCTTCGCCCGCTGGTACGGCTTCTCTGCGACCTACCGCGGCTGCCAGATCTACGGCGAGTAGGCGGGGGGACGCCCGAGGGGCACATCGTCATTATCGGCAGGTCGATCCACTCGGAGAGCTTGCGGCCGACGACGCAGAGACAAGCTCGCCTGCGATGGCGCCTATTTTGTCGCCGGTCGGTCAGCGATCCAGCGCTCGATCTCGCGGCTCTTCTCTGCCCAATCCGGGCCCGACTCCACGAGCACCCCTGCAGCCTCCCGGGCGATGGCGACGGCGTCGTCGCGGCGGCCGCTGGCCTCCCGAATCTGAGCGAGATCGAAGCGCACCCACGCCCGATCTGCGGCTAGTCGCCCGCTCGTCATCCCCGCGAGCGCCCGCTCGACATAGGGCTCAGCCTCGTCCATACGGCCCTGCTCGACGAGCAGCGAGCCCATGTGTGCGAGGGCGAAGATCGTGTCATGGTGAGCGGCGCCGACGACCGCCTCCATCTGCGGCAGCGCCCGGAGGAGGAAGAGCTCGGCCGTCTTGGTGTCACCGCTTTCGAGGGCCGCCCAGCCTCGCTTGGCGAGGAGCCGAACGAAGCGCGGGTTGTCAGGCGCGAGGTGGGCCTCGGCCCAGATCTGCGCCCGGCGGAAGGTCGCCTCGGCGGCCTCGTGGGCCCCGGACTCGGTCTCGATCTGGGCGAGGTTGCCGAGGAACTGGAGGCGGCGGACATCGTCGTCGGCGAGCTTACGCTCGGCCCGCGCGAGCGCGTCGGCCAGGGCTTCGCGGGCGCCATCAAAGTCCCCGCTCATCCGCCGAAGGATCCCGAGGTTCATCACCAGGGTCGCGGTGTCAATGTGGTCCTCGCCGAAGACCTCCTCTTGGAGCTTGAGCGCCTGATGAAATGAGAGCAGCGCGTCCTCTAGCCGCCCCGCCTCGACGAGGATCTGACCGCGGGTGTTGTGCACTGCGATCATGTCCGGATGGCGCGCACCGACGACCGCGCCCTCGATCTCGATCACGCGATCGTTGGCCGCGAGCGCTCCCTCGTAGTCGCGAAGCGAGGCCAACGCCTTCGCCAAGGTGTTGTAGACGCCGGCGCTCGCCGGGTGCACCTCGCCGACGTTTGCGATCGCAGGCATGGCCTCGTCGAGCAGCGCCTTCACGTCGTCATGGCGACCGAGCTCCTGAAGCCGCTCACCGCAGATTCGCGCTCGTCGCAGCGTTCGCACCCCGGGTCGCGGTTCGACCTGCGGCAGCAGCCCTTCGGCGACGAGACACCACGGGAGCCCCTCCTCCCCAATGCTCCGCCGATCCGCGAGGCCAAGCGCAGCGTCGAGGGCGACCCGATCAAAGCCGAGGTGGCCAGCCGCGACGAACGCCCGTTCGAGCCGCTCGACCGCTCCTCCCTTGTCGCCGCTGCGGTGGAGCGCTCGGCCGGCGAGGAGCTCCGCCTCGGCCGCGAGGGGCTCGAGGTCGAGAGCGGCGGCCGCATCGCGGGTCGAGTTCGCCTGCGTAGCCGCCCCCTCATAGCGACCCGCGGCGTACTCGGCCGCCGCCTTGGCGAGCTGTCCGCGGAGCACGTCGCTCTCCGCGCGCCCCTCCCCCTCTGACGGCGACCAACGCTCGACCCAGAGCGGATCGACGCAGACGGAGATCGAGGGCAGGCTCGCGGCGGCGCTGACAGCCCGCCGTAGCGCCCCCTCACCGCCAGCCGCGAGGCTCTCGACCAGGGCGTCGAAATGGTGACGGCGCTCCTCTAGGCAAGCGTCGACCTTCCCGGTGAGGACCGCGCTCCACCGCTCCGAACGGCCGCGAAAGCAGGCTTCGCTCCGGGCCGCAGACCAGTCGTCGACATAGCGATCGAGCCAGCTCGCGGTGCGCGTGGACGCGTCGGCCGCATAGCTGGCCTCGACGCTCTGCATCGCTGCGGCGAGACGGGGCCGCGCTTCGCCCTCCCAGGTCTCCTCGAGCTCCGCGCCCGCGCTCGCGCAGGCCGTCTCGACGTGCTGCTCATGGACCCAGGTACCCGCGCTCGCGGCGATGACCACGGCTGACGCGGCGGCCGCAAAACCCAGGCGTAGCCGCCTCCCGGGGGCCCGCAGGAGCTCACTCAGGAATTCATCGACCGATCCAAAGCGGCGCTCGGGATCGGGATCGAGGCAGCGCACGAGCGCCTGCACGAGCCAGCGCGGCGCCGCGTGTCCGTCCGGCGGCGGTCGTCGCTCGCCCATCGCGATCCGCTTGGAGAGCTCCGCCTTGCGGCCGCTGAAGGGGCGCACCCCCATCACCGCCTCCCAGATCGTCACCCCAAGCGAGAAGAGATCGGAGCGGCTATCAAAGGCCCCCTCTCGCTGCTCTGGGGCCATGTACGCTGGCGTCCCCGGGGTCGAGCCGATCCGCGTCAGGGTGACGTTGAGGGTTGAGACGGAGGTCCCACCGTTCTCGCTCGCCAGGGTATCGGCGAACTCATCGGTCCGAGCGAGGCCGAAGTCGCCCATCCGCACCCGTCCGTCATCGCCGATCAAGATGTTGTCGGGCTTGACGTCACGGTGAGCGAGCCCCGCGGCGTGCGCCGCAGCGAGCCCACGACCCGCCTGGATCATGAGGCTGAGGAGCTCGTCGACCTGCGCCCGCGAGGCCGACCGCTTGACCAGCTTCCGATCCTTCAGCCAAGTCCGCAGATCTACGCCGGGGACGTACTCCATCGCCATGAAGATCTCACCGCCGACCTCACCGACCTCGTAGACATGGACGACGTTCGGGTGGTTGAGGCGAGCGAGCGCCTGGGCCTCGCGCAGGAGCCTCGCTGCGCCCATCGACGAGCCGAGCTCGGGGCGGAGGATCTTCAGGGCTACACGCCGGTCGAGCTCGACATCGTAGGCGAGGAAGACCTGCCCCATCGCCCCTGCGCCGAGCTCGCGCAGGAGGCTGTAGCGCCCGAGCTTGCCGTCAGAGGCGAACACCCCCCCCCCGGTCGGGCCTCCAGGGGTTCGCGCACCGCTGTCGACCTGCGCCAAGGAGGTCGACGCCAGGTCGCGACGGCCCTCGACGCGAGTCGCGACAGACTCATCCACACTCTCCGACGACCCTGACGACCCTGACGACACCGACGACCCACCCATGCAGGGACGATATCATGGTCATCGGCGATGAGGCTCCGCCGATCTCCGCGCTCGCGTTCGCGTTTCTCAGCCGGCGAGCACGCAGGCGCGCTGGACCGTCGATCCGCAGGACTTCGAGCGCCTCGGCCCGGCTCTCGGTCCGGAGCTCGGGCCGGATCGATGGCTCGGGTCTCTGCGCCGAACTGAGGGGTCAAGCCGACACCGGTCGAGGGCGAAATACCCACGACTGGTGGATTGGGAGGGCGCTATCTCGCTCCACGCCTGAGGTCTCATGGGCCCCGAAGAGCAGGGAGGACCTGCTCCCGGGTGCGACAGGGAGAGGGTCTAGGGGGGCGTGGCAAAATTCTCACGCGCTCTCGCGCGGCAATCGTCGGCTCCTAGAGCTCGAGCTCGATCCGCTGAAAACATCCATAGACGCCGCCGCCGACGAAGAGCGCGCTCATGGTCTTGGCCTCGGTGCTCGGCTCAACGCTGCCGAGGATTGTCCGATCGAACGCCTTCTTCGTCACATTGCTGACGACGGGCTCTCCGTTGACGGAGACGGGCTGTGTGTCCCGGCTGTCAAAGCTCAGCTCCAAGACATTCGCCTCGCTCGTCATCGTCGCAACGTTCGTGTCTCCAAAGTTCGTCTTGGCAGGCCCCTCGAATACGGGCTCGCCGAGGCTCTCGCCAAAAGCACGGGTCCGCAGCACGAACCACTCATAGAAGCGAGCCCCGAACTGGACGGTCGTATTTGGCGTCCCCCCGAAAAACTCCCCTGGAGTGGTGTCTCCGTTGGCAGGGCGAATATAGAGGAACTCGTACCCCGAGCTCGAGTCGGTATCCGCAATGACGCTATTGTCGTCCTCGCGTGCCGGTATCCGGGTGATGACGCCGAGAAAGCCCCGGTTCGAAGGGTTTGCGCGCGCGAGGTCCGATCGGACCTCCGGAGCATCGACGAAGATCTCGTTGAGGTTGTCCTCCTCGGCTGGCGGCGGCGTACCTCGGTCGTCGATCGCAGGCGTGATGTTGACGCTGGACATTGTCAGCTTCATCGATCGGGGGGTGAAGTAGGGCACTGTTAGCCCCCCGCACACATCGCAGACGCCGGCGGTCGCGGCGGTGTCCTCTCTCGCGGGGATCGTCTCGCCGGACTCGTAGTAGTTCTCAGGGTTCTCGAAATAGGGGCCGAAGACATCGGGGCCAAGGCCAGTGTTCGACTTCGACGCCGCGACGCAAACCCCACGCTCTCCTGCCCACTCGACGTGGATAAGCTCGTCAGCGCGGTCGTTGTCCAGCAGGTGAAAGGGCTTCGCATGATCGAGGAACCACATCGCGTGGTCCTCTCGCGTGAGATCAAGGAGCACCGTACCGCTCTCGGGGCGCAACTCTTGTTCCAGAGAGTCGGAGGTGTCGGAGGTGTCACATGCTGTCGTGGCTGACGCGAGGACGAGTCCGGCGAGGAGAGCCATCGCCTTTGCCACCGTGGCGTCTATGGAATTGTAGCTCTTCTTGATACTCATGGGTGCTCCACTATTGTCTCTTGGGCTGGGCCAAGGGCCGGCCCGGGCAATCGCGTTGGGCTAGATGTCGACACCGTCGCCTGCGAGACTCCCGGGTTCGAGACTCCCGGATTCGAGGCGGAAGTTCTCGTGTCGAAGTCGGGGGGACCGTAGCGGAGACTTCGACGACGGTGGTGGTCATATGTGCTAATGTGACCATTAGAAGGACTCATAACCTCAAAGAAGAGCCGAGTATGACCTCTCTAGGCGAGATGAACCTCAACCTCTTGGTGACCCTTGCCGCGCTCCTGGAAGAGGCAAACGTCACCCGTGCGGCTGCACGCATCGGTGTCACCCAGTCGGCGATGAGCCATCATCTTCGTCAGCTCCGCGAACACTTTGACGACCGCCTCCTCGTCCGCGGTCCGCGGGGCATGCTCCTGACCCCGCGGGCAGAGGCGTTGCTCGGGCCTCTGCGTCGCGGCCTCGGAGAGCTAGAGCGGGTTGTTCGCGGCCAGGTGGGCTGGGATCCTGCCGAGGATCCCCGGACCTTTCGGGTGATGATTGGCGACTATGTGAGCGTTCGTCTCTTGCCGTCCCTGCTCGGGCAGCTTGCCCGGGAGGCGCCGAACGTCGACCTCGACGTCCGAAGCGTCGATGTTCGCAGGGCGATGGAGAACCTCGAGGGGGGCGAGCTCGATCTGCTCGTGACCCCGCGAGTCGAGGGGGAGCCTGGCCTCCGCCAGCGTGCGCTGGTCAGCGATAGTTTTACCTGCATTGCTCGGAGGGGACATCCCGACCTCGCCGGGCCCGAAGACCTCACGCTCGACCGCTACTGCGGCCTTGCCCATGTACTCGTCGCACCTTTTGGCGACGCCGGCTCCTTCGTCGACAGCGCCCTCGCGGCCGTCGGACGCCGTCGTCGGGTCGTTCTCCGAGTTCCCCACTTCCTTGTCGCGCCGTTGGTAATTGCGCGGACCGACTTTGTGCTCACCATCCCCACGTACTTGGCCGAGGAGTTCGCCGCTCATTACCCGCTTCAGCTCCTCTCTGCGCCGATCGAGCTCGCCTCCTTCACCCTGCAGCTCGTCTGGCATGAGCGCTTTGATGATGACCCGGCCCATCGATGGCTCCGCGAGGCCCTGGTCTCAAGCGCACAATCCTGAGCGAGTCTCAGCTCGGGCGCGAGGGCGGCGAAGACCGTGCCGGGGGCGAAGATGCGGGGGAGCGGGGGAGCGTCGGGGCGTCGGGGCGTCGGGGCGTCGGGGCGTCGGGGCGTCGGCCAGAGGAGGGCCGCTGTGAGGCGAGGTCGGAGATGGCGAGGTGGATGATGGCCGCGATGAGGCGAGGTGGATGATGGCCGCGGAGATGGCGAGGTCGGAGATGGCGAGGTGGATGATGGGCGCGGTGATGGCGAGGTGGATGATGGCGAGGTGGATGAGGCGAGGTGGATGATGGCGAGGTGGATGACGACGAGGTGGATGATGGCCGAGGCTGCGCTTGCGCTGCGATCCCATGCTCGGCTTGGTCCGTGGGACGTGAGCTCGGCGGCAAGTCGCGCTCGACGGTAGCAGCGCGCTGCGCTTGAGAGCTCGGAGCCTGTGGCCGAGGTCCCGCGCGCTCTCCAGCGCTCTCTAGGCCTCGCCGACCCTCTCGGCTCCGCCAACGTCGCGGTAGACCTCGGCCCCGCCGCGTTTCGTCGAGGCCGAGGGCCGACGAGCGCGGCGCAATAGCACACGGGGCCGTCGCCACGGTCCCGAGGGGCAGCGCTGGTGCGGCTGCTCGGGGCCGCGGGCGGCCTTCGCGAGGCGACGCTTCGGTCGTTGTCACGCTCTGCTGCCGCGGGTATCGTCGGCGGCGGAGCCAAAGAACTATGCACCGCAGCCCCTGGATCGCCCTCACCCTGCTCGTTGGACTCAGCCTCCCCGTCGCCTGTGGCGGCGACGCGAAGAAGGAGTCGCCTGTGGCCGAAGAGCCCGTGGCCGAGGAGGAGGCGAAGAAGGAGGATCCTGTGGCCGAGGAGGGCCCGAAGGAGGTCAAGCTCGAGCTCCCCTGGATCCGCGAGAAGGTCTCCAGCGAGATGAAGTCGGGGACGGTGCTCACCTACAAGCTCTCCGGCACCGACACCAAGGGTAAGGAGGTCGACGACGACTACCGCTGCGTGGTCAAGACCTCTGACAGCAAGACCGTCGGCACGGTCTGCAACACGGTCAACAAGCCGAGCGAGGACAAGGGCGCGAACATGGTCGCGACCCGCGACTGGACCAAGTACAGCCCCTTCTTCGCCGTCGAAAAGCCGACCGCGGAGCTCGTCGAGGTCGCCGACGTGACCGTCCCCGCGGGCAGCTTTAAGGCGGTCGTCGTCGACCTCAAGGACTTCTTCGGCGCCAACTACAAGGTGTGGATGATCGCCGATAAGCCCGGGGTCTACGCCCGCGTCGAGGAGGGCTCGCGCGGTCCCGACGACAAGACCGCGAAGGTCTACGAGCTCGCGTCGATCGAGGCCGGCTCGTAGAAAGAGCAGCGATGAGCGGGGGATCGTCGGCTCGCGCCGCCCGAACGCTCACAAACGCGCCGGGTGTGGAGCGCTTCCGATCCTTCAAGCGATCGGAAGCGCTCACCTCTTTGTACGACTAGATGCGGACATCGGTCGAAGGCTAGTCTCCCCAGCTGTCGGGTGCATGAAGCACCCATGGAGATCACGGAGAGACGATGAATGAGCTTCGGCAGATGGCCCATGAATTTCTACAGGAGGCGTGCTCGGCGTTGCCCGAGCACCCGTTCTCGGTGCGCCTTTGGGACGGGACGACGATCGTCCCGGAGGCCCAGGAGCCGCGCTTCACCCTGGTCTTGGGGCATCCTGAGATCATCGCCAAGTTTATGGCCTCCTCCGACTGGAGTTCGCTCGGCGAGGCCTTCCTCCGCGGCGAGATCGACGTCGAGGGCAACATGGAGCACGTCTACCCGGTCGCCGAGTACCTCCAGGCGAAGTACGGCGCCGGCCCGAGCGAGGTGGAGCGCGGCGAGCTCGCGCCCTTCTCCAGCGAGGTCCCGGAGCCGCACACCGTGGAGCGTGACGCGGAGGCGGTCGAGTACCACTACGATCAGGGCAATGAGGCCTTCGCCAAGATCCTCGACGCGACGCAGAATTACTCGAGCGCCTGCTATTACAGCGAAGACGAGAGCCTAGAGCAGGCCCAGAAGAACAAGATGGGCCGGATCTGCCGCAAGATCGGCCTCCGCGACGGCGACCGGGTGCTCGACATCGGCTGCGGCTGGGGAGCGGTGCTCTCTTGGGTCACCGAGCGCTATGACGCGACCATCTTTGGCGTGACGATCTCCAAGGCGCAGGCGGAGTTCTGCCGGGCGCGCCTCGCCCGAGAGGGCAAAGAGGGGCGGGCCGAGCTCAAGATCTGCGACTACCGCGAGATCGACGAGGGCCAGCGCTTCGACAAGATTATCTCCCTCGGGATGGTCGAGCATGTCGGCGTCAAGAACCTGCCGACCTACTTCGCCAAGGCCTTCCGCCTGCTCGAGCCGGGCGGACTCTTCGGGCTCCAGGGGGTCTCCAGCAGCGTCTCCGAGGCGTCGACCGAGGCGATCGACTTCACCTCGTCGTACCTCTTCCCCGACGCCGATATGCCCTATCTCTCGCAGTACATCCAGGCGGCCTCCGAGGCCGGCTTTGAGGTGCGGGACGTCGAGAACCTCCGCGAGCACTACGGCTGGACCCACCGGGATTGGCGCCTCAACCTCGAGGCGAACAAGGACGCCGTGGTCGCGGCGATCGGCGAGAAGCGCTACCGGGCGCTGCGGATCCTCTACTCGTACTCGACCTACTATTTGCTCAAGGGCAAATGCTCGGTCTATCAGTTTGTCCTGTGGAAGCCCGAGGGGGACCGGCCTGCCGACGTCCCGCTGCGGCGGGAGGTATAGAAGATGGCGGGGACCTTGCCATCGCTGCCGGTGATCGTCGGTACGGGGCTGACGGGCTGCTCGATCTCCCGCTCCTTGGCGCGGGCGGGCGTTCGTCATCTGCTCGTCGGACCTGCGGCGGTGGGCGAGGGAGCCCGTCTCGGAGAGTCGCTCAACCTCGAGGGATCGCTCGACATCGTCGACTATTTTCCTGAGCTGAGCGACGGCTATTTGGCGAAGACCGCGGTGATCGCCCATGTCGGCGACAAGCGGGTCCGCTGCGAGCTCAACATGAAGCGCGGGGCCGCCTCGGCGGCGTTCTACCGGGTTCTCGGCTACCGCGAGCCGCCCGACGCCTTCCTCCATGTCGACCGCAAGGGCTTCGACGCGGCGGTCTTCGCCTCGGTCGTCGCCGACCCCCACTGCCGGCACGTCGACGCGTTGGTCGAGGAGGTCGACTATGACGCCGAGGGGGATCGGATCCGCTGTCTACGGCTCAGCGATGGCCGCGAGGTCGTGCCGATCGCGGTCTTCGACGCGACGAACCATGTCCGCGCGGTGGCCCGGCACCTGGGGCTCGAGCTCGAGCTTTTGGGGCCGGCCCAGCGCTCGGTCTACGGTCACTACGATTTCGGCGGCGAGTACTCCTGCGACGACAGTCTTTGGCACGCGACCCACGTCGTCCGCCTCGGGCGAGCGGCGGACGGGGTCGACGGGCTCGCCTGGTACATCCCCCTCAAGGGCGTGGCCTCGATCGGCGTCGGCGTCGACCGGATCGAGGGCGCCGAAGAGGAGGAGCTCGACGATGCTGAGCTAATGCGGCGGGTGGTCGCGGCGATCGAGCGCCGTGGCATTATCCCGGAGGGCGCCTTCGTCCCGCCGCCGGAGCTGCGGACGATCCCCTACTACCGGCATTTTCTCCACAGCCGCGCCTACGGGCGCAATTGGATGCTCGCCGGCGGGACTTTTTGTTTGATGTGGTTCGCCGCGAGCGCGGGGATCTCGTCGGGCTTCTCGGCGGCCAACGTGGCGCCTCACTTTCTCCGCGAACCCGAGCTCTTCGGCCGGAGCTACGAGAGGCTGCTCAGGGGGCTGCAGGCGCCGCATGGGGTCTTTGAGTGGCTCCGTCGTAGCGACCCCGTAGGCACCGATGTCACCGAGCTCGAGCGTCGGGCGGACGTCCTGGTCGCGCAGAGCGTGCTCCGCTTGGCGGAGGGGGTGGCGATGCTGCCGGGTCGCGGCCGACGTGCGGTCGCGGGGGCGATCGCGGGGGCGATCCGCGGGGAGCATTTTGACGCCTCAGGGATCTGCGTCCGGGCCCGGGAGCTCCCGAGCGAGAGCAGCGTCGACGGGCGCCTGGCGATCCTCCGCGAGATCCTCGACGTCTTCGCCGGCGAGCGCCCGCTCGCGGCGATCGACGCCTGCATCGCCGAGGACGTGGTCGTCCACATCGACCGCCTGAGCTTTCGCGGGGTCCAGGGCTGGAAGAAGTGGGCGATGCACTCGCGCTCGACCTGGCCCTTTGACGCGATCCGCTTTGAGATCGTCGACCACAGCTATGAGGCGAACGAGGACCAGCTCACGGTCCACGTCGAGGCGGTCGTCCGCGATCGGGGCGCTGACGGGGAGCGTCGGTCGTCGGCGGAGCGCTTCGTCTACCGCTTTGGCGGCGGGCAGGTCCGGGAGATCTGGACCTCGCGACGCAACTACGGCTTCCTCTACGGGCCGAGCTTCACCACCCTCCCGGGGTTCGTCGCCCACGTCGGTCGGGTGCTCCTGTGGAACCTACGGCGGCCGGAGCTGGCTGACGACGGGGCGACGGCGGCGGAGTGAGGGGCGCGAGGTCTCGGGGGGGTCGCCAGCCTTGGCCTCGCCGGCGCTAGCACCTCGGCGGCGCGGCGACGGGTGAGGTCGGCACCTCGACGGTGAAGGTCGAGCCTACGTCGACCTCGCTCTCGGCGCGGATCGTCCCGCCCATGTGCTCGACTAGGCGCTGTGAGATCGCGAGGCCGAGGCCGGTCCCCTTGAAGTGCTTGCGGGTGCTCCGATCGCCGCGCTCGAAGGGGTTGAAGAGGCGGCTCATGGCCTCCTTGGAGATCCCTACCCCGGTGTCGCCGACGCTGAAGATGATCCACGAGCGCCCGTCTCGACGCACGCGGCGGGTCGTGAGGGTGATGACCCCGTCTTGGGTGTACTTGGCGGAGTTGCTCAGGAGGTTCAGCAGCACCTGATGCATCCGCCGGCGATCTGCGACGATCTCGCCGAGGGGCTGCTCGAGGGTGCAGATCAGCCTGTTGGAGCGCTTCGTGGCGAGGAGCTCGGCGGTGTCGCGGAGCTCGTTGACGAGGTCGCGGACCCCGACCGGGGCGAGCGAGAGATCGAGGCGCCCGGCTTCGATCTTGGAGAGGTCGAGGATGTCGTCGATGAGCGCGGTCAGCGTGTCGCTGGCCTTGAGGATCCTGGTCAGATCCTCGACCCGCTCGTCATCGCCCACGTCGAGCGCGTCCTCGCGGAGGAGCTCGCTGAAGCCGACGATAGCGGTGAGCGGGGTCCGCAGCTCATGGCTCATGCTGGCGAGGAAGTCGCTTTTGGCCTCGGCCGCGGCGAGGGCGTTGTCGCGGGCCGCCCGTATCGTCGCCTTGATCCGCTCGTCGGCGCTGTTGTCCCGGAGCACGAGGATGAGGCGGCGCGTCTCCTCGTGGGCGAGCGGGGCGAGGGAGAGGGCGGCGGGGAAGGTCGTGCCGTCGGCGCGGCGGGCCGTCAAGAGAACGGGCTCGCCGTTGGTCTCCGAGAGGTGCGGCCCGACCTCAGGGATGAAGCTCCACAGCGGCTTGCCGATCAGGGTCTTCGCCGAGGGGTGGCCAAAGCAGGCTGAGCCCGCGCGGTTGATCGCCTCGATGGTGCCGTCCTCGCTGAGCATCATGATGACGTCGCCGGCGAGCTCGACGATCGCCCGGTTTAGGGCCTCGCTGTGGCCGAGCCGGTCGGCGAACACCCGCGCCTCGTGCGAGCGTCTGCGGGCGAGGGAGGCGGTGACGATCGCCGCGGCGGCGAAGAGGAGGGAGGCGAGGGCGGCGAGGATCAGACCGGACCAGCTCGCGCCGAGCTGGCGGGAGATCATGCCGTTGGAGCCGCGGATCTCTCGCCTGAGCGCGTCGATGTGCTCGGCGGCGAGGAGCGGGTCGGGCTTGCGGAGCACCGCGGTCTCGAGCTTCCTCAGGGTGGTGTCGATCGCTGGGGAGTGCTCTTCGGCCCGGATTCTGGTCGCAAAGTTGCGGAGGAGGGTCGTGCTCTCTCCGAGCAAGGTGTCGTCGTTCTCGCCGCGCTGGATCGAGAGGTCGAGCTCGTCGAGGGCGAAGAGCAGTCCGACGTTGGCCTCGAGCTTCGTCCGCAGGGTCTGGGCCGAGAGGACCATGTTCAGACACCAGACGGCGAAGCCGATGATGACGACGACCGAGATGGCGAAGACGCTGCGCCAGATACGCTCACGACGGTCGAGCGGTTCATCGGAGGAGAGCATCAGGAGCGATTCCCAGGGCCTACGGGGCTGCCGATCCTGCCGGCTGCTCAGATGGCGCTACGGCCAGTTTCTATACCATTGGCCCGTTCTTCACGGGAGGTCGCGCTCAGCGCCCGGTCGGCTCGCCGAGACCAAGCTCGACGCGATAGCGCTCGTGGAGCGCGTCGGCCTGGTCGCGGAGGTTGTCTGTGGTGAAGCCGTCGCTCGGGATCGGCGGCAGGATCCGGATCACGAGCCGACCTGGCTTGGTGGTCAGGGCGCCGTAGGGCATCAAGCGCTCCGCGCCCATGATCACCATCGGCACGATCGGTGCGCCGGTGACCCGAGCTAGCTCAAAGGCGCCGAGCTTGAAGCGACTCGGCTTATCTTCGCCTCGGCGTGTTCCCTCGGGGGCGATTAGGAGCGACAGGGCCTCATCGCGGATCCGCGCTTCGACCTTCTTCATGGCCGCGCGCGAGCGCGGCCCGCCGCCCTTGTCGAGGACGATGATCGGCCCGAGGACGAGGATCTGGCCGAAGATCGGCAGGCTCGATCGGGCGGCGACCGGCATCCCTCCGTCGGGCAGGAGAGCGTTGACGATGAAGCTGTCGAGGGTCGAGATGTGGTTGAAGGTGACGATCCGCGGTCGCCTACCGTCGAGGTGCTCGGCCCCCTCGACGACCAGCTTGACCCCGCCGACCCAGAGGAGCGCCTTCCCCCAAGCGCGGATCCCGGGGCGTCCGATCGCCTCCCGGAGTCGGCCGAAGGAGCAGAGCATCAGAAGGATCAGGGGGACGCCGAGGGCGGTGGTGACGACCCAGGCGGCGGTCACCTGCCCGATGGTGCGCAGAGCGTTCATCGAGCGCTCACGCTACCATTTTCGCGGTCGCGCCGCGGGCGCTCCGGCGCGGCGCTCGTAGGGCGGTGGAGAGGGGGAGCCCCGGCCCTCCCGCCTCCGCGAAGCTGAGCCTTTGCGGCCCGTGAGGGATCGGAGCGGGCGCAGGCTTTGCCACCAGGCGGGAGAGCCTGAGGGCGGTGAGAACTCGGGTAGAGTGGGCTCCATGGCGTCTGCGCGACGATGGATGATCTACGGCGCGAACGGCTACACCGGCCGTTTGATCGCCGCTGAGGCCCTCGCCCGCGGAGAGCGACCGCTCCTCGCCGGTCGGCGAGCGGAGGCGGTCGAGCCCCTCGCCATAGAGCTCGGGCTCGAGGCTCGGATCTTTTCCCTCGACGATGTTGATGCGGTGGCCGAGGCGATCGCCGATCAGGAGCTGGTGCTCCACTGCGCCGGGCCCTTCCTCGACACCAACAAGCCGATGCTCAAGGCCTGTCTCAAGAGCGGGGTCCACTACCTCGACATCACCGGCGAGGCGATGGTCTTCGAGCGGGTGATGCGCTGGCGCGAGTCGTTCGTCGAGGCTGGGATCGTCGCCCTGCCGGGGGTCGGCTTTGACGTGGTCCCCTCCGACTGTCTGGCGCGTCTGCTCAAGGAGCGTCTGCCGAGCGCTCACCGCCTGACCTTGGGGATCCGCCTCCAGACCAGCGCGAGCCCAGGGACAGCGCGGACCTACGTCCACGCCCTGCCGGCGGGGGGGATCATCCGCCGCGATGGGGCGCTGACGGTGGTCCCGCCGGCGTGGCGGACGCGGATGATCGACTTCGGCGATGGCCCCGAGGAGGCGATGTCGATCGCCTGGGGCGACATCTCGACCGCCCACCACTCCTGCGGATACACCGAGATCGAGGCCTACTTTCAGGTTCGCCCCTGGGTGATCTGGGCCTTCCGCCTGACCCGGCCGCTGCGCTTCGCCTTGGCGCCCAAGCGGGTCCGTGACGCCCTCGGCGGGGCCGCAGCGCGCCTCTACAAGGGCCCCGACGGGGCCGCCCGGGCGAGCCATGGGGCGCGGATCTGGGGCTGCGCTGAGGACCCTTCGGGGCGGTCGGTGACGATGCTCCTGCGGGGCCCAGACGCCTACGCGCTCACCGTCGACGCTGCCCTCGAGGCGAGCGCCGCGGTGCTCGCCGGAGAGGTCGCAGCGGGGGGCTATACCCCGGCGATGGCGTTTGGCGGAGACTTCCTAGGCCGTCTGCGCGACGTCGAGGTCTCCCCGGTCGCGGGCTGAGGTGCATCTTCGCTCGGGCCGGGGCTCGAAGCTTCGACCCCGCCTGGTCGCCTGGCCGAGCGCCGCGGTACCTTCGCGAGGTCGGCCATGCCGGCGCGGAGGGAAGCGATGTCTACGATCAGCAGCGCAGAGGTCGAGCACTTCGTCGACACGGTCTTCGGCGGCCTCGATGAGTCGGTCCAGATCATGATCGGCGAGCGGCTGGGGCGTCGCGTGATCGCCTGCGGAGAGCGGCTCTGGTCTGCGGGGGAGGCCGCCGACTACATCGCCTTTGTTCTCCGCGGTCGCCTGCGGGTGCGGGTGGTGGAGGCTGACGGCGATGTCCGCGACGCCGGCGAGATCGGCCGCGGTCAGGCGGTCGGCGTCGCTGAGGTCATCGGCCGTCGGGCCCGCGTTGGCGGCGTGACGGCGATGCGGGAGACCGAGCTCCTCCTCCTCTCGGCCGCCGACTTTGAGGCGATCGTCGACCATGCGCCGGCCTTCGTCGTGCCCTTGATGCGCAGCTTGGCGACGCGGCTGGGCGCGGCGCTGCGCGGAGAGCAGGGTTATACCGCGCCCGAGACCATCGCGATCGTCCCCCTCGATCCGCACACGCCCCAGCACCTCCTCTTGGAGCGGCTCGGGCATGCGGCCGGGCGCTACGCCAGCGTCCATGTCGTCGACGCCTACCGGGTCGACAGCGCGTTTCGGCCGGGCAGCGCGCGCGAGCCGTTGGGGGGGCCGGAGAGCGAGGCGATCGAGCGCTGGCTCGACGAGCGTGACGATAGCCATGACCTCGACCTCTACCTCGCGGATCCGGAGGACACCCCCTGGACCCGTCGCTGCCTGAGCCGCGCCGATCGGATCCTCCTGGTGGCGTCCGCGGGAGCGAGCCCGGAGCTGCGCGAGGTGGAGCGGCTGATCGCCGCCGACGGTGCGGTGCCCAACAGCGCCCACCTGGAGCTCCTCCTCCTCCACCCCGAGAGCTGCGCTCAGCCGAGCGGGACAGCGGCCTGGCTAGAGCCCCGCTCGATCGAGCGGATCCACCATGTCCGCGGCGAGCGGCGCGGCGACTACCGTCGGGTCGCTCGTCGTCTGCTCGGGCGTTGTGTCGGCCTTGTGCTCTCTGGCGGCGCGGCCCGGGGCATGTGCCATATCGGCGTGATCCGGGCCCTCCTGGAGGCGGGGGTGCCGATCGACGCGGTCGGGGGGGCGAGCGCGGGTGGTGGTGTCGGCGTGCTCCTCGCGGCGGACCTCTCCCCGGATCGGATCGTCGAGGCGATCAAGGAGACCTGGCTCGACAGCAAGGTCTTCTCGCGGCCGAAGGTCCCGCTGGTCTCCGTGCTCGAGTCCGACGAGGTCCGCGAGGCGATGGTCCGCTGGCTCGGCGATCTGCAGATGGAGGACCTCTGGCGCGACTGCTATGTGGTCGCCACCAACCTCAGCCGGGCACGCCTCGAGGTGATCGATCGCGGCCCGGCTTGGCACGCGCTCCTCAGCACTGCGGCGATCCCCGGCCTCCTGCCGCCGACCTTCCGCAACGGCGATGTCTTGGTCGACGGTGGGGTGCTCGACAACCTGCCTATCGGGGTGATGCTGCGGCGTAACCCCGGCAAGGTGATCGCGAGCGATGTCGGCGACGCCTCCGACTCGATCCGGGCCGACAGGTCGCTGCAGGTCTGCCCGTCGAACGCGGCGCTGCTCCTCGAGCGGATAAACCCCTTCAACACGGACACTGTGGTCCCGTGGATCGGCACGACCCTCTTCGCGACCGTCACCTGTGCGAGTCGGTACCGCGATCCGGAGCTGATGGACGACCTCCTCTACTCATTTCGTCCAGATCTTGCCGGCCTGCCGGCGCTCGCCTTTGACGATCCGGAGCCGCTCCTCGACGCCGGCTATCGAGCCGCGCAGCGAGCTATCGAGGCAGGGGTGTTCGCGGAGTACATCGACGGCGAATAGCCGTCGGCGCCCGGTCCTTCGCTCGGCCGGAGACGCACCAAGGCGAGATCCGTAGGGGCAGCGGGCGAGCGCGGGTGCTATGCCAACGGTGCCAGGGCCTCAGCTCCTACGGGGGATAGCCGGTGATCGAGCGCAGGCGGCGGTAGAGGGGCTGGAGGCGGCCGTAGAGCGGCGCGTAGACCTCGCGGTAGATGGAGTCGTAGAGCCGGACGTTCTCCGGGATCGGCGTGAAGCTAGCGCCCGGTCGGGTCATCGCCGCGACGGCGGCCTCGGGGTCTGGATGGACGCCGAGGCCGACGCTGGCGATGATCGCTGCGCCGAGGGCGGAGGCCTCGAAGGTGTGCGGGCGGGTCGCGACCTGGCCGAAGATGTCGGCGGTGATCTGCATGGCGACGTCGCTCTGCGAGCCGCCGCCGGCGACCCGGAGGGTGGTGATCGGGGTCTTCGTCCGCCGCTCGGTGAGCTCCTTGCCGCCGCGCAGGGCGTAGATGAGCCCCTCTAGGATCGCCCGATAGAGGTGCGGGCGGGTGTGGTTCTCGGTGAAGCCGATGATCGCACCGCGGGCCTCGGGGCCGATATGTGCCCCCGGGGACCAGGTCGGCTGGAGGATCAAACCCTCAGAGCCCGCGGGGATCGGCGCTATCGTCCGGTCGAGGATCGTCTCGACGCTGACGCCCTCGGCGGCCGCGGTCGCCCGCTCGGTGGCCGCGAACTCCCGGAGAAACCAGCTCACCAGCCAAAAGCCGCGGTAGAGCTGAATTTCGGTGCTGTAGGCGCCTGCGAGCGCGGCCGGGAAGGGCGGGATCAGGGGGACGACCTCGACATAGCGCTTGCAGGTGGTGTTGATCGTCGCGGTAGTCCCGAGGGACAGGCTCGCCTCTTGCGGCTCGGTACAGCCAGCGCCGAGCACCTCGCAGGCCTTGTCGGCGGCGGCGGCGATGAGGGGAAGACCGACCGGGATCCCGGTCTTGTCGGCGGCGGCCTGGGTGATCGTGCCGAGGGTCGAGCCGGGGTGCTGGAGCTCGGAGAGACGGGCCGGGTCGAGCTGGGTCGCCCGCCACTTCCAATCCCTCGCCGCGGCCCAGCGCAGCTTCTTGTAGTCAAAGGGGAGGTAGCCGACCTGGCATCCGGTCGAGTCGACGTAGCGGCCGACGAGGCGGAAGGTCAGGTAGCCGGAGAGGAGGAGGTGCTTGTGGGTCGCGGCCCAGACCTCGGGCTGGTTGCGGCGGAGCCAGTTGGACTCGGCGTCGGCCTGGAAGCGGGCGACCGTCCCGCGGACGCCCGCGAGGCGGAAGAGGAGGCCCCAGCCGCCGCCGATCGGCGGCTCGCCGTGGACCCTGCGCTGATCGAGCCAGACGATCGCCGGCCGTAGCGGCTCTCCGTCGGCGTCGACGTCGACGATGGTCGCTCGCTGGGTGGTCAGGGCGACGCCGCGGATGCTCGCGGGATCGACCTGCTCCCAGAGCCCGCGGCAGGCCTCGGCCAAGCGGTCGAAGTAGTAGTGGGCGTCCTGCTCAGCCCAGCCCGGCTCGGGGGCGACGTAGGGCTCGATCAGGACCTTGGAGCTGCCGACGATCTCCCCCTCTGCGGTGAAGGCGATCGCCCGGACGCTCTGGGTGCCGACGTCGAGCGCGAGGATATAGGGCGCCGCCACGGCTCGACTGTAGCAGGCATCCCGCGCGCGCCGCGGCGAAAGTCCTACGCGGACCATCGATGCCTCCCGTCATCCCCTCTCCCACTTCGCCGGCACCGCAGCGCTCTGACACGGCGGCGCCCTGCGATCGCCGCTGCCGGGCCAGAGCTCGCGCGACGAGAACGGCGGTTTTGGGGGGGGCTTGGACCCTTGAACTTCGGCCTAGAGAGGCGAGGTCTCCGACCCCTCGGGCAGCGCGAAGGAGCGTCGCCACTGCGCGGTGTAGGAGCGGGCCTCCTCGTCCCAAGTCGCCTGATCCCAGCCGAGCTCCTCGGTGCAGATCTCTCGTACGCGCGGGAGGATCAGAGCTCCGCCCTCCGGGAGGAGGTGGCCGATGCGGGTGCGCCGGAGGAGGAGGTCGCTGAGGTGGACGACCGCTTCGTGCCGGGCGGCGAAGCGGAGCTCCGCCCAGAGGGTGAGGGTCCCGGGGATCAGCGTCATCTCTCCGGGGGCGGCGGCGTCTAGGAGGGCGGCGGTGTCGAGGCCGTAGCGGCCGAGGATCCGCAGCGCTCGCGCGGGCGTCGCTGTGGCGCCGAGGGCCCGCGCCAGCGGTGCTCCGAGCTCGGCCTCGGCGGTCTCGAAGATCGGCGCGTCGGCGCGCAGGGGGGGGAGCTCCGGGAGGTCACGGCGGAGCTTGCGGAGGGCGTCGAGGGCGATCTCGCGGAAGGTGGTCAGCTTGCCGCCGGTGACCGTCCACAGGCCCTTCTCATGCCAGACGGCGTGGTCCCGCGCGGCCTTCGACGGATCTTCGCTGCCGTCGGCGATCACTGGGCGGACGCCGGCATAGGTCGAGACCACATCGCAGGCGCGGAGGTCCCTCTGCGGGAAGGCGTCGCGGGCGATGGCGAGGAGGTAGTCGAACTCAGCGGCGGTGATCCGCGGCTCCTCGCTGAGGCTGCCGTCGTGGTCGAGGTCGGTGGTGCCGACGAGGGTCGCCCCCTCCCAGGGGTAGACGTAGAGGACGCGCGAGTCGACGGGGTTGAGCAGGAGCACCGCGGCGTTGACCGGTAGGCGGTCGTGGGGAACGACGAGATGGGAGCCGCGGAGCGGTCGCATCTTCGCGCTGAGGTGGAGCTCGGAGCGGAGCTCATCGGCCCAGACTCCGGTGGCGTTGACCACCGCGCGGGCGCGGGCCGAGGTGAGCGCGCCGGTGAGCTCGTCGCGGATCGTCACCCCGCAGACCCGGCCGCAGTCGCGGATGAGGCCGGTCGCCGAGGCGTAGTTGATCACGGTCGCGCCGGCGTGGCTGGCCTCGCGGAGGACGCGGAGGACCAGGCGAGCGTCGTCGGTCTCGGCGTCAGTGTAGGACCAGCCGCCGCGGAGACCCTCGCGCTTGATCCCGGGCAGACGGGCGGACATCGCCGAGAGGTCGTGGCGGCGGACGTCATGGGTCATCGACAGCTTGTTGTAGACCCAGAGCCCAGCCCGCAGCTTGAGCACCGTCGCGCTGTCGCGCTCGTAGATCGGGAAGATGAACTCCAGGGGCTCGACCAGGCCGCCGCCGTCGCGGAGCAGTCGGTCACGCTCGTGGACTGAGGTGATCGTGGTCTTGAACTGGAGGTTGCCGAGGTAGCGAAGGCCGCCGTGGACCATCTTCGACGAGCGGCTCGAGGTCCCCCAGGCGAAGTCGTGCGCCTCGACGAGGAGGACATGGAGGCCGAGGCGGGCGGCCTCGCGGGCGATCCCTGCGCCGGTGATCCCACCGCCGACGATCAGCAGATCCCAGCCGCGATCGAGCGCCGCGAGGTCGGCCGCTCGCCGTCTCTTGTCCCACCTGTGCTCGCTCGCGCTCAATCCTGGTCTCCTGCTGTGATGCCTAGCAGAGCTTGCCGGGGTTCATCCGACCGTCGGGATCAAAGGTGCGCTGGAGCCCGCGTAGGGCGGCGATCCCCAGCGCCCCTTTCTCGGCCGGCAGGTAGGGGAGGTGGTCGGCGCCGACTCCGTGCTGATGGGAGATGGTCCCGCCGCAGAGCACGATCGCCTGGCTCACGGCCTCCTTGAGCCGGCGCCAGCGGGCGAGGGTCGCGTCCGGGTCGCGCTCCAGGCGGAAGACGAAGGTCGAGTAGACGCTCGAGCCGACCGGATAGACGTGGGAGAGGTGGGTGAAGACGAGGCCGCGCTCGCTGTCCGCGGCGAGCACTGCGTTGGCGGCGTCTTCGATGTGGTTCATCGTCGAGGTCACCCGCGACCAGCGGACCGCGGTCTCGACGGTGTCGATGCCGTAGCCGCGGGTCCAGAGGCTGTTGCGGAGGTAGGCGTTGCGGAAGCGGCCGCGCTGCCAGGCGTCGGCGATCTGCCGCGGCCCGGCGACCCCGCCGGCGGCGAACACCTCCCAGCGGACCTGCTTTTCGAGGAAGCGAACCTCGCGGGCGCTGCCGGTGAAGCCGAGCATCAGCATGCAGCGCTCCTCGCCGAGGCCGCGCAGGCGGAGGAGGCCGCGGAGGAGGCCCGTCATCGTCGGGTGGCCGGCGAGGGCGAGCTGGGTCCGGGTCTCGACCGGGTTCGAGAGGCGGACCATCGACAGGGGGACGCGGGCCTGGGCGAGGGCGCGGACCAGGCCGACGCCGGCCTCCCAGCTCGGCAGGAAGTAGGGTCGAAAGCGCTCGCGCTCAGGGAGCTTGGAGATCTGGACGACGGCGTCGGAGATGATCCCGAGGCGTCCCTCCGAGCCGAGGATGACCTGGCGCAGGTCCGGTCCGGCGGCGCTCGCCGGCACGCAGGGGAGCTCGAGGGCGCCGCTCGGGGTCTCGACATGGCCGCCGACAAAGAGGTGCTCGATCCGGCCGTAGCGCAGCGACTGTTGGCCGCTGGAGCGGGTCGCGATCCAGCCGCCGAGGGTCGAGTGCTCGAAGGACTGCGGGAAGTGACCGAGGGTGTAGCCGCGGCCGCGCAGCTCCGCCTCGAGCGCGGGTCCGCGGATCCCGGCGCCGAAGGTGGCGAGGCGGCTCTCCTCGTCGAGGTGAGAGAGCTGGTCGAGAGAGCTGAGGGAGATCGTCAGGACCGGGCTGTCGCCGCGCTCGGGGCTTATGTGACCGACGACGCTGGTGCCACCGCCGTAGGGGATCACCCGCGCGCCGCTGTCGGCGGCGTAGCGGAGGAGGGCGGCCACCTCACCGCGATGGCTCGGCGTCGCGACCCCGTCGGGGGCCGCGTCGATCCGACCGCTGCGCAGATCGATCCAGTCGGGGAAGGACTGGCCGCGGGCGTGGAGGAGGCGCGCTCGCGGGCTGAGGTCGACCAGCGGATGGGCGGGCAGGCGGGACGGGGGCAAGCTCTCCGCGGTCCCATGAAAGGTGGCGTCAGGCGTCGGCCGTCCCGGACCGATGGCGGTGCGGAGGAAGGCCTCGGTCGCCGGCTTGGGCTCCACGTCGACAGACTCAAGGCCCCAACCGTTCCAGCGTCGCATCATGCTCGCTCCCCGTCGGCGCGTCGGCGCCGCTTTCCTTCAGGGTCGCTGAAGCCCGGGCGGGCCGTCAACCACGGTCGGCCTCCTAGCCTGGGAGATCGGGGTCGGTCGCCTCGGCCGCGCTCGCGGGCGCGGTCGCCGGCAGGCGGAGGCGGAACGTTGAACCCTCGCCGAGCGTGCTCTCGACCTCGACTTCGCCGCCGAGCATCCTGCAAAATTCGCGGGTGATCGTCAGGCCGAGGCCAGTCCCGCCGTAGACCCGCGAGGTCGAGGCGTCGACCTGGGTGAAGGCGTTGAAGAGATCGCGCAGGCGCTCGGGGGGGATGCCGATCCCGGTGTCGATGACCTCGAAGATCAGCCAAGGCTCACCGTGGACCTCGTCGGGGTGGACCGCGAGGCGGACGGTGCCGGTGTGGGTGAACTTCGCGGCGTTGCTCAGGAGGTTGAAGAGCGCCTGCTTGAGCTTGGTCCGGTCGCTGCGCATCCCCCGGACGGCGGCGTCGCAGTCGACGATGAGACGGTTGTCACCCTGGAGCATCAGCGGCTCGATGACCGCGGTGACCGCCGCGAGCAGCTCCGGGACCTCGAAGGGGATGACCTCGACGGACATCTTCCCGGCCTCGATCTTCGAGACGTCGAGCACGTCGTTGATCAGGTGGAGGAGGTGCTCGGCGGCCTGGTGGATCCGTCGGTTGTCCTCGCCGATCACCTTGTCGAGCTCGTCGTCCAGGAGCTCCTCGACCTCCTCGTCGATGAGCTCGCTGTAGCCGATGATCGCGTTGAGCGGGGTCCGCAGCTCATGGCTGATGTTCGCGAGGAAGGCGCTCTTGGTCCGGCTGGCGTCGAGCGCCTTGTCACGGGCGGTCCGCAGGGCGTCGGCGAGCTGGCGTAGCTCCATCTCCGAGTGGCGCACGGCGGTCATGTCGTGGAGGAGGAAGACCGAGCCGATGATCACCTCGTTGGTGACGAGCGGGGTCAGCGAGCAGGCCACGGGCCGTGCGCTGCGACCGGGGCGGAGGAGGCTGGAGGAGTCGAAGCGCAGCGATTGCCCGTGCTTGTGGACCGCCTCGAGCGCAGCCTCGGGTCCGGTCGCCTCGGTCGCCCCCTCACCGCGGAGGATGAAGCGCTGGAGGATCGGCTCGCCGAGCAGCTCCGCCTCGGAGAGGCCGAAGAGGCGCTGGGCGGCGCTGTTGAGGCGCAGCGGCAGGCCGTCGAGGTTGAGGACGAAGAGTCCGTCGTCGAGGGCCTCGACGATCGAGTTGAGGCGATCGCGCTCGGCGGCGACCCGGGTCTCGCTGGAGCGGCGGAGGTTCTCGTAGAGCTCCTCCATCTCGCGCGAGGAGATGTCGAGCGAGCGCTCGAGCAGGTAGCGATCCTCCTCGGCGCTGGCATAGGTCCGCGAGAGCACCGCCACGAGGTCAGACCAGACCTCTTGCGACGGCGCCGCGTCGTCTCGGATTCCGAGGCGTCGGAGCTGGCGCGCCAGCGTCCGATGAGTTGCGGGCTTATCCTTCACGGATGGTGGTGAGGGTCATTGTCTGGTTATGGAGCTCGCAGGGCCCGGTCGAGGTGGGCGAGATCTCTCCGTAGGAGTAGAAGCCGATCTGGGCGCAGCGGTCGGGGAGGATGTCGGCGATGGCCTCGACCTCCTCCTCGGTCCGCTCGGAGAGCACGAGGCGGCGACCGACGCAGGAGATCGCGATCGTCAGGATGTTCTCCTCGCCGGCGTCCATGCCCGCGCCAGCGGCCTCGGCGGCCTCCTCGGCGCCCTCGATCAGGCGGTCGAAGTTGGCCTTCATCAGCTGGACGCGGGCGCCGGTCGGGACGTCACCGGCGAAGGTGAGGGACTTTTGCCCCTCGTCGATCCCGAGGATCGTGCGGACGATGAGCTGCCCGCCTTCGCTCTCGCTGAGGAGGGCGAGGGGGAAGAGGAGCCCGGTCGCCGGCAGCCCGTGGGCGCGCTCGCCGAGGTACTCCTTATAGAGATCGAGCGCCGGGCGGCCGTCGAGCTCAAAGAGCACGTTGTGCTCGGAGCGGGTGACCTGTCGTCGGGGGCCGAAGGGGTCCCAACCGCCGCGCGATCCGTGGCCGATCGAGAGGTGCTCGCCGTAGAGGCCGACCGCCGTCACGCAGTCGCGGGTCAGCTCGCCCTCGCTGATGATCCAAGTCCGCTCGAAGCGGGGCCCGTCGCCGGCGAGGCCCCCGGTGATCACGATGTGCTCCGGGAGCTTGGAGGCGAAGCCGCGGACCAGCTCGGAGCCGTTGACCTGGAGGCCGTCGGAGAGAACGAAGACGCCCCTGAGATCGTCGGCGATGAGCGCTTCGGCGAGGGCAGCTCCGGCGTCCGCCGAGCCGGCCGCGCTGGCGATGGGCGCGGTGACGTGCCGGAGCTGGCTGCGTTCGAAGCGGGCGACCGCGACCGCGAGGCTGCGGTCGTAGATCTTGGTCTTGAAGATCTCACCGGAGGTCGAGCAGCCGACGATGGTCGAGGTGGGAAAGGCCGCCTTGAGCTCGGCGAGGGCCCGCAGATCATCACGGTACTCCGGCGCGCCGAAGACGATGACCAGGGTCGACGCCGAGTCGAGCGCGGGGAGCTCCTCGCTCCATCCGTCATCGAGGTCATGTCGTAGGAGAGTGAGCTGCAAGGGAGGCCTCTGTGTTGACGAGCGTCGACGACCCGAGCGTCGACGCCCCCAGGATCATAGGGATCTGCGCCACCTTTGCGAAGGATTCCCGAGCTTGCCCTCATGTGCGGGGGCGCGAAAACGTCCGGTCGCGAGGTCGCGACCGGCCTTGTGGCTCTGACGTGCGGCCTCGTGGCGATCCGGAGGAGATCCCTGGCGACCTCCGCGAGGTGCGCATTCGCGGGGTCTCACCCTCAGAAGCGGCCGGCGACGCCGAAGCCCGTCGGCACGAGCCGGGCTCTGCTCTTCTTCTTGTTCTTGGCGGCGCCCTTGCTGCGGTTGCGGTTGCGCGTCCGGAGGAGGAGGAGGACCCCGGCGGTGACCAGCGCAGCGCCGCCAACGAGGGCAGCAGCGCCGCCCCAGCGGGTGTTGTTGACGTTCTCGCAGGTGATCGGTTCGTAGTCGGGGTTGGTCCCGGTGACGCGATCACCGTTCTCGTCGTAGATCGTGATCAGCCCGTCGCAGGGGCCGGAGTAGCGGCCGTCGAGGGCGAGCAGGGCGACACCTGCGCCAAAGGTCGGAACTCCGAGGCCGAGGCTGGCCCAACCGATCGCGCGATATTTCGCGGTCTCGGGGGTCCGCTTGAGCGGCAGCTCGAGGGTCTCGCGGACGCCAGAGACCAGGTTGACCTCGCGCTCGTCCGCGACGTAGCCGTCGAGCATCACCCGGACGATGTGCTCCCCTTCGATCATCGGCCGCTCGAGGGGAGAGGTTCCGACGAGCTGGTTGTCGATGAAGACGAGCGCGCCGGAGGGGGTGGTGTCGATGACGATCACCGGCGGCCCTTTGACCAGATCCTCGAGCTTGCGTCGGAGGACGGCGGCCTGGGCCTCGAGGAGCTGGCCGACCTCGGCGAGGCCGCAGAGGTCGCAGCGCTCGCGGGTCGAGGCGACCACGTCGGCATCCTCTGTCGCGAGCAGATCGATCTCGACGATGTAGTCGCGGTCGTCGACCTTGATCCGAGTCTTGACGACGTAGTCGGCGCTCTCGTCGGACTTCAGGCGCTTGACGCAGTCGTCACCGCAGGACTCGCCGGCGATCGTGCCGACCGAGCTCTGGTCGGCGATGCCGAAGGAGCCGCGGGCGAAGCCCTTGGTGAGGTTGGTGAGGAGGCGCTCGTCGGCGCCCTCGTCGACCGTTCCGTCGATCTCTAGGGGGATCAGGGCGAGGCGGGCGCTCACCTCTCCGCGAGGGGCGGGCTCGGGGAGCGGCGCGAGGCCGTCGTCGACCGCGGGCTCGGGCTCTGGGGCGGGCTTTGGGGCGGGCTTTGGGGCGGGCTCGTCGAGGCTGTCCTCGATCGCCTCTTCGGGGGCGGGCTCTGAAGCGATGGCGCTCGGGATCGCCTGGGTCCAGGCGATCGCAGCAGCGCAGCAGAGGGAGACGACCTGAGGGGTAAATCGTGCCATCTGCGGGGTCACTCTCCGGTCTTCTCGCGGACCCGTTTGATCCGATCCTTCGCCTTCTTGTTCCCGTACTCGTCGGCCTTCTCGTAGGAGCGCCGGGCGTCATTGTAGCGGAGCACCTTAAAATACGCGTCCCCCAGGCGGAGGCGGTAGTCGCCGTTTTTCGGCTCGGCGCGGACCGCCTGGTTGGCGAACTTGACCGCCCGATCGAAGGCGCCGCGGTCGAAGTGGATGTCGCTGAGGCCCATCAGCGCCGCGGCGTTGCGGTTCCATGAGCCGAGCGCCTGGTTGTAGAGCTGCTCGGCCTCGGAGAGCGCCCCGCGGCGGCGAGCGGCCTCCGCCTCGCGGGTCAGCTCCATCGACTTGACCGGGTCGTAGACCGCCTCGCCGTCGCCGTCGCCGTCGCCGTCGCCGTCGGAGCTGTCCTTGTCGGAGCTCGGCCTCTTCTGGCCCTTGCTGGTATTGCGCCGCTTGTCGGCCTTGACCGACGCAGGCTCGGGGGCGTCGGCGGTCTCGCCCTCGGCCGAGTCAGCTGACTCGGAGTCAGCCGACTCGCTGTCGTTCTCGACCGCCGCGCCGCGGGTCGCGGCGTCGGGATCGTCGGGCTGCTCGGTCTTGTTGGCGGCGAGCAGCTTCTGCTTCGCCTTCGCGCCGCCGAGGCGCTCGATGACCGGGCCCATCATCATCTTGGTGCTCGCCGAGCCGAACTCCGGGCGGTCCTGGAGGTCCGCGAGTCCGTCGGCGATCTCTTGATTGTCCGCGGAGGCGAGGACCGTGAGGGCCTCGGCCGCGAAGAGCTCCGCCTCGCCGAACCCCGACTCGTTGGCGCGCTCGCGGATGTCGGCGAGCTGTCCTGGGGTCATGCCGGCGCGCTCGAGGGCGCGGGGGCTGTCGGGCTGAAAGACCAGCGCCTGGATATAGTAGTCGCGGGCGAAGGGGCGGGTGTGGTCGTCCTCGTAGTATTTGTCGCCGAGGACGACGAGCTGGTCGGCGAAGTTGATCCGCAGCTCCTTGGCCCGCTCACCGCCGGCTACCCCGGCGTCGCCCTCGAGCTCCTCGAGCTCTGCGATTCGACGGTAGGCGGTGTCGTCGGTGTTGCCGTCGGCGGGGTAGACCCAGAGCTTGCGCTCGGCCGCGTCGCGGGCGCTCTCCTCGAGCGCCAGGATCCTCGCCAGCTCCTCGGCGCTCGGCTCTCCCTGGCCGACGAGGCCGAGGGTCACGAGGACCGCGACGACGACCGCGAAGGCGGTGACGCCCGGCCAGAGCCAGCGCGAGCGGGCGAGCGTCGGAGTCGTGTCCTGGCTGAGCTCGGCGAGGAGAGTGTCCATCGACGGATGGCGCTCATCGGGGTCGACCGCCATCCCGATCTTGAGCGCCTCGAAGAGCCAGTCGGGGACCTCTGTGCCCCGCGGCGGCGGGGCGAGCTTGCCGCTGATCACCGCCTCGGCGAGCTCTTGGTAGGTCTCGCCGGGGAAGGGCTGCTGGCCGTAGAGGGCCTCGTAGAGGGCGACGCAGAGGGAGAACTGATCGCTGGGGGCGCCGGTCGCTGCGCCCTCATGCTGCTCCGGCGACATGTAGGCGGGGGTCCCCATGATCGTCCCGACCATGGTCAGCTTGGTGTCAAAGGCGTTGTTGGTCGTCCCGAGCGACGACATCAGCAGCGAGTCGGCGGCGGTGCTGCGCAGGCCGGCGCCCTCGGCCCGGGCGAGGCCGAAGTCGAGCACGCGGGCCCGCCCGTCGTTGCCGACGAGGACGTTGTCGGGCTTGAAGTCGCGGTGGACCAGGCCCTGCTCGTGCGCCGCGGCGAGGCCTCGACCTGCCTGAATGAACATGTCGCGGAGCTCTTGCCAGTCGCGCTCCTCGGCGGCGACCCAGTCGGTCAGCGGAGCCCCCTTGACGAACTCCATCGCGACGAAGACCTGACCGGCGAACTCGCCGACCTCGTAGACCTGGACGACGTTGGGGTGGGAGACCCGGGCCATCGCCTGGGCCTCGCGGAGCATCCGTGAGCGCCCATGGGTGCCCTCGTGGAGATCGTCGCGGACCAGCTTGATCGCGACCCTACGATCGAGCTCCTCGTCGTAGGCGGCGTAGACCACCCCCATGCCGCCTTCGCCGAGGACGCGGAGGACGGTGAAGCGGTGGATCTTCCCCGGCTGCCCAGGCGTCGTGAAGATCTCGGCGTCGAGCTTGGAGCGCATCACCGACTCTGGCGGCGGGCCGGCGCCGAGGATCGTCTGCTCCATCGCCGAGCTCCGCATGTCCGCGCCGCGGACGACAGTGCCGGTGCCGGCGGGGTTCATCGTCCGATCGGGCGGCGGGGGGCGCTCGGCCCCTGGGCCCTGCTCGACGTTGCCGGGGCCGCCGAGGCCGCCGATCATCGTCGCGTCATGGGCAGAGGAGCCGGAGGGCGAGCGCTCTGCCGGGGCGGGCTTCTCGTCGCGGGTCGAGATCAGGGTCGCCCGATCGCCGAGCGCGGGGTGGCGGCGGTCGAGCTCTGGGTCGGGGCCGCCGGGCGGGGTCCGGCTCTCACGGGTCTCAGCGTCGTAGGCGTTCGCGGTCGGCCGCGCTGGCGAGGTCGGGGCCGGCCCGCCGGCGAGGGTGGAGCCGAGGTTTGGGTTGGCTCGCGGCTCGGGCAGGCTCCGCTCCTGCGTCGGCGCAGGGGTCCCGGCGAGGGTGGAGCCGAGGCTGCCGGGCTTGGCCCTGGGCGCATCGGCGATCTCTCGGCTCTGTCCCGGGGCGCCGAGGAGGGTCGCGCCGAGGGGGCCGCGCTTGGGCGTCGGCGCAGGGGCCCGGTCGGGGGCTCCGCCGAGCATGGTCGAGCCGAGGGTGCCGGGCTTGGGCTTGGGCTTGGGCGCGGGCGCGGGCGCGGGCGCGGGCTCCTGCTTCGCGACCTGTGCCTGGGGCCTGCTGACGAGGGTGGAGCCGAGGGTGGAGCCGAGGGTGGAGCCGAGGGTGGAGCCGAGGGTGCCGCGGCGAGGCGCCCTCGGCCGCTCTAGACCAGGCGCGGGGCCGCCGACGATCGTCGAGCCGAGCGTCGGCGAGGCGCCCTTTCGAGGACCCGGCTGCGGCGCCTGTAGAGGAGAGCTGGTGATGGTCTCCAGCAGGCCCGCCTTGGGCCGGTCGCTGCGTTTGGGATCGCTGGGCGGCAAAAGACTCCCTTGATGTACTGCCCAAGAGTCGCAAGCGTTGCTTGCGGGCGCAAGCTGCGGGACTCTCCATCGGCCTGCGGATATCGCCGGGTGCCCGGGCGGAGAGCGGTCTCGCACGTCTCGAGGAGGTCGTCGACGAGGGTCCCCGCGGCGCTTCGGGCGTGGAGCTGTGTCAAGGGCTCTCAGACGTCGCTGGCAGAGAACCGGTGCGCACGCATGCACTTGCCCGCACGCTTGCCTGCCTACCTTGGTCGATCCAGACGGCCTCGTCGAGGCTCGCGAGGGCGCAGGAGAGCGGTGCGGTGTGGGGTCGAGTAGGCCGGGAGGCGGCGGGGGAAGTAGGGGTCCCACCCCAGGCTTTGGTGAACGTCCCGCGTGCTCTCGCGAGCGTCGTCCCTCTTGACTCCGACGATACGTCGCTGTACCGGGAGCGTCGCGCAGGTTTCGGCGGGGTCGAGAGGGGGTTTGTACCGCGGCCTCCTCGCCTTTTCGGTTGCAGCGTAGGTCCTGGCGCGTTCTCGCTGGCGGCGCGGGAGCACGCTGGACGCCCTTCGGTCTTTTCTGGGAGACGAGGCCTACGAGAAGAGGCCGACGAAGAGAGCCCGAGCTCCTCACCGGTGAGGGGAAAGCGGAGGGCGAGCTCGTGATCGCTGATCCCCGCGAGGGCGCGCAGCGATCGGCGGATGTGGGCGGGGCTCAGGGTCGGCCCCTTTTTTTTTTTGTGGGGCAGGGGGTAGTGGAGGGCGAGGGGCAGGGGGGGTGGAGGGCGAGGGGCAGGGGGAGTGGAGGGCGAGGGGCAGGGGGGAGGGCAGGGCGAGGGGCAGGGGGTCGTGGGTA
>Ga0316189_10000377_pt1 | contig 44151 bp, 38 predicted proteins | sample LowCovwburrow_MG_FD_204930 | JGI IMG/M metagenome (GOLD analysis project Ga0316189, IMG submission 204930) | Coastal sediment microbial communities from Maine, United States - Lowes Cove worm burrow | ecosystem: Environmental > Aquatic > Marine > Coastal > Sediment | place: USA: Maine... | reverse complement strand
GTTTTATCTCTCTCTCTCTCTCTCTCTCTCTCTCTCTCTCTCTCTCTCTCTCTCTCTCTCTCTCTCTTCTGTTTTTCTCAGCACCTCTGGTTGGATGCCCTGCTTCTCGCTAAGCTGTGACGGGGTTAACCTTTATGACCGCCTCATGTACGGGAAATGTGAATTAGTAACACTCTTTTCTAGCCAGATATACCTAATAATAGACTATCACTTGCAAAGTGCTTAGCAATAAATATTAGGAGGTCTGTTGTGGCAGGGTTGCGTAAAGTATTTCTAGCGATTCTGGCATTCGTGCTGTTACTAACCTCCAGTTCCGCATTGGCTGGGCGTTCGTCCTTGGTCAATGGCTACCTTTCCATACCGCGAATAGATATAGATGGCTATGGCGCCATGGAACTAATCTTTCGCCTCGAATTTAAAGAACAATATTTGCTCGTTCTGGAAGAGGCGGTGGAGGCTTCAAGTGCGATGTCGAATTCCGGTGTCTTCGACCCCGTCTTGCAAACCATTGATGTAGATGAGATAGAGTTGCCAAGTGGCAAACTCTACTCTGCACAGCTGCAATTGATGTCCAGTGAGGAACAGTTCATTTTTTCGATCGCTGATGCAGTAGATTTAAATCCGGGTCAGCAGCAAAACGAACAGCAGGTTGAGTATCAGCCTTCAGTTGAGGTGCTGGCACTCTATGCTCAGCAATGCGCCAACTGTCATGGTGGGAGCGGTGCTGGAGTCTCTGGGAATCCCTCGCTTGCGGCCTGCGCAAACTGTGCTAGCGAGTCGACACTAAGCAACTATATTCGCGACACGATGCCGCTTGGGCAAGCGGCAAGTTGCGACGCGGCCTGCTCCGATGTGCTAGCCGAATATGTCATGGGGGCATTCAATAGCACAAATCAACAGATCGGCGGTGAGACCATAGGTTTTATTCGTGCTCTATCGCGTTCGGAGACCTTGCGCAGAGCTGCCCAGCAGCTTGTTAGTCGTTTGCCTACCCTCGATGAATTTAAGATGGTTGCAAGCGAGGGCGATGGCGGAATGCGGCAGGCTATTTCCGGCATGATGACTGAAGAAGCATTCTATGGGCGTCTATCAGAAATATTTAACGACTATTTACTTACTGACAAATACCACTCTAGAAACGGCTCTGAGGCGGCTATAAGCCTTTTAAGTAGTGATGATTTTCCTGAGCGGCGCTGGTTCGATCCTGGCAAGGACAATCGTCGTGATGATTATAATGCGCAACGCCAAGCGACGAATGATGGAGTTGCTCGAGAGCCGCTCGCGTTAATCAACCATGTTGTGCGTAATGATTTGCCATTCACCGAAATGCTCACTGCCGACTACATGATGGTTAATCCCTACTCAGCGAGAACCTACGGTATAGAAGGCCTGCCGTTTAGCAATTCTAACGATGAAAGTGAATTTCTTCCCGCTCGTTTAGACGGTGTTCCCCACGCAGGGATACTTACTTCACCGATGTTTCTCAATCGCTATCCGACTACAGCTACAAACCGAAACCGAGGTAGGGCGCGGGTCGTATTCGACCTGTTCTTAGATACCGATGTGCTTGCAATCGAGGGAGTACGTCCGGGTAATTCAGTGGACATTACAACGCCGATACCGACAATTAATAATCCCGAGTGTTCAAAGTGTCACTCCTTGATCGATCCTGTTGCATCAATTTTTCAGAATTGGAATCAAAAGGGGCAATACCGCCCGGTCCGATTCAGTAGGTACGGTTGGTACGCCGACATGGAGTCTCGTGGATTTAACGGCGAACCTATGCCGCTAGCAGGAAATATTGATAGTTCGGTGCAGTGGCTAGCGGATCAGATTGCGGTGGATCCAAAATTTCCGAGATCTGTTACGAGAATCATGGTGAATGGGCTCACCGGCAAGGAGCCATTGTCAGTGCCGGATAGCGCAACTAGTTCTCAGGTCGAGATAGATGCATATATTGCAGAGCGAACGCAGCTTAATGATATGCAATCACGTTTCGTTAACGATGGTTTTCGCTTGAAGACACTCGTCGAAGAGATAATGATGAGTCCCTATTGGCAGGCCGATGGTCTTTCAGTTGACGCCAATCCGATAGCGCACGCGAATACGGGCTCGAGTTATCTATTAACACCGGAACAGCTCGATAGGAAGATCTCCTCTTTGTTTGGCTTTGAGTGGAGGCGTTCTCTCGACAATTATTATAAAGATATTAATAGTAGTTCCACTTCGAAATTGAACAGAACATTTCATCAGATCTATGGTGGAATCGATTCAGATAGTGTCACTACGCGCCTCAAGTCACCCAACGGACTGATGGGCTCGATGCAATTACGCATGGCAAACGAACTGGCATGTTATTCAGTGCCCAGAGATTTTTGGCTGCCAGAAGAACAACGGAAACTATTTCTATTTGTTGATCACGAGATGAGCCCCTATGACGAGTCTGGTGCATTGGATGATTCGGTAATGGCCAGAATCCGTCAAAACATTCAATTCTTACATGTCTATCTACTAGGCGAGGAGCTGCCTTTGGGTTCCGAAGAGTTGCAGATAACTGAACAATTATTTATGGATAGTCTGAATAGAGGGCGTCAGATAATACTGGCAAACGGTGGTGCAAGGTCGGATATCAACTTGCCGAGCGACTGTGATGTCACGAAAGACTTCAATGGCAATCAACTCTATGAGAAGGATGTTAGAGATGATCGCCTATATCAGGATCGCCAATATGTGATTCGTGCTTGGATGGCAGTCGTTGCCTACCTGCTAGCCGACTTCAAATTCTTGTACAGCTAGATAGCAGCTAATCTAGAGCAGACTTCTCAGGGCCAATGGGGTAATTATGTACAGACGCCAATTTCTTAAATACTTGGGCGGCAGTGGTCTTGGTCTGCTACTACCCCAGCAATCGATTTTTGCTCAGCAGGCAACCCCAGATCAGTTCTGGATAACTGTAAACGCCGGTGGCGGCTGGGACCCGACTTATCTCATCGACCCCAAGGGTAATCGCCCCCGACTAGATGGCAGGGGGCCGGTTAATAATTATTCTGTTAATGCGATTCGGTCTGCGGGCAATATTCATTTTCCAGGCTCTTATCCCGAAAATATAGATCCACCCGATGCTAACTCCCCCGGGCATTTTGCTAACTTCTTTCCGAAGCATGCTTCACGCCTGTTAGTTATAAATGGTATTGATACGCAGACCAATAATCATGACTCTGGCTCTCGTTATGTTTGGAGCGGGAAAATCGAATCGGGTTATCCTAGCTTTGCAGCATTGGCTGCCGCTACCACTGCGCCGACTCAGCCTTTGGCCTACATCAGCAATGGCGGTTACGACAATACCGCATCCCTGGTCGCGCCAGCGCGAATCGGCGGGGGTGAGGTGTTCCAACAGCTCGCGTTTCCTAACGCCAGCCGACCTAGCGGAGACGCCGACGACCGGCGAGAGTATTTTGCGCCATCGATTTATGCTGAAATTGAACAGGCGCGGCGTGCCAGGATGCAACGTTTGAAGACTCGGGCTACTCTGCCATTGAAGAAAAACCAGCTCGATGAACTCATCATGTCTAGAGTCGGTGATAATAACCTTAATAGGCTCGTTAAGCTGCTGCCTGACCGCGTGTCGAGAGGATTGGCAGGGCAGGCAGAAGTGGCGACTGCGGCGTTCGCAAGTGGTGTTGCTGTCAGTGCGAATTTGCATATGGGCGGCTTCGATACCCACGGCAATCATGATCAGAACCAAGGTGGGCGACTGACTCAGCTATTAGAGGGTATCGATCACCTGTGGAATCAGATAGAACTAAACAACTTGCAAGACAAGGTGACGATTGTGATTGGCTCAGACTTTGGGCGAACGCCTTTCTACAATGATAATAATGGCAAGGATCATTGGAACGTGACCAGCATCATGGCGATGGGGGCGGGAGTTCGCGGCAACCGTGTTATTGGTGCTACTGACGATCATGTTGAGGCGCTGAAGATAAATCCACAAACATTGCAGCTTGATCCGACCGGCATAACATTGACGCCTGAGCATATTCATCTTGCTCTGCGACGCATGGCAGGAGTTTCTTCGGAGTTGAATTCACAGTTTGCTATAAGCGGGCCCGAACTAAACCTATTTTCTTAAGTGATGATTACTTCTAGTCCGAATATACGTCATGGCCTTCTATGATCTGCATAATTTCAGCGGGGCTCATGTAGGCTCCACCCCCACCTTCGGCAGTAAACGCAGATGCACGGTCTTGAGAGATTCGGCTCCTAACAAACGACGCATGGTCGAATCGTTGCCAGCCCAGGCCGTAGTCAATAAGTCGCCTATCGGTGGCGCGTTCAAATTCGATTCGGCAGTCAGTAAGCTGACACAAGGCATTGCCGACTATTCCGAAGAATGAACGATCTAGATAATAGACCGTGTGTGCGAGTTCGTGGCCGATGATTCCAATCTGAGCATTAAATGGTTGATTCTTTAGCAGCAAGGCTTCCCTTGTTCCCTCCAACTCATTGTCTATGATTACCTGATAGATTCTGTTTTTCGCCGAGCGAAGCATGCTACTCCAATGTGGGCGCGAGGAAAGTGGTATCGATACATCGTCGACAATAAAATTTATTCTTGTGTTAAGTAACTCAGGATAATGCCGTAGAGCTAGAAGAGTCTGTAGCTCGAAGCCTTCAGGTAGCTTCTTGTTGTTGCCATATTTAGCTAATAGGACAGCGTAGTTAGCTCGTTGCTCCTGTTCGATATATTGCCTAATTGCGCTTTTAGTCATGAGACTGTCTTGGGCGACGAGATTAGTGGCCCAGAATAGCAATAGCAAGAAAAAGCATGTAAGAATCCTCCCTATTTTGCTATTGGGATGATTAGCTGATATTTCGTGACAGGCCATGTCGTTCCTCTGGCTGAGTTATGGATGCAAGTTATAAAGCTCTTTTTCGAACGTATTTATTGCGGCTATAGCTTCTAAAAATGTGCGTCAGGTCTAAAATTTACTAACAAACACTAGGATAATCGGGTATTTGGAGTAATGTTGTAATCCTGTTTAAATTTTCGAAGACATAATATTATGAACAATGAAAAACGAAACTATCCTCGTGTTGGCTTATGCGGAGAAGCAAATATTCGTCTGGCAGGCATTGTGCGAAATGGTACTTTGATGAATCTATGTCCTGCCGGCATCGAAATTGAGTGCCGCCATCAACTAGTCGAGCAGCTACGAAAATTCAAGTCAGATGCAGGTCTTTTCCCAGACTTCGAATTAGAATTTAGTCTGCCAGTACAGGGAAGCTGTACTCACAAAATCAAATCTACTTGTACTGTTTCTTACTGTCGTCGTCAACGTCAGGACAGCTATCATCTCGGTCTTAATTTTCGTGCACTGGCTGAACAGGATGAGAAGCAACTCAGTGAATATCTTAGCGACTCGGCAGCAGCCTGATCTCGCAGGCAGAGACTAACTTCGTGGGTGATTGATTCTAGCCTCGGCGCACCCCGCTCCAGCTCTATTGTAGATTTCCATTCGCAGAAATATCCATTATCATGGCAGCATGAAAACTGCAGCTGCTTTCCTACTGTTCCTCCTAGCAAGTTTCCCCGTATTGTCGCAAGAACAATCGTTCGATGATTGGGTGGCGGAATTGCGTACTGAAGCCGCGGCGCTTGGTATTAGCGAGGCAACACTAGAGGCGCTTGATGACCTAGAAGAACCGCTACCCCGGGTCCTTGAGCTAGATAGCAGTCAGCCTGAGTTCGTGCAGACCTTTACCCGTTATTTGGGTCTGAGAGTTACTGATCGGCAGGTGGAGCGTGGCCAGCAATTATTAAGAGAGCATGGGGCATTGTTAGAGGAGGTGCGTCAACGCTATGGCGTACAGCCACAGTATCTAGCTGCCTTCTGGGCAATAGAGAGTAATTTTGGCAGCAATACGGGTGGTTTTTCCGTCCTGCAGGCCCTCGCTACCCTAGCTTATGATCCGCGCAGAGCCGAATTTTTCCGTTCGCAGATGCTAACCGCTTTACAAATTATCGATGATGGTCATATCTCCGCAGACAGCATGAGCGGGTCTTGGGCTGGGGCGATGGGTCAGCTGCAGTTCATGCCTTCGGTGTTCTATCAGCACGGTGTAGACGGCGATGGTGATGGCAGAATCGACATTTGGAATAGTCTGCCCGACATCTTTAACTCCGCAGCGAATTTCCTCTCCAAGTCGGGTTGGAAGGGCGATGAGCGCTGGGGTAGGGAAGTGTTACTCCCCTCTGACTTCGATTTTGCTCTCGCTGGCACCAACACACGCAAAAGCTTGCAAGAATGGCGTGACATTGGCCTCTTGCAGACTTCGGGTGCCCCGATACCGGTGGCAGACATGCAAGGCTCGGTAGTTATTCCAGCAGGTGCACAAGGCCCCGCCTTCCTAACCTACGACAATTTCAGAACCACCCGTGTCTATAATACACCAATATTTTATGCGCTGACGGTAGGGCACCTGGCCGATAGGTTTGCCGGTGGGCCGCCAATACAGCGCATGCCGGAAAACGAGCAGGCGATGAGTATCGCTCAGGTGCAGGAATTACAGGAATTGCTCAACGGCCTGGGCTTCGATTCAGGGGAGCCGGACGGTCGAGTAGGCAGTCGAACCAGAAGCGCCATTCGAGCGTATCAAGAACAACAGGGTTTACCGATGGATAGCTATGCATCGATATCCCTGCTGGAAGCCCTGCGCAGCTAAAACTATCAACACTGATTTTATTGGAATTGGCTCTGCTCAAGGCAGGCCTATGCAGAGGTCTTCTCAGCTTTTATGAATACGGAAACAGACAGCCCCGCCCTTAGGCGCTACCGGCGTATGGCTTGGATAACTCTAGCCGCCGTCTATTTTTTAATATTGGTTGGCGCCACTGTGCGCGCATCCGGCGCCGGTATGGGTTGCCCGGATTGGCCGACATGTTTTGGTAGCTGGATTCCACCGACGAGCGAAGCGCAATTGCCAGCAAATTATCAGGAAATCTACGCAGAGCTAGGCTACGCCGATACGCGCTTCAATGTGGTGAAGACCTGGACGGAATATGCCAATAGGCTGGTGGGTGTAAGTATTGGCTTCTTAATATTCCTGACAGCAATCTATTCTTGGTCCTGTCGAGCCCATGACACACGGATATTCAGAGCATCGGTCGCAGCTTTCCTGATGGTAGGGTTTCAGGGTTGGCTAGGTGCTAAGGTGGTGGGTTCGAATTTGCAGCCCGGTATGATTACGCTGCATATGTTAATGGCCTTGGCGATCGTAGGCACGCTGCTGTATGCCCTCGCGCAAGCACGACGAGGGATCATGGCATCACAGTCTGTGGTGAACATAGACCCGCGTTTTGAAAAATGGCTGTACATAGTCCTCGGACTTACAATCCTGCAGGTAGCTATGGGCACACAGGTTCGAGAGATGACAGACTTTCTGCGGGAGTCTCAAGGTGAGGAGCTGCGCTCAAGCTGGATCGAGGCGATGCCTTGGTTTTTCTATGTACACAGAAGCTTCTCCGCTGTCGTTCTCTTCACTAATCTGTGGCTCGTCCGGCTATTAGTCATGTCCGTCGGTTGGCAGCACACGCTTAGTAAACTCACAATGGCAATGATCGCTGTAATAGGGACTGCTGTGCTTTCAGGGGCGACTCTGGGTCACTTGGGAATGCCCGCGCTCGTTCAACCGACCCACTTATTAGCAGCATCTTTGCTTTTCGGTTTGCAGTTTCTTATTTGGATGAGTTATCGCCATTCCCGCGATGGCACTGCAAACGATTCGTCTTCACTGAGTAAGCCGGGGTTAGCAGCAGATAATAAAGCAACAGCTTAAATTTCTGAGAAAGATGAAATGAGAAATAAAGAATTCGATATAGTGGTTTTTGGAGCGACCAGTTTCGTAGGGAAAATTCTATGCAACTATCTCGTAAATGAATATACAGAACCAAACCTGACGTGGGCCATGGCTGCCCGCTCAGAGACTAAACTAAAAGAATTGCAAGAGTCGCTGGGTGACAATGCCGCTGGGATTCCTCTAATTCTTGCAGACTCCTCAGATGAACAGACATTGCAAAGCATGTGCGAGAAGACCGATCTCGTCATTTCTACGGTTGGTCCCTATGCTCTTTATGGTGAGTTGTTGATAAAGGTTTGTTGCCAGCTAGGAACTGACTACTGTGATCTCACTGGGGAACCGCAATGGATTCGCCGGATGATTGGCCACTATGAGGATGATGCGAAACGTACTGGTGCGAGGATAGTGAACTGCTGCGGCTTCGATTCTATTCCTTCGGATTTAGGTGTTAAGTTTCTGCAAAACCATGCTCAGCAGCACTTTGGTAGCTATTGTGATCAGGTCAAGCTGCGTGTGAAGAATTTAAAGGGTGGCGCATCGGGCGGGACTATAGCCAGTGGCTTAAACCTCTATAAAGAGGCTGCTGCCGACGCGGAAATACGCAAGGAAATGCGCGATCCTTATTCGTTGTGTCCGGCCGAGCATGGGTTTACTGCGCGTCAGCACAATGTGTCCGTGGAGTTCGATGAAGATTTTGATTCCTGGGCAGGTCCGTTCATTATGGCGTCTATCAATACGCGAATTGTGCTACGCAGCAATGCCCTGCTGGACGGGCATTATGATGAAAGCTTTAGCTACGATGAAGCTATGCTTACCGGCTCGGGGGTAAAAGGCAAAAAGGCGGCTAAGAGAATCTCTTTTGGCACGAAAGTTTCGATGTTCATGATGGCTTTCGCTCCGATGCGCTGGTTAGCGACTCGTTTCTTCCTGCCTAGTCCCGGCGAGGGCCCGACTCCCGAGCAACAATTAAAGGGTTGCTATGATTTACGCTTAGTCGGAAGGACAAAACGAGGAGAGAGAGTGCGCGTTAAAGTGACAGGTGACCGAGACCCGGGTTATGGATCCACGGCAAAGATGCTGGCTCAGGCAGGAATAAGTCTGCGCCGGGATGTCGATAAGGGTGAAGTGGGTGGGGGTTTCTGGACGCCAGCAACTGTATTTAATGACAAGCTGATTGCACGCCTAGCCGGCTACGCCGGAATAGAATTTGAATTGGAGTCTATATCCCAGGCAATGGCCGCGATCGAGGAATCAACCGTGGTCGCGACGGGCGAGCCGGCGCTTCCTACATAAATTATAGGGCAGCGCCGGCCCCAGCCACCCGGCGCAGCAGATTTAGAGGAAATTCCACCCCGGCTCGATTCGAAGCCGCACTGCTCAACTCCAGCCATGTCTCAGCGAGCATACCCCCTTAGGGCTCTCGGTTGGCGTAATCGGTTATTCACTGGTTACTTTGCTCACCCTTAATCCCTGTGTTCTAAAAATTTGTCTACTAAAGCAATGAGTTAGGGTGTTGGCATAAAAAATGGATAGTACATCGATGCCAGCACAGGACGCGATCTGCAGTTACACCGACTCAGTCATGTAACTACACTGTGTCTACTTACGTCTAAGTTGGAATAAACGAAATAGCTCAGTTAACGGGCATCTGACGCCATAGTGATTTTTGCGCTTGGCTTGGTCCACGAATCCGTTCTTTGCGGATTCGTGGACTAGCCCTTTTTAATCTACGCGCGAGAAAGTGCTCGCGTGTCGAGCTATCCTAGAGGCTAATGGAGAAACAGGTGGATATAGATACTAGTCATAAAAAAAGATCACAGGGGATTGATGCGATGGAAAGGCTATGGCCACAGCTACGTAAGTTCGGCGTGTTTCAACTCAAATTGTATATCGATGCATTGCGGGATCTTCTGCTTAGTGCGCTCTCTTTTGGGGCATTTATCATTGATCTGATCCAGCAGAATTATGGGCCCGATAGTTACTTTGAAAAAGTACTTCGTATTGGTCGAAGAACGGAGCGCGCGATTAACCTATTCAATCAATTCGATGCTCAGGAGAGAGGAGATCGTTCAGTCGATAGCATCATCGATGAGGTGGAGGATAGGTTTAGGCGCTAAGCTGTCGTGAAGGTCGCCTGAGCAGAGCTTACATTTCTGCCATAACTGGGCAGTGAGTCCTTTGAATTTTGCCAATTGATCGGTTATTGTCTTAGTGCTAGCCCCGATCCTCAGGAATTCCTTTTGCCAAACCCACTTTTACTTTTTACCGCACAGATTATAGCGATGCTTTCGGCGTTTCTCTTGGCGGCAGGCTACTTAAAGGCAGAGCCGCGTGCGAAAAGCACTAGAATATTTGCCTTAATGGCGGTGTTCGTAATTTTCTATCTGCTGAATGGAATGGCCGGCCAGCATATCGATCCGTTGTTTCGACTAGACCTAAGTCGATGGCAGTTGATCATACAGTCAGGTATGAATGCGATTCCGGGTCTGTTCATGATCTATTGCTTCTTGATCTTCCAAGAGCAGCAGAAACTCCCAATCTTGTTGGTTCTCGCCTTTACTACTCAAGTAGTGCTCGATTCCATTCTTTCGGGCGTGTCGCTTTACTCCAGCGATGGTATTGGTTCGGGCTCACTAGCATTTCTAAGCACCTGCATGGATGTCATGACATTAGCTTTCGTTGCGTCCGCGATGTATTGGACTCTCAAGGGTTGGAGAGCAGACTTGGTAGATGATCGCAGGATTCTGCGTTGGTTCATCATCGGCGTGCAGGGTGCATTGATATTCAGTGTGGTGTTCGTGGAAAACTTTCTACTTGATGGTGATTCAAGCAGTTATGCTACCGCACAGACAATCATCGTAAGTTCGATAGCATTTCTCGCCATGGGCATGCTGCTAGTAGCGATGCGTTTTGATTATGTTTCGCTTAGCAATGTGATTCGCAAGGTTGCAGAACTGACAGAGGAAGCGGAGCCAGAAAGCAGGGCGCCGTTTGATAAAGACAGTTTCAATAAAGTATTTAAAGAAGGAAAGCTGTATCGCGAAGCGGGTCTAACAATCTCTATGTTGGCAAAAAAATTAAACTTACCCGAGTACAGATTACGCGCCTTTATCCACAAACAATTAGGCTATAGAAACTTCAATGCAATGTTACATAAATACCGCATCGAGGACGCTAGCGACGCATTAGCAGACAAGAGTAAGCCCAATGTGCCAGTGCTGACGATAGCCCTTTCTGTTGGATATCAATCGATCACGCCATTCAACAATGCTTTCCGCCAGATAATGGGCGTGACTCCCTCTGAATACCGAAAACGCGAGATTCAAGCACAATCCTGAGTCATGTAATTCGTGTCATATTGATGTATTCGACATCATTGCAGTAGACTCTGGGCGCAAGGATGTTTATTCTTTCCCTTCGATTACCGATACATTCCAGAATGGGATTAACGGAGGCTAAAAGGCGTGATAAACGAGTTATTACTGCAATTTGGGCAGTGGATGGAAGCGCAGCAATACAGCCAAATGCTGGTTGCTGGCTACTTCAGCTATAGTTGGCTGGAAGCAACGCATGTACTCACGTTGATGGTCAGTATCGGATCTCTGTTTATCATAGATTTTCGTATGCTTGGGTGGGTTATGCCTAATGTTCCTGCCTCCACAATAGCCGCTAGACTGCATAAGCCCATGATCATTGGCTTTGTAATAATGTTCATCACCGGATTATTATTGGTTTACGCCAAGCCGGTGGAGACGATTCAGAGTCTGTGGTTTCGAATAAAAATGATTTTGCTCCTTTTGGCTTTCATCAATGCTTGGATTTTCAATAATCGATTGAAGGGAGCCGAAGGTAATTGGGATAACGATCCGGTAGCACCGAGGCCATTGAGAACCGGTGCGATAATCTCACTCGTTCTTTGGTGTGGAGTAGTCACTCTAGGGCGTTATATCCCTTACGACTGGGTGGACTGCACGAACACCACTAATACAACTATTCTTTGGGCGGCGGGCTGTGTAGATCAGCTAAACGCGTTGTAAGTTATAATTTTTTGTAGAATGTTGGCCTGATCCAACATCATAATTCGGGAGTTTGCATGTTAGGTTCGATCTTGAGTCAATATGCTAGAACGCTGTCAGTGTTTGCAGCTTTTCTGTTGATTGTCCTTGTTGAAGTTCTGGGCATTCGTGAAGCCATATATCCTAGTTTAGAAGCAGTTTTCAATTGGATGAATCAGTCCTCATGGCTTGGAATCATCGGCACTACCTATGGGTCTGTCTATGCAACGGTAGAAGCGGTGCACTTGCTCTCCATGGCGGTTTTAGGTGGAACGGTGCTGGCAACAGACCTGCGTCTTCTCGGCATTCTCTTTAAGGATATTCCTTCGGAAACCTTGGTTACGGGTACACACAAGTGCTTCAAATGGGCGTTGTTAATGGCAATACTCACGGGCATTTTCTGCGCGGCAGGTGTGGCTAACAAAGTCTATTTCATGGAAGTATTCTGGATAAAGATGTTGGTGCTCCTTGTCGGGTCTTGTTTCATGTTGTTTATTAAGCAGCCATTTCTGACGAGTCGCCCCCATGTGGAAATCGACCCTTGGATGATGAGATTGCTAGCCATAGCATCGATACTGACATGGTTCACGGTTGCAGCCACTGGGCGTTGGATCGGTTTTAGCTAGACCAATAATTGCGTTTTTTTGGAGTGAGTATGAACGATAGTAGCAAATGGGATGACAAGACAATCGCAGTGGTGAGCACGTCAGCGATTCTGTTGGGTGCCTTACTGTACTATTGGGTAGGTCAGGGGCAGTCTACTGTAGAGCTCTTGGAATTGGCTTATGGCTCATTCAAGTTTTTCAATAATCCCTTAGTTTTCTAGGAACTTGTCTTGGCTCGAAAGAGTTCAGCTTAAATCGGCCTTCTTGTTAAACTGTCAACGTATTTTAGGACGAGACACATTCGTTAATCTCCAGCGCCTTTGTGTGCTGTGTATGAATAGACTATTTCAGCGGTGAGTAGTCCGTTGCTGTCATATAGCGTCGCTCAACGCCTGCCAATATTGCACCATTCGCATTTGATGCATCAGAGACTGATTTCCACTCTGGATCTTGTCCAAATGCTCGCCATGAAGCGTTTGCTGCCTCCTGGCTAGCATGTTCTAAAACATAGATAAGTGTGTCATCGGCTTCTTCTTCACTCGTGGGCGACCAGAATCCTACTATCTTCATGCCATGATTTTCGAATATGCGTATTGTATGATCGCGGAAACGAGCATGTAGATTGTCTAAGTTGCCTGGCGTCGCCGTGTAGATTCTTAGCTCGTACACCTTACCGTCTTCCTGTGCAGACGAACTGACAAAGATTCCAGCGCCTAGGCCTATTATCAGTGATAGTAGGGAAAAGCCTGCGATTTTGCTGATTTTGCTCACATTACTCTCCTAAATTCAGTTATTTTCAATAATTTGAAGGAGTATAATCAAGCGATTACTAAATAGCGACACAGAGGAGCCCCTGAAGACAGGTGCCTCGTGGTGCTGAGCTTAGTCGCTATTCAAGCCGAGTACAGCCTGATATTCTGCCTATACATGGAAGAGTTGAGACGAGAACTGCGTTGAATAAGCTACTTACAGTAGTCTTGATTATTTTTCTGGCAAGCTCTATAGGGCCTGTTTACGGACAGGCTGAACCCTCTTCCGATCCCTTTGATGAATTGACGCCCTTGCGAGCCCTGCTAAGTGAGCAACAGGACCGCTATGGGGCCGTGGATATGCGTCTGGTAGAGCCGCTCGAGCAATTGGCTGATAAGCTAATGATGTCGAATCAATTTGATGAGGCGCACGAGCTTCTCGATCGTGCCATGCAAATAGCCCGGGTTGAAGGGGGGCTCTACACCGAAACTCAACGTCCCTTACTTGAAAAGAAAATTGAAAACTTTGCCAATCGAGGAGATTGGGACGGCGCCAGAGAGAGCATGGAGCATTTGTTCTGGCTTTATACTGATAAGAGTCTCCGTATCAATCAGCTATTGATCGAGGATTTATTGGAACTGTCACGTGTACATCTTCGTGCTCTGGCGGAGGATGCCAGCTTCTATCAAGGCTTCCATTTTAGACGCGCTGCTCAGATTCGCTGGATTGCGCTTGGCGTGGCAGAGGCTCTTTGGGGTGAGGCAGACGAGCGGCTGGTGCCAATAATCTATGAGCAGCTGCGCCAGTTTCATCTTCAAACCACTGCGTTATGGCAGGGCGGGCCAACCAGCTATTCGCTACGCGCGGTTGCACCAGGTTCGCAAATAATGCGTGATCGTTCGGATGTGAATGAGAGCTTTTACCTGACCGGAATGGGCTTGCTGGACAATTTGTTTTCGATCTACGCTGAGAGTCCGTCTCCGGACCCAGTAGCTATCGCGATGACGAATGTGTACCTCGCAGATTGGCATATCCTTTATAACAAGCCCCAGATAGCGATGGAGACCTACCGACAAGCGAATCAGGAATTATTGGAGGCCGGTGTTAATGCTGCCCAAGTTAATGAACTTTTTAGCCAGCCAAGGGTGATACCAGATGTAGAATTTTACGCGAGTGTAGAGGCGGCAATTGCGGCACAGAATAATCGTATGGTGACGGTGGGCGAAGGAAATTCCGAAGTCTTTTTGTCTTTTAGTGAATGGTCTGCCGCTCTGCCGAATGTGCGTAGCCCAATTCCAGTCTATGCCGCTGGCAGTGAGGCTGTAGATTCAAACTTCGCTCTGTTTTCTTTTAGCCTTGCGGGAGTGAATAAGGTGTCTCGCTGGTATAGTCATCGATTTAGCAGTACCGTAAGCATGATCGAGCAAGCAGAACTACTCGCGCATTTTTTGGAGTCCCCTCCAGAAGAAGGTCAGTTGCTTGAAAAGTTGAATAGTTTAACCTTTCGGCCAAAGTTGGTTGATGGAGAACCACAGCAGGCGACGGGTCGATTAAAATACCAGCTCGCCGAAGACGGACTTAGCACATCTTTCCGAAATCGCCCTTAGCCTCACTAAGGCCTTTAGTATCAAACTGCAAAGCTTGTGCGGCGTCCCTCGAAGAAATGTTAGTCAAAGAAATTCTGATTCATCGTTTCCGATGGCATTTCTGTGCAAGGTTTGCCAGTAGCCTTGGCGGGGATTCCAACTACGGTAGTGTGCGGTTCAACATCATTCAGTACGACGCTACCAGCACCTATCTTTGCTCCGATACCAATTTCTATATTACCTAGCACCTTGGCTCCTGCTGAAATCAACACACCGGATCGAATCTTAGGGTGTCGATCACCTTTTTCATTACCCGTACCGCCTAGAGTTACCTGTTGGAGAATAGAAACGTTATCTTCTATGACGGTAGTTTCGCCAATGACGATGCCGGTCGCGTGGTCAAGCATGACGCCGCGACCAATCTTGCAGGCAGGGTGAATGTCGACCCCAAATACTTCGGAATTCCGACTCTGCATGAACAGCGCAAGCTCCTTGCGGTTGTTCATCCAAAGAAAATGTGCCATGCGATGTACTTGCAGCGATTGAAAGCCTTTCATATAGAGAATGACAGCCAGGTGCGTCGTCACAGCTGCGTCGCGTTCGAATACGGCCTTAATATCACAGGATGCATTCTCGATAATATCCGAGGACTCGCTGGATGCTCTGTCAAACAACTCACGTACAGTCTCCGCGGGCATTACCTCGTCAGATAGTTTGTTGGCGAGTATGAAGCTAAGGGCGGATTGTAGGCTGTTGTGATCTAGAACGCAGGCGGAAACATAACTCGCTAGTAGGGGTTCCTGTTGCATGACCTGCTGGGCCTCTGCTTTGAGTTGTTGCCAGAGCTCTTGGGGCATAATTAAATTTCCAGATCAGATGAGATAGGTGATTATAAGGTTTGTGGGCTTCGATACAACTAACCGGACGCGGCAATTGATAGCGCAGTAAGTTATTTTTCGAATGAAATCTTGTAGATTAAGTCTAGCGTTACATTGTGAAGAGGCGGCGAGCTCTAATTTTTTGTTGCTGTGCGGATTCCGTGTCTTCGATGGCGAGTTCAACATGTTTGTCGGTCAAGATATGGTCTCCTTTCCCAAAGGCTGCCATTAGAGTTTTGTGGGCGAGTATATTGATCAGCCTTGGAATCCCACTAGAGCCACGGAAAATAAGATCTATCGCTTTCTGGGTAAACAATTGAGTGCCATTGAATCCTGCTTTCATGAGGCGGTGGTCTAGGTAGGCTTCAACACCATCTCTATCTAAGCTGGCTAACTGATAGGAAACGATGATGTCAGGGTTTAATGCGTGTAATGCGGGGCGCTTTAGCAACTCGTCCAATTCCGCTTGGCCAAAGAGAATTATTTGCAGTGGCATGGTTCCGTCGAGGCCTTTTTCGATCGTAGTTAGGAGGCGAATAGCTTCTAAGGATTCCTCTGTCATCGCCTGTGCTTCATCTATGAACAGTACTGCTGTCCTGCCTAGTGTCGACAGGCGGGTTAGTTCATCGCTGATAATCTTTAAAAGTTCGAAGTAGTTCGTGGCAGGATCGATGCTGAGTTTTAACTCCTCAGCAAGTGCATACATGATGCTTTCCTCGTCTAGGACCGGGTTGGGAATAAAAGCTGTTACATACCTGTTCCCATGCGCTTCGAGTGCATTCAATACCTTTCGGCAGAGCATTGTCTTGCCGGTTCCTACTTCACCAGTAATCTTCGTGAAAGTGCTTTCATACTCCAGCGCCGCGATAATGAAGTCGAACGCATCCTGGTGACTCGGTAATTTCAAGAAGTACCGCGTATTTGGAGTCAACGAAAAAGGATATTGAGCTAGGCCAAAATGTTCTATATACATATTGATCGCAGAGTTTGGAGTATCAGCCTAAAGGATATTTACGGGATCAGCTAAAAACTTTCACGAATCCCGCCAATATCGTGTAAATGGATTCCTGCAAGCTATCCTTCTTATAAGGGTAACCAATATGCGCTGTTAAGGGAATGCTGAAGACTAACGTCAGCATCGAACGGGGCTTCAACTAATCGCAGCTTTCTTTAAGATTGACTTAGTCTTCTCCAGTTCAGATTCTAGAGACATCCGAGTTTCGGGCTCGATCGCTGGATTCGACAGAACGAAATAGGCGGTTCTTACAACCTCACGCCAACGTGGGATCTTAGGCAGCTGTTCAATTCTAAGATAGCGATCGAAAGTTCGCGTTCTCAATCGGCCGTCGTCAATGCTTACAGCCCAAATATTACTTTCTTCAGCCAGTTCAATTTTCGACTTCTGGGTCGTCACTTCCCAAGTGTGCAGGGCGGAACGCATTAGAGTGACCAGCTGCTGACGATATTCACCCTCGCTGCTAACGTTTGGAAGTTGCTCATCGATAAAGTTAATTAGGTCTTCGATACCAGTTAATTTGTCTAGCAAAGCGGGATGCTCGGTTATCTCCGAGGGTGTCAGCACGCTCAGGCGTGTGCCGATGCGTCGTATATTTTGCTGAGCTTGTCCTAGAAAACTGACTAATTCAACAGTGTCGGTTACGACTTTGCTAGTCGCAAGAGCTTGTAGCGGTTCGGTGTCTTCTAGGAAAAGTACACCTGTGCCCTCATCGCTGCCAAATAAGTTTAGTTTACCGTTGAATTGAACTGCCTTAGCAGAAGATTTACTTGAGCTGTCATAGGGATAGATCACCTCAGCATTGACGCTTAGACTGGCAGCATGATTCGGCAGCGCCTCTTGATGGCCTTCACTGTCTTTGCCCCCTTCCCAATTCTGAAGAGCGAGGAGGATTTGCGTGTTTGTTTCTGAGTCTGAAAATAATGTGCGTATGTCCTTGTCTAGAACGGTGTCACGATCAGTGCCGAGTAATTCAGCGGCCCTTTGGTTAAGGCTGAATATTTTCCCTGGCAATTCGAAGGCGATAAAGCCAGCGTTGATTGACTCCAGTACTTGCTGCAGCCTGAAGCGCGAGCTGCGCAATTCGGAGTCCGCCTTCGCATAGGACTCAATTTGTGAGCGCATGCGTAGATTGTCTTCGTTGACTCGATGCAGAAGGCTGAGTCGAAGTTGGTTTTCCACTCTGGAGCGCAGTTCTTCATTATGGAATGGCTTTGCTAGGTAGTCGTTAGCGCCAGTCTTGAAGCCCTGAGTGAGATCTTCGAGATGGTTTTTTGCGGTTACTAGGATTATCGGTAATTCGATTTGACTGTATTTCTGTCTTAGCTTCTGACAGACCTCATACCCATTCAGGCCTGGCATCATTAAATCTAGCAATATTAGATCCGGCTTTTCGCCTTCTACAGCGGTCAGTGCATCGAGTCCATTAGAGCATTTGATGACATTGTACTCATCTAGCTGTTGACCCATTACTACGCGATTTATCTCATCATCGTCTACAACCAGTATGGTTATGTCTTGTTCGCTGCGAAGTTTTGGCGCTTTCGGTTCTTTGTTGGCCTGCTCAAGATAATCTGCGCGTCGAATCATCTGCTTGTGGATACTTGTCGGTTTGACTGCTCTGGTTTGATCCAATGAAACGCGCAAGTCAAAACTAAATGTTGAGCCCAAGTCCAATTCACTTTCTACCTTTAACTCGCTACGATGCAACTCAACCATGCTCTTCGCGAGAGGTAGGCCCAGCCCGATGCCCGACGCGTTCAAATGCTGGGAAGGTAGTTTTTCGAATGTCTTGAAAATGGAGTCATGGTCAGTTTTATGTATGCCGATACCGGTATCGCGAACCTTTATGGTTACATTGTAGTCGGACGTCAGTTCTGCTGAGATCACTACTTCGCCCGAATGGGTGAACTTAATGGCGTTAGAGGTGAGGTTTACTAGAATTTGTTGCAGTCGATCTTCGTCGCCAGCCACTAGTGGCAGATCGGGGTCTATTTCTATCCTTAGATCGATATTCTTTTCGCCAACTAGTGGTCTGCATACAGCGACTACTAGGGTCGAGATGCTATTCAGATCCACTGGGCGAAACTTGATATAGGCTGCCTGCTCTTTCGCGCTGGAGAAGTCGAGCAAGTCGTTAACTAATTTGGTTAGCCTGTCGCCGCTTGCCTGAATAAGTTCTAGATTCTGTGTGACTAAATCGGTATTGTTGCTGTTGGACCTGAATTCTGTCAGGGCAATTTCGGCTAAGCCATTGATGCCATAGAGCGGCGTTCGAAGTTCATGTGAGACATTGGCGAGCAGGTCGTCTTTTATTTTTTCAGACTTAACTAAGTTGTCGATTGCTTGTCTTTGCGCGTCTTCCTTTTCTTGCTTGATCTGATTGTATTGCGTTGTCAGGCTTAAAGATAAAAGAAGTGACTGAATGATCAGGCCAGAATTGTAGGCATTATTGGTAAACGCATTGCTAGGAAAACTGGGCCAGAGCTGCAGAAGCATCGCGACGATGGTTCCGAATAGAAAGATACCAATCGCAGACATGTGTACTGCTGCAGTCAGATTTCCCCTGCGAATTGCATCGATATTATTGTAGAAAGCGAGTGGTATCGCAACGATAAGCAGCGTAACAAAGAGGTACTGGAATAATTTTTCGTTCGGTACGAATGCCAACAAAATGACTATCGAAAAGCTGCCGAGCATAATCTTTACTACCAGATCCAACTTTAAATTGTATTCCCATATCCGCAGCAAAGAGCGTTGGAACAGGAGTGTGGTTATGACAAGTAGTGGATAAATTATTCTTTCGGACATATCCACCCACCAGCTGCTTATGTAAAGCTCGTCGAGTAGATAGCGTAGGTGTTTAGAATCTAAGAAAAGAAAGGTGGCTTGAGTGGCGATAGTAACAACATAGAAAAGGTAGCTACTCTCACGAATCGAGAAATAGAGGAAAAGATTGTAGAGGATCATGGCGATCAGGATGCCGTACTGCACTCCGAGACCTGAATCGGAGCTTATAGATTGCTCGAGGAACGCCTTCTCGCTCCAGAGTGTTATTGGTAACCGCAGAGGGCGTGTACTCGTTACTCTTAAGTAGAAATGCTCGCCATAGCTTTCATTGATCTTTAATGCGAATCCTCGATTGAGTGTTTTTAGTTCACTCGCACTTTCTTGTGTACCTAGTACATATTCAGAAACGAGTTCCCCTGTATCGTCGACGGTGAAGAGTTCCAACCCGCCTCTAATGACGCCAGCAACAAGTTTTGGTGGTCCAAATTCTAGCACCTTACTTTCAAAGGGCTCGAGCGCTGACCAATCGAGGTCGAACCGGATCCAATAGGCAGAGCTGGTAATACCAAAGTGCAGGATGTCTGCATTGTGAGCAATGAAATTCACGCCAAAATTTTCTGCTAACACATCATCGATGGTTAGTGATTCGGAGCTGTCTTCGTAGTAATCGACACTATTGGCCAGAGCTAGGAACTCTGATTCCCTATCCACAAGCACAGTGTCAGCATGGCTTAGGTTTATACAAAGCAACGCGGCAATTGCCAAGAGGGCTTCTTTAAAGCCTATATTTTGTATTTTTCTTTGCACAGTCGAATTTCGGTGAAGGTTGTCTGGCTGAATAATATCAACGCTAGTGATACTGTGAGTTGCCCTACTATCAATGCAGGTCAATTCTAGCGGTTCATCACTCTTAGAACAATCAATAGTGCGGCTGTTGCCACTTTTTAGTTGCAATTTTGAGCCTGGAACTAAACGCTACAGTCTAGTGTTGACGCGGCATAGCGGCTGGTCGTAGCTAATTTAGGCTAGTTTAGATGTAAGAATAGGACTACTATTGATCTATGCTTGAAATCGAAGACAAAATTTTGGTACTAGGACATATAGGCTGGAATGAGCGCTTATTGTTGCTGCTGCTCCTTAGTTTTCAATTCATAACGTTGGAGGCGCAGGAACAGGGAGCTGGCGAGCTGTTCGATCAGGGCCAAGAGGTGACTCAATATCAACACTGGCTAGATCTGATGGCAGCGGATCAGAGTTTCGCTGATCGCTCCGCCGAGATTGGCAGAACTGGTGCCTTTCTTGAATTTCTAGGGCAGGGTTCTACTGTCTTCCGTGACGGTCCAGTTGATGCCTTAAGCTTGTACAGTTCTGAAAACTTCCAGAATAGCGTGAGCGAGATTAGTTGGGAGGCGCACTATGTTGATGTTTCCCGTGCTGGGGATTTAGGTCTGACAGCAGGCCCTTTGAATATCCTTGCTGATGAGTCGCCTGACCAGTTCGGTCACCTTATTTCAATTTGGCAAAAGCAAGAGGATCGCTGGGTTTTGATGGCAGATATTGTGGCTGGAATCCCGGGTTTTCTGAGCTTGGAAGTTGAGCCAAATTTTGATGATACTAGGCCCGTGTTAGAAGAAACTGCCCATCCGGTCATGGCGATGGCAGAGAGTAATAATATGCAGATGCTTATCGATCGCGACAACTTGTTTGGGCAATCGATAAATTTTCGCGGAGGGCAGCGGGCGCTGCTTCGATACGGATTAGAAAACACCCGTGTCTATCTGCCGGGCATGGCGCCTGCTGTAGGTGCCGATTCCGCAAGCTCAGTTTATGGTGCGTTCTTGGACAATCAGTTATCAACTACAAATCAGATTAGTCTCACTCACATGGGAGGCTTTCTATCTGCATCCAAGGAAGTGGGTTATACATACGGCACTATGGAAACTCTAGAAGATGAGTCGCAGCAGAGCTTTCGAACAAGCTATATGCGATTGTGGCGCTTCACTGCTAGCAATGAGTGGAAGATTGCTGTCGAGGTTTTAAATCCCTACTAGCGCCTTAGTTATCTCGCCCTAGTTATTTATATCAACCCTGCGCTCGCCATAGCGCTGTACGATTCCTAGGTGGTTTCTTATCTCTATCTCTAGTTGATGAGGGCCGTTGTCTAACTGCTTGCTATCGAAGTTATAGTTATAGCCGATGTTTGGGCTGTTGGGGTCGCTCTGTACCTGCATGACTTCGACAACATCGGGGCGGCCTCCTCCGTAATCGACTCGGCCAACCACTTCGCCATCGATGACTAGGCTGATGCTATCGATACCGATATCTTCGTTGAACGCCCAGCCATTCACATCAATTATTCCGCTGAGCTCGGCGCCTCGCGCGGGAGTGTCAATCCAGGCGATGGCAGGGAAGGGGCAGGCAGATGTCGGAATCTGTTGTAGGTCATTAATATTGTGTAGCTCACTTCCTCGATAGAAACTGAATCGCTTGTCTCCATTGAATAGATTCAGTTCCCCGAGATGGTTGAGCTGTTCAGTTCTGGCGCAGAGATCGGCGAGCAGATCGTGCTTTGCCGCTGTGTCTAATGTGCTGTCTTCAGCGATGAATAGATATTCGCTGGCTGCAATCTGTTCTAGGCCGACTCTGTCTTTTTGCCAGAGTTGATACTGGGTTATTCGGCCATCCCGGACAGCCTTCTCCTCATCCAGTGTAAACCCTTGGCGCGTCAGTCCTGCGAATTCAACCTGCGCGAGCGTGTAGTAGTTATCGGTTAACAGCAGCGGAGATTCTGAAAATTCGCGATCTAGAAGCTCATCTACATGGCTGCTAAGTTGCGTCCAGCCGGCCATTTTATTCGATAACACGCCCGTCCCAACAAGCGGTTGGAGTTGTAATTGAAAAGCCTGAGAGCCGACACCGAATAGCGCCGTTAAGGTGCCAAGAAAGCCAATAACCGGGATGGCGATGACGAGCCGGTGGGCTGTTACTGGAGTCATAGCTGTGCCGAGTAAGTTCGCTGCGCTACGTAGGGCATGGGGCGCGAAAATGAGCAGAGGGAAGTAGCCGGAAAGGGGCCAGTGAATAGACGTACTAGTCGCATCTGTCCAGGGCGCAAGCACTAGATAGGCTAGTAAATTAACTAGCGAGAAGCTGAGTAGCAGAGCAGCGCTGCGATCGCCGAGTCTAGCCTTCTGGTACATCAGGACCATTGTGTAGGCAAGCAGTATATAGAGCGGGGGGGTGACCAGGCCTGCTTGCTTGAATAGGTGTAGTAGGCCCGATGCCTGGAATTCCCAGGGGTGTCTATCTACGAAATAGAAGCTCGCGCTACTCAGTTGGTTGCTCAGGTTGAACCAAAGGATGGGTATTAATCCAAGACTGGCAATGAGCATGCTCAGCCATAGGCGCGGGTTGTTCCATTGGCTTTGCCCCGCTTTCGAGCACGTCAGAAAAAGTATTGCGGCTGTCGGGTATAAGATGAAGCGGTAGTGTGTGCACAGACCCAGCGCTACAAACGATCCGGTAAGTGCCCAATACAATAGTCGGTCAGTGCGTAGTGCTCGTTCGAAAGAGCCGATTGCCAGGAGGCCGAAGAAAATTAGAGGAACATCTGGCACGGCGAGAAGGCCGAGGAAGCCTGCGAGCGGCAGGCACAAGCTCAATGCTGCTGACTCTGCGGCATGCTTGGGATTTGTGATCGGCTTGGCAATCCAATAGACGAGTAGTGGCAGTGAGCTTCCCATCAAGATGAATAGGCTTCGTGCTGCGAGGGTGTTGTAAGAATCGAGCGCAGAGCCCAAGCCGATAAGCAGCGCTGTCATGAAGGGTAGATCACTGTAGGCGATGGCTGGATTTGCAGATGCCTGCCAGTAGAAGACCTCGTCGCTGTATAAATCGAGAACAGTTGCTAGAAAGACTTTGGTCAGCAGAAGTAGGGTAATTCCACCCACCAGAAACTTATGGACAGGGAGTCGAGCTCCCTGTTGCACTGAGTCCTGCAAGTTCTTTCTCCTACTATATCTGAACAGCCGGAATGAGATTCTTAGGCGTCATCTTGCTCGAAAGTCTCTTCAGGTTAACAATGAAGACGGCCAAGATGGTAAGCATGCTCACTATCCATATTGAGGAGAATAGGGGGTTTACGGAGAAAGTGCCAATCTGATAAATCACCGTGGCGGTGATGTAGGCGAGCCCAGTGCTCCAGCCAAATACCAGTAGCATCCAGTGCCAGCCGGCTTCCTTATTAATGGCACCAAGTACGGCTACGCAGGGGGCGTAGAGTAGGATGAAAACCAGATAGCAAAATGCGGCAAAGGGGCCGGAAAACAGTGCGGCCATATTGGTAAGAGTCGAGGATGCAATTTCCTGTTCGTCGGCGACAGCATCTAAATCGCTAACATCGCCTATCGAGATGCCTAAGGGGTCGGTAAGAGTTGAGCTTAGCGCGATTAACTCTGTGCCAATCGATGAGAAGGCTTCGCCTGCGGCAGCGATGAGATCGGGTGGGGAGCCATCATCATCTTCACTCGACTCGCTGTAGAGCGCGTCGAGGGTTCCAACGATCGCCTCTTTGGCGAACATGCCAGTAAATAGGCCTACTGTTGCGGGCCAATTGTCTTCTTCGATGCCTAGCGGTGCGAATGCCGGAGTAATCGACTTGCCGATTACACTAAGAACAGAGTCTTCCGAATCTTCATTGCCAAAACTAAAGTCGGTGCTTATGGAGTTAAGAAAACTCAGCGCAATCACCACGACAACGATCGTCTTTCCGGCGCGAAAAATGAATGACTTCAATCGAAACCAGGTGGTAAGTAAGATATTGCGCAGGATTGGAACATGATAGGCGGGCATTTCTTGAAACGAAGGAGTGATCTCATTGGTGAAGAGTTGTTTGCGAAATATCCAGCCGGTGAATATCGCTAGCGCTATGCCGAGTAGATAGAGGCCGAATACGATGTTTTGCCCATTCTGCTGAAAGAATGCGGCGGCGAAGAGCGCGTAGACGGTGAGTCGCGCACCACAGCTCATGAATGGAGCCATAGCGATGGTCATCAGTCGGTCGCTGTCTCTTCCCAGGCTCCGTGCGGCCATTACCGCGGGCACATTGCAACCGAAGCCGACGATCAGTGGCACGAAGGCGTTCCCTGGTAAGCCAATACCGCTCATCGCTCTATCGATTACGAAGGCGGCGCGGGACATGTAACCGGAGTCTTCCAATACAGAGAGACAGAGATAGAGAAAACCAATGACGGGTATAAACGTAGCGACCAGAGTTATACCGCCGCCCACACCCTGGGCAAGTAAGGTGATAATCACCTCGGGCGCGGAGACTTCGCGTAGTAGCCAAGTTGTTCCATCTACTAGTACTGCGGCGAATAATATATCGAAGAAGTCGATGAACACCGCGCCAAGATTCACAGCGATAGTGAAGATCATGTAGATCATCAACAGGAAGAAGGGTATGCCTAACCATCTATTTATCAATACCGCGTCGATGCGTTCCGATAGGCTATGGTGAGATGGGGATACTTCGACAACCCCGTCGATGAGTTGCCGTGAGTGATAGTAGCGCTGCAGTAATTTCTCTTCGGCTGCAGCACTGGCAGCGGAGTGTGGGGCCTCCTTCTTGCTAACTATTTCCGTAGTGCTATTGATCATCCTGCTTAGTTCGCCGCGCAACTCATCGATGCCGTGTTTCTGTGAGGCGATCATCTCGATCACTGGCAGTTGTAGTTTGTCGGCAAGCTTGTTCGCGCTGACGGTGATGCCTTGCTGCTCTGCCACATCGAGCATATTCATAACAAGCAGTAAGGGGATATCGCGATCCATCAGTTGCTGAGTTAGTACGAGGCTTCTTTCGAGATTGGTCGCATCAACGATGTTGATGATAAGGCCTATATCGCTTTGTTCCAGATAGTCTTGGGCTATCTTCTCGTCTATGCCGCTATAGCCTTGCTCTAGGGAATAGATGCCCGGCAGGTCGACCAGTTCGAGGGATTCGCCTTCGAGCTCAAAATAGCCAAACTTCTTCTCTACAGTAACCCCCGGCCAGTTGCCTACCTTTTGGTTGGCGCCAGTAAGCACGTTGAAGAGAGTTGTCTTCCCACAATTGGGATTGCCGATAAGTGCGATTTTCTGCATGTGCTATTGAATGTCCACGGTGATGATTGCGGCTTCGGATTTGCGAATGCTGATAAAGCTGCCGCCAACTTTGATTTGCATGGGGTCACCGAGTGGGGCGAAGCGCAGTAATTTCAAAACCGAGCCGGGAATGATGCCTAATGAGTAGAGCCGGCTCTTGAGTTCCGCGGGCTCGGAGGCTATGTCCAGTACGACGCAGCGATCGCCGCTCTTAGCGGTAGATAGGGTAGTGCTTGGCATGACTTTCTTTCTAGCCTTGTAAAACAATAACTTACGTCATTGACTTGATGATCTCAGATAGTGCTAAATTAACAGATATGAATGTTGTTGACAATCATTCTCATTATCATTTAAAGTATCGACCATACTGAGGACAAGCCATGTACGTATGCATTTGCAGACAGATTACAGACAACCAAATTCGCGACCTCTGTCGTGGTGGTGCGAGTAATTTAACTGACCTACGCGCGAAGCTAGGTGTTGCTAGCGAATGTGGCAAATGCGGCAAACTCGCTCAGACTATTGTTAAAGAATTCCATAAGACGGGCTCTTATACCAACGCAGCTTAGCCCGCCGCCAACCTTCGTTTTGCCATTTTTCCCTTTTAAGTTCCCTTGCTTGGTCTGCTTCCAACAATAGGTTAATTCTGTTCTTGCTTATGGATGGGAATGGGATTGCTTATCATTTAGTTTTATCATTTATATCAATGACTTAGGGATAATGACCTTGACTTTCTCTAGTCAAAAAGCGAAGCTTGCGCGAATTCAACTTAGTCATATCAATTCAGTCATTAGGGATCTATTTATGAAGTCGGACGCCACCGTAATCAAGCACCTGAACAAGGCGCTTGGCAATGAACTTATCGCTATCAATCAGTACTTTCTCCACTCGCGCATGTATCAGGATTGGGGGTTGGAGAAATTAGCTGCTAAAGAATACGAAGAGTCTATTGATGAAATGAAGCACGCAGACCAACTCATGCAACGCATATTATTTCTGGAAGGGCTTCCGAACGTTCAGAACCTCGGTAAATTGATGATCGGTGAGAACACTAAAGAAATGTTGGAGTGTGATCTGAAGCTCGAGCTAATCGCCTGCCCAGATCTAAAAGAAGGCATCGCCTACTGTGAGTCAATCAGTGACTTTGTCAGTCGTGATCTGTTGAGTGAAATTCTGAGCAGCGAAGAAGAGCATATCGACTTTCTAGAGGCTCAACTTACTCTTATCGAAAAAGTCGGTCTTGAAAATTACCAACAATCGATGATTTAGTTGCGCGCCCCGCACTCATTCAGACTCCAGTCACAGCTGACGATATAGTGTTATAGAGCTCAGCAAAGTACTGCTGAGACTCTTCCGCGTTCTTTTAGATCGAAACCGGAAGAGTCTCAGTTGAATTTCGCTTGGCGCACACTCACTTTTCAATTGTCATTACTCTTGCCCTATGTACGCATGCATCGATCTCGGGTCTAATAGTTTTCACATATTGATTGGTGAGTGGGTCGGTGGACGAATCCAAATTGTCGAGCGCTGTAGTGATTCGGTTCAGTTGGGTGAGGACGTTCAGAAAACCGGCGGTATCTCGCCGGCGGCCTACAAGCGGGGTTTAGTCTGCCTGCAACACTTCAAGACACTGATGGATCAATATCCAATCAAACAGTACTGGGCCCTCGGTACTAATACCTTTCGTGTCACCGATAATGCCGAAGATTTTATCCAGGCTGCGCGGGATATCGGCATAGAGATTTCGCCGATCAGTGGTGTACAAGAAGCAGTGCTGATCTACGCGGGTGTAAGCACTTCGCTTCCAGTCTCCGATAATCACCGCCTAGTATTCGATATCGGAGGTGGTAGTACTGAAGTAGTCATCGGTCATAGACATAATCGACTTCTTACCGAGAGCATGGCTATAGGTAGTGTAGCCTGGCGCGATAGATTCTTTTCACCGAAAACCTCAGAGCCGCTTTTGTTAGAGAAGCAGCTGGAGGCCGCCACCGCAGCATCCAAGTCAGCCTTCGATAGTCTTAGCCTCGCTGTAACAAAGGCAGGATGGCAGGAGGCTTATGCTTCCTCGGGAACAGTAAAGATGCTTGCCGCTATCTGCCAGGCCCATGGCTTTGGCAAGGGAGAGATTAAGCTCGCTGCGCTATTCAAATTGAAGCCACAGATTATTGCTGCTATTGCTGGCGGCGGAGAACTACCCGGCCTGAAGGCGCGTCGCCGTGAGTTGTTGCTGCCAGGTTTGGCGGTGCTAATGGGTTTGATGCGATCTTATGCAGTGGATAGCATAAACTTCAGTGCAACATCGCTGAGAGAGGGGATGTTAGATTTCATGGTGAAGAATGAGAAGACCCTAGCCATTATGCAAAATAGCCAGCTTCCGGACGTCAGCTCCACACACGATTCATGACCTGTATGCATAGCGCGTTCTGCTCGCCTGATTATGACCTTACTGTGACCTAGCATTCGGCCCGCGGCTAACAGACTGTGAAAATCCTCAATAATTGCGAAGCCCTAGGCCGCCTCTCATCTTGGCAGAATCCCCGCAACAAATTGCGCTCGTACCTCGAAGCAAAGGGCGCTGCTGGCTCAAATCCTTTTGTCATAATTATGTAATATTTTGTGTATATAGTTCCTCTATCGAGTACTAGGCTTCAATCCGCCTAATGGAGGACATATGCGTATCAAAGCACTAAGAAAATCTCTGGCACTATCCCTTTTGGCTGTTTCCTCATTTGCGCTACAGGCAGCTGAAATAGATCAGGAAATTCCGGAGTACGAGCGTACCAGTGGTGTTTCTGGAAACCTTTCAAGTGTCGGTTCAGATACACTCGCGAACCTGATGACGCTTTGGGCCGAGGATTTCAAACGGGTTTACCCGAACGTAAACATTCAGATACAGGCGGCTGGATCGTCTACAGCACCGCCGGCGCTAACTGAGCGTACTTCTAATATCGGTCCCATGAGCCGAGAGATGAAGGACAACGAGATTGAGGCTTTCGAGTCACGCTATGGCTACAAGCCCACGGCGATTCCGGTGGCGATAGACGCGCTTGCGGTTTATGTGCACAAGGACAACCCAATTGCCGGCATGACTATTCCCCAGGTAGATGCCATATTTTCTTCTAACCAACGCTGCGGTGGAGCTACGGATATAAATAGTTGGGGAGGATTGGAGATGAAAGGCGCGTGGGAGCGTAGAGACATACAACTATTTGGTCGGAATTCGGTGTCTGGCACCTACGGCTATTTCAAAGATGTTGCGCTGTGTGACGGTGACTTTAAGAATACCGTAAACGAGCAACCGGGTTCAGCCTCTGTGGTTCAATCGGTGAGTACTTCCATCAATGGTATCGGCTACTCCGGCATTGGTTATCGTACCTCTAGTGTCAGAGCTGTACCTATCGCGAAGTCAGCGAACAACAAATTTTTTGAGGCGACCCCGGAGAATTCTGTGTCCGGTAACTATCCGCTGGCGCGCTTTCTTTATGTTTATGTAAACAAAGAGCCGAACAAGCCTTTGCCTCCATTAGAGCGCGAATTCGTAAAACTTATTCTGTCGAAGACTGGTCAGGAAGTGGTTTTGAAAGACGGCTACATCCCATTGCCAGGTCGAGTAGTGCAAGGCACAATGCGCAATTTGCAGCTTGATTAAGCTGCGACATCATCAAGCGTGAATCACTATTCACGCTTGAATTAACAAAGGTTCAGTCAGTTAAGGCTGAGCCTTTGTTGTGTAAGAAAGCCCAGATAGTCTGAAGTCGTCTAGTCGATATTTGAGAGCTCCATGTCAGATGATGTAAAGCAAGCAGCTGCGAGCAAGGCCACGGAAAGTCGTGTAGAGGCAGGGGCCTCGGTATTGGAGATGGCATCCAGTCGGATGGTTCTGCGGCGCAAGCTTCGTCATTTCTACGATCAATCGGCCAGTGTTGCTATCGCCATCGGCGGCGTTAGCGTCATATTGGCGATACTTCTCATTTTTATGTACCTGTTTTACGAGGTACTGCCGCTGTTTGAGTCCGCGGCTCTAGATAAAATAGACGAATATCAGATAGAGAATCGTTCCAACTCGAACTCCCTGCATCTCGCTATAGAAGAGCAGTCAGAAATCGGAATGCGCATCGGTGATCAGGCAGATGTCCTGTTCTTCGATGTGACCAATGGGACGACCGTTTCCTTCATAGAGATTTCTCTACCGGTCGGCGCTAGCATTAATCACTTTGCCCTGGATACAGAGGAGAGTGGCATTTTTGCATTGGGATTGGACAACGGCGAGGCGGTAGTGGCGCGTTATGGCTACGACACAACATTCGTTGGTGAAAATAATACGCGAACCCTCACCCCTACAATTGATTTTCCCTTTGGTGAACAACCCTACGCACTATTTTCCGACACCGCATTGACAGAGCTTTCTCTGCGATCAAACGGCGACAGCCTTATGGTCGCCGGAGTGGACGAGAATGGTGCCGTCAAGCTGATCAATGCGACGAAGCAGACGAATCTTTTTTCGGCCTTCGATATTGGAGGAGGGGACGCTGATTTTGAAATCGAAAGCTACCCTGTGGAAGTTTTTGTCCAAGACGTGGAAGAGATGTTTATCGGCGGAGATCAACGCTGGCTCTATTTCATTTCTAGTAGCGGCCTCATCCGCGCCCTAGATCTAGTAGCAGTCATGAATGGAGATAGCGATCGCTTTGGTATCCAGACAGTATTGACCGAAGGCGGAATCAGGCCTACACAAGTAGTCTTCCTCTTAGGCGGCATCTCGCTGTTGGTTGCTGATGATTCTGGAGCGATATCGCAGTGGTTTCTTTCTCGAGAAGAAGGTCAGACAAGGTTGCAGAAGGCTCGCGAATTCAGGCCAGGTCCGCAGCCAATTCTACGCATGACGCCGGAACAGCGTCGTAAGAATTTTGTAAGCGTAGATGAGCTAGGTAGATTGGCAATCTATAATACTACTGCCCATCGCGCAGTATTCTCGTCAGACATTACTGACGCTACTCCCAATCTGTTGGCGCTCTCTCCCCGTGGCGACGGTTTGTTGCTGGAAACCGTCGATGGGGATATCGGTTTCTGGGAAGTTCACAATGAACACCCAGAGGTCTCCTGGTCTGTGCTCTGGGATAAGGTTTGGTATGAGGGCTACTCGGAGCCAGATTATATTTGGCAGTCTTCAGCCTCGAGCAATGAGTTCGAACCGAAGTATTCTCTCATGCCGTTGACATTTGGAACTTTAAAGGCGGCTTTCTACGCGATGTTGTTAGCTGCGCCTTTGGCTATATGTGGTGCGATATTCACCGGTTATTTCATGGCGCCTGCGATGCGTCGTAAGGTCAAGCCTCTGATCGAATTGATGGAGGCACTGCCGACAGTGGTGCTAGGTTTTCTCGCAGGCCTGTGGCTAGCTCCCTTCGTCGAAAAGAATTTGCTAGGTATATTTTCGATTCTAATTGTCCTGCCTTTGAGTATTCTGGGTGCGAGTTTTGCGTGGACGCAGCTGCCGAGGAAAATTCGTGATTCAGTACCCGAAGGCTGGGAGGCAGGCATACTGATACCTGTCATACTTGTTTTTTCCTATCTGTCTTTCGCTCTAGCTGTTCCTATCGAAAACAGCTTCTTCGGTGGGGACATGCGTTTCTGGATCACTAACGATTTAGGAATCAGTTATGACCAACGCAACGCAATGGTTGTCGGATTCGCGATGGGTTTTGCTGTCATACCGACAATTTTCTCTATAGCAGAAGATGCAATCTTCACGGTTCCTAAGCAATTGACTTATGGTTCATTGGCCTTAGGTGCAACACCTTGGCAGAGTCTGCAGCGGGTAGTTCTGCCTACAGCGAGCCCCGGTATTTTTAGTGCGCTGATGATAGGTATGGGTAGAGCCGTTGGTGAAACCATGATTGTGCTGATGGCTACAGGCAATACGCCAATCATGGATATCAATATCTTTGAAGGCATGCGCACTCTAGCGGCTAATATAGCGGTCGAGATTCCAGAATCCGAAGTAGACAGTACACACTACCGAATTCTATTTCTTGCAGCTCTGGTGCTTTTTATGTCCACCTTCGTATTTAACACGGTTGCTGAAATAGTGCGGCAACGACTGAGAACCAAATACAGTACGATATGAAAGAACAGCACAATATGAAAAGTGAACTAACAACTTGGATGCGTAGGGGCACTCCCTGGGTCTGGCTAAATGCAGGCGCTGTTGCGATCAGTATTGTGATGGTGATTGGCTTGCTAATCCTCCTTACTGTCCGAGGCATGAGCCATTTTTGGCCGAGAGACGTATTGCAAGCAAACTACGCGCCTCCGACCTCGACAGGTGAGTTGCTGACGACGCAGGTCATTGGTGAATTTGTAGAGAGTGAGATGGTGATAGCTGCGCAGATCACATCTTCGGGCATTCCGGTAGATGAGACGCAAGACTTCTATGAGAGGCAGCTATTAAAACTCGGCAATAGAGATCTTACTGGGGCCGATTTCACCTGGGCTCTCAGTGATTATGTTAATGACGTAGAATATCCTGCTGAAGTCGTAGCGATGGAAAGGCGCGAATGGGGCAATTTCTATGGCTTCTTAGAAAATATCCATGAGAACGGTGAGCCGATCGCCTTCTCAGGTGATGCTGCGGATATAGAAGCGAGCCGATGGCGAGAGTTCAATCAGCGCTTGGAGCGCGCGCTAGACATTCGAGACGATATCTATGTCATAGAAAATCAAGAGATAGGGCTGATCAATTACACCATGGAGCGGCTTAGATTGCGCGAGCGACGCCTTGAGCTTGATGGAGAGGAATCGCCAGAGGCATCGGCTGAGATTGCGGCACGCAGGCAGGAGTTGGATGCCGAGTACGAGCTCCTACAGAATGAACTCGTAGCGCTGTACGAGACAGTAAATAGGGATTCAGCGATTTTTCTTGCAGCTAACGAGCAGGAAATAGAGATTGAGTTTGCAGATATAGTCCGCGCCTATAAGCCGAATCAGATGGGCCCATTCTCGAAATTGTTCACCTACTTTTCTAAGCTTGGCGAATTCATGACCGCTGAGCCGCGCGAGGCAAACACGGAGGGGGGAATCTTCCCGGCTATATTCGGTACGGTGATGATGGTGATGCTGATGTCGGTATTTGTCACGCCATTTGGCGTGGTGGCCGCAGTTTATTTGCGGGAATATGCACGGCAGGGGTTTGTTACGCGTGCAATCCGAATTGCCGTTAATAATTTGGCAGGCGTACCGTCTATCGTCTATGGCGTATTTGGGCTAGGCTTCTTCATTTACATTATTGGGGCAGAGATCGACCAAATGTTTTATCCGGAGGCGTTGCCGGCTCCTACATTTGGAACGCCTGGTTTGCTATGGGCTTCTTTGACGCTCGCGTTACTTACCGTGCCTGTTGTTATAGTGGCTACTGAAGAAGGGCTGGCTAGAATTCCACGAAGTGTGCGAGAGGGAAGTTTGGCATTGGGTGCTACTAAGTTCGAGACTTTATGGCGTGTCGTTCTGCCTATGGCGAGCCCTGCGATGATGACCGGCTTGATACTCGCTGTGGCGAGAGCAGCAGGTGAAGTAGCTCCATTGATGTTGGTTGGTGTGGTTAAGTTGGCTCCATCTCTACCATTGGATGGGAATTATCCGTACTTGCATCTGGAGCAAAAATTCATGCATCTGGGGTTTCATATCTACGATGTTGGTTTTCAGAGTCCAAATATTGAGGCAGCGAGGCCGCTAGTTTTTGCGACTGCTCTATTATTGGTCATAGTCATCGCTGGCTTGAACCTAACTGCTGTCGCTCTGCGAAATCATCTTCGAGAGAAATACAAATCACTAGATGTATAACAATTGTTTAAATGGATTAGATAGCGATGAATGATACGAGTAGTGAGCAGCGGCAAGACGCGCCATCATCAACCATGAAAGTGGATGTGTCGGCTGTTCTAAGCGATAAGACCAAGACGGGTGGTGAGGCTCTCTCTAGCTGCATCGATATTGAAAACCTGAATCTTTTTTATGCGAAAGACAAGCAGGCATTAATTGATATCAATCTGACTATACCCAAACAGCGAGTGACTGCATTCATCGGGCCTAGTGGTTGTGGTAAGTCGAGCTTGCTTCGTTGTTTTAATCGAATGAATGATTTGGTTGATGACTGCGTTATCGAAGGCTTAGTGTCGCTAGATGGCAGTGATATCTATCAGAAGTCTATCGATGTCGCCGACCTGAGGCGCCGGGTAGGAATGGTGTTTCAGAAGCCCAATCCTTTCCCAAAGTCTATCTATGAAAATGTCGCCTATGGCCTGCGTATTCAGGGAATTAATTCGAAGCGTATTCTCGATGATGCGGTAGAGAAATCACTAAAAGCAGCGGCACTTTGGGACGAAGTAAAAGACAGACTTAATGATAGTGCTCTTGGCATGTCTGGAGGCCAGCAACAACGTCTGGTAATTGCGAGAACAATCGCCGTAGAGCCAGAAGTATTGCTGTTAGATGAGCCGGCCTCTGCATTAGACCCAATCTCAACTTTAAAAATCGAAGAACTAATCAATGAGCTTAAGACTGACTACACAATCGTCATAGTCACACACAACATGCAACAGGCTGCGCGAGTGTCAGACTTCACCGCCTTCATGTACATGGGTAACATGGTTGAGTTTGATTCAACTAACTCGATTTTTACCAATCCGCGTAAAAAACAAACAGAAGACTATATTACTGGCCGTTACGGCTAGTTCGTACAAGTCATTATTGATAGGAATTTACAATGAATCCTCAAGCTGAAGGTCACGGCGATCATATTTCCAAGCAATTTAATTCTGAGTTGGAAGACGTCAAGAACCAATTGTTAGAGATGGGTGGTGCCGTTGAGCAGCAGTTGGCTGATGCGCTCGTCGCAATGACCTCTGCGGATAGTGGCATTGCGTCCGAAGTTTTGGTGCAGGAAGATGTAATCAATGCAATGGAAGTTAAGATTGACGAAGAGTGCAATCTAATTCTTGCAAGAAGGCAGCCTGCTGCCAGTGACCTGCGCTTAGTCTTGACAATCATCAAGACTGTCCGTGACCTCGAAAGAATAGGTGATGAATCCTCGAAGATTGCGCGCATGGCGATCAAGCTAGCTGAAGAAGGCGATTATCCAGAGGGTATTGTGGAATTTAGGCATTTGGGTGATCGGGTAGCTCGAATGGTCAATGTGACACTAGACGCCTTCGCGCGCTATGACGCGAAATCTGCGTTGGAAATAGCCCATGACGATCTTGTTGTCGATAACGAATACGGTTCCGCGATGCGATCTCTCATTACCTATATGATGGAGGACCCGCGAAGCATAAGTCGCATGTTGAATTTGTTGTGGGCATTGCGAGCGTTGGAACGTATCGGCGATCACGCGCAGAATATATCTGAGCATGTTATCTACTTGGTTAAAGGCATGGATGTCAGACACGCTCCGTTGGCAAATATTGTCGATCAGTTGTCGGAGTCCGATTAGACCTGTTCGGTCTCCTTCTCTGTCGGTTGTTGACTCTGTCCATCCTCGATGGAGCCAGAAGTCACTCGGCTTAGCGGCAGCCTGCATATAAAGCTACTACCCTGGCCATAGATGCTCTTTATTTCTAGTTCAGCCTCGTGTCTGGCCAGAATATGTTTCACAATTGCCAGCCCTAGGCCGGTTCCCCCGGTATCTGCAGAGCGGCTCCCATCGATCCTATAGAAGCGTTCTGTAAGTCTCGGAATATGGTGGTTCTCGATGCCGATGCCATTGTCCGCAACTGCGATATCTAGGAATTCTGTCCCTTGATTTGCGGATAGCTTGATATGCCCTCCAGCAGCTGTGTATTTGGCCGCGTTTACAACTAAGTTGGAAATTGCACTATACAACTCACTACGTTTACCAATGATCGCAAGGGAAGGAGGGCAGACCAGCTCGAAGGTATGTGCTTTATCCTTGAACATCTGCTGAGTATCGCTCTCGATTTCGGAGAATAAGCTGTTCAGGTCGATGATATCTTGTGTCTTCGTAAGCCCCTTAGTCTCGAGGCTAGAGAGCATCAGCAAGTCTCGAACTATATTCTCCATGCGCATCGATTGCTGTTGCATCTGCTGCATGGGTTTATGCCATTTCTCGTCCAGGGCATCGAGATTGTCGAGAATCGTTTCCAGGTATCCCTTTATAACAGTTATGGGGGTTCCCAGTTCGTGAGAGACATTGCCGACAAAGTCTTTGCGCATAGATTCGAGGCGGTGTAGCTGTGTGATATCACGGACAATCATCAAGCGCTCGTTCTCGCCAAACAAGGCAATCTGGAACTCGAGTATCTTGCTGCTCTCCCCAGGGGCCTCCATTTTTAAGGTCTCATCATAGTTTTCACTGTGAAAATATTCTGAGAAGCTAGGGTTGCGGATGAGGTTAGTTATGGATTGATTACGGTCTTTTGGATGCTGTAAGCCGAGCAATTTCTCCGCCGCAAAATTCCACCAATCGAGATTGCCTTGCCGATTAATCATGACAACTGCCATTTCTAGAGCAGCGGAAGATTCCTGCGCCTTGTCGACAATAGTGGCTAGATAGGAGCTCGAGCGCCGCTCTTGCTTTTGTAGGCGGTAAATTCCATCAAATATATCGCCCCAGAGTCCAAAGCTCTCAGGGGGTTCGGAATCACTCTCGGATGAATCTCGGTTCAGCCAGAGGTTGAAGCGGCGCAGTTGATAGAGGTTGTACAGATAGTAGATGGAGAGGCTGACCAGCATAACCCAGCTGACATGACCCACAGCGTAACCGATGACGGCGGCCAGTGATAAAAGTAGGCAGAGCCGATTTAGCTCAGAGCGCCAATTCTGCATGCTGAGATACCTGAAACACGGTGGTTGGTCTGCCTATTGGGTTGCTGGAAAGGCCGCCATTACAAGTTGCGCAGAGGCCATTATAGTCTGGGCATATTGTATGTGTATGACAGTGCAGCGGCTAGCCCTAAGTACTCGGTAGGGGTGTTAAAAGAGAGTTTTAACAGTCCGTGGATTGCCCTAAAGCACTGCCTGTTCCTAGACCCCTTGTAGGAAATTGAGCCAGCTAGCTACCGGTTGGGGCACATTTGAGATAGATCAGGAAAAAGAGGGTAGAAATGCTAGAATAATTTCCCATCTGAGCAGCAATATCACTATAATGCGCTCAAATTTTCAACCAATCATTGTATTACTTATGTGGAAACTGCTATGAGCTTGCATACTAAATTATCTTCAGCCTTACTCGTCACAGTAGGACTCATCTCGCCCGCCGCTTTTGCGGATGAAGGCCAGTTCTACATAGCGCCTGGTCTGCAATGGATGGACTTCGATGATACAACTGGGCTCAAAAAAGACATCAATTACTTCTTAGGAATCGGCTATGATTTCACCGATCGACTAAGCTTTGAGCTGAGCACTTTCGATCTGGATAGTAAGCCTTCTGGTGGCCGAGAGATTGATATTGATCACTACAAATTGGATGCCATCTATGACTTAGGTGTGAATCTTGGCGCTTTCGATACCTTCGTTTTAGGTGGTGTGGGGAATACTAGTTTTGGCGGCGAAAACGACACGATGTGGGACATTGGTGGCGGGGTAAGCTACAAAATCTCTGATCAGTGGTCTTGGCGTACGGCAGTCCGCTCCTTTAGTTACAGGGATCGTGATCACGAAGACGGTGATGTGGGTATCGATACTGCCTTGGTCTACCGTTTCGGTGGCAATAAGTCTCGTCCAGCACCGGCGCGAGCACCAGCAGCAGCTGCACGTCCTGCAGCTGCCGAGCGCGCTCCAGCTGCTGCGCCAGACGCTGATAGAGACGGTGTGCCAGATAGCCGTGACAACTGCCCTGACACGTCTAGAAGCTACGCAGTCGATGCAGATGGTTGCCCAATTCCAGTAGAAGAAGTGGCCAGAGTTGAGTTGATGGTCAATTTTGATTTCGACCGTTCTGAGGTCAAATCAGAGTACTTCTCTGAGATAGAAGAAGTGGCTGATTTCATGGCGCGCTTTACAGACGTCGATATTGAGCTAGAAGGTCATACTGATAGCCGCGGCACAGAGGCCTACAATCTTGATCTATCAGACCGTCGTGTCGCTGCTGTGCGTCAGGTTATGATTGATCGCTTTAACGTAGATGCAAGCCGTGTATCGTCTCGCGGTTTCGGTGAATCTCAGCCTATTGCGAGCAACGACACTGACGCTGGCCGTGCCGAAAACCGACGTGTAATGACGGTAATAATCAACACTGTTGAGAGCTACCGACCACGCTAGTAGCAAGTACATAGCAATACCTACCCCGCACTGCAATTTGTAGTGCGGGGTATTCATTTCCTCCTTCCTCGATAATTAATGTCCTTGCAATCGAAAGCTAAACCCAACTCATTGTCCGCAAAACAATCCCTTGTTATCCCTGATATCTCGGATTCAAATCTCGATTGGCATAGCGAGGGCCAACGTCAGTCGCGTCCCACTGATGAATGGAGACGATGGCTATTCGACTCCAGTTCACTCACCAAGTTGCTAATTCAGAAAAGTGGTGGAAATTTTCGCGTTGAGGTTAGTGCTGAGCAATGGTTGCTGCTACCGAATCCTGCGGTTCGTTCCTGTTTTGGCCCCTTGGCGAGTGAGCATAGATTTTGGTCTCGTAAAGTGATGCTTGTTGGTGATAATACTCCTTGGGTATTGGCACACACTTTGATCCCAGAGTTTAGTCTGACCGGCCCACTCAAGCGCGTGCTAGAACTGAACGAGAAACCACTCGGCGAATACTTGTTCAGCCATCCCAAGCTGATTAGGGGCAGTATAGAGATAACTCCTATAGCAGGTGATTCCTGGGGGAGGCGCAGCCTTTTCTATCTCTTCGAGAAGCCAATCATGGTCGCCGAATTTTTCTTGCCCGCTATCCTAGATTAGTTGAGTTAATCGATTCGACTTTTTCGTAAAGCACTCTATACTTTAGTTAAGTAATCTTCGCAGGCGTCTGGCGCTGCTATTTGGCGCCTAGAATCGACGCAGGTATCGCGACACAATGGATGTGTTCGCTAGATTATTCGTTAACAGAGAAGGAGTCTCTGCATGAATAATAATAAACGGAAGCTCGATATCTGCGCTTCTCAAAGGTCGCAAGGTGCCGCTGCTCACGCGTCTGACACCGCTCTCGATGTAACTCGAATCTACCTCAAAGAAATTGGTCATACGCCTCTACTGTCCGCCGAAGAAGAAGTGTTCTACGCGCGGCGCGCATTACAGGGTGATAGCGCAAGCAGGCGAAGGATGATTGAAAGCAATCTGCGTCTAGTCGTAAAAATAGCGCGACGCTATCTGAATCGAGGACTCTCTCTGCTCGACCTGATAGAGGAGGGTAATCTAGGGCTGATACATGCAGTGGAGAAGTTCGATCCGGAGAAGGGGTTTCGTTTCTCGACCTATGCGACGTGGTGGATTCGACAGAATATCGAACGTGGTTTGATGAATCAGACGAGAACTATCCGCTTGCCGGTGCATATTGTTAAACGATTGAATGGCTTTATTAGAACGCAGCGAGATTACGTTAGAGAAACAGGGCAGGAGGCTGGCAGCCGCGAGATTGCCGAGTCAACCGGTTGTTCACGATTGGATGTCGAACGGTTGATGATCCTGAATGAGAGCCTGAGTTCTGTGGATGCGCCTGCCGCCGCTGACTCTGAAACTGCGGTCGTAGACATGCTAAGCGCAGAGTCTAATCAGAATCCTCGTAACCATGTTCAAACCTCGGAGATGCGAGCTCGAGTAGAGTGTTGGTTGCAGCAACTTTCAGAGAAGCAGCGGGAGATTATCTGTCGACGTTTCGGGTTGAGGGGCTTTGATACCGATACACTGGAGAATGTGGGCATCGAAGTGGGTCTTACGCGGGAAAGGGTTAGACAGATTCAAATTGAGGCACTACAGCAGCTTAAGGTCTTGATTCGCAGAGAGGGGCTGAATCGCGAACTGTTAGGGGAGGCAAACTAGGCCTCTCATATCTCTCTCGCAGACACTAAGCGGCAGGGCTTGAACCGTTGCCGAGGCTGCCGTATCCTCACTCCCCGAATAGGCGAATCGACTCTGAAGCGATGAGCAAAAATACAATCAGGAATGCTACGTGTTCAATACTTTTAGTGATGGGGCTCTTAAGGGCAAATTAGTCATCGATCTGTCCCGAGTTTTGGGCGGACCTTACTGTACGCAGATGTTGGGTGATCATGGGGCCGAGATCATCAAGATCGAACCCCCTCGTGGAGACGAGACTCGAGATTGGGGGCCTCCCTTTCACGATGAGGATTCTGCTTACTTTTTGGGAGTAAACCGTAATAAACGCTCCATGGGTTTAGATCTATCGAAACCCGATGGCCAAGCGGTGCTGTTAAGGTTGCTAGAGAAAGCAGACGTGCTCATTGAAAATTACAAACCGGGCACCATGGAAAAATGGGGCCTTGGTTATGAAGCCGTACTAAAGGGAAAATTTCCTAAACTAATTCATTGCAGAGTCAGTGGATTTGGCAGCGATGGCCCCTGGGGTGGACACCCTGGTTACGATGCAATTGTGCAGGCGATGGCTGGATGGTTTAGTATAAACGGAGAGGCGGGTAGCAAGCCCACAAGGCTTGGCTTGGCCATGGTGGATATGGGCACCGGGCTATACTCGACCGTTGCAATATTGATGGCGATGGCGGAAAGAGAAAAGTCGCAGCAAGGCCAGTATCTGGATATGACGCTCTACGATTGTGCCGTTTCGTTAATGCATCCGCATATTCCGAATTACTTATACTCAGGTGAGGTGCCGGTGGCTACTGGTAACGCTCACCCGAATATTAGTCCCTACGATACATTCCGTACGAAGACGGTAGATATTTTTGTTGGTGCAGGAAACAATCGCGCCTACGCGAAAATGTGTGTTGAGATTGGTAGAGAAGAGTTAATCTCCGACGCTAGGTTTATGAATAACATAGATCGCGTAACTAATCGTGATGACTTAAAGGCAGAAATAGAGTCGAGCCTGATGAAAATAGATGGCAGTGAAATTGCTGACCGTCTCGCCAATGCAGGATTGGCTGCGGGTGCTATTCACGATACCGCACAAGTCGTAGACCACGCTCACACAAAGCATCGTGAAATGGTAATTGAGGATAGTTGGTACAAGATGACCGGCACGCCTATTAAGCTATCCCGAACCCCTGGCTCGGTTAGACACAAGCCGCCGAAGTACGGTGAACACACTCAGCAGATTCTGCGCGAATTCGATTTCGCAGATCAGGAAATCCAGGATCTATTAAGCAGCGACACGATACTAGAGCGACGTCAAAGCTAGGCCACATGGCTGAATAGTGTCACTATTTCTAATTATTTCAATTAGATAGAGCCCATATACCCTTCACAAATCTCTTTTGTTGTATTTTGCTGATATGGTGTTATAGTTATGTATAACACTAGATCACGCGGAGTCGCTAGTTGGAAATCAATTGGAACAACAAAGAGCCTATCTATATTCAGCTTAGAGATAAGCTGGTAGAGCTCATTATGGATGGCGTTCTCCTTGAAGGGGATGCCTTACCTTCTGTGCGGCAAATTTCCAGTGAACAGCGAATTAATCCGATCACTGTGTCAAAGGCGATGCAAATTTTAGTCGACGAAGAGTTGGTTGAGAAAAAACGGGGGCTTGGAATGTATGTCTTATCAGGAGCGAAGGACAAATTATCTACCGAAGAGAGGAGGAAATTCCTTGAAGAGGAATGGCCGCAAATTGCTATGCGTATTGAGAGGCTGGGCCTGGAGATCGATGAACTCCTTGGCAGCAAGAAGAATCGATAGAAATCGAGAATTTTGGGGATAGAGCATGAGTCACATCGTCGAAGCTAAATCGCTGAGAAAGAATTACGGCAACTTCACTGCGCTGGATGGGGTGGATTTAACTATTCCCCGAGGGGCTATCAGCGGGCTAATTGGCCCCAATGGCGCAGGCAAGACGACCACTCTTAAAGCCTTGATTGGGCTCTGCGATGTTGAGGGCGAGCTTAGTGTCGCCGGTCGCGACCCCCGAATTGCTAGGCACAAATTAATGGAGGATGTCTGTTTTATAGCTGATGTGGGTATTTTGCCTAAATGGCTTAAGGTTTCTCAGGTCATAGACTATGTGGAAGCAGTACACCCTAAGTTCGATCGAAAGAAGGCCGAAAAATTTCTCAGCACTACTGACATTCCTGCGAATAAACGAATTAAAGAATTATCTAAGGGCATGGTGACACAGCTTCATCTCGCTTTAGTGATGGCGATTGAAGTTCAATTACTCGTACTCGATGAGCCGACAATAGGCTTAGACATAATTTATCGAAAAGAATTCTACGATCGTCTGCTTAACGACTTCTACGATGGTAATCGAACAATTATTATCAGCACGCACCAAGTCGAAGAAATAGAAACGCTGCTCTCGCACCTTGTGTTTATTAATAAAGGAAAAATAGTCCTCGATTCCCTGATGTCCGACCTGCCAGACATCTATGCAGAGGTCCTCGTCGATGCAGATAGAGTGGTTCAGGCTGATGCGCTGCAACCGATCTATGTGCGTGAATTGCTCGGTAAAAAGTCTTACACTTTCGAATCTGTGCCTAGGGAGCAGCTTGAATTTCTGGGTGAGTTGCATACGCCAAGTGTTGCCGATTTGTTTGTAGCCAAGCTGAAGGAAGAGAAACATGAATAAATTTGCGGTACTTCAATTCTATGGCCTTTTGAGGCGAGAAGTGCTCGAGCATCGGAATTTGTTTGTTGGTGCTCCCTCTGTGTTGGCTTTGCTTATTTTAGTTGCGACGGCATGGGTGGCTACTCAAATAGATCAGAGCCAATTGGCTGAGGGACTAGAATTTGTATCGATGCTATTTGACGGCTTGTCTCCGTTCGATATGGCACCATGGATAATACCCTTGGCGATTCCTTTCTATCTTACGCTCTACGTATGTAGTGTTATTTATCTCATCAATACCCTGTATCAAGATCGGAAGGAGATGAGTGTCTTGTTCTGGCAGTCTATGCCTGTCTCGAATCTGCAAACGGTGCTCTCCAAAATTGTTGCCATTGTCTTTGTCGCGCCAGTCTTCTATGTATTGATTATGTTCGCGATGTATCTGATAGGGATGATCTGGCTAACGATATTGGGAATCAGCAACGAGGTTGACCTGGTTGGTATTGGTTGGTTGTTTCTAGCGGCTATAGTCAGTCTCGTGCTTATTTACATTTCTGCTGTCGTGACCTCTCTCTGGCTGCTTCCATCTATCGGTTGGTTGCTTTTATTTTCAGCCTTCGCGAAGAAAACTCCTCTATTGTGGGCTGGTGGTGTCTTTATACTTGCAGGATTTTTCGAGGATTTTATATTTGGCACTCAGTACTTGGCGAATTGGGTGGCATCTCGAACCTCAGACCCAAATCAATATCTAATCTTGGAATTTCAAAAGGTATTTGAAAGGGTTTTTAACTACGATATGTTCTTCGGGATAATGGTTGGCTCTATTTTGATTGTGGGTGCTGTATTCATGCGCAGATTTACGGACTAAGAGGAGCAAACCATGAAAGACCTAATATTACGAAACCGCTATACACTCTTGCTAGCCACGCTGGCTGTCTATATGGGAGTCTTGGTAGCGGAGGGCATGGTTACAGGCCGTGAAGCGAGGATAATAGAATACGAGAATCCTTACTTCGACTTCAATCTTAACGAGTTCGAGGAATATAGGGAGCGAAGAAATGAGGATGAGGATGAGGATGATGGTATTAGTGTGAGGTTTGAAGATACTGGTGATGTTTAGGTACTTTGTTCTCTATTGACAGCTTAGTTCCAATCCAATAAAGTTCCACCCCTCGAAGTACGACATAACTAAGATTTTGACGATGTATAAATCAAACCCACAGCTATTAGCACCACGTCAGGCAGCAGCGGCCATGAACGCAGCCGCCCGCCGCGCCGCGCGCGCGACATATGCACCCTTGCCGGAGAGCCGTGGTTTTATCTAGTTAGCAGATAAGAATATCAAAACCCCTAAGCGCCTTCGGCCTTAGGGGTTTTTTTTTGCCGCTATTTTGATGTGGCGCTATGCAGTAGAGGAGGCGTGGAATGAACGTGATGGAGATAGAGAATGCGGCTAGATGTGCCTGGCCGGCCTTGGAGGAGGAAGAGTTGTCTTTCGGTGTGCTTAGGTATTCCCGTGGTACAGATCGGCGCTCTAACTCTTTGAGTCTCCATCCTTACGCCGAAACTGAAGCAGATAAGCTAATCGAGGCCGCAGAGGAATTCTTCTCTGAAAGAGATGCTGTGCCGATTGTGAGAATTGTGCAGCCTAGCGAAATCGCTCTCGATGCAATAGACGCTATCGATAGCGCTTTAGTGCTCAGGGGATATCAGAAGCAAGCACCAACTTTTTCTATGTTGCTTGATCTTTCGAGTGCGCTGGAACTGAAGGTGGA
>Ga0316189_10000376_pt1 | contig 44152 bp, 35 predicted proteins | sample LowCovwburrow_MG_FD_204930 | JGI IMG/M metagenome (GOLD analysis project Ga0316189, IMG submission 204930) | Coastal sediment microbial communities from Maine, United States - Lowes Cove worm burrow | ecosystem: Environmental > Aquatic > Marine > Coastal > Sediment | place: USA: Maine... | reverse complement strand
GTTGTGAACCTGGGCATCGGGCTGCCCACGCTCGTGGCCGACCTGCTGCCTGCGGCCAGCGACGTGATGCTGCACAGCGAGAACGGCCTGTTGGGCATGGGCCCCTTCCCCGTGTCCGGGACCGAGGATGCCCAGGTGATCAACGCGGGCAAGCAGACCGTCACCGTGCGGCCCGGTGGCAGCTTCTTCGACTCCGCGACCAACTTTGCGATGATCCGCGGCGGGCACGTGGACCTCGCCATCCTGGGGGCGCTGCAGGTCGGCGCGAACGGAGACCTTGCGAACTGGCAGGTGCCGGGCGGGCGCACGATGGGTATCGGAGGTGCGATGGACCTGGCCGCGGGCGCGCACCGCGTCGTGGTCCTCACGCGGCACCTGGGCAAGGACGGAACCCCCAAGCTGCTGGGTGCGTGCACGTACCCGTTGACCGGATGCGGGGTCGTTCATCGGGTGATCACAGACCTCGGAGTGCTCGATCCGTGCGGCGACCACTTCGACGTGGTCGCGCTCGCGCCCGGCGTTACTCCGCGGCAGGCCGAGCAGGCCACCGGAGTGGCGCTCGCAATACAACCCTGCGACAACGGTTGGATGCCGGTACTGCCTGTAGCTTCGGGTCTGCGTTCCAACTGCGAAGCTCGCCGATACAAGAGGTCTTCGATGTCTACTCGCCGTCTGCTGTTCACGATCGCTCTGTGCGCTGGTTGCGGGGATGCGACCAGCAGCGCCCTTCAGGGGGCCTTGCTGAGCTCGAAGACGCTGTCGCCTGGGTGTGTTGGGTCTCCTTACACCTCGGTCCAGGACGCCATCGATGATGCCGTCGATGGCGACACGGTGGAGATCTGCGCGGGAACGTACCTCGAGACGCTGTCGATCTCGGGGCTGGACTTGACCCTTCGGTCGGCCGATGGCCTCCCATCCACCACCACGATCGACGCGAACCGGAGCGGCCGAGCACTCGAGATCAGGGGTGGCTCGAGCGTGCTGGTCGAGGGGCTCACCTTCCTCGACGGGGACAGCAGCGGCACCGGCGCGAATGTCTACTGCACGGACTCCGCAGTCGAGCTTCGGGACAGCGTCCTCGAGGGCGGGGATGCTGGGAAGGGCGGCGGACTTGGCTCCACCGGATGCGACGGCACGGTCGCGGGCAGCACGTTCCTTCAGAACGACGCGGAGACGTACGGCGGCGGCATCTACGTCAAGAACGGGGTGTTCACGGTCGAGAACAGCGTCTTTGACCGCAACGACGCCAGCTCCTACGGCGGCGGCCTCTACGCCACGGGTGGGCTCGTCACGGTCCAGGACAACGTCTTCGAAGGCAACGATTCCGGCAGCCGGGGTGGCGGTGTGTACTTCGTGGGGTCGTCGGTGTTGATCAACAACACCCTCGACAGCAACAGCTCCAACAAAGGGGGCGGAGCCTACGTCAGAGACAGCGACGGCGACATCCTCGGAAACCAGGTCCTGGAGAACACGTCCAGCAACGACGGTGCGGGGATCTACGTCGACCATGGCCAGCCGCACGTCGACGGCAACTACTTCGAAGGCAACGACGCCGGCGAGGACTCGGGCGGCCTGCGGATCAAGGTGTCCGAGGCAACAATCACCAACAACACGTTTGTCAACAACCACGCCGACGCGGATGGCGGTGCGATGAAGATCTCGCACGACGAGGTGGTGATGAATGGCAACACCTTTGTCGACAACACCGCTCTGGGCCGCGGCGGCGCTGTGTACATGTTCGAGTCTGCGTCCGTCCTGACGTTCGAGACGTACATCGACAACGACGCCGTGCGCGGCGGTGCGCTGGCGGTCGGCAGCGGATGGGGCGACCTGATCCTCGAAGACTGCCACTTCGAGAGCATCCACTCCAGCTACGCCGGCGGCCTGCTTCACCTGGGTCTACCAAATCACACCACCACCCTGCGGCGGGTGACGATGAAGGGTGGAACGGCGAGCTACGGTGGCGCCATCTACGCCGCAGACAGCAACATCCACTTCGAGAACATGCTGTTCGAGGGCAACGAGGCTACCTCGTCGGGCGCTGCGATGTACCTCGACGACATCGAGGGCCACGTGCGAAACGCGGTGCTGCACGACAACACCTCCCAGGAGGGCGCCGGCATCTCGGTCCGTGGCGGTCGGTCCAGCTTCGACCTGCTCAACATCGCTTTCCACGAAAACACGGGGGGCGGCGCGGCCGTCGACCTCCTCTCCGGCACCGCCCCCGGCGTGGAATACAGCGCCTTCGATGGAAACTCGCAGGACTTCGATGGCATGTCGAGCGCACTCGGCGTCGACGGAAACCTGTCCGCCGCCCCGCTGTTCGTCGACGAGGCGGGAGGAGACTTCAACCTGCAGGCCGGCAGCACGTTGATCGACGCGGGTGACCCTGGGCTGTCCGACCTGGACGGCACGCGCTCGGACATCGGGGTCTTCGGCGGTCCTGATGCCGCTGCGAGCACGCCCCCCCCACCAGACACCACCGCTCCCACCACCCCCATGAACCTGGCCTCCACCGCACACACGACGACTACGATCGACCTCGTGTGGGATGCATCGACCGATGATGTCGGCGTGGCGGGCTACCGGGTCTACGGCCCGGGCGGGAGCACCACCGACGTGCCCGGCACCAGCCACGTTGTCGTCGGCCTCGCTGACGACACCGACCATGACTTCCAGGTCTCCGCGCTCGACGCCGCGGGCAACGAGTCGGTGCTCAGCAGCGTGCTCACCGTGCACACCGACGTGGCTGCCGGCGTGTTCACCTTCAGCGTTCAGGTGGGTCGGAGTGCCGATGACGCTGAGGAGAAGGTGTCATCGGGCGCAGTGCGCCTGACCAGCTCGGACCTCGACATCACCGAGACGAGCAGCAGAGAGCAGCGGATCGGCCTTCGGTTCGACGGCCTCGCCATCCCGGTCGGCGCGATCATCCAGAGTGCCACGGTGCAGTTTGTCGCCGAGGAGGCGCACAGTGGGGCGACCGCATTCGAGATCTTCGGTGAGGCCACCGACGATGCGGCCGCCTTCAGCACGGCCGCATTCGACGTCACGAGCCGCCCCACCACCGCGGCCTCTGCACTGTGGGCGCCGGCGAGCTGGCTGAGCATCGGCGACGACGGGTCTGCACAGCGCACGACCGACCTGTCTGGGGTGCTGCAGGAGATCGTGGACCGGCCTGGCTGGGCGAGCGGGCAGGCGGTCGCGCTGCTCATCCAGGGCACGGGCCGACGGGTCGCGGAGACGTACGACGGCAGCGCGGTCGACGCGCCGCTGCTCACCATCGAGTACACGCTGTAGCGCTACGTCCCCGGGATGGCGGTCTCTTGGATGATGCGCCATGTCCAGCCCGCAGGGGTGGGCACGACCACGGCCAGTGAGCTCCGCGCATTGCGCGCAGCGGAGCTGGTCGCCGCTGTCTGGGTCTCGACGTAGGCCACGACGACGTGGTCGGCCGCGCTCACGATGGCTCGCACTCTGGAGACCGCCGCCACGAACCCCGGGCTGCCGCCGTAGCGGCTCGCGAGGGTGGCGAGCAGCGCATCGCGATCGAGGAGCGTTCCGTCCGGGAATGTGATCCGCATCTGGGGGTGGAGTCCGTCTTCGAGCCGCTTCCAGATCGCCTGTTTCGGCCCGGAACCCGAGAACCAGTCGGTGAGATCCCGATGATAGTCAGCGACGAACGCGCAGGCGCCCTCCGGCGAAGCGGACATGAACCTCTCCTTGCTGGGAGTGACTATCCCTCGACGGCGGCGCGAACCGCCGCGACGACCGCCGGCAAGGCGGCGATCAAGGCGTCTATATCGGCCTCCGCGGTGCCTGGGCCGAGGCTGATCCTGACGGCGCTCCCCGGATCCGGGTCTCCCATCGCCACCAGGACCGGCGACGGTTCGCTGCTCCCGCTCGCGCACGCTGCCCCCGAGGAGACCGCGATGCCGCGCAGGTCGAGGGCCTGGACCAGAGTCTCGCCCGGCAGGCCCGGAAACACCGCGCAGGTGTGTGTCGGTACCCGCGGCGCACCGATGCCCGCCACGCGTCCGCCGCACGCGAGGACCGCCGCCTCGACGCGCCCGGACCAAGCAGCCCAGCGCACGCGCCGCGCGGCCCCGTGGTCCAGGGCGGCCTCGCACGCGGCCCCGAACCCGATGGCGCTGATGACATCGGGTGTTCCGGCGCGTCGGCCGCGCTCATGGGCACCCCCGCGCTGCCAGCCAGGTACGGCATCGGCGTCGCGCAGCGACAGGGCCCCGATCCCCGCCGGACCGCCGAGCTTGTGCGCCGAGATCGCCACACTCGCAGCGGGCGCCAGGTTGAGGCCGCCCTTCCCCACCGCCTGGGTCGCATCGACGTGCAGGACCGCCGAGGCGGGGAGCGCCTGCAGCACCCCCGTCTCATGGTTCGCCGCCATGGTGCAGACGACATCCACGTCGGGGAGCGTGGCGGTGTCAATCCGACCGTCCCCCCCGACTCGGAGCGGCACGACCTGTGCCTCCGCCCGCTCCAGCGCGCCTGCGATGCTGGGGTGCTCGATGGCGGCGGCCGCCACGCGACGGCCCACGGTCTGAGTCCACGCGTACAGCGCGTGGTGGTTGGCCTCGGTGGCCCCAGACGTGAACACCACCCCCTGCGCGGGACGTCCGAGCAGCGCTGCGACCTGGGCGCGGGCCCGCTCCAGAGCCGCGGCGGCGCGCTGCCCATCGCGGTGAGCTGATGCGGGATTCACCGGGCGCCCCCACCAGGGTTCCATGGCCGCCCGCACGGCCGGCAACAGGGGCGCAGTGGCGGCGTTGTCGAGGTACGTCACGGCGCGACCGCCGCTGCAGCGCCGTGCAGGGACGCTACCAGCGCGGCTCCCACGCCGCCCACGCGCTCCAGGTCGGCCAGATCGGCGAAGGGGCCACGCTCGGCGCGGTTCACCACGATGCGCGCCGCGAGCACGGGCCCGACCCCAGGCAGACGCTCGAGCTGCGCCGCGGTCGCCGTGTTGAGGTCGAGCGGACCGGCGTCCACCACCGTCACGAATGGCACCAGCCGCGCGAGCACCATGGCGCCGACCCCCGGCGCCCGCCCGACATCATCCAGGCTGCGATACGGGCCCCCCGCCGAGCGCTCTGCAACGATGGCGTCGGCAGTGCCACTCCCGATCTCCGGGATCGACGCGATCACGGTCGCGTCCGCTGTGTTCAGGTCGATCGGCAGTCCGATCAGCAGGGGGTCGGACGGCGGCAAGACGCGCGCCCCCTCTGCGCCGACCTCGACCCGGTCACCAAACCCGAGCGGTGCCTCTGAGACCCCGGTGCTGTCACCGCCCGCGGCCGCGACCGCGCGGGCCACCGTGGGGTCGACGACGGCATGAAGACCAGGCCGCGGCACGTCCCCCACCACCTCCACCAGCACACCCTTCGGAGGCTGGGCCGTCCACAAGGGCCGCGCCCCCGCAGCGATCAACACCGTCACGAGCAGCCCAAAGATCAGCCGGCCGGACCCCGGCGGTGCGGGCCGGGCCGACCCGCGACGAAAGCTTAGGCCGTCATCGGGCACCGCCGTCCTCCAGCGCGCGGTGGCGAGGGCCCGTCGCGTGCAAGTGCGCGGAGCGCCCCTCGCCCTGCTCCGAGAGGTGCACCTCGAGGCGATCGGCGGGGCAGGCCTCCAGAAACCGATCCGCCCACTCGACGACGACGACCGCGCCCTCCCCCAGCTCATCGAGCGCCAGATCATCGAGTTCGCTGGTGTCGCCGAGCCGGTACCAGTCGGCGTGCCACAAGGGGAGACGCCCGCCCGCGTGGGACTGCACGAGCACGTAGGTTGGACTTCGGACCCCGCAGGCGACCCCCAGCCCGGCACCGATCCCTCGCGCGAGCGACGTCTTGCCCGCGCCGAGGTCGCCGATCAGCGCGAAGAACGTACCCGGCGTGGCGGCGCGGCCCAGGCGCACGCCCAGCGCGTGGGTATCAGCGGGGGTCGGCAGCCACAAGTCGCGCATCTCCCTCGGTGCCCCGGTGGTCCGCGGCCGTCAAGGAAGCCACAGCCTGCGGGATGGCAGCCGCGACATCGGACGCGGTCCAGCCCTCGGCCCGCGCAGCGGAGAGCTGATCGCCCGCGGCGCCGTGGACCCAGGCCGCCAGGCGCGCTGCGTCCCGCGCTGACACCCCGCGCGCCAGGAGCGCCCCGATCACGCCCGTGAGCACATCTCCGGCGCCGCCCGTGGCCAGCACCGGCCCGCCAGTGTCGTTGAGGGACGGCAGGTGCCCCGGCGCCGCGACCACTGTGTGCGGCCCTTTCAAGAGCGCCACCGCCCCATCGGCCAGCGCGGCGGCAGACCCGAGGCGGTCCTGCTCGACCTCAGCGGCGGTGCGTCCGAGCAGTCGGCCCGCCTCACCGGGATGCGGCGTGAGGACCCGCGGCGCATCCGCCGCCGCGCCCACGCCGACCAGGGCGTCCGCGTCGAACACGACGGGACCCGCGTGCTGGCGCCAGAGCGTCTCGAGCGACGCCTGGAGCGCGTCAGGCAACGCGTCCCCGCCCCCGAGCCCCGGCCCCGCAGCCACCGCGACACCCGGGGGGACTCCGAGGGACGTCAGCACGTCGCCGGGTCCCCCGATCGAGACCATCACCTCGGGGGGGAGCGCCGCGAGGCGCGGAATCGCGCCGCGAGGAACGCGCAGTGTCACCAAGCTGGCGCCAGCTGCGAGCGCCCCCCGGCAGCAGAGCACGGCGGCGCCCGCCATCGCGGTCGACCCGGCCACCACCCACAGGCGCCCGCTCGTGCCCTTGTGAGCGCCCTGGGCCCTCCGGGGCCAACGCGATGCCAGGTCGGCCGCCGTCGGCCACTCCGCGACCGCCTCGTGCACGCCGGGTCCAACGTCGAGCCCGATGTCGACGACTTGCAGGACCCCGCGATGCCTCAGGCCCGCGCCGCTGAACAACCCGGGCTTGGCCCGACCGAACGTCACGGTCCGCGCGGCAGGCACGCACACGCCCAGCAGCTGCCCGCTGTCAGCGTGCAGTCCGCTGGGCAGATCGACCGCGATCACGGGCGCCTGCGCTGCGCGCATCGCCTCCAGCACCTCTCGGAGCGCGCCATCGACCGGGCGATCCAGTCCGGTCCCGAACACCGCGTCGACGATCAGCGCCGCTCCGTGCACCCCCGGGCCCTCCGAGACCCCCACCGCGCGCGCCACAGCGGCCATCGTCGCGGCGTCGGTGCCCGTCCGAGGCGCGCCGGTCGCCCACACGCGCACCGGAAGCCCCCACCCGTGCAGCCAGCGCGCGATGCCCCAGCCGTCGCCGCCGTTGTTCCCGGTGCCACACACGACGACCGTGCCGCGCGCGGCGTCATCGCGGTGGTGCGCTCGGATCGCTGCTGCCACTGCCTGGATCGCGACCTCCATCACGGCGACCCCGGGCAGTCCGGCATCCTCGATGAGGCGCCGGTCCAGCTCGCGAACCTGGGCTGCGCTGGAGACCCACCTCATCGGAGCGCGGCCTCTGCCGCCTCCGCAACGGCGTCCAGTGCGGCGTCCACCGCCGCATCCGAGACTCCCTCGACCAGGATCCGGAGAACTGGCTCGGTGCCGGAGTACCGCAGCATGACCCGACCGCCGTCGCCCAGGGTGGTGCGGGCCCGTGCTGCGGCCTGCTGGAGCGGCGCCACCTCTCCCAACAGCGGCCGCTCCGAGACGACCACCCGTCCGGTGCGGCGCGGCAGCGGGGCAAACCGCGCGAACGCCTCTGAGAGTGTCCTGTGGCTGCGCCAGGCCGCACCCATTGCGCGAAGGCCAGCCAGGAGCCCATCACCGGCCGGGTGATCCGCGAACAGGACGTGGCCGGACTCCTCGGCGCCCAGCGGCAGGCCGCGCGCGTGCATCTGCGCTGCGATGTGGCGGTCTCCCACCGGGGTCCTGATCACGGCGACACCGGGCATCGCGCCCTCGAGCGCCCCGTTGCTCATGACCGTGACGACCACCGCGTCGACTCCGAGGTCGACGGCGAGCCGCATGGTGACGGCATCTCCGGGCACCACCTGCCCGCGCTCGTCCACGAGCCGACACCGGTCGGCGTCCCCGTCGACCGCCAGACCGCCGTCGCAGCCGTGCGCGCGAACCTGCGCTGCGAGCGCCTGCAGGTGCTCCGAGCCGCAGCCGTCGTTGACCGCCCCGTCTCCGGCGCCCACCACAACGATCTCGGCGTCCAGCCACTCGATGAGCCACGGGATGGCCACGATCGCGGCGCCGTTGGCAAAGTCGATCGCGATCTTTCTACCGCGGAGTGGCGCCGGGTCGACCCGCTGCGACACGCGCTCCCACCACAGGCATCCGACCTCAGGCGCTCGTCGGGCCGGGCTCGATGCGGACTCAGGCGCTCGGAGAGCCGCTTCGATCGCGGCCTCCACCGCCTCGACTTCGGTGTCCTGCAGCTTTCGTCCCCCGGGTCCCAGCACCTTGAAGCCGTTGTCGGCGGCTGGGTTGTGCGACGCAGTCACCATCACGCCCACGTCGGCGAGCCCCTCGGCGACCGCGATCCCCACTGCGGCGGTCGGGACGACTCCCGCATCCAGTGCGACCCCTGCGGACACGCCGCCTGCGACCGATGCGGCCAGCGCTGGCCCGGACGGGCGCGGGTCTCGTCCAATCACGACCCGGCTGCCGCCGGTGACTCGAGCGAGGTGCAGGGCTGCGGTGCCCACGGCCCGCGCGACGTCTGCGTCGATTGGCCGCGTGCCCGCCGGCCCCCGGATTCCGTCGGTTCCGAACGCGACCCGGGTCATCGGTGGCGTACCGAGATGTTCGGAGGCTGTACGCCCACCACCTTGACCTTGGCACTGCCGGGGTGGAGCACCCGCACCCGCACCCCGCCGCGTGGCCCGTACCAGACCTCGTAGCGAGACCGCTCCGCCGGGTCCGGCAGGTGGACGAACGCCACGACCTGCTCGGCGGTCACCCCTTGCAGCTCGCTGGTGGGACCCTCGAGCGTGACCTCGACCCTTTGCTCCTCAGGGACGTAGTCGTACCGGCTCCACACGTGGACCTGGACCCCGCTCAAGACGCGCCGCTCCATGGTGGGGACCACCAAGATCGTCGCTACGGGCACCACCTCGGCCTGCATCGTGACCGACCGCGGCAAGTCCAGCGAGATCTCCGTCGTGACGTCGTCCCTCAGCCGGCTCACGTCGAGCGGCTGCGTCGAGACGTGCCTGAGTGCATCCACGGTCGTCCGCGGCCCCTGAATGTCGACTACCGGAGGGTCGAAGGTCACCTCTCGCACCTCAAAGCCCGGCTCGGGCTCGCCCACCAACGCGGGCTTGATCGCCACCTTGCGGAGCGCGAGCTCATCGAGCGTGAACCGCAGCGACTTGGGCTGCAGCGCGAGCACCTCGACCGACGGGGGCAGGCCGCTTGCCGGAAAGCTGCCGAACTCCAGCGCATGCTCCCCCATGCCCACCTCGTTGAGGTCCACCGGCACGCGCACCACCTTCTCTTGCGCGAAGCGGATCGCTGCTCGGGTCCCCCGGACGTCCATGGTGATGGTCTTGGGGAGCGGCTCGACGCTCACAAGCCCCGCAGGCAGCGACCAGACCACCGGAGCCTTGATCACGCCGACGTGGACCTCGTCCCCCTGCACGTACAGCCAAGTGACCACCGCAAGGACCAGAGACATCACCTTCATCAGCGGATTCGAGATCGCCCAACCGAGCCAGCTGTCAGACACTCGAGCCTCCTGGCAGGGGCTGCGTGGACTCGGTTGTCGGCGCCGCGTCGGTCGCGCTCAGCTTCTCGCCGAGGTGTTGTCGAAGGTCGTTCGCGTCCGCGATGGGCGTGACCTCACCGCGGAGCACCAATGCGACGGTGCCGCGCTCCTCGGACACCACCAGACACAGCCCGTCCGTCTCCTCAGACAGGCCGATGGCAGCGCGGTGCCGGGTTCCCCAGGCCCGGGTGAACTCCTTGGACAGGCTGATCGGCAAGAACACGCCGGCGGCCACCACGCGCTCGACTGAGATGACCACCGCGCCATCGTGCAGCGGCGATGCGGGGTGAAACAGCGACTGCAGCAGCTCTGTGGAGACCACCGCGTCGAGCCGGTGCGCGCCCTCGGAATAGGCCTCCAGCGACGCCGCGCGCTCGATCACGATCAGGGCGCCGATCTTCCGGTGAGCCAGCGCAAAGCACGCCTTGATGACCTCCTCCATCACGTTGGCGTCCGACCGTGCCAGCAGCCCTGCGCGCGTGAACAGCGTGCCGCCGGCGCGGGCCAGCGCCCGGCGGATGTCATCCTGGAACAGGATCAACAGCGCGATGACCACGTAGACGAACAAGGTGTCGAGGACCCAGTGGACCGATGTGAGCCCCAGCACGTCGCTGGCCAGGTACAGCGCAGCAACCAGCGCCAGGCCGAGCAGGCTCTGCGCTGCGCGGGTGCCCTGCAGCGAGGCGAGGACCCGGTAGATCACGAGCGCCAACAGCCCCATGTCCACCCAGTCCACCCAGGTGGAGCCAAGCAGCGTCTCGGCGAGTCCGGATGCGGCGATCACGGCAGGCCCCCGCAGGCATCGAACACCGTCAGGGCGTGTCGGGTGGCGGCGACGTCGTGGACCCGCAGGACGGAAGCACCGGCGGCCGCCGCAGCGAGCGCTGCGCCCACAGACCCCGCCACCCGCTCGCCCGCAGTGTGGACGCCGGTGAGCTTCCCAATAAACGCCTTGCGCGATGCACCCACGAGGATGGGGTAGCCCAGTGCGGCGATCTGCGACGTCGCCGCGATCAGCACGGGATTGTCCCGCAGCGTCTTGCCGAAGCCGATGCCGGGATCGAGCAGGATCCGAGTCGGCGCGATGCCGGCCTGCAGCGCGACCGCGGCGCGTTCGCCCAGCACAGCGATGACCTCGCCGACCAGGTCGGCGTAGACAGTGGCTCGCTGCATGTCCCGGGGCGTACCGCGCATGTGCATCAGGACACACGTTACCGCAGTCCGTGACACCAACCCGGCCATCTGGGAGTCCGACAGGGCGGTCACGTCGTTGACAATCCGCGCCCCAGCATCGATCGCCGCGCGCGCGACGACGGCCTTGCTGGTGTCGACCGAGATCGTCGCTTCCGGGCGCGCACGCGCCAAGGCTGCGATCACCGGGACCACGCGCGCCTGTTCCTCAGCAGCATCCACGGGCGCGGCGCCCGGCCGGGTAGACTCTCCGCCCACGTCGACCCAGTCGGCTCCTTCGTCGAGCATCGCCAGCCCGCGGGAGAGCGCAGCCTCCTGCGCGTTGTGCTGCCCGCCGTCCGAGAAGCTGTCCGGCGTGACGTTGAGGATCCCCATCAGCAGCGGCGGACGCGCGCCCGCCGCGCACACGCCGGGCTCGGTCATCCGGGCTGCGCAGCTGCCCACCACCCTGCATCAGGGTGGATCGGCCCGGCATCCTCTACCAGCCGCGCGAACGCGTCCGCATCGAGGGACTCTTCCTCGATCAGCGTCTCGGCCACCTTGTGCAGCACATGGATGTTGGCCTGCAGCATGAACTTGGCGGCGGTGTAGGCCTTGGACAGGATCCGCCGGATCTCCTCGTCGATGCGCCGCGCGGTGTGCTCAGAGTAGTTCTTCACCTTGTTCATCTGGCGCCCCAAGAACACCTGCCCCTCGCCGCCGCTCCACGCGACCGGGCCGAGCTCGTCGCTCATGCCCAGCTCGCACACCATGTGGCGCGCGATGTTGGTGGCCTGCTGCAGGTCGGAGCTCGCCCCGCCAGTGATGGCGTTGAACACGATCTCCTCGGCCGCACGGCCGCCCATGGCCATCGCGATCCGGTTGATCAGCTCCTCGCGGGTCTGCGACAGCCGGTCCTCGTCCGGCAGCGTCCAGGTGATGCCGAGCGCGCGTCCACGGGGCACGATGGTGACCTTGTGGACCGGGTCGTGACCCGGGAGCAAGTGGGCGACGATCGCGTGCCCTGCTTCGTGGTAGGCCGTCTTCTTTCGCTCGGGCTCGGGCATGAACAGCGAGCGCCGCTCGGGACCCATGTAGATCTTGGAGCGGGCTTCCTCGAAGTCGTCCATCCCGACTTCCTGCTTGTCACGGCGGGCGGCCAGCAGCGCAGCCTCGTTGGCCAGGTTCTCCAGGTCGGCCCCAGAGAAGCCGGGAGTGACCTTCGCGATTCGCGTCAGGTCTATCCCTTCGGCAAGCGGCATCTTGCGCGAGTGGATGCGCAGAATCTCGGCGCGACCTCGCGCGTCGGGGGACGGCACGGTGACCCTGCGGTCGAACCGACCAGGCCGCAGCAGCGCCGGGTCGAGCACGTCCGGGCGGTTGGTGGCCGCCACGATGATGACGCCCTCGCTGCCCTCGAAACCATCCATCTCGACCAGCAGCTGGTTCAGCGTCTGCTCGCGCTCGTCGTGCCCCCCGCCGAGTCCGGCGCCGCGATGGCGGCCGACCGCGTCGATCTCATCGATGAAGATGATGCACGGCGCCTGCTTCTTGCCCTGCTCGAACAGGTCGCGGACCCGACTGGCGCCGACGCCCACGAACATCTCGACGAAGTCCGAGCCCGAGATGGAGAAGAACGGAACGCCAGCCTCGCCTGCGACCGCGCGGGCCAGCAGGGTCTTTCCGGTGCCCGGGTTGCCCATCAACAGCACCCCCTTGGGGATGCGACCACCGAGGCGGGTGAACTTCCGGGGATCCCGCAGGAACTCCACGATCTCAGAGAGCTCCTCCTTCGACTCGTCGATGCCGGCGACGTCGTCGAAGGTGACACGCTTCGCGCCCTCCTCCTGTAGCTTCGCCTTGGACTTTCCAAACGACATCGCGCGTCCATTGGCGCCCTGCAGGTTGCGGGCAAACCAGAACAGCATCGCTCCCACGGCGAGCAGCGGGATGATCGTGATCAACGCCGGCATCCAGATGGATTCGTCGTTGGACGCCTCGAAGTTGGGCGTGACGCCGTGCTCGAGGAGCACGTTGTACACAGGCTCTACAGCCTCGGGTCCCGTGGTCTTGAAGCGGGACTCGTTGGTGTAGACACCGCTGATGTCCTGGCCCCGGATGGTGACCTCTTTGACGTCACCGCGCTGGACCTTCTCGATAAAGGTGCGGTAGTCGACAGTCTCACCACCACGCGTGGCCTGCCCGAGCTGCAAGAACAGCAGCACCATCAACGCCACAATGACCAGTAGAAACACGTTTGCGCGGGACATCGACCTCATGGGGTGTGTGTTCTCCAGGACAGGGCGATTGCGCGCGCTGCCAACCGAACCTAACACCGGACCCCCTGTCGACTAGCCCCCCCCTCGCTTCCGGCGGGTCGCGACGGGGACCCCCTTTGTGACGAGGACGACCCAGCTGCGCGGCAGCGCGACCATCCCGTGCCCCTGCCGGACCGCGTCCATCACAGCGTCCACGTGTGCCGATGTGACCACAGGCAGGTGACCCAGGACCCAGCGCCGCGCGACAGGCAGGGGCGCGGCGGCGAGGTCGGTAGCCTCGAGCGCGTCGGCGAGCGTTGTCAGGTAGGCATCGTCTGCCGCTGCGTGTCCCGCGGACCGCGCGATCGCCGCGGACGCACCCGGCCTCAGTGTCTCGAGCAGAGGCATCACCTCGGCCCGCAGCCGGTTGCGGAGGAAGCGCGGCTGCGCGTTGGTCGGATCCTGCGACCAACGCAGGCCACGGTGCGTCGCCCAGGCCTCGAGCTCGCTCCGCCGCGTCGTCAGCAGCGGCCGAACGTACCGCTCCCGCCGCCAGAGCATCCCGCCCATCCCACGCGTCCCCGCCCCACGGATGAGGTGCAAGAGCACCGTCTCAGCGAGATCGTCAGCGTGGTGTGCAAGTGCGATGCGATCGGTGTTCAGCACGTCGAGCATCGCGTAGCGCGCCCGTCGCATCGCATCCTCAGAGGTCCCGTCCGGTGAGACGTCAATCCGAACGCAAGGAAGCTCCATGCGTTCCGCGTGCTCCTGCACGAGCGCGGCGGCCTCGACCGCGTGCGGACCGGTCCCGTGATCGACTGTGACCACGCTCAGCGCTGCGCCGTGCCAGTCGGCGGTGAGCTGCAGCAGGTCGAGCAGACACATGCTGTCCAGCCCTCCGGAGACCGCGATCGCGACCCGCATTCCGGGGTCCCAGAGGGAGTTGTTGGCGATGGCCTCGCCGACATGGTGCCGCAGCCGACTGGTGCTCACGAGGAGGCCACCGAGAGCGACACGATCGCCTCCCACGCGTCCGGAAGGTCGCCGTCGAGCACGGCGCGCACGCGTCGCTGGGCCGCGCAGCGCCGGCAGCGGTGGGTCAGCACCGGGGTGCCACCCTCCAACACCATGCCGACCGGGTCCATCAGTCCGCCGCAGTCCGCCGCGCGGTCGCCGGGCACGACGTCGACGTGCAGCGAGCGAAGGCACGCGGGGCAGTGGTCGCGCGCTGTCCGTCCGTGCGGCGGCACCGCGATACCGCAGTGCCCGCAGGCGAACGGCTCGTCACGGTGGACCGGATTGGACCGCTGCCTGGCCGCCGCCTCGCGCGCTCGCGCCACGCGCAGCAGGCGGCGCGCGGGCCAGGTCTCGGCTTCGTCCGGCAGCTGCGCCCCCCGCCGCCGGCCCTCGGCGAGCACCGCAGCGCGGAGCCGCGGGTCGGCGTCCAGCGCAGGCGCCAGCCGGCGGATGTCGGCGCGGGTCTCGGCGGACTCCAACAGCGACCGGGCTCGGTCGGCCGCGCTCACGGCGACCTCTGCCGAACGACTTCGGGTTCCGCCGCAGCCACGGTGGCTCCCCGCAACCGGATCACGGCACACCTCGCGCCGACCGCGGCCAGCCACCCGGGGACCGCCCGTCGATGAGCGTTATGTGTCCCGACAGCTGCGGCCCCACGCGGGCTCCACAGCTGATCGCGCGCGCGCTCGCCGTGCATCGAATGCCCTCCGCTGACCGGGTATCGGGCCTGCAAGTCGGGCGCGGTGAACAACGCGGTGCCCACGACGGTCGCCGCCAGGCCTGGCGATGTCCTCGGCCGTGTCGGTGACGCCACGTCCAGGCCGCGCGCGAACCGCGAGAGCCACGCCGCCCAGCGCTGGGGGGCCACCATCAGGGACGCGCTTCCGCAGGGGCGGCGGTTGGGGTGACCGGCGCCAGGAGTCCAGGAAGGACCACGTCGAGCGCCGGGTCTCCCGCGGTCGGGAGAAACACGGCCACCCGGTGGTCCACAAGGACAGTCCCGCTCAACAGCGTGGCCGCGGCGGCCAGCGGCGCGACCTCTGAGGCCGCGAGCCAGCAGCCGGTGTCGTCACATGCTCGCTCGGAGGGGGTTGCTGGTGGGACCGCCCAGCCGACGGCGGCGCCCCAGGACCCATCCGCGTGACCGACCCATCCCGGCCCGGTGGACGCGACCGCGTCGGGAAGTCCGGGGGCCGTGATCTGCACCGGCCGGATCGCGAGTCCCGCGTCGCCGGGAGCGTCGATGGAGAGCGAAGCGACCGCCTGCCAGTCCACCCGTGCGTAGATCGCGGGATGCGCGGCGTAGCCCCACCACCACAATCGGGTCTCGATCGCGCCAGCCGTCGCCGTCGCATGCACCACAGCGATCTGGGGACCGCCCTCGATGACCGTCGTCGTACCGGGAGCGATGGCTTGCGCCCAGACGCCACCCTGTGCGGTGCCGTTGCCTGCGCTGGCGTCCGCTTGGGACAATACGTTGGGCCCCCTGGCGGGGATTATATCGTCGAGCAGGCCGCCGCGGTCCGGGTCGATCACGACTTCTCCCTGCGGCCCGTCCCAGCCCCGCGGATCGACGGCGAGTCCAGGCGAGGCGGTCGCCGGACCGCCGAAGTACAGCGCCAGAGACACTGGCTCGCCGGGGTGGACCGTCCCATCAGGCCACAGGATGTGTACCGATCCGTGCCCGTCGTTGACCGGGTCCGTGGGCTCTCCCCCATCGAGCAAGCCGACCACACCGTCCGCAAAGGCCACCGGAACAGCGGTGCCCCCTGCGACGCAGTCCTGGACCGCCGCAGTCAGCGAGGCGGGGTCGAACGGACCCGGAATGCCGAGCGCGTCGAGCGCCGCCTGAAAGTCGACGTCGACGATCCACACTGGCCCGCTGACCTGCGCTGCGGCGGCGGGGACCTCCAGCGGGATCCGCACGGTCTGCTCAGGTGCGAACCACCCAGTGTTGTCGACGACCCCATCGCAGTCGTTGTCGACTCCGTCGCATCGCTGCAGGGCACCCGCGTGCACGAGCGGGTTCAGATCGTCGCAGTCCCCCGCGACGAGGGACCAGTGCTCGTTGGGTGGCGCACACGCGACGACCGACAGCGTGTCGACTCCGACGCCATCGAGATCCTGGTCGCCGAACCAGGTGGGCGGCCCTGCTGGGGAGTCCGCGTCGTCGACGAGGCCATCGCAGTCGTCGTCGATTCCGTTGCACACCTCGTCCGCGCTGGGGGAGGCGGCGGGGTCCAGGTCGTCGCAGTCCCCGCCGACAGCGGCGCGGCGTGCGCCCCCGCAGGCGCTCAGCGGTCGGTCGCTGTCTCCGAACCCGTCCTCGTCTTCGTCGACGTACCAGGTCTGGTCGGGGTCCTCGTCGATGGCGCCGTCGCAGTCCTGGTCGATTCCGTCGCAGCCGTCGGGCAGACCCGGGTGGATGGAGGGATCGTCGTCGTCGCAGTCCCCGCGCTCCCGCGCCCAGCCCGGGCCCGGGTCGCAGGCCACCACGGTATCGGACCCCGCTGCGCCGTATCGATCCCTGTCGTTGTCCCGGAACCAGGTGGGCGGATCGACGGCCTGATCGCCATCTACCGCGCCGTCGCAGTCGTCGTCTCGGCCGTTGCACACCTCGAGTGCGCCGGGCCGGACGAACGGATCGGCGTCATCGCAGTCCAGCGGCGCCACCACCCCGTCCCGGTCGGCGTCCAGGGGGTCGGCCGGCGCCGGAACACAGGCGAACAGCAACAGCGGGGCGAGGGTGCGCACGCAGCCATCCTACTCCCGCGCCGCAGATGGGATGGGTGACGCTGCCTGCAGGAACCCTGCGTACGCCGCGCGCGTCCCTGCGACGAGCTGCGCAACTCCAAAGCGGGCGCGCAGTGCCGCCCGGGCAGTAGTCGCAGAGCTCTGCAGCGCATCGCGGCCCTGCAGGGCGCGCTCGATCCCATGAGCGAGCGCCACGGCATCGCCGGGCGCCACGAGCACGCCACGGTCCGCGATCGCCTCTGGGATCCCGCCCGCCGCGGTCGCCACCACCGCGCAGCCCTGAAGGAGCGCCTCGATCACTGCCTGGCCCAGGCCTTCCTGCAGGCTGGGGTGGACCACGACATCGGCGACAGCGCGCCACTCCGCGACGTCGCTGCGCTGCCCGAGCCAGTGGACCCGGTGGGCGATCCCACAGCGAGCCGCGCGGTCCTCGAGCAGGCGGCGCTGCGGCCCCTCCCCCAGCACGACGACGTGCACCCCCGGCAGCCGGGTCAGCGCCTCGACCAGGACCGCGTGCCCCTTGTGTGGCACGAGGGCGCCGACGCTCACCAGGAGCGGCACGTCCACCAGGCCGTTCGCGCGCCTCGGGTCGGCACTGCTGGGAGCGGGGTCCGCGACGCCGTCGGGCACGACCGTGACCCGCCGGACGCCGCGCTGCAGGAGGATGCTCCGGACCGCTTCGCTCACCGCGATCACCCCTGCGGCAGCGCGAAGGCGTGAGGCGCCCCACCACCTGGGAACGAAGTCGACCCGACGATGCGCGACCACCGGGAGCCCGAGGCGCAGGGCGTGGGTCAGCGCGTGGGGTGTGTGGGCGGCGAGGAGCTCCGGCTCCCAGGCAGACGCCGCGGACCGCAGCGCCGCTGTACCGCGGAGGGCGCCGCGAAACGGAACGGGAAAGACCCGAAGCCCAGCGCGTCGACCCGCCGGCAAGAGCGCACTGTCGGACGGCATCGCCATCGCAACCTCGTCATGCTCCGCTTGCGACATCGCCAGCTGAAGCAGCTGCACCTGACCGCCGCGCCACTCGCGCGCGCTGTCGACGTGCAGGACCCTCATCGGGACCGCGACCGCTCCTCGATGAGCCAAGGCACGCCCGCGACCACGGGGAACAGGAGCGCGTCCATGTCGCAGCGCAGGCCGTTCGGCGCATCGGCCAGCTCGCCGCGGCAGCGCGGACAGACCAGGAGCGCACGCAGCGCCGGATCGAGCGCTGCTATAGGCCCCGCCCGCTCGGATGCGTGCCCAGGTACTGCCCCTGCTGGAGCGCCGAGGGCTTGGGACCCTGCGGCGCGAATGCGCCCGTGTCGCCCAGCTGCCATGCCTCGCCCTCCTCAAGCGACACAATGCGGCCGCGCTGCACGTACGGGAACCCCTCGATGCCCTGGGCGATCAGCGACGACGCCGTGGGCCCGCCTACCACGGTCCAGACTCGTTCGATGAGGGTGCCCGACCGTTGATCGAAGGTGGCGGAGGCGAACATCCGGGCGTCGTACTTGTTGAGGCCCTCGCCGGGGGCGATGATCCCGCGTCCACCGGACTGGATGGTCCACACGAGGCCGTCCACCGCGGTCACCCGGCTGACGATATCGGAGCTTCCGCTGCTGCCCACCGGAGAAGGGGCCCGCATCAGCCAGCTGTCGTGCTGCACCCAGGCCTCGTCGGCAGACGGTCCGAACGGCAGGTCGAGGCCGCTGAATGCACGAGACAGCATCAGCCGCATGTTCTCGTTTATAAGAGCGAACCGCTGATTGCGGCGGTCGAGGTCCTCGATGTCGATATTGACCAGCCGCCCGTCGCTGCGAACCTGTAGTTGAACCCTGGTGCCGGACATGCGGTCTGCCATCTCGGACACGATGGGACCGAGCAGCTTGGCGTCCTGTGGGAGCCCCTCAGCGCGCAGCGCGAGCGCCTCCAGCTTGCAGGTGACCAGATAGGACCGCCGGTTCTCGACCTCGCCAGGGCTGCAGTCCGCGATGAGCTCGAGCTCGAAGTAGTCGACGCGGGCCTGCTTGTTGTAGGTTGCGGCGAACCACATGATCTGCGGCAGGTGCACGTCCACATCGAGGTAGAAGCGCTGTTTTTCCGACCAGTTCCACTGGGACGTCGCGCCGTGCTGCGCGGCCTGGGCGTCTCCCGAGAGGGCTGCAACGATCGTCAATGCGCTCAACAAGGCACACCTCCACAGTGGACTGTATTGTGCCGGGTGCGAGCCGGGTGTTCACGTTGACGAACCATGATGAGGCGCGCGCGGACCTGCGCAGCCGTCTGGATGCGCTCATCGCGCGGACAAGGGTGGAGCAACGGCTGCATGCGGACCCGGTCGGGTTCGTTCATCGGTACACAGATCGCAGCGACCAGGAAGTCGCCGCCGTGCTGGCTGGCAGCCTGGCCTACGGGCGCGTCGCAGCCTTCCGCCCAGTCCTCGGACGCCTGTTCGATCGCGCCGACAGGATGGGTGGACCGATGCGCTGGGTGGAAGGCTTCGACATCGAGACCGAGTCGCAGGAGCTCGCTTCGCTGGTCTACCGCTGGAACCGCGGCAGCGATCTCGTGTTGCTCCTCGCGGCGCTGCGGCGGTCCCTGGCGCGGGCCGGAACGCTCGAAGCCATGCTGGGTCCCGGGGAACTGCCTGAAGCGCTTGACGCTCTCGTGGTGGCGCTGCGCGCAGATGCGGTCGCGGTCGCAGGCGCCGCCGACTTCGCCGCGCTCCCCCGGGGCGTGAGGACGCTGCTGCCTCGCCCGGCCGACGGGTCGGCCACCAAGCGATGGTGGATGGTGATGCGCTGGCTCATCCGCCGACCCACCCACGGAGTCGATCTCGGGCTGTGGCGGAGCCGCCGGCCGGCAGAGCTGGTGGTGCCACTCGACACGCACGTCCTTCGGGTCTCCCAGTTCCTGGGCTGGACCGCGCGCAAGGACGCCAGCCTGCGCACCGCACGCGAGGTGACCGAGGCGCTGCGCACGCTCGATCCGGTGGACCCCATTCGCTACGACTTCGCGCTTGCGCACCTCGGGATCAGCGGCGCGTGTCGGGGTCATCGGGATCCGGACGTGTGTCCGGGCTGCCCGCTGAACCCGATGTGTACGGCCTGAGCGCTTCGTACAGCGCCGGTGGCAGGACCAGATCGATGTCGCGCCACCACGCGCGCTGCCTCAGGACCTCGGGGAGGCGAACGGCGTCCTTGGCGGTGCACACCAGGGGCCGCCCGGCGGACCACCCCGCCAGGTGCGCAGGATCGGGGACGGCATGGTCGGGCAGCACGAGGAACGCGGCTACAGGCACGTCCAAGCTCGCCAGGAAGTCCGCGGCGCGCCCGATCCCGCAGAACGCGGCAACGCCCCCTGGTGGCACCCCGGGGCGAGACCACGGGCCCGGCCGCCGGGTGACCGCGTGGCCAGCGGTGGTGAACAGCGCGCTGCCGTGATGGACCAGCACGAGGTCCGCGCGTGCGGGCGCCGGTCCGGGCTCTCGGGCCTCCCCCGCCGGCAGCATGCCGCGTGCGCCCGGGTAGCGCGCATCGACCACCGCGATGTCGAGATCCCGATGAAGCCGGCGGTGCTGCAGGCCGTCGTCGAGGAGGACCACAGAGGCCCCCAGCAACTGCAGCGCGCGGGCGCCTGCGACGCGATCGGGCCCCGCCGCGACGAGCGCCCCGGCCGCAGCCAGCAGGGCGCCCTCGTCTCCCAGGTCGGCGGCCGACATGGACTGCACCGAGGTCCGAAGGCCCCGGCCACCGTGCGCCCGACGATAGCCGCGGGTCGCGACCCCCACCCGGTGCCCCGCGGTGCGGAGCACAGCCACCAGCGCGCGAACCGTGGACGTCCGACCTGGACTTCGCGCATTGGTGCTGCCAACCGAGATCACCGGCACGCCGACCCGCGTGACGCGGCGCAGGTGCGCGTCGTAGGACCCGTTTCGCGTCCGCGCACCGAGCCGCCAGACCGCGGCGAGCGGCGCAGCCCAGGGACGAGGCGAGGCCTCGGGCGCTGGGAGGCCCAGCACTCCCCGCAGCGCGACACCGACCCGATCTGCGGCGCCGCCGACCGACCACGCCGGCGCCGGCGGCGCGGCGAGGGCCGCGGCGAGTCCGTCGCGTGACACCAGCAGAGCGCCCACGTCGGCGAAGGCGCTCCCTTGCCCGTCGACGTGCGGTCCCGCGATGATCGGCACCCCCGCGGCCGCCGCCTCGAACGGCGCGTGTCCGCCGATCTGCGGATCGTAGGTGCCCCCGACGAACACCGCCGTCGCACCTTGCAGGCAGCCCGCCAGCTCGCCGACCGTGTCGAGCAACACCACCTCGGTGCCTGGCGGGACCCGGCCTCCGCGCAACGCTGAGCGACGCAGCCACTGCACGCCGCTGGCTTCCAGCAGGTCCGCGACCGCGACGAACCGCGCACGGTGGCGGGGCGCCAGCAACAGCCCGGGACGCGAGCGCCGCGCAGCCAACGCCGCCAAGAGCAACGCCTCGTCACCCGCTCGTGTGCTGGCCCCGACCACGAACGGTCCCGGCCAGGTCAGCACCGGCGACGGCACGGCGCGATCGGCCTTCGGATCCCCGCAGACGACCACCGGTGCACGCTGAGCCTGGCGCAGCCAGGCGGCCTCCTTCTCGTCGCGCGCCAGGACCTGGTCGGTGGGCCACCACCACGCCCGGACCAACGGCACGAGGACCCGAGTCCGCCTGCCCGCCTTGGCACCCGCCCGGACGACGGGGATCCCCGCCCGACGCGCGCGCCAAGCCAGCCCTGGCCAGAAGGTGCCCTCCAGGAAGACGACCGCGCGGGGACGCGCTTCAGCCCACAGCGGCGCGAGCGCCACAGCGTGATCGACGGGGCGGACCCCCGCTGCCACCCCCGCATGCCGCAGGGCGATCGCGCGCGCGCGGGCGGCACCGGTGTCCGTGTCTGCGGTGATCAGCACGGGCCGCGGCAGGTGGCCCAGCAGCGCCTCGGCGGCCCCCACCTCCCCAACGCTCGCGCCGTGCAGCCAGATCGCGCCGGGTTGCACTGTCGTGACCCGCAGCCCCCAGCGCTCGGCCCAGTCTCGCCGCAGTCGCGGGTGCAGCGCGGTGATCGCTGCCCAGGGCAGAAGACCAGGCAGGATCAGCGCGGCGAGGAGGCGGTCCACTCGGTCTCCAGCAGTCGGCCGTCCACGAGACGTGCGACTCGGTCTGCGCACTGTGCCAGCACGGGGTCATGGGCGACGACGACGATCGTGCGGCCCGGGCGCAGCGCCTGCAGGACCGCCGCGAGTTGGGCGGCGGTGCCGGGGTCCACCTGGCTCGTCGGCTCGTCGAGGAGCAAGACCCGGCCGCCCCGGTACAGGGCCCGGGCGAGACACAAGCGCTGCCGTTCTCCGCCCGACCAGTTGCGTCCTGCCTCGTCGACCCGCGCCTGCAGACCCCGGGCCAGCGCGAACTCGGCGTGCGCCTGTCGGAGCGCCTCCTCAGCGCGAAGCGGGTTGGGTATGGGGTCGCCCAGGGCCACGTTGTCCAAGACCGACCGGTGGAACAGCACCAAGTCTTGAGGGACCACAGAGACCGCGCCGCCGCCGCTCGCGACGTCCGCGAGATCGACGCCTCCCAAGGACACGCGACCCTGATCCAGCTGCACGCCACCTTGCACCGTCGCAAGAAGCGTGGACTTGCCTGCGCCCGTCGGTCCAACGAGCGCCAGGATCTCGTCAGGGTGCGCGACCAGGTCGACGCCGTGCAGCACCCTCCGACCTCCGCGCGAGACGGACACACCCTCCCAGCACAACGCAAGGGGCCCCGGCGGGAGCGACGCGGACGGCGACCGGTCCACAGGACGCACTGCAGCGAGGACCGTGTCGACACGATCCAGCGCGGCGGTACAGCGCTGCAGCAGCACCCACACCTCCGCGAGGCCCACCAGGGGCCGCTGAGCGAGACCGAGCGCCACGAGAAATGCGACCAGATCCCCCGCCGCGAGCTCCCCCGCTGCAACCTGCTGCGCGCCGAACCAGAGGAGCCCGCCGAGCGCTGCGGCCAGCAACACCTGCACACAGAGCGAGGGCAACGTACGGATCACATCGAGCCGCCACCGTGCACTCCGATCCGCGTCCGAGCGGGCTCCGAACCGGCTCACCTCTGCCGGGACGGCGTCGAACGCCTGGATCGTCTCCAAGCCGGAGAGCTGATCGGACGCCAGGGAGAGCAGTCCGGCCCGCGCGGTCCGCGCTCCGGTGACGGCGTCGCGAACCGCGCGCCCGCCGATCCAGGCGGCCACCTGGGCCGGCACGAGGAGCACGAGCGCCGGCAGCACCAGACGGGGCGCGATCGCCGCCGCGGCGACCGCCAGCCCCAGCAGCGTGAGGGGATTGCGCAGCGCCGTCACGAGCGCGCTGACGCCGAGCTGGACCTGATCGACCTCCTCGGAGAGCGCTGCAGCGCGGTCCCCTACGCTTCCACCCACAGGGCCGCGGAGCCAGTGGGCGTGGAGCTCCGCGCGCAGATCGGCGGCGAGGCGCCAGGCCACGGACTTGGTCAGCCCGGTTCGCGCCACAACGGCCAGCGCGTGCGCGGCGTACAGGGCGGTGAACGCGAGCGCGCCCTGGGACACCCCGGCCACGTCCCCGTGGAGAAAGGCGTCGAGGACGCGAGACAGCAACGCCACCGCCAGGCCCGGGACCGCAGCGGTCGCCGCCGTCAACAGCGAGGCTGCCGCGAGCGTCTGCGCGCGCGGGCGGAGCCGACGGGCCAGCGAGCCGAGCGTCACCGGCGCACGTCGTACAGATCCCACGAGCCAACCCAACGACCCGCGCCGTCGCGGTCTCCGACGGGAGGCGCGCGGCGGAGCTGGGAGAAGTGGGCCGCCGCGCACGTTGGCACACCGGTCCGCGCCGGGCGCACGAACCAGGCATGCGCCGGCACCTCGTTCGGCCACAGATCGTACTGGCTGCGGCGACCGCAGCCCGGGAGGGTCCGCGCGGGGATCCCTGTGTAGTAGTGGATCAGCGCGGCCTCCTGATATCGCTCCGTCACGACCGCTGTGGCCTCCGTAGCGCGCGGGTCCCCCGCTGAGACACCGATAGGCAGAGCCGCCCGAGCAACCGCGGCGCCGATCACCGCGCCCTGGGAGAGCCGGACCGCCGGGTCCAGCCCCAGCCGGAGGAGACCGAGCTGGGCGTGCAGGAGGATGGTGAGTGTCGCGAGCGCGCCCAGCCAGGCACCGACCCCCGCCGCGCGGAGCAGGCGCCCCGACGATCGCGACAGCCCGAGCCCCACGCCGAGCCAAGCCGGAGCGGGCCAGTGGGCCTCGGGCGGACCGCCGAGCGCCGCCACCGCGAAGCCGACCAGGACTGGGACCGACACCGCCCAGCACAGGCGATCGATGCGGTCGAAGGGGCGGCGGACCGCCCAGACCAGGGCAGCACCGCCCGCAACCGGCGTGACGAACAGCGCCTGCTCGGCGACCTGGCGCACCGGACCCAGCCAGCCAGCAGCACCTGGGTGGAGCAGCCCTTCGGCGATCTGGAATCGGAACATCACTCCGTCATGGAGCGCGTTCCAGGCCAGGTTCGGCGCGACGACGACGGCGGCGAGCGCCGCTCCGAGCCACGGCCATGGCGTTCGGCGACCGGCCGGATCCGCGGCCAGTAGAAGCGGCATCAGCAGCAAACCGGTCGGCTTGGCCATCGCCGCGAGCCCCGCCAGCACCCCGGCCAGCAGCCACCAGCGCCCCCCGCGCAGCACGGCGGCGAGCGCACCCCCCCACGCTGCAATCAACAGCGTGTCTGGTACGGCGAGCTGGGTCATCAGCCACAGCGGCGGCAGACCCAGGCCCCACAACAGCCAGGTGACCCGATCCCGAGCGAAGGGGGTCAACGCCGCGACCGACGCGATCGCGGCGCCGATCGGCAGGGCGCGCAGCGCCAGGGGGGTCTCTCCGAGCACGGGTCGCGTCGCGGCGAGGACCCAGGCGATCAACGGCGGCTGGTCGAAGTAGCCCCAGGCCGGGTGCAACGACCAGACCCAATGGTACGCCTCGTCCGCGAGCAACCCCCAATGTGTGGCGACCCAGAGCCGCCCCGCGAGCACGACCGTGATCCATGCTGCCGCAACCCGGGCGCTCACAGCCACGCCTCGACTTCATCTGCGGCTCGACAGACCGCCCCCAGCGGCGCGAGGGCGCTGAGCACATCGGGCGGAACGGGCGCTGCCGTCTGCAGCGCATCCGCGATACGCACTGGATCCAGCTCCTGCAACACCTCGGGCACCACGCTGCGGCCTGCGATGATGTTGGGGAGTGCGACGTGCGACACGCCGCGCACCAGGCGCTTACCGAGCTGCCACGTGAGCGGGTGCACACGGTAGATCACCACCATCGGCACGCCCAGAGCGGCCAACTCCACGGTCGCGGTGCCGCTCGCGACCACCGCAGCGTCCGCGCCCGCACACTCGGCGACGGTCGGAACGTAGGTCACGTCGAGCCCGCCGAGCTGCGCCGGGTCGATGGTGGCAGCCACCGGAACCACGAATCCGCAGCCGGGGTGTCTGTCTCGCAGCTCCTGCGCGACCTGGCGCAGCGCGGGCCACAAGCGCCGCACCTCACCGGGCCGGGAGCCCGGGAGCAACGCGAACGTCGGGGTCCCTGGACGCGGGGGGTCGGCGGCAGGCTGCACGCCCGCCGCGGGATGGCCGGTGAACACGGCACGGACCCTCGTCCCCTGGTACAGCGCCGGCTCGAACGGCAGCAGGCACATCATGCTGTCCACCTGGCGGGCAATCCACTGGACGCGACCGGGCCGCCACGCCCATAGCTGGGGACTGACCCAGTGGACCGACGGCGCGGTCGCGCGGCCCGCCACGCGAAGCAGCAGGTCGGGACTGTCCACGGTCACGACGACCGCGGGATCGAAGGTGCGGATGCTCGCACTCAGGTCGCGCAGGAGGCGAGCGAACCGCGGGAGTGAGGTGGCGACCTCTGCCAGTCCCAGTGCTGTGGCGTCCTCCGCCCGGGCGTGGGCCGTCACCCCCGCAGCGCGCAGCGCCGGACCCGCCATGCCGGCAACGCGCAGCCCCGGCCGGCGCCGCTGCAGCTCTCCGATGAGCGAGGCAGCGAGACGGTCGCCGCTCGCCTCCGCGGCGCCCACCCACACCCTGGTCATGACTCGTCGTCGACCAGGGTGGCTTCGAAGAACATCGACGAATCGCAGGCCGTCCCGATCAAGGTGCCAAGGAGCAGCTCGCAGTCCTTGCGCCCAGACACCGGCAGCGGCGCGCCTCGGAAGAGCTGCAGGTCGAGCGTCAGGGCCCCGTCGCGATTCGTGGCCTGCAGCCCCTCCCAAGCCACAGTACACTGGCTGTCGATCGTGAACACCGCGCTGCCGCGCTCCCCCGATGCCTTGCGCTCGGTGGGCGGCTCGGCCAACACGGTCGCGAGGGGTGCGTTGGGGCACTCTGTGGCCGTCGGGCACCAGAACAGCGACATGGTGTCCGGCTCCCGCGCAAAGCCGATCCCGAGAAAGGGAGCGAACGGCTCGGCCTCGGCCGTGGGCCGCTCACAGCCTTCGCCCTCGAACACCGCATCGACCTCGAAGACGGCGTTCCACCCGCGGCCGACGGGGTCGTTCTCACACCCGATCACCAGCAGCACCAGCCAGATGGGTCTCATCTTTGCTCCCGAATCGCCGTTCCGATCTGCTCGGCGAGCGCGACCGCTCCAACGCCGGTATCTCCGGCAACGGCACCGCGTTCCTCCCCCTTGATCTTGCCCACGAACGCCTCCCACTGGGCCGTCAGCGCGTCGCGTCCATCGCGGGGGGTGGCGGTCTGCCCGGACACGGTGGCGGTCCCCAAGAGGAGGTCGAGCGACACCGTGCGCCCCGGCGCAAAACACTCGATCCGGCGTTCCTGTCGCCCTGCGGCGCGAGACGCGAGCAGCGTCGCCGTGAGCCCGCACGTGCTGCGCAGCCGAACGCTCGCTGTGTCGATCCGGGGTCCGACGCCGACCGCATCGAGCCAGGCGACCTCGGCACCGGGGGCCATCCAGCCGAGCACCAGATCCAGGTCGTGGATCATCAGGTCGAGAACCACGTCCACATCGCCACCGCGGCCCGTCGGCGGGGCGACGCGGCGTGCCTCGACCACGGTAGGACGCAGAGAACCGGCCGCGCGCAGGGCGGGGTTGAAGCGTTCAATGTGCCCGACGATGCAGCGCGCTCGGTCCAGCGACTGCGCGGCGGGCCGGGAGTGGGCCAGCGGCTTCTCGACCAGGCACCAAGCCCCCTGGTCGAGCAGCGGGCCCGCGATCTGGGCGTGCGTGGTGGTGGGCGTGGCCACGACCACCGCGTCGACTCCGTGCGGGACAGCCTGAGAGACCTCCGCACCGGTCGCTGCTGCGATCGCGGCAGCGCGCTCCGGGCGTACGTCGATGGCGGCGACGAGCGCGCACTGTGGATGAGAGGCGATCACGGCAGCGTGCCGCGCGCCCATGTGTCCACACCCCACGAGCGCCACGTTGACCATCAGGATGGCAGCCCGGCGCGCGCCACGCCGCGGCTCGAAGACTGGAGGAAGTCCAACAGCTCGCGAACCTCCGGGACCTCGCTCATCGATTCCCGCACGCGACTCTGCGCCGTACGCCGGGGCAGGTCGGAGACGAACAGCATTCGCCACGCCTCCTTGAGGGTGGCGATCGCCCCATCATCGACCCCGGCGCGGCGCAGTCCGATGATGTTGAGCCCGAACAGCCGCGCGCGATCGCCCTGGGCAATCGAGAACGGTGGGACGTCCTGGGCAGCCATCGCGCCGCCGCCGACCATCGCGAGTCGCCCGACCCGCGAGAACTGGTGGACCGCACAGAGCCCGCCGAGCACTGCCCCATCGCCGATCTCGACATGGCCCGCAACGGCGGCAGAGTTGGCGAACATCGTGTTGCTGCCTACGACGCAGTCGTGCGCGACGTGGCTGTTCGCCATGAAGTAGTTGTCGTGGCCGATGTGCGTGGTGCCGTCCTTGCGCGTGGACCCGCAGTGAGCGCTGCTGAACTCGCGGAACACATTGCGCTCGCCGATGACCAACCGGGACACGGTGAGGGGGTCGTGCTTGCGGTCCTGCGGCGGGCAGCCGAGTACGGCGTGCGGCCCCACTTGGGTGTGGGCACCGATGGTCGTCTTGCCCTGGATGACCGCGTGCGCGCCGACCACCACCCCGTCGGCGAGCACCACCTCGGGACCGATGACCGCGTACGGATCCAGGCGGACATCGCCGAGCTGGGCGCCGTCTTCAACGATCGCGGCGGGGTGGACCGACATCAAGCCTCCTCTATGGTGGCGATCAAGCTACCATTGGCGACGCGGTCTCCCGTATTCGTCGTCACGGCTCCGTCGAAGAACCACAGCTGGCGCTTGTGACCGGTGAGCGTGACCTTCAGGTGGAGGGTGTCGCCCGGCCGCACGATCCGGCGGTACCGCATCTTGTCGACGCCGACCAGGTAGCAGTTGCTGCGCGGGGTCGCGTGCTCTCCGGCGAGGTAGACCAGCGCGGCGACCTGCGCGAGCGCTTCGGTGATCAGCACGCCGGGCAGGATGGGGTTTCCAGGAAAGTGCCCGCGTGCCCAGTCCTCGTCGGCACGGACGTGCTTGATGCCGACCGCGCCCTGTCCCGGCGCAAGCGAGACGAGCTCGTCGACCATCAGGAACGGTTCACGGTGTGGTAGCAGCGCCAAGATCTGGTCTTTGGTCATCATGGTTCGCTGTCCTCTGCCTCGAGCGCGGCGATGCGACGCTGCAGTCGCGCGACCTCCCGCAGTAGCTCCGGGAGCTGCCGCAGCGCGGCGACCTCGCGTAACCACTTCCCGTACGCGCGGGCGGGCGACCCGCCGAGCTTTCGACCCGGCGGCACATCACGGCTGGCGGAGGCAAGGCCCGCGAACACAACCCTGTCACCGACCTCGATCCCATCGATCACGGCGGTCCGCCCCCCCATCACGACCCCGTCACCGAGCCGCGCACCGCCGGCCACGCCCGCGAAGGCGGCCAGCATGCACGCTTCGCCGACCTTTGCGCCATGCGCGACCTGCACGAGGTTGTCCAGCCGGCTGCCACGGCCCACCCGGGTCTCGTCGAGGGCGGCGCGATCGACACAGGCGTTCGCGCCGACCTCGACGTCGTCCTCCAGCACCGCGACGCCGAGCTGCGGGACCCGTATCGGTCCTGCTGGACCGACCGCGTGCCCAAATCCATCCGCGCCGACCACGGCACCCGGCTGCAGCCAGACCCGGGCCCCGAGGTCGCACCCCTCCATCAGGACCGCCCCCGGCATCAGGCGGCTCCCCGGCCCCACCCGGCACCCTCGGCCCACGTACGCGTGCGGCTGGACCCAAGACCCGGCCCCGATGATCGCGCCCGCCTCGACCACCGCGAAGGCGTCGATGGTCGCGCCGTCCGCCGCAGCATCCGGGTGGACCCAGGCATGCGGGTGGATTCCCGGGGCGGGCCACTGCACCGGGACGATCGCTGCCGCGGCGACGGCGTAGGCGTAGCGTGGGTCGGGGTGTCGCAGCGCCACCGTCCCTGGCGGCGGGTCGAGCGCGGTGACGAACACCGCTCCTGCCCGGGTCGCCGGCAGCGTGCGCGCCCATCGACCGCCGCTGCAAAACGACAGATCTTCCGGTCCCGCGCGGTGCAGCGCGGCGACCCCGCTGATCACGCGGTCCTCCGGCCCATCGCAGTGCGCCCCCACCAGGGCGGCGAGCCCCCCGGTGGTGAACGTGCCGTTCACTTGGCCGGGTGTGCCGAGTTGAAGCGAGTGACCAGCGGCTTGCTGATGTCCGCGACCTCATCTGTGGCCATCACAATCACCGCGCTGTCGAGCACAACTGTGCACCCCGCTTCCTTGCCGACCGAGATCGCCACGGTGCGCATCTTCTCGTCGAGCTCGCCCAGAAGGCCGTAGTACGTCTGCTGCATCTCGTTCTGGTACTGCATGTACGTCTGCTCGAAGGAACGTTGCTGTGTCGCGAGCTTCTGCTCTTCCTCCGCGCGGGTCTCCTTGGACAGAATCATAGACCGGCCCTTGAAGTCCTCGATGGCCTTCTCGAGGTCGACCTGCATCCGCTCGAGCTCGCCCTTGCGCGAGCTGTACATGGTGTCGATCTTCCCCTGGGCGGCCTTCCCTTCATCGGTCTCGACCACTGCGGCCTGAAAGTCGACCTTGCAGAGCTTCGCCGCGAACGCTGGGGTCGCGAGAAGGGAAAGGGCTACGCTGAACACCAATCGACGCATCATTCGTCTCCATCCACGGACAAGAACCGGCATGTAGCAGGCAGTCACAGGCTCTGCCAGAACCGCTGACGTCAGAAAAAGCTTCCGATGCCGAAGTCGAACACCGAGGGGCGTTCGTTCTCCTGCGGCTTGAGCGGGAAGCCGAGCTCGAACCGCAGCGGCCCGATGGGCGACCGCCAGCGAATCCCGGCACCCAGCGCGGTGCGCAGCGCGAGCGGGGAGATCGGGTCTTCGCCAAACGGGCCGCGGAAGGCGTTGCCCGCGTCGAAGAACACCACGGCAGAGATGCCAGCCGCGCGGATGATCGGCGACTCGATCTCGAAGTTGTTCGTCCACGTCTGGGTGCCGCCGACGATCAGGCGGTCGTCCGCGCGGACCGGATCCTCGCTCGTGGGCACGCGGATCGCGGGGCCGAGACTGAACCAGTTGTAGCCCCGGAGGCTGTTGATCCCGCCGGCTCGGTACCGGTGGATGAACGGGATGTTGCGCCCGTCTGTCGAGCGGATGTCGCCGAGCGAGGAGTTCAGCCGGAACACGAACTGGTCGGTGTTGGGGAGCAGCGGCTGGAACACGCGCAGGTTGAACAGGGTCTCGACGAAGTTGAAGTCCCCCCCGAGCAAGGACAGCACCTTGTTGTCGCCGATCCGGAAGCCGCCTGACAGCGACGTGCTCAGCTGGGCCAGGATCCCGTGCGTCGGGAAGATGCGGTCGTTGCGCTTGTCGATGGTGAGGACAGTCCCAAGCGTGCTCGTCAGGCCGTTCTTGTACAACTCGCCACCGAGCAGCCGCTGTCGGAACGGGTCGATGTTGACCAGTCCGACGTCCTCGATTGTGTACTCGAGCCGCAGCTGGATGTCGTCGCGCGGGTCGACGAAGCGCCCGAGCGACACCGAGCCGCCGCGCTGGAACTCGTTGTTGTTCGTCTGGAAGCTGCGGCTGTCGTAGAAGCCGCGAATCGACATCGTCCAGCGCGTGTCGAGAAAGTGCTGATCGACGAAGCTGACGTTGGCCTGCTTGCGCAGCCGCGACCAGTTCACCGACGCGTTCATGAGGTAGCCAAGGCCCAGGAAGTTGTTCTTCTGGACCGAGCCCGTAATCACGAAGCTCTCGAAGTTGCTGTACCCCATGCCCAGCTGAAACGCGCCCGTGGGCCGCTCGGTGACCTGGACGTTGAGGTCCAGCACCTTCTTGCCATCACCGCGGGGAGTCGCGATGTTGACTTCCTCGAAGAACCCGAGCCGAAGCAGCCGCGCGCGGCTCGCCTGGATCAACGAGCCCCGGTACACCTCGCCCTCTGCGATCTGGATCTCCCGCCGGACGACCTTGTCGAACGTCGGGTCGTTGCCGGTGATGTTGACCCGGCCGATGCGGACCTTCTCGCCCTTCTCGACCCGGTACGCGACGTCGGCCGTGCGGGTCTCGGCATCCGGGCGGATGTCTGGGAGCACGTTGACGAACGCGTAGCCCTGGTCGGACCACAGCGACTCCACGTTCTGCCGGACCCGATGCATCTTGGAGTAGACGAAGGTCTCGCCCGTCTGCAAGCGAGGCCCCTTCGCCTCGATCTTGAGCAGTCGCCCCTTGCGGCGCTCACTGGCCCGCCACTGCTCTTCCTGGATGTCCGCCACGTTGCGCCCGGCGACGATCTGCAGGGCGGCCTCGCGGGTCAGACCCTCCTCCTCGACGAAGTCTCCGACCACGTCCACCGAGCCGATGGTGTACTGGTCTCCCTCCTCGATGTCGTAGGAGATGAAGATGTAGCGCTTGTCCGGGGACAGGTAGACCTTGGGCGCGGCCACGCGGACGTCGAGGTACCCCTCCTCGAAGTACACCGCGGACACGGATTGCTGGTCGAACTCGAGCTGGTCGCGCCGGAACGTGCCCTTGTTGCTCAACCAAGGGATGACGCCGCCCTCCTTGATCTGCATGGAGCGCTTGATCTTGGAGTTCGCGACGTGGTCATTTCCGTTGAAGTCGATGCGCTGGACGAGGACCTTGCGGTTCTCCTCAATGTCGAACACCACATCGACCTGGTCGGCGCCGACCGGCTCGTAGCGGGCCACGATCTCGGCGAGGTAGAACCCCTTCTCTAGGTACAGGTCGCGCACGCGGCCGACGTTGTCGTTGATGCGGGCTTCGTTGAGGACCGCGAAGGCACGAACGTCGAGCACCTCGCGGATGTCGTCCTCGTCGATGCGCTTGCTCCCCTCGATTCGAACCTCGCGCACCGCCGGCTTCTCGACGACCGTGAACCGGACCATGACGCCGTCGTCCTCGGCCAGCAGCTCGACCACGACGTCTTCGAAGAAGCCCGTCGCGTACACCGCCTTGAGGTCGCGCCGGACCTTCTCGGGAGACAGCTGCTCGCCGCGGCGCAGCCCGATCTCCGGCAGCACCACGGCTTGATCGATGCGCCGGTTGCCGTCGACCACCACACGGGAGACCGTGCCCTCGGCGGGAACTGGCTCGGCACCGAGTGCTGGCACAGCAGCGATGAGGGCCCAGACGCAGAGCATCCTAAGCAATCGGCTCATCAATCCCTGCACCCAGCCTCGCTCTCCCGCGGACCCCGGGGGTATAGCCCGCTGCGTCACGGCTACCACTCCGCGAAGACCCCATCCTGCAGGTCGAGGCGCCGGGGGAAGCGCTCGGCAAGGGCGCGGGAGTGAGTCACCACGACGAGCGTGCTTCCGAGCTGTTCGTTGAGGTGCATCAGCACATCGAACACGCCCCCAGCGGTCCCCGGGTCCAGGTTGCCCGTGGGCTCATCGGCGAGCACCAAGCTGGGTCCCATCACCAACGCACGCGCCAGCGCGACCCGCTGCTGCTCGCCGCCGGAGAGCTCTCCAGGTCGGTGTTCCAGGCGCCCGGCAAGTCCGACCGCGGTGAGCAACGCGGTCGCTCGTGTGGCCGCGATCTCGGGCGAAGCTCCTGCCAAGCGGACGGGCATCATGACATTTCCCAACGCGCTGTGTTCCGGCAGGAGGTTGTGTGACTGGAACACGAACCCGATGCGGCGGTTGCGGATCTTGGCCCGCTCGTTCGACGACAGCGTAGAGGCCTCTCGGTCGTCGAAGTGGATGACGCCTGCGCTGGGGCGATCGAGCAACCCGAGGAGGTGCAAGAACGTGGACTTGCCCGATCCCGACTTGCCGACGATCGCGATCCGGTCGCCCGCGGCCAGCGACAGGTCCACCCCACGAAGCACCTCGATGGTGTTCGTCCCCTTGTGGTGGGTGCGGTGCAGGCCGGTGATCTTGATGTCCATGCGCGGCTACTCGTAGCTGAGGGCCTCGACCGGGTCGAGGGAGCTGGCCCGAAGGGCCGGGTAGATGGTGCACAGGAGGCAGATCACAAAGGCGCCGAACGCGATCGTGGCCACCGTGGTCGGATCGATCACGACGGGCAGCGTGTCGAGCTCGTACACATCGGTCTCGAGCGGGTACTCCAGCCGGTCGAGGAACCAGCACCCGGCGAGCCCGGCGATCGTGCCCAACACGGTACCGATCGTGCCGATCGCGACCCCCTCCATCAGAAACACGCGCATGATCGTGCCGCGCGTGGCGCCCATGGCCTTGAGGATCGCGATCTCGCGGCCTTTGGTGACCACCACCATAATCAGGGTGGTGATGATCAGCAGCCCCGCGTTGACCACGATCATGTTCAGCAGCAGACCCATCACCCACTTCTCGAGACTGAGCGCCGCGAACAGCTTGGCGTTGAGGGTCATCCAGTTTCGCGTGTAGTACGGGTATCCGAGCTGCTCCTCGATCTCGTCGCCGACCCGGCCGGCGTCTTCGATGTCGTGGACCTTGATCTCCACCGCCGAGGCCGAGTTGCCCACCTTCAGGAAGTCCTGGAGCACGGTGTTGGCCGCGTAGGTCCACTTGGTGTCGTACTCGTACATGCCCGAGTCGAACACGGCTGCGACGCGCATGCTGCGGACGCTGGGCGTCGGCATGCCCATGGGACCTGCCCCGCTTCCGAGTGGGTTGATGAGCTGCACCCGATCGCCAGGTTGGACCTGCAGTGCCGTCTGTAGCTCACTCCCGATGACGATGCCGGGAAGCTCCGGCTGCTCCGAGGTGACCTCCATGGCCTGCCGGTCGAGCCCCATGGGCGGGAACGGAAGCACCAGCGAAGAGATCACTTGGCGGCGGATGTCGAGGTCGCCGTCGTCGTAGACAGACAGCAGCTGGTGCGGGCCGTCGTAGCCCTCCGTGAGGTCCTCCAGGAGGTGGGTGACGTCGGCGGTCCTCACCGGGTCCACACCCTTGATGATCACCCCGGTGCTGCCCCACGGGGAGCGCAGCATCATCTCCGTGAGCAGGAACGGCGACGCCGCGAGCACACCGTCCACCGCCTCGACTCCCTCCAGGGCCTCGTCGATGTCGACAATGTTGCCACCATACCGGGACAAGATCACATGAGCGTTGGCCCCGAGGATCTTGTCGCGCATGTCGATCTCGAACCCGGTCATCACCGCCATGACCCAGTTGAGCATCGCCACCCCTGCGAGCACGCCCACGACGGACAGGAGGGTGATGACCGAGAGGAAAGCCTCCGACTTCTTGGACTTCAGGTGGCCCCAGGCGAGCCACCACTCGGCTGCCAGCGTGGACCCTTCCGGGATCTCGGGCAGCTCGTCGAAGCGCATCTCGGTCTCAGCTTCTGCCACGGCGATCCTCGACTGTGCGCGGTGGGACTACCACTGCTCCAGGATCGCGGCCAGATCCTCGTCTCCGATAAACAGGTCGGCTACCGCGTCTTGATCGAGCAGCCAGCCGGACAGCTTCGTCGCCTTGGCTTCGTCGTCGATCTGCAGGGCGAGGATCATCACCGCCCCGTCCAACAGCGAGTCGACGGTGCTGCCTTCCTCGAGCTCGAGGTTCTCGCCGCCCACGAGCAGCTGCAGCAGTCCGCGCGCCTCATCAGCTGCGCCCATGGACTGGTCGCCCTCGGGCTCGGGCTCGGCAGCTGCGGGCACCAGGCCGGATGGCGCCGCCGGCGGGGCCTCTTCGTCGATCCCTGCGAGCGCCTCGAGCAGCTTCTGCAGACCCCGTCCGCCGGGCTCTGGGCCCGCCCCTTCAGCCACCGGTGCCTCGGGAGCGTTGACGATCATGTGCTCGAGCGTGGTCTCGTCGTCCCAGTCGAGCTCGTCCTCGTTGGTGGGGACCGGCCGCGGGCCACCCCTGTCCGGCGCACCGTCGGGAAGCTCGATGGGCAGCGTGGTCTTGAACGGGACGATCTCGCCGGTCTCGACGTCCTCGCACCGCGTGTCGAGCAGCAGCGCCGGGCTGCCATCGACGTCGACGAGCTGCACGCTCGCGTCTTGAACCTGCCCGGACTCCCCCTCGATCTCGACCGATGCCTTGAACAGAATGTCGAGCTTGTCGAGCTCGACTCCGGCGCGCAGCTCGATCAAGCCATCTGCCGGGATCGGAACCGCCTGCAGACGGATCGCGACCTCGTCATCGGCAAATTCAACGTCGAGTTCGAACCCGCGGTCGGGGAACCATGCGAGAGAGCCTGATGCCATCGCCGGCCGCGTAACCAGTTCAGGGACGCCGGCACACAGATTTGCTGAGTTCACGCCTCGGCTGCCGAATCCTCGGCGCGCGCTGCCAGCCATGCCTCCATGAACCCCGTGATTTCGCCATCGAACACGCCCTGCACGTTGGTGGTCACCACCTCGGTTCGCAGGTCCTTCACCTGCTGGTAGGGCTGCATGACATAGCTCCGGATCTGGCTGCCGAAGTCGATCTTCTTCTGGCTGGCGTTGATCTCTGCCTGCGCCTCAAGCCGCTTGTCCAGCTCGAGCTGGTACAGCTTGGCGCGGAGCATCTTCATGGCCTTGTCGCGGTTCTTGTGCTGCGATCGCTCCGCCCGGCACAGCACGACCGTGCCCGTCGGGACGTGCTTGAGCCGAACCGCGCTGTCGGTGGTGTTCACGTGCTGTCCACCAGCCCCCGACGCGCGCATCGTCTGCATCTCGATGTCGGATGGGTTCAAGTCGATCTCGATGGTGTCGTCGACCTCGGGGTAGGCGCGCACCCCCGCGAAGGCTGTCTGTCGACGGGCATCCTTGTCGAACGGCGAGATGCGCACCAGCCGGTGCACCCCCGTCTCCGCTTGCAGGTAGCCGTAGGCGAAGGCGCCGCGAACGGCGAAGGCCGCGGATCGGATGCCTGCCTTCTCGGCGGAGGACACATCGAGGACCTCGACCGAGAACCCCTGGTCTTCCGCCCAGCGGGTGTACATCCGCATCAGCATCTCGGCGAAGTCCGCTGCATCGGTGCCGCCGGTGCCCGCGTTGATCTCGAGGATGGCGTCTAGCTCGTCGTCCTCCGACGACAGCAGCCGTCGGGTCTCCAGCTGCTTGAGCCCCCCCTCCAGTGCATCGAGCTGGCTGCCCGCCTCCTCGAGCGAGTCGGGGTCCTCCAGCTCGATGGACAGCTCGATCAAGGTCTCGACGTCGTCGACGAGTTCCCGCAGCGCTCCCCACTCCTGGACTACGCGCTCAGCGCGCCCCTTGTCCCGGAGCACCTTCTGCGCACGCTCACTGTCGTCCCAGAAGCCCGGCATCGCCGCCTGGCGGTCTAGGTCTTGGCAGCGGCCTGTCTTCCCCTGGACGTCAAAGATGCCCCCAGAGTACCTGGACGCGTTCGTTGAGAGGCTTGAGCCGGGCGCGAAGAACGTCGATCATGGGAGCTCCCGGCTCGGCCTAACGCTCCCGGTTGCGCCCCACCAGCCCGTCGGCCAAGGCACCGTCGAGCGCCGCTAGCAGCCGCGCTTCCTCGCTGTTCATCGCCACCGCCTCGTCCGCGGTTTGGTGGTCGTGACCCAGCAGGTGCAGCAGCCCGTGCACCAACAACACCCGGACCTCAGCCTCGACCCCGTGCCCGTGCTCGGCGGCCTGTCGCGCAGCGGTCTGCGCGCTGATCACGACGTCGCCCAACACCAACGCGTCGTCCTGGGGGAACGACAGCACGTCCGTCGCTTGGTCGACGCCGCGCCACTGGGCGTTGAGCGGCTGGATCACCGCGTCATCGCAGAGCATCACCGACAGCTCGGCAGAAGGCCGATCGAGCAACCCCAGCAGGGCGTCCGCGTCCGCAACGATGGCATCGGGGTCGGGCCCTGTGTACTCGCCCTGCACGGAGACGTCCGTCGGCACGGGTCAGTCCCCCCGCGGGAGGTAGTCGATCGCCTCGTAGTCGAGGACCCCGGACCGAGCGGCATCGACCTGCTCGGCAGGCGCCTCAGCGCGCTCCTCGACCGGCTCACGCTCCTGGCGTGGCAGCAGGTCGAGGGTGATCGTGGCCTCCGGAGGTGGTGTGGGAATGGAGCGCGCCGCCACGCCGCCGGCGTTGCTCAGGTCCGCCGTCTGGGGGTACTCGATGCGCTGGTGGTAGATGCCGAGCAACACCTTCACGAACGTGTCTGTGGTGGTGTGGATCTCTTGCACGGTCAGCGGGCACTCGCTGAACTGCCCGTCGGCGATCACCGAGTTCACGATGCGGTTGATCATCGAGCGCAGGTTGCGCTCGTCGGGCACCTTCAGGGTGCGGGTCGCCGCCTCCACCTTGTCGGCGAGCATGATGACACCGGCCTCGCGCGTGGACGGCTTGGGACCCGGGTACCGGAACGCCGCCTCGTCCACGCTGTCCGGGTCCTCCGCCTGCGCGCGGGCCGCCGCGTGGAAGAACTGCAGCACGCCGGTGCCGTGGTGCATGTAGACGTTGTCGACGATGGGCTGTGGCAGCGCGTGCTCGCGGGCAGCGCGCCCGCCGTCCACGACGTGGCTGATGATGATGTGCGCGGAGGCGTACGGGTCGAGCCCGGTGTGCTTGCTGTTGCCGTCGCGCTGGTTCTCCGCGAAGTACGCGGGCTTCTCTGCCTTTCCGATGTCGTGGAAATACGCGCAGACCTTGGCCTGTAGCGCATTGGCCCCGATGGCCTCACAGCCTGCCTCTGCGAGAGTGCCGACCACGACCGAGTGGTGGTACGAGCCGGGCGCCCGCAGCATCAGGCGCCGAAGCAGCGGGTGGTTGAGGTTCGCGAGCTCCATCATGCGGTAGTCGGTGACAAAGCCCATCGCCTCGAACAGCGGCACGAGGCCCAGCACCAGAAACGCGCTCAGGATCCCGCCCATGAACGCGAACGTCATGGTCCAGACCGGGCGCATCGTCGTGGCCAGCGACAGCTCCGCCTCGACCACAAATAGCTGCACGAAGTGGATCACGAGCGCCGCCACGGCGTTGACGACCCCGATGATTGCGCCCGCCTTGAGGATCGCGATCCGCTCGCGCGTGTGCTCGACCGAGCTGGCCGCGGCCACGCTCGACAGCAGGAAGAACACGACCAGTAGACCTTCCAGATCCATCGCCAGCCCGCACACCGCCGCGGCCGCGACTGAGAACGCGACGGTCCACGCCACCCCGAGCAGCAGCCGCGTCAGCATGGCCGCGCCCGCCACCGGGACCAGGAACCAAACGGCCCGGGCCTCTGCTTCGTATCCGACGAAGGTGGCGACGCTCTCGGAACTCCCGACGACGACGCGCGCCAGCGCCGCGACCGCGACCAGCAGCAGGCCGCCCGCAAACACGTCCCGGATCCGGGTCGTGAAGCCCGCCAGGTACGTCGACGCGAAGTGGTAGAGCGCGCCGAGGAGCAAGAACAGGAACATCCCGATCGCGAGAAGCTCGAGCAGAAAGTCGCTGTCGCTCGCATGCTCTTGCAGCGCCCGGTATACGTCGAGGTCCGCGACGGTGACGACGGCGCCCGCCCGGAACAGGATCTGACCGCGCTTGATGCGCTCGAGCTGCAGCGGAACCGCGCTCTCAGCCTCGGTGCGTCGCTCGGCGGTCTGGAGTGGGTCGAACGACAGGTTGGCCGTCACCAGCGACCGCGCGAGATCCGCGGCCGCGTTGAGCTGGGATGCCGCCAGCTCGCCCTGGGCTGGCTTGGTGCGGAGCATGGAGAGCCCCACCTGCTGACGGGCGTCCCCCGGGAGCAACACCGCCGCGAGGTCGGTCAGGACAGACTCCTCCCGGGTGTCACCCTGCAGGTGGATGATCTCGATGGGGCGCCGATCGACCGGGAGCTGGTCGCGCGACAGGACGATCAGCCGGTCGCGCATCGCTGTGTCGAGCAGCTCGAGCGCGGCGTCCTCGGCCTGCGGGGAGAAGCCGCCCTCCATCAGAGCGAGCACCACCGCCTCCGGCAGCTGGATGCGCAGCGGATCGAGGAACGCCTGCACGACCAGCAGCTCCAGCTCGGTGGTGAGCCGAACCGGCCCGTTGTGGGACCCGCCGAACTGAGCCAGCCGCTGCCGACCCGCCGTGAAGGCCAACGAGACCCGGGTCCGGCGCTCGTCGAGCAGATCGGCGCGATGGACGTACACCGGCATGGCGGCGTCGGCTGCCTGGGCGCGCGCAGCCTCGTGGGCGGCGTGCGGCGCGTAGGTGAACTCGAGCGGGGCCTTGACCGTCCGCAGGGCGATGTCCCCCACCTCGAGCGTGTCCTCGGGCGCCCGCGCGTAGTCGTCGACCAGCACGGCGCACGCGGCACATACCAGCAACAGAATACCCACTCGGCGCAGGTCATCCCGCTCCAGTCGGATGTCGCTCAGCCCGAGGCGACCGAGCAGCGAGGCGAGCCACGTCATCGGGGAGACGCCTCGGCGTCCGCGCGGGCGTAGGCCTCGACGATCTTGGCGACCATGGGGTGGCGGACGACATCGGCCGACCCGAGCCGCGCGACGCCGACTCGGGGCACTCCCTGAAGCACGTTCAGCGCGTGAACCATCCCGCTGGACCCCTTGCGCGGAAGATCGATCTGAGTGGTGTCTCCCGTGATCACCATACGCGCCCCCTCGCCCAGACGGGTCAGGAACATCTTCATCTGCTCCCGCGTGGTGTTCTGCGCCTCGTCGAGCAGGACGTAGGCATGGCTCAAGGTGCGTCCGCGCATGAACGCCAGCGGCGCCACCTCGATCACCTGCTTCTCGAACATCCGCGCGACCCGCTCGGGCGGGAGCATGTCGGCCAACGCGTCGTAGAGCGGCCGCAAGTACGGATCGACCTTCTCGGTCAGGTCGCCGGGGAGGAACCCCAGCTTCTCGCCCGCTTCGACGGCCGGCCGGGTCAAGATCAGCCGGCGCACTTCTCCGCGCTTGAGCGCCGCGATGGCGACGGCCATGGCCAGGTACGTCTTTCCGGTACCGGCCGGACCGACCCCGAACACCACGTCGTGGGACCGGAGCGACCGGAGGTAGGCGCGCTGTCCAGGCGAGCGCGCCGTGATCGGACGGCCGTGCGGCGTGACCAGCACCGTGTCGTTGAAGTACGCCGCCAGGTCGGCCGCCGGCTCGGCGGTCAGGATCTGCACAGCGTGCACGACATCGCTCGGGTGCAGCGCGTGCCCGTTCGCCACCAGCGTGTAGAGCTGCTGCAGCGCACGCTCCGCGACATCGATCTTGCCGGGCTCCGACGACGAGCCGAGCGCCACCGCGCTGCCCCGCTGCTCCACCTCGATGCCCAGCGCATCCGCGACAAGCTTGAGGTGCGACCCGAGCTCTCCGACGAGCTCGCGGAGATGGTTGTTATCGTCGAAGGTGAGGATTCGGTGGATGAAGCTCTCCCGCCGAGCGCTGAGGCGCACGCCGTGTGGATTAACACGCGCGCTCGGGGTCACGCCCCTCGGAACGGACTCGCTGCGATGGCCTCCGCCACGAGGTGTCCGGGGAGCGGCTCGTAGTGGCTGCGGCGAGTCTGGAACCGGCCCCGTCCCCCCGACAGACCGTCCAGGCGTGCTCCGAACGTGCGGACCTCCCGGTACGGGCACTGCGCGACCACCTGCGCGTTCTTCCCCGCGACCTCCATACCCACGATGCGCCCGCGATGCGCCGAGATGTCGGACAGCAGGTTGCCGAGGACCTCCTGGGGCGCATCGACCTCCATCTCCACCCACGGCTCGAGCAGCGTGGTGCCGGCCCGCTGGAGCGCGAGCCGAGTGGCCTTCTGCCCCGCGAGGCGGAAGTGGTCGTCGGTGGACTGCAGGATGTTGTAGTCGCCGCCCGTCAGGCGCATCTCGACCCCGACCACCGGGTAGCCCGCCGTGGGGCCGTGGCGGAGCGCCTCTCGCACGCCCACATCGATGGCCGGCCGGTACCTTCTCGGCAGGTCGTCGTCGGACTCGCCGATCGCATCGACAAAGCGCGGCGTGTCCTCAGGCCGCGTCGGCTCGAGGTCCACCTGGCACTTGCCGTACTCAGAGACGAGCCCGTGGTCCCCCTCTCGGAGGTGCACCGCCTGAATGCCCTCCACGCGGGCCGAGGGGATCTCTCGGTAGGCGACGGGCGGCAGCGCAACCTCCACTGGCGCTCCGCTCAGCCGCTCGATGCGCTCGAGTGCGAGACCCAGATGGCTGTCCGAACGGCCGGCGATCAGCACCGCTCCGGTCACCGCGTCCGTGTGTAGTGCGAGCCCGTCGTCCGCCGCGACAACACGCTGGAGCGCCTCCTCGAGGGCGTCCGCACGAACCGCGTCTGCCGGGCGCTGGATCCATCGATCGACCGTGGGAGGCGTGCCCCTGGGCGCCACGACCTCGAACCGTGCACCGCTCGTCAGCGTGTCGCCCGGACGGAGCCCGAGCGGCTCCCACGTGCCCACGATCGACCCGGGGCCCACCTCTCGTGCCTGCGCCCGGCGCGGACCCCGGACTCGGTACAGCTTGTTGTTGCGGATCTCCTGTCCAGACCGGCCGTGCAGCCAGGGCCCGCGCGGGGGCCGCCCCGACCACACCCGCAGCAGCGTCAGCCCGTCGTCCGCCGCTGCCGGCGTCACCGACAGCACCTCGGCGACGAACCCATCGGCTGGCACGCAGTTTCGCAGCTGGCCGTCGTGGGCGCGGACTCGGACCGGTCGCCCGCTGGGGACCCAGCGGGACAGCGCGTCGAGCAGCGGCTGCGCGCCGAGACGCCGCGTCCAGGAGGTGACCCACATCGGTATGATCGCGCCGCACGACACCGCCAGCGCCAGCCCTTCCTCGATTCGCTCGACCGGGAGACGCAGGTCTTCGAGGTACTGCTCCAGCAGCTCGTCGTTGGTCAGCGCGACCGCCTCGGCGACGCGCTCCAGTGCGGCGTCTGTCCGAGCCCGCAGCGCCGGCGGCACGGGCTCGGGCGACCAGCGCCCAGAGTCCGCCTCGTCATAGCGCAGCACCCGATCCCGCAGCACGTCGATTACTCCGACCAGAGCTCCCGCTTCCAGCAGCGGTACCCACATCGGGACGACGCGCGGTGCGACATCGGACTCTCGCACCAGGGCGGCATGCAGCCGCTCCGCGAGCACCTCGACCGGCTGGGCATCGGGACGGTCCGCCTTCGTGACGGCGGCCAGCAGCGGCACGCCGGCGGCGCGGGCTGCCGCGGCCGCACCCACGAGCCCGACCTGGACGCCCTCAGCTGCATCCACGGCGAGAAGGACGGCGTCCGACGCACGGATCGCGCGATCGCGCTCGTGGGAGAGGTACTCCACGCCGGGAGTGTCCAGCAGCTGGAGCGTGACCCCTTCGTGCTCCATCCAGGCCGTCGACAGCGCCAGCGTCTGCTGGTGCCGACGCGCTTCTGGCGAGTGATCGAGCAGCGAGGTGCCCGCCTGCACCGAGCCAACTGTTCGGGTGACGCGACCGGCCTGGATCAACATCTCCCCCAGAGACGTCTTGCCGGACGACCGATGCCCCACGAGGCTGAAGGTGCGAGGCCGCCGCCAAGGGCGCGCCTCAGTGCGCTGCGGGCGTGGACGGCGACGCCCCTTCCCGGGGCGAATTTCGCTGGGTCCTCCGCAGTCTGTTGCCTTCATCCAGCGGCACTCCCCAGTGAGAACAACGTACTCCTGCTTGCGCTGTCCCGTCAATCTCGGTCTAGGGTACGCCATGCCGACGCCGCTGCGGGCTCACGCCGCAACCCACATTGGCCTGGTCCACGATCGAAACGAGGACGGCTTCACGGTCACCGAGACCGACGAAGGCGGCACCCTGCTGTTGGTGTGCGACGGCATGGGGGGGATGGGGCGCGGCGACGAAGCGAGCGCGGTCGCAGTGCGCACGATCGTCGAGCGGATGTCGTCCGTGGACGGGCTCCCGCCCGAGCGGATGCGCTCCGCGCTCCGCCGCGCGGATCGTGCCGTGCGCAGCGCGCTGTACGATCCTCAGCGCCGCACGCAGCCTGGGTCCACCGCTGCGATGACCTACATCTTCGACGGCGCGGCGCACGTGGCTTGGGTGGGTGACTCTCGCGCCTACCTGATTCGCGACGACACGGTGGTCGACCGCACCCGGGACCACAAGCTGGTCGAAGAGTTGATCGATGCGGGGCAGCTCACCCGAGAGGAGGCCCGGCACTCAGCGCTCGCGCACGTCGTGACCCGCGCACTCGGGGGCCGGGAGCCTGATGACCCGCCGGTGGTCGCGGCGACGCTGGGGTACCCCTGGAAGCTCCGAAACGGCGACACCATCATGATCTGCAGCGATGGCTTGAGCGATCTGGTCCTCGATGACGAGCTGCCCGACATGGTGGCTGAGGGAACTCCCGAAGACGTGGTCGAGCGTCTGATCGCGACCGCCCTGGAGCGCGGCGGGCACGACAACGTGACGGTGATCGTGGCCGTGTGGGACGGCCCGGACTGGATCGAGGAGGAGCATGCCACGCCGGTGATCGAGGGCCGCGAGTTTGGCGCGGGAACGGCGTACGAGGACTCGCAGTCGGGCGATCGGGTGACCAAGGAGATCAGCCTGATCGAGCTCCTCCAGCGCGACAACGACCCCAGCGATGAGGTCACCCAGCGGATGGCCGCCCTGGCCAGCGCCGAGCCGGTGGAGACCCAGACGTGGTGGGTGGCCGCGGCGCTGTTGCTCGTGGCGGCCCTGATGGCGATCTGGATCGTCCTGATGC
>Ga0316189_10000375_pt1 | contig 44213 bp, 35 predicted proteins | sample LowCovwburrow_MG_FD_204930 | JGI IMG/M metagenome (GOLD analysis project Ga0316189, IMG submission 204930) | Coastal sediment microbial communities from Maine, United States - Lowes Cove worm burrow | ecosystem: Environmental > Aquatic > Marine > Coastal > Sediment | place: USA: Maine... | reverse complement strand
GTTCTTTTGATGATGACAAGGTAACGGTTATGGCAGTATTGCTGGGTGTAAATATCGATCATGTTGCGACGGTTCGGGAAGCCAGGGGAACGCGCTATCCATCCGTCACTGAAGCTGCTGAACTGGCTGAGCAGTCTGGTGCGGATTCAATCACGGTCCATTTGAGAGAAGACCGGCGTCACATCCAGGACGAGGATGTCCGGCTGCTGTGTCAGAACACCCTGACCCGGATTAACCTCGAGATGGCTGTGACACCGGAAATGCTCAAGATCGCTATCGCCCGCCGGCCGGCGGATGTATGCCTGGTCCCGGAAAAACGTGAAGAACTGACCACCGAAGGCGGGCTGGACGTCGTTTCCAACCGGGAATCTGTCACCGGGGCTGTTGCGGAGCTGACCGCTGCCGGCGTCAGAACCTCCCTGTTTATAGATCCTGACCCTGATCAGTTGCAGGCAGCTTACGACGTGGGTGCTCCGGTTATTGAATTGCACACTGGAACCTATGCCGACGCGGCAGATTCGGATCGCAAAAGGGAATTGCAGCGGCTGGAAATTGCCTGCCGCCAGGGACATGAATTGGGTCTGCAGATTAATGCAGGGCATGGCCTGCACCTGGGGAATGTTCTGGAAGTAGCCCGACTGCCTTATATGACCGAACTCAACATCGGTCATTCCATCATTGCGCGCTCCATTTTTGTCGGCTTAACGTCCGCCATTCAGGAAATGAAGACGATCATTCTTTCGGCCTGACCGAACTCAGTGTTTCCGGCGCAGGTATTCATGCACTTCCTCCCTGGCGCTAAAGTAGGCCTTTGCCAGCGCGGATGACCGGCCTGACTGGTTCAGCACGCGGCTGAGCAACCGGAATCTGCTTTCCAACCTTGTTTCCGCGGTCATGGCACAGGAAGCAATCAGTTGGTGAACCAGTTCTGAAGCCTTGCTGTAGTTGAGATTGAGCAGGTGAATTTCCAGTTCAGGTAGCCGCGTTTCCAGCTCCGACCTGAACAGTAAAGCAAGTTTCGCCTGTGGCTCATCCGATACTCCGGAAAGCATCGGCTTGCCGGTCAGGTCAGAAACGATGCTTCGTAACTGTTGTGCAGATACGGGTTTGGTCAATGCCTGCGACACACCCAATTGCTCCAGCTCGTCACCTCGCCGGCGGGGATCTTCCCCACTGACTGCAATGAAAACCGGCAGCGAAGCACCGGGTGGCCATCGCAGTTTTAGCAGCCGGATCACTTCCAGACCATCCATGTCCGGCAAGTGCATGTCCATGAACACCACGTGGGGTAGCCACTGGGATGCGGAATTCAGCGTATCCCTGCCACAGCATACGCGCCGAGCGATCACGCCGGTGCGGTCAAGGGAGGCGATCATGTGCTGACTGGTGACCTCGTGATCGTCAACCACGAGCACTTTTAACGGACCGGTTTGTGAATACTTTGCCATTTTGCCCCTTTATTCGGCATCATGGTCTTATGCCGCTCATTGTCATCAACCCCTTGAGAAAAAGCATAGCTGATTCAGATAAGCCTGCAAGTCTTGTGCTGTGCATGATGCTCATTGGGCTGATCATGTTCGCTACACCGGTTCATGCTGTGTACCCCGAACTGCGCATCAGCGCAGACCGCATAGACGCTGGAAACATTGAAGTGCATCAGGTTGCCGCTCAATTGGCTGAAGACGGGACGTTCTCTGTCCGGGCAGCCCTGGCAGAAATATCTGTAAACGGGTCGGTCTGCGAAGATCTGGTGCTGGAAGGCATGCTGGAGTCGGTCGAGGAGACCGGTGACGGGATCCTGGTGAGAAGCAGCCTCAAGTCCGGAATATTCGAAGCCGGACTGGAGTTTGGTGCAAAATCGGGAAATTACTCTGCCGCCTTGACGTTCAAGCGTCAGAACCTGGAAGAATTTTCAGGGTTTTCACTACTCCCTCCGGAATTTTCGTGGCTACGCACCGGTTACATCGATGCTGAAATGGTTGCCAATATGCGGGCAGACGAACCGGGTGATCTGGTCCTGCGCCTGGGAATAGGCAACCTGGGTTTTGATTCGCCGGAGGGCCGATTCGCGGGTGAGGCCTTGTCGGTTAATGCCGAAATTGAACTGGCCGGCCCAGATTGGATGTCGCCGCGAATTGAAGGCGCAATTGGGCAGGGGCAGTTGTTGATCGATGATTTTTACCGCGATTTTTCTGATGGCGGCCTGGACTTTGGGTTCCTTGTGAGCGCCGGTGAAGACCAATGGGCGGTCCGTGAATTTCGAGCGACGGACAAGGTTTCCGTGGTTCTGGAGGGTGGAATGACTTTGGACTTGGAGGAGGGCGTGAAAGTCACCGGGGTCGAAATCAATCGCCTGGACCTGTCATTCCCCATTGCCTACGAGCGTTACGTTGAGCCGGTTGTGTCGCGCCTGACGCTGAATGGTTTGCAGGTGACTGGAGAGATTACCTGGAGTGGGCAGTGGTCCGACGGTGCTTTTCAGTCAGGCGATCTTTTAATTTCAGATCTCAGTGTCGTCGACATCGAGCGACAACGGTTTGCAATGACCGGGTTGGATGCGCATATGCGACCCGGTGATGACGGTTTTGATTCCAATCTTACCTGGCGGGGTTTGCTGGTTGGGAAAATAAACCTGGGGTCTGGTGAAGCAGCGCTGGATTCCGCGCCCGGCGCTTTCGCCATTGTCAAACCGGTGCAACTGAACGTAATGGGCGGCAGGCTGGATCTTCACGAGTTGAAAGTTCAATTACCCGGCAACGCTTCCAGTCCGGAAGAAGAGCCGGACATTCGCCTCCGGCTAGATCTGCAGGACCTGGAAATGCAGCAGGTAACGGCTGCTTTTGGCTGGCCCGAGTTTTCCGGGAAAATCAGCGGTCAGATTCCGGGCGTGCAGTTCGAAGATGGCGTCCTGGATTTGGAAGGCCAGATCAGGGTCAGTGTTTTTGATGGATTGATTGCTCTTGATGAGCTCAGGATCGAGCGACCGTTTGGCGTGTTACCCAGTTTGGCGGCTAACGTGGAAGCTGAGAATCTGGATCTGGAATTGCTGACGAGCACTTTCTCTTTTGGCCAGATATCGGGCCGGATAGATGGTTATATCAGGGACTTGCGCATGCTGGACTGGCGCCCCGTCGCTTTTGATGCCTGGCTTGGTACACCGGAGCGCCAGAGCGGCTCCAAGGGTATTTCACGGCAGGCCGTGAATCATCTGACTACGCTGGGGGGGGGCAGCGCCACGACGGCTCTGACCAGTCCGTTGATGAAGCTCTTCAATAACTTTTCCTACAAGAGACTGGGTTTTGGCTGCCTGATGCAGGACAATGTCTGCGAAGTGCGTGGTGTGAGCGAAGACGATGTCAGCGTGCTGATCATGGAAGGCGCGGGAGTACCCAAAATTACGATCAGGGCTTTTAACAGAGCTGTGGACTGGCCCCAGTTGCTGGCACACCTGGCCGCCGCATCGGAAGGTGATGGTGTGCGGATCGGTGACTGAGCCCATGGATAGAAAATCACTTCCCGCTGTCTGATAGAATGGCCGGGCAGGCCGTCAACATAGGATCAACTGATGAAAAAACTGAATTCGATTCTGTTGCTGGGTATGTTAGCGACCCTTGCGGCGTGCGTCACCATCAATGTTTATTTTCCGGCTGCTGCAGCCGAGCGTGCTGCAGAAAAATTCGTCGGTGATGTGCTGGGGGAGACCCCTGAAGACAGCTCCCTGATCAACCCGTTCCGGCCGCCTTCGCACGTGATCTATGTTGCTGCGGTGGGTGTGTTGGATTTCCTGGTTGCAGATGCACAGGCACAGCAAGCTGAAATCGATATCAATACCCCCCAGATTAACGCCATCAAGTCCCGCATGGCGCAACGGCAAAGGCAACATCTGGACTCCCTGTTTGATGCGGGGGCCATCGGCTTCAGTTCTGACGGACTGGTTACCGTGCGTGACCGTTCTGCCGTAGCGCTTAGCGAGAGGCGTAACCTGGAAAGCATCGTTGCCGACGAAAATCGTGACCGCAAAGCGGTGTACCGCGAGATTGCCGTTGCCAACGGTCACCCGGAATGGGAAAAGGATATTCAAAAGACGTTTGCTGCGGAGTGGGTCAGGAACGCGCGAAAAGGCTGGTACTACCAGGATTCAGGTGGGTCCTGGCGCCAGAAATAGACCGGGAAAATTGACGGCGCGACCGGGTAAACAAGCCCGGTCGTTTTTTTTTGAGTAAATCATATATGAGTCGAAGAAGAAGACGGAAGCTGCCCAAAGAGCCTTTTGAGGCCGTCATTGAAGATTTGAGCCATGACGGTCGGGGGGTAACATCCCGTGAAGAGAAAAAGGTGTTTGTTCACGGCGCACTGACGGGCGAACGGGTGAGTGTGAAGATTACTGACCGAAAAAGAAGCTACGATGAAGGTGAGACTTTGGAGGTGATCGAATCCTCGCCTGACCGGGTAGAGCCCAGGTGCCCGCATTTCGGACAATGCGGAGGGTGTTCACTCCAGCACCTGGATCCGCAAAAACAAATCGAGGCGAAGCAGAACACGCTGCTTCAGAATCTCGAAAGAATTGGCAAAGTCCGGCCGGATACGATTTGGGAACCATTAACCGGTCCGCTATGGGGCTACCGTCGCAAAGCACGGCTGTCTGTACGCTACGTGCACAAGAAAGAGCGTGTGCTGGTAGGGTTCAGGGAGCGCTATGGGCGCTTTGTAGCTGACATGCAGACCTGTTTCGTCTTGGACGAGCGGATTGCTTCCCAACTGGTTGGTCTTGCAGATTTGATTGCGTCCATGGAAGCGCGGAGCAGCATCCCCCAGATAGAGGTCGCTTGTGGTGACGATCAATGCGCGCTGGTGTTTCGGCACCTGGAACCGCTGAGCGAGGCAGATATTGCGAAATTAACCTCTTTTGCGTTGGATACCGGAATAGCGGTTCTGCTTCAACCCGCCGGGCCTTCAAGTATCCATTGCCTGGAGCCGGAAAGCGTAAACCTCCAGATCAGTGTGCCGGATTCAGACATTCGGCTGGCGTTTGGTCCGTCAGATTTTATCCAGGTCAATGCCGGGATGAACCGGAAAATGATTCACCAAGCGCTTGAATTGCTTCAGCCCGAAGCCGCCGATCGTATTCTGGACCTGTTCTGTGGACTGGGTAATTTCACACTTCCAATCGCCAGGAAGGCAGGGGAGGTGGTTGGAGTTGAGGGAGATGCTGAACTGGTCAGGCTGGCAAGTGAAAATGCCAGGCGAAACGGGCTTGATAACGTTTCCTTCCATGTGGCGGATCTCACAGCAGAGCCAGGCGCAGCACCCTGGTTAAAGAACGGCTACGATAAGGTGCTGGTTGACCCTCCAAGGTCAGGTGCTGAGTTCATTTTGCCGCATATTGCGGCGAGCGGAGCAACTCGCGTCGTGTATGTTTCCTGCCATCCTGCCAGCCTGGCTAGGGATGCAGGTATCCTGGTGCATGAACATGGCTTTCGTTTGCTTGGCGCGGGTGTGATGGACATGTTTCCCCATACAGGACATGTTGAATCCATCGCTCTTTTCGAGCGAAAAGCCTAGGAGAAGAGCATGATGACAGGACCCCTGTTGATTGGCCTTCCGGGTACCCGGCTGGAGCCACAGTGCCGTGAGCAGTTACAACACCCCGCGGTCGGCGGCGTGGTGCTTTTTACGCGTAATTTTGAAAGCAGATTGCAGCTGGAATCACTGGTATCTGATATCCGGAATATTCGTGATCCCAGGCTCCTGGTTTGCATAGATCAGGAAGGGGGTCGTGTACAGCGTTTAAAGGATAATGGATTCACGCGGTTGCCACCTCTTGGTCTGCTCGGCATCATGGGCCGTTCAGATCCGCAAAAAGCACTGGATATGGCGTATCGTCACGGACGTGTGATGGCAACCGAGATGCTCGTCGCTGGCATCGATTTGAGTTTCGCACCGGTTCTTGACCTTGACCGGGGTAGTTCGGTCATTGGTGACCGGGCTCTGTCAGCTGATCCGAACGAAGTGATTCGACTGGGGCGCGCATACATTGCGGGCATGCACGATTCAGGCATGAAAACCAACGGCAAACACTTTCCTGGCCATGGATCCATCGTCGCCGATTCGCACGTTGATGATGTGAGTGATCCACGTTCACTTGAAGAGATCCTGTCGGCAGACCTGAGGCCTTTCATAGAATTGGCGGCAGAGCTGGACAGCCTGATGATCGCGCACGTGGTATATCCCCAGGTAGATGAGTTGCCTGCGGGTTATTCGCGTGAGTGGCTGAAAGAAATTCTTCGAGGCAAACTGGCTTACAAAGGCGTGATATTTTCTGACGATCTGGGCATGCATGCAGCGAAGTCCGTGGGTGGTTTGGGGGAACGGACCCAACTTTGCCTGGAGGCGGGTTGTGATCTGGCTCTCGTTTGCCAGCCAGAGGATGTCAGCGAACTTCTTGGCTCACTGAATGAACTGCCTGATCATGAAGGATTACCGGTTTCCCGCTTGTATGGCCGTCCTACCGTCAGTAAAGAAGAACTGGCCAGCGTGGATCGGGAAGGTGTCAAAGAGTGGCGCAGGTGGAGCCTGAGCCTGGAAGCGCTGGATGGGCAAGGCTGGAGTTGACATGATGGAATGGATAACCGGGTGGGCTGAAACACTTTCTGTAACCCTGGGGCTTCGTCCCTGGGTGATTACGGTTTTCGCGATCGTGCTGGCCGTGATGCTGATTGATTTTTTGCAAAGGCGATTGATGAAGCGCCTGGGTGTCGTCGTATCGAAAACCGATAACCTCTGGGATGACTCGATTTTCGATGCGGCCGTGCGGCCGCTTTCTCTGCTGATCTGGTTAGTTGGCATCACGCTGGCTATTCAGATCATTCCTGTACGCGAGGAAGGCACACTGTTGCACGACGGCCTGGTGACGAGTGTCCGGCAGATTGGAATACTCTATGCCATCACCTGGATGCTGTATGCCTTCATCAGGAATATCGAAATCAGCATTGTCGAAAGCGCCCGGCGTAAAAAGAGGGAAGTTGACCAGACAACAGTTGCTGCTCTCGGACGCGTAGTCAGGATAACCCTTGTCGTCACTGCGTCCCTGGTTGCACTGGACAACCTGGGTTTCAATATAGCGGGTCTTATTGCCGCTGGTGGTATTGGTGGCCTGGCCATTGGCCTGGCAGCAAAAGACCTGATTGCGAATTTTTTTGGTGGAGTCACCGTCTTCATTGACCGCCCTTTTGGTATCGGTGACTGGATACTGCTTAAAGAAAAGGGTATCGAAGGCGTGGTTGAGAACATTGGCTGGCGCCAGACCACTATTCGAAAGTTCGATAAGCGTCCGGTTTACGTTCCCAACGCTGTGTTCACCACCGCTTCGGTCGAGAACCCTTCGCGCATGACGCACCGACGCATCTATGAAACCATAGGCTTGCGTTACAGGGATATGGATCAGATCAAGTTGATCATCGACGCCGTGCGAGACATGCTGACGGCTCACGCCGAAATTGATGACGAACAAACCCTAATGGTGAATCTGAATGCATTCGGCGAATCATCGGTGGACTTTTTCATCTACTGCATGACCCATACGGTGAACTGGCAGAGGTTCCACGAGGTCAAGCAGGACGTCTTACTGAAGATCAGTGAGATCGTAGATAGTCACGGCGCCGCGATCGCCTTTCCCACACGAACGCTGGAACTGGAAACCCCTGAAACGTTGCCCGGCCTGGAACCTACGAGAGAAAAGTCATGACAGAACAAGACCCGAGGGAGTTATTAAAGCGGTCAACCTTGCTCGCGGACCGTCAACTGGTGATGGAGGCCATTGACCGGATGGCGGTTGCGATCAATGAACATTATGGCGATCGGGAAATCACCTTGCTGATTGTCATGACGGGGGCTGTCATGCCTGCTGCGTGGCTGGCCGAGAAACTGAAGATGCCCGTTCTGATGGATTTTGTACATGCCACACGCTATGCAGGACAAACGGCAGGCGGAGAGATTGAATTTCGTGTGCCACCTCGTCTGAATCTGGAAGGGCATGACGTGTTGATTGTCGACGATATCTACGATATTGGCCTGACTCTCGAAATGATCGAAAAATATTGCGCATCGCGGGGCGCCCGCAGCGTCATGAGCGCAGTGCTGGTCCGAAAGATCCATGACCGTAAAACCACTGATAAAGAACCCGAATTTATCGGTATGGAGGTGGAAGACAAATATATTTTTGGGTGCGGTATGGATGCTTATGAACACTGGCGCCATCTTGGTGAGATACGCGCACTGGAGGACGTTTGATGGCCCCGGAGTTATCGCTCGCGCTGGTTGGCGGAACCGGTCTGACTGAATTGGATGATCACCTGGAGGCATTGGAGATAGATACACCTTATGGCCCCCCCTCCGCACCGGTCAGGGTCATCAGTAGCGATCGGGTTCGCCTGCTTTTTCTGCCGCGTCACGGCAGCCCTCATCGCTTTCCGCCCCATTGCGTCAATTATCGCGCCAATCTGTGGGCTCTGAAACAAGCGGGTGCCGACCAAGTCCTGGCCGTTTCTGCCGTGGGAGGTATTACCGGGCCCTATTCGCCAGGTACGCTGGCTGCGCCGGACCAGTTGATCGACTACAGTTGGGGGCGACAGCATACGTATAGCGATTCTGAACATGCGCCTCTGGTGCATGTGGATTTCAGCCATCCTTACGAGGGACCTTTGCGTCAGGCGCTGTTGCGCAGCGCAGTCCGCGTCGGTCAGGACCTGGTTGACGGCGGATGTATCGGGGTTTTCCAGGGACCCAGGCTGGAAAGCGCAGCGGAAGTCGAAAAAGCCCGCAGGGATGGCTGTGACATGGCGGGGATGACGTCACTGCCCGAGGCCGGACTGGCCCGTGAACTGGGCCTGGATTATGCGGGAATAGCCGTGGTCTCGAACTGGGGTGCCGGAGTGGTCGATCACTTGATCTCGGAGGATGACATTGCCGAAACTCTGAGAGAACCTATGGCCAGGGTCAGGGCGGTTGTTCAGGCCCTGGTGGAAACACTCTCTTCTTCGGACTGAATGACATGACGCAACATTACCCTGAATTGTTATCCCCGCTGGATCTTGGATTTGTGACATTGAAAAACCGCGTGTTGATGGGATCCATGCACACAGGTCTGGAAGACCGGGCCAGGGATTATCCCCGGCTGGCGGCCTACTTTGCAGAGCGCGCTGCGGGAGGTGTCGGCCTTATTGTCACCGGCGGAATGGCGCCGACTGTTTCGGGGTGGCTGGCGCCGTTTGCCTCGTCGATGATCTTTCCGTGGCAGATCAGTCGTCACCGCCTGGTCACCGATGCAGTTCACGCCGAGGATGGGCGGATTTGCATGCAGATACTTCATGCAGGCCGTTACGGATACCATCCATTGGCTGTCGCACCCAGTGCGATTCAGTCCCCCATTTCTCCGTTCAAGCCGCGGGCGCTTTCCCGTTACGGCATCAAGCGCGAAATCCGAGGTTTTGTAAGGGCAGCGAAGCTGGCTCAAAAGGCAGGTTACGACGGCGTTGAGGTGATGGGGTCTGAAGGGTATTTCATCAATGAATTCACAACACCCAGGGTGAATCACCGTGAGGACGATTGGGGTGGTGATGCCGACAAGCGTTACCGGATCGCAGTCGAAATCGTACGGCGTATCAGGGAAGCTGTTGGTCCCGAATTCATCATCATTTATCGACTGTCCATGCTGGATCTCGTCCCGGACGGCAATAGCTGGGAAGAAATTGTCGCGCAGGCGAAAGCCATTGAGGCAGCTGGCGCGACGATCATCAACACCGGAATTGGCTGGCATGAAGCACGAATTCCGACGATAGCCACCATGGTCCCGCGGGCTGGTTTTTCCTGGGTCACGCGAAGACTCAAGGGAGAAGTTGGCATACCGTTGGTAACGACCAATCGGATCAATACGCCTGAAGTGGCCGAGAAAGTGCTTGCAGAGGGTGATGCCGACATGGTTTCGATGGCACGCCCATTACTGGCCGACGCCGAGTTCGTTGTTAAAGCGGCGAGTGGCCGGGCGGATGAAATCAACGTGTGTATTGCCTGCAACCAGGCTTGCCTGGATCACACGTTCAGCCGTCAGACCGCCTCCTGCCTCCTGAACCCCAGGGCCTGCAGGGAAACCGAGCTGAACTATCTGCCCACGAACAAACCGAAATCACTGGCGGTGGTGGGTGCGGGACCGGCAGGGCTGGCTTTTTCCTGCGTGGCAGCAGAACGCGGGCATCGGGTCACTTTGTTCGATTCAGCGTCACAAATCGGAGGCCAGTTCAACATGGCCAAACGCATACCGGGCAAAGAAGAATTTTACGAGACACTCAAATATTACAGCAGACAGCTCGAATTGCACGGGGTGGACGTCAGACTCGAAACGAGGGCCGGGATTGATGCGCTGCAAGAATTCGATGAAGTGATCCTGGCGACAGGCATCACGCCCAGGACGCCTGAGATTGAGGGCATTGAGCATGAGAAAGTCCTGAGCTACATCGATGTCTTGCGGGACAGTGCCGACGTGGGTCAGAGCGTCGCCGTGATCGGGGCCGGAGGGATTGGCTTCGATATTTCCGAATTTCTGGGGCACCCGAACCATGATGGACCGGAGTTCCCGACACCCGAAGCCTTCGCCAGTCAGTGGGGTATCGATATGGACTTGCGCGCCCGAGGAGGTGTCGAAAACGTAGCGGCGGAGCCTGAGCCCCTGGCGCGGGAAATCTGGTTGTTACAGCGGAAGGCAAGCAAACCCGGGAAGGGACTTGGAAAAACCACCGGTTGGGTGCACCGCCTCAGTCTCCGGGCCCGGGGTGTAAAAATGCTCTCGGGTGTCAGCTACAAGCGGATCGATGAATTCGGATTGCACATTGAGCATGACGGGCAGGAAAAACTGCTCGAGGTCGATCATGTCGTCATTTGTGCGGGCCAGATACCGTGCCGGGAATTGCAATCGCCCCTCGAATCTGCAGGCGTGAGTGTTCACTTGATCGGGGGTGCTGACGTGGCTGCTGAACTGGATGCCAAGCGAGCGATCAGGCAAGGCTCCGAATTGGCGGCTGTCATCTAGGTGTGCCGGGTGAAAACGCGCCTGTTGTTGTTTCTGGCCTGTTTTCTGACCGCTGCGGGGACTACCTGGGCTGTCGCAGAGGATGCTGTGACAGCAGAGCAAGAGGGGCCCGTCAGCGCACAGGAATCCGAGGAAGAGCAGGAAATCGAGAAGGAAGAGGAAGACCGCTTCCGCCTGCTGCCTATCCCCATATTCATCACCGAGCCCGCTGTTGGGGAGGGTCTCGGCGTTGCGCTTGCCCTGTTTCACCCGGTCAAGACCGGCAAGTCGGACGATACCAGGGTGGCGACGCTGGGGTCGATGGCGGAATATTCTTCTCCGAGAAAAGCGCCGCCTGTGGTCACCGGTGTCGCAGGAGCCTATACCAATAGCAAGTCCTGGTTCGGCGGGATTGGACATACTAACAATTGGCGAGATGACTCGATCCGTTACACAGGCCTGCTGGCTGCGGCAAAGATCAATTCCAGTATTTATGTGCTGGGGCTGCCGGTTGATTTCAGCATGGAGGCCACCATGGTCTTCCAGGATATGAAATTCCGGGTGGCGGAAAGTGATTTCATGCTCGGCGCTGCGATCTCTTATATGGACGCGGAAAACAAGTTCGGATTCGGACTTCCGGAGATACCGGAAGATGATCGGTTTTCGAGTGATCTGAAAAATGTTGGGCTCGCTTTAAAAGCCGCTTATGAAACCCGCGACAATACGATGAACCCCCGGACGGGCCAGTTGGTGGAATTGAACTTATGGCGTTATGACGATGCGATTGGTGGGGACTACAACTACTGGTCTGGCAAGTTAAAAGCCCTGTCGTTCCACACTTTCGCTGAAAAATTCACGCTGGGCCTGAGGCTGGATGTGTCTGGTGTGGATGGCAGGGCACCGTTTTTCGCGATTCCATTCGTGAAGCTTCGGGGCGTGCCAGCCCTGCGGTATCAGAACAAAGTTGCCGGCGCGGCGGAAATGGAAGTGCGTTATCTGATCGGGCCCAGGTGGGAGGTGTCCTTGTTCGGGGGGGTTGGCTTTGCCAGCGATGACTATCCCCTCTTTGAAAATCCGGACAGTATCTATAATTTCGGTTTCGGCGGCCGGTTTAATATTTTCGAGGCGCACGACGTGTGGGTCGGGCTGGACATCGCTCGCGGTCCGGAAGACTGGAATTACTACATCCAGGTGGGACACCCCTGGTAGATGGAGTATTCATGAACTCAATTCTTGCGATTTCAGGCAGCCTGAGAAAAGGTTCGTTCAACACGGCACTTTTGAAAACAGCCTCTGAGCTTTTTCCGCGCACACTGGTATTGGCAAACATCGATGACGTGCCTTTGTACAACGGCGACATTGAGTCCGAGGCGGTGCCAGGATCGGTGTTACGACTGAAAACGCTACTTTCCGAGTCGTCGGGTTTGCTGCTGGCCAGCCCTGAGTACAATAACTCCGTTCCGGGCGTATTGAAGAACGCAATTGACTGGCTGTCCCGGCCTTCGGATGGCATCAGAAATGTTTTCAGGGATAAACCGGTTGCCGTAATTGGTGCGTCTCCCGGCGGGTTTGGGACGATTCTGGCGCAAAATGCCTGGTTGCCCGTGTTCAGGGGCCTGGGCGCCCGGCAGTGGACAGGCGGGCGTCTCATGGTGTCTGGCGCGGGCAGGATTTTCGATGAAAACGGGATTCTGCTGGACGATGCCGTGCGGGAACGGCTTGAACAATTTATCAGGGAATTCGGGGCGTTTTGTGAAGCTTGAATTTTATACCTGTGATGTTTTCACCGAACACCGCTTTGGTGGCAATCCACTCGCTGTCATTCCTGATGCCCGGAAATTGAGTTCTCGCCAGATGCAGCAGATTGCCCGGGAATTCAATTATTCAGAAACCACCTTCGTATTGCCCCCAAAAAAAGGCCATGATCGAAAAGTTCGTATCTTCACTCCCACCCGGGAAGTGCCTTTCGCCGGACATCCGAATATCGGTACAGCGTTCGTACTGGCTGTGAACGGATTATTGGGCCAGGTTAATGATGGCAAAGTCATCACGTTTGAGGAAAAGGCTGGCCTGGTCGCGGTTTCCATGGCCATTAATAAATCAGGAGAATTTCGTTGTGAACTCCTGGCGCCGCAAGATCTGAAGATCGGGCCGCTTGTGATGCCGGAACTGGCTGCGCCGGCGCTGTCGCTGGAAGTGGCGGATATCAACCTGAGCGTCCATGCGCCTTGTGTTGCCGGGGTTGGGCTTCCCTTTCTGATCGTCGAGCTGATTAGTCAGGAAGCACTCGAAAGGGCCCGATTCAACAGTGTGGTGATGGAGACACTGGAAAAGGAGGGGATTGCACCGGATATTCTTTTGTACACCAGGAACAAAGGCGTTCAAGATATCCAGGCCCGAATGTTCGCCCCATTTGACGGGGTTCCCGAGGATCCGGCAACGGGAAGCGCCAATTGCGCGTTGGCGGCCCTGCTCACCCATCATGATCAGGCTCTTTCCGGTCAGTACAGCTGGACCATATCCCAGGGCATTGAAATGGGGCGTCCCAGTGTGCTGTATGCCAGCACCGAAAAGTGCGACGGAAAAGTCACTGCAACCCGGATAGCGGGGGACAGTGTCATGGTCAGTCATGGAGAAATTTACGTCGACTGAGATCCTGTCGTTCTTGCAGTTTTGGGTAAGGTCAGCAGCAAACCGAGGAATCATTCATAAGCCTGCTGGATTGTGGGAATATTGGCCATCAGGAGTGTGGAAACGGTAGCGCCAATCAGCAAGTTTTCGCTGGAAGACTTCGGGCTTGTAAATTAACGCATAAAATCAATAGCTTTTTAGGATTTCTTAATAACTATTATTAAGTATAAGTCCGCCTGTGGGTGTCAAGATATCCGATTTGAAGAAAATCGATACACGAAATATAATTCATCTATATACCGTCGTGAGGCTTGATGATGAGCGATTGGACTTTTTTCAGCAACTACGGCCACGTTCTGGTCTGCCTGGGCCGTAACCGGGAAGCGCGATTGCGCGATGTTGCGGCTGAAGTCGGTATCACCGAGCGCGCCGTTCAAAAAATCGTTCGTGACCTTCAGGAGGCGGGTTATCTGGTCGTTTCCAAGCAGGGGCGTTGCAATCGCTACCGAATCAATCGGCGTAAAACCCTGCGACACAGTCTCGAGTCTCACCGCACCGTGGGTCAATTACTCCGGTTAACGGCCAGGCCGGGTAAGCAAGTTGATGCTTCATTGGCTGCTGAGCCAGCCAGTGAACAGGATACAGACCAGGCCACGGTGACTGGTGCTGCAGATCCAGTTAAGGAACCTCCAAAATTGACGTCCGCGAAAGAAAAGACAACCAGTCCACTGGATACCCGGCAACAGGGCAGCCTGTTCTAGGGTCCGAATGAGCTGGTTAATTTATGGCGCCAACGGGTATACCGGGAATCTGACCGCCCGGGAGGCCGTTAATCGTGGAATGAAACCCGTCCTGGCGGGGAGAAACGAGACTGCAATCCGATCGCTCGCGGATGAACTCGGTCTGGATTTCCTGGTGTTCGGCCTGGATGATGCATCTGTTTTGAACGAAGCAATCAGTGATTTTCAACTGGTTCTGCATTGTGCGGGGCCTTTTTCGGTGACCAGCGAGCCGATGATCGCCGCTTGTCTGGAAGGCGGAGCTCACTACCTCGACATCACCGGCGAGATTTCCGTATTTGAGTTCGCTCATGGTAAGGATGAACAGGCCAGGCGCGCTGACGTCGTTTTACTTCCGGGCGCGGGTTTTGATGTGGTTCCGTCTGATTGCCTGGCAGCAAGCCTGGTGCGGGAGTTACCCGCTGCCACTCGGTTGCGGTTGGCATTTGAGGCAGGAGGGGGGCCGAGCCCGGGCACTGCCAAAACGAGCGTGGAAGGCCTTGCGAGGGGGGGCTGTGTCCGCCGGGATGGCAAACTGAAAAAAGTCCCACTGGGCTGGAAAACACGAACCATTCCTTTCGCGCACGCAGAAAGGACTGGAGTAACGATTCCCTGGGGTGACGTCTACACCGCTTTTGTGAGTACGGGCGTTTCCGACATCGACGTGTTTATTTCCGTGCCGCCTTCTGCAATTGCGGGTCTCAGACGGCTTCGCTGGATTCAGCCGTTGTTGGGCCTTGGATTTATTCAGGCGCTTTTGAAACGAAGGATAGATCGAAAAGTGCAGGGTCCGTCTTTACAAACGCGGAAAAGTACCGATGCGCAACTTTGGGGTGAGGTTGTGTCTGCCGACGGACGCAGCCTGCAGGCGACCATGACTACGCCAAATGGCTATGAGCTGACGGTCAGCGCCAGCCTGGGCATCACAGAATTTCTGCTTGAGAATGATGTTGAAGGCGGCTATTACACGCCGTCATTGCTTATGGGCGCTGACTTTGCTTCGACTCTGCCAGGTGTGGAGCTCAGACTGCCGGCCTGATGGTAGCCTCACCGCGGGTCATGTCAGTGAGCCTGGTTTTCAGCTGTTCCAGCCTCGACTTCTCAATTTCTATCCTGATGTGGATACCGTCTTCCTGATGTTGCTCCGATATCCGTTTCGCTTCAAAGGCGTCAAGAGCCGCATAGACCTGTCCCGTCGAGGGAAACCCTGCCTGAACCAGGCATTCGATTCGAGGCTGAATGTCGACGATGCGGGCCTGGTCGATGCATTTTGACGCACTTCCGCCGTAGGCTCTGACCAGTCCACCTACGCCCAGTTTGATGCCGCCGAAATAGCGGGTTACGACAATCATCACATGATCCAGCCCTTTTCCTTCGATGGCGCTCAGGATAGGCTTGCCAGCGGTACTGGCCGGTTCGCCATCGTCGTTGAAACGGTACTGGTGATCCAGTCGCCAGGCCCAACAATTGTGCGTGGCCTGCGGATCGATTACGGATTCGTAAAACTCGAGGGTTTCGGCGAGGTTGTCCACCCGCCCGGCGCGCGCGACAAATCGGCTGCGCTTAATCTCGATTTCCATATGACTGCTGGCTGCCAGGGTAAGCATGGCGCGCTCAGCGACTCAGTTCCGGCGGCAGGGGATAGTCCGGGTAGGTCGCCCGGAACGCAGCGAGTTCCTCAGCCAGCCTCGCGTGCTGATCCGACAACTTCAATTGAAGCATCTGGCCGACCCACTCTTCCGGTGACGCCACGGCATCGGCTTCCTCCTTGATTTGCGCAGGTTCATCTGCGGATTCCCGCACCGCAAAATCGGCAGAAGGTGGGGCGGATGCTGCCATGGGTGCCACGCGACTGATATTCGCTTCATCACGATCTGCTTTTTTCATCAGGGATCGCTTCTGAGCAACCTCCTCGACAGCCCGGGGCGCTGCATCATTTTCCAGGGTGGCGTCGTGCGTTCCACCGTTGGGGAGGGGGCCAGATTCCTGTTCCTGCTGAACGATCAGTCCCAATGCAAGTATCATCACAGAAGCTGTCGCAAAGGCGCCAAGCCAACGCAATGAAAAACGGCGAGACCATGCTTGAGAGTTAGCCGCAAGTTCCCTGCGGGCTGTGTTAAGCACGGCGGTATCAAGAAGATTCGGAGGGTCAGCAGAATCCGGGTCAGCGAGAACAGATCGAATCTCTTCGAGATCGGATTCGAGTGTTCTGTCTGTCGTCTTGTCAGGGAAATCAGCGTTCATTGTCGGTGCTCGTTTCTGCTTCCTTGAGTGATTTTTTCAGCTTGCCCACCGCGTAGCGAAGGCGGCTTTTAGCCGTTTCGCGTTTTATACCGGACACAGCCGCAATTTCTTCGATACTCAACCCGCTTTCCAGTTTAAGCAATAGAACATCCTTTTGCTCGGGGGGCAGTTTTAATATCGCGTTTTTCAGACTCATGGCCCTGGCTTCCTTCTCGGTCTGCTGGTCCGGCCCCGGCACTGTTGATTCCAGCTCATCCGGCTGCACTTGCGCCTCTGGTCTGGCGCGCCTGTAAAAGTCCATGACGTGGTTGTAAGTGATCCGGTACAACCAGGCCCTGAAGGGGGCATCACGCCTGTATTTCCCCCGGGCCCTGATGACCTTTTCCCAGGCGCCCTGGTACAAATCGTTGGCCGTTGAGGGATCACCGACTTTTCGCAGAACATAGCGATAAAGTGCTCCGCGGTGCCGGGCATAGAGTCTTTCAAAGGCCTCCATACTGCCGCCCGCAAAGGCTGTCATCAGGTATTCATCGCTACGCTCACCCATCGCCCGAGACTACCATGGCAATCTGTTCGTGGCATCCCGTGCCTCACCTGTTAAACGCAATATTTGTGATAACGGGGTTAAATAGCAGTTTATCTTTATTCTCTCTATACTTTGTTGAGCAACGTGGGCGTTGATTTCGCGCAACCCGGACCGTATCGTGCGGTTGTTGCCAGGATGAATTCGTCAATGGATCAAATGGAGGAACTGCTTGAGTCTGCTGAGGAATAAGCACGTACTGACTGCCGCCATCGTTATGCCGGTGCTGGCCCTGATCAGTTATTTCGGAGTGGACATGCTTGTGGGCGAGCGTCCTCATGCCGCCATGCAAGGCCAAAGCTACCAGTTGGTTGAAAAGCCGAATTGCCGATACGACAGCGGTCAATGTGGTCTGAAAAACGGTGATTTTGAACTGGGCCTGGTCGTCGAGCAACAAGAGGACGGCCAGCTAATGCTGATTTTGAATTCAGCACATCCGCTGGAAGGAGTGCTGGTAGCTTTCAGCGCAGAGACCCGGGAAGATGCGCGCCCGACAGAAATGAAACCTGATGGCGAAGACGGCAGGAACTGGTCGATCAAGCTCAGTGCGTTCGATCCTGACAACGACCGGCTTCAACTGGCGGCTTCAGCCCAGGATTCTCATTATTTTGGAGACGTGTCCATGAAGTTTGCTACGCGGGACCAATAGGCCGATGTGGCCTCGCATCCTATCGTTGCTACCGACATTGCTGCTCCCCCTGTGCGTCGCAGAGGCAGCCCCTTTATTCGATGATGACAAGGTTGTGGACATCGAATTGATCGGGCCTGTGTATTCATTGATCAAGCCAATGGAAAAACGTGAAGAAATGCCTTTTGTGCTTCGGGCCAATGGCGCAGAGCACGAGGTCATGGTCCGGTTGCGCGGTAAAAGCCGGCTCAGGGTTTGTAAGTTTCCACCGCTGAGATTGCGGTTCAACACTGAAGACACTGATCCGGGCTTATTTACAGGGCAGGATAAACTTCGCCTTGTCACGCACTGCAAGAACAACGACAAGGGGGAGATCAACGTCCTTGAGGAATATGCGGCCTATCGCATTTTTGCGCTCCTGTCAGATTATGCGTATCGCGTCAGGCTGTTCCGGATTCGTTATACGGATACCGATCAGAAACTCTCTGAAAAAGCAGCCCTGCGCTATGGTTTTGCTATTGAGCCCATGGAACAACTTGCACAGCGTGCAGGGGGCGAAATGCTGCATGTCCAAAGCCTTTCTGCGTCCCGGTATAACCGGGAACAAGCGGCCCTGGTTTTTGTTTTTCAGTACCTGATTGGAAACACCGACTGGTCGTTTGTCCTGGCCGAAAATGACGATGCCTGTTGCCACAACGGCGATCTGCTGGAGATTGACCGCAGTATTTATTACATTCCATATGATTTCGATCTCGCCGGGATCGTGAACGCAAACTACGCCAAACCGGATCCTGGACTGCGTATGAAGAATGTCCGGCAGCGGCGATACAGGGGCTATTGTATTGACACCGAATCGGTCAGAACGGCGCTTCAATACGTAAAGTCGCAACAAGCCAGCGTGCTGGCGGTCGCAGATGATTTGCCGGGACTGGCAGATGCGGAACGCAAAACCATGAAGGACTATCTTGGACAGTTTTTTGAGAAGGCGGAAAATGAGGAGAAGCTGCTGCAACTTTATGAAAAACGTTGTCTTGGAAAAAAAGCCTGAATGCTGGGCTTGCACCAGAGAACTTGCAAAATGATTGAGACCGAAAAACTGATACTCCGCCGGGTCGATCCGGACCGTGATTTTCCAGCCTGGGCCAATGCAATGGCTGATGCGGACACAGTCCGCTACCTGGGCACACCCCGATGAATGCCAATGATGTCCGGCGTCAGATCTTTTCGTCTCTCGACAGCTTTTCCTCCGCAGCCACTCGCTTGCGCTCACTCTTGAGCGCCGCCTTGTGGGCTGCATGGTGCGACTCCAGCCCGTCCCCCAGGTAATAGACATAGAGTGACGCGTAGCAGAAAAACACGGTTAATACCGCCGCAATTTCAAGTGCCAGAACACCGGCTGCCAAACCGGTGCCAATAGCCACCAGGATGAACAGCGCGTCATAAGTGTCCTGCAAAGCACGCCGGAATTGCACACCTGCAACGATGCCCGCCAGGCTGAAAGCCAGTGCCAGACTGTGCTGTACAACCAGAACAATGGCGGCAACGATGCCGGGAAGAACAAGCGTGGTTTCATCCAGTGAATGATCGTGGGCACTGGCCTTGTGAATACCCTTGTGTACCCAGGAAACAGGGAGCATCAAAAGCCAGACTCCTGCCAGGATGATGGCCAGTTGCCGCGCATAGCCCAGGCTGTCGAATTGGCTGGTGGTGCGAATGAATGTCTGAACGATCTGGATATCTTCGGCCGGCGGTGCGGTTTCATCAATATTGGAAACTCTAAGTTCGCCACTTCCTTCCAGATCCTTGATGCCTCCAATCGGAAGGTGCTCGATGAAACCCGGAAAGACCAGGCCGATGGAAACTGCGAATACCGCCAGGATCATGTGATAAACAAAGATTTTTCGTAACAGGCTAAGACCTTCATTGCGCGGAGGCAGATACAACGACGAATCTACTAGCGAGTTTTTTGATTCTGTTGTGCTTTTTTCTTCAGTCACTGAGTTTTCAACCTGTAGCCCGTGTGCTCCCGATTGTACATGGACATGCCCGAATAGAGTATTCAGGCACTCCCGGTGTCTTTCAGATGCTCTTCAACTACCTGTTCGGGTGTGCCGTCCATGATGAGGCTGCCTTCCCTGATCAGGATCGCCCGGTCACTGATTTGTTTCAGTACATCCATATCATGACTAACAAACAGCACCGTCTTGCCGCTTTTGGCGACATTCCGCATTTTGTCTACGCAGCGGCGTTTGAACCGCTGATCGCCCACGGCCAGTACTTCGTCAATCAGCATGATGTCGGTATTGAGGTGCGCCGCGACACTGAAACCCAGGCGCAGGATCATTCCGGTCGAATAGCGTTTGACCGGTGTATCGATGTATTCCTCCACTTCTGAAAACCCGATGATCTGGTCCATTTTTGCTTCGATTTCGGAACGGCGCATTCCCAATATAGCGCCCGACAGCCGGATATTTTCCCGACCCGTCAGTTCACCATGAAAACTGGTGCCTGCCTCCAGCATGCTGCCAACGCGGCCCTGGAGCGTTGCATGTCCTTCCGTGGGACGGGTGATACGGCTCAGCAGCTTCAGTAAAACGGATTTTCCGGCACCGTTGTGACCCACAATACCAAGCACTTCACCCCGATCGAGACTGAAACTTACATTCCGCAGCGCCCACTTCATGTGTCCTGGAAATTCCGGGTATTGTGAGGTTGTATTTTGGGATGACAGCCACTTGTTGAACATGCGAGCCGGGGATTTCAGGGCACGGTCAATCAGGGCATGCATACCCATGCTGTCAATCAGTTGGTGTCCGCCAACCCAGTAGCTTTTGCCGAGCCCTTCAGCAACAATTGCGTGATTCTCAGACGACATCCGCAAATCGATCCTCTTGCCAGCGGAAAAAATACAGACCGCCAATCAGTGCAACCAGAACCACTGCGACCGAGATCAGACTGTAGATGCCGGGACTCGGCTGATCTTCCAGAAGCGCCCATCGAAAGCCGTTAATGACCGTTGCCATCGGGTTTAGGGCATAAAGCATTTGCCATCTCTCCGGAACGACACTGGACGGATACGCAACCGGCGAGACAAACATCAGCACTTGCGCAAAAAAAGGCAGCGCGTTGTTGACGTCCCGGTACTGAACGTTGATCGCCGAAAGCCACAAGCCCAGCGCCAGCGCGGTCAACATTGAAAAAAGCAAGAACAATGGCAGCAGAAAAATCTTCAGAGTAGGCATTGAACTGTAAAAAAAAAGCATGATTACCAGCAGCGCGAACGCAATGGCAAAATCCACCAGTCCACCGATGACGGCCGAAATGGGCAGCACCAACCGGGGGAAATAGACTCTCGTGATCAGATTCTTATCCAGGACGAGGCACCCTGTCGCCTTGGTGATGGCATGAATAAAGTACGTCCAGGGTACCAGGGCGGCCAGGGAAAATAACGGGTAGGGGCTGTCGTGAGTGGTCACGGTGACAAGTCCGGCGAAAACGGCGGTGAAAACGATCATCGTCAATAGCGGTTGGATAATGGCCCACCCAATACCCGCAAAACTCTGTTTGTAGCGGACCTTGATATCCCTCAGCGCCAGGATCAGGATAATGTCCCGGTTACGCCAGACTTCCGCCAGTTCCAGTTCAGGTAAACCGGATGGCGGGCTGATGTAGCTTGTCACAGGCCTGTTATCGACGTTCTTTGTCAGGCCACGGTTCATTGATCAGATACCCTGCCGGAAACTGCCGATTACCTTCGTTACAGTCGATCTGTACGTCATGAATTAATAGAATCGGAGTTCCAAAAGAATTACACTGCGCTTGCAGCGCACCAGGCCCCTATTGTACTTAATCCAGCGAGAACCACTACGTGAAAAACCAATCTCCGCGTGTCCTTTGCATCGGTGCCGGTCCGGCTGGACTGACAGCAGCCCGGCGGCTCAGCCTCTCCGGGGCGAGCGTAACAGTCCTGGAACGTGACCCGGTCTATGTGGGCGGAATTTCCCGGACAGAGCACTACAAGGGTTTCAGATTCGATGTGGGCGGTCATCGATTCTTTTCCAAGTCGAAAGAAATCGAAGCTTTATGGGATGAAATCCTGGGGGACCAGCTGATTTCCCGGGAGCGCAAGTCCCGAATTCTCTATCGCGGTAAGTTGTTCGACTATCCGCTTCGAGCTTTCGACGCGTTGAAAAAATTGGGGCTGATGGAATCAACCCGCTGCATGCTTTCGTATTTCAGAGCCCGCTTGTCTCCCATTCGTGATCCCCGTACTTTTGAAGACTGGGTAACCAATCAGTTTGGCCATCGTTTGTACTCGATTTTCTTCAAGACCTATACCGAGAAAGTCTGGGGAATGAAGTGCCAGGAAATTTCTGCCGACTGGGCGGCGCAGAGAATCAAGGGATTATCACTGGGCACGGCGGTGTGGAAAGCATCGGTTCCTTCCTGGCTCCGAAAAGCCGGGAATACGCCTAAAACGTTGATTGAAACTTTCAAGTATCCGCGACTCGGGCCTGGCCAGATGTGGGAGGCCGCAGCTGAACAGATTCAGGAGGCGGGTGGCGACGTTTTTCTTGGCATGAACGTGCGGGGCCTGGCACGTGATTCAGAATCCGGTGTCTGGACGGTGACCGCTGAAGATCCGGACGGCCAGTCTCACGAATACCAGGCGGATCATGTCATTTCCTCGGCGGCTATCGTCGACCTGGCGGAGTATATTCAGCCAGCCCCGCCTGAAGCCGTGCTTACGGCAGCCCGGGCCCTGCGTTACCGGGATTTTTTAACCGTTGCGCTGATTGTCAGGGATGTGGATTGTTTTGATGATAACTGGATCTACATCCATGATTCATCGGTAAAGGTTGGACGGATTCAGAACTTCAAGTCATGGTCTCCGCACATGGTTCCCGACCCTGAATTGAATTGCCTGGGGCTGGAGTATTTCTGCTTCAAAGGCGACGGTCTGTGGTCTTCAGAGGATGAGGAACTGATTCGATTGGCGGATGAGGAATTGATCCACCTGGGATTGGTAACCCCTGGGCATGTGATCGATGGCAAGGTCATCAGGCAAAGTGGAGCTTATCCGGTTTACGATGAGGATTATGAGGAACGAGTCGATTTGTTCCAGGCCTGGCTGAAAAAGAAGATGCCGGGACTGCACCTGGTCGGCAGAAACGGCATGCATAAATACAACAACCAGGATCATGCCATGATGACTGCATTGCTGACTGCCGAAAACATTCTTTCAGGGGAAGAGCTCTGGGATGTCTGGAAAGTTAACCAGGATGCGGACTATCACGAAGTGGGCGAAGACCGGACGCTGGCGTTTAGCGAGCGAAAAGTTCCCGAAACTTACCGAAAAAGTGAATCATAATTCCCATCGCTGCAGAAAACGCACAACCTGCAAAAAAGATGACTTGCATTGGGACGACGGCAAAAGCAAAAGCCAGGTTGTGTCGTTTGGCCACCAGGACGTAAAAACCGAGCTGAGTCCAGGCAATGATCAGAATCATTGCGAGGGGCAGCACGCTCAGAGGTTGCAGATCGTATATCAGAGCGAAAGAGGCGGGCAGTATAACCAGCAAAAGGGGCAGGAATGAAGGCGTTCTGGGTTTGAATGCCATAGCAACGCAGGATGCGCTTGCTGCCAGGAAGAACACCGATGGAATCAAGGTGTCGGCGTGGCCGGTAAGGGGCAATAAAACGACTGCCAGGGCGAGTAAACCCGCTAGCAGGGTTGCAATTCGGGATTTATAACTGATGTTCAGGTCGTTCGGCAGTTCGTGGCTGGTCAGCAACAGCTTCATCCATGGAATGCCCCGCTGAAATACATCCGTGTAGATGACGTTCCCCAAAGTCCATTGTTTCAGATGCTGGCATTGCATCTCTTTTTCGAGCCGAATTTTATGACCGGATGCCAACAGGCGGCCTCCGAACTCGATGTCTTCGATACTGGGCCGATCGAAAGATTCGTTGAATCCGCCTGCGTCGATAAAAACACTTCGGCGAATCGCTCCGCAACCGGTCCAAAAAGTGCTTGCATCGGTTCGGGCTGTCTGATGAATCCAGTGGTGATAAAGATTCCGGTATTGGGAAATAAAGGAAGCATTTTCAGGAGAAGTGTCGTAGCTGCCAAATACCGCAGCAGTTTCCGGGCTGTTTTGCAGGACGCGAACAGCTTTTTCGATGGTGTCCTCGTGAACCACGACATCCGCATCGACGAAAAAAATAATGTCGCCGGTTGCCTCTTCAACACCCCGGTTCCGGGCCCGTGATGGCCCACGCTGGTTTTTCAGCCAGATCACCCTGGCACCGATAGAATCGGCGGCAATCCCGGTCATTCCGTCATCTGAAGCATCGTCCACAACCACGCATTCGATGCTTCGCCAGGATGAAGCCGCGATCGATTGAAGGCACTTTTTTAGATCTGCACCGCCGTTATACACGGGCACCACTATTGACACGAGTGGCTCATTCATTGTGTTTTACTGGCCATTGTCTGACTTCAGTTTGGTGTTGACTTCGTCGAGTTTTTTTTGAGCAAAAAGAACCTGTGGCTGCATGCGGATGGCCCTCTCCAGGTGGGTTTTGGCCTCAAGCAATTTGGATGTTTGATCAGGATACAGACCAACGAGCATCTCAGCCGCCAGAACTTCTTTCATGAAATTCTGTTTTTCAAATTTTATGGCCATTTCGAATTGTTTTTCTGCCTCGACATACTTATTTTGTGCAAGATAAAGTTGAGCCAGTGAGTAATGAGCGGAAGCTTTTCCTTCGTCGTTGTTCAAGGCGAGCATGAACGCTTTTTCCGCCTTGTTTTCCAGCCCGGATCGTTGATAAATCTGACCGCAAGTGGCTGCCAGATACCAACTGACTGCAAGCTGATCCTGATGTTTGTCGCAAAGTTGCCTGGCCTGTGAATGATTTCCTTCCGCAAAGAGGACGGTTAAGAGCACCTGCAGGTTTTTTTGACTCTGGCGGCCCTTATTATAATCGCTCTCGACAATTTCAAGCGTGCTTGCCCATTCAGCATTTCGCGCCCAGGTCAGCGGTGTGACTACGATCATGAAAGCAACGACCACTGTTGCGACAATTTTGACGGAGAATTTCCGGAATAGCCGGTAAAGAAGGAAGGCCAGTGCGATCGCAATGCCCGTGGCAGGCAGATACAAAGAACGCTCCGTGAGGATCGGGTATGTTGCGGCTTGGCTGACAAGTCCGCTCTCAGGTAGCAGTGCAGTGTAGTAAATCGCAAGTCCCAGAAGAGGGCCAGGGTTTTTACGCAGGAAGGCAGCAACAGAGAGTGCTGCGAGCAGTGCCTGGAAAATAAACGCAAGCCAGATATTACTTCCCGAGGTTCTATGGAACGCCAGCAACGGGTTTGGCCAGATCATCATGCCTAGACCATCAAACCATACCTTGACAGCCGGCAACAGGCTTTGCGCGTTGAATCCCAGCTTGCTCCTGTCCTGCATTGACGTCCCGTTTTGTTCCGTGCTCATCTCGACGGCTTCTTGTTCCGGCGCAGGAACTGGTTCCTCAGAGCTCGGGGCGACGGCGACTTGTTCCAGCGCACCTACTGATTCCCCAGGGCTGAGGGCGAAGGATCGCAAGGTGAGAAAAATGATGAGCGGTAAAAGCATTGTAAAAACCGGCAGGCACTTGCGAATGCGCTGGCTCCAGTTTCCCGGCTTGACGAGCAGCAGGGTGGCGACGGTAATGGCCGGCAGCATGACCGCAGTTTCCTTGCAAAACAGAATCAACAGAAACACCAGATTGAGGCCTGCCCAACTTTTTCCGGGCTGCTGATCCACGCGGGGTAAAAACCACAAAAGGCCAGCAATGACACCCAGGGCCACCCACATACCGGAGCGGTTGAAAATCGAATTTACGACCTCGGTATGAAGCGGGTGAACGGCAAACACAAGTGTTGCAAACAACGCAGCATAGGTGGAAAGCCGGGTCATGTTTCCTGTTGCCAGCAGCAAATACCGGATCAATCCAAACAATGCGATCGTAACCAGGCTGTGTAGCAATACGTTAACGATGTGATGTCCGACATACCAGTCGCCAAAGAACCTGGTTTCCAAAACAACTTCAAGCAGGAAGAGCGGCCGGTACAAGCCGGTTTCTTTGCCTGCAGATGCCCAGGCATCACTGTTAAAGTACTGCGCGATGCTGGTAAGACTCAAATCCCATGTGCGATTGCCGGCTGAAAATGTCACATCGTCGAACGTGAGGCTGTTGTGTAATGAACCCGCGTACGCAATCCACGCCACAACCACCAGGACAATGATGGCGAGCACGTTCAGATCCCGGTCGGAAAATGCTGAACCCGTGGGTTTTTTGCGGGTCACAGAAACTCGCTTTTTCTCGGAACGCTTATGAGGCGCGTTCTTTCTGCGAGTGCGGCTTCGTTTGGACATCGCGCCAGTCTACAAACTACCCCATGGGGCTTCAAGAAGTTCCACTGGGTGCATTATCTGATCTTGTCTACCGTGCAATCCAGTTGTCCGTCACTGACCTGAGCCTTAAGCCGGTCGCCCCGTTTCACCTGGCGCGTTTCATGAATCACTTCGCCTGAATGAGCCAGGGTGAGGATGGAATAGCCCCTGCCGATGGTTTCAAGTGGTGAGACAGCCTGAAGTGTCCGGGCCAGGCCTGCGAGTTGCTCCTTCCTGGAGGAAATGCCTGAGAGCGTGCCCTGTGTCAGCGTCTTTGACAGGGAGTTCAAACGGTCTTTGAAGGACGACACCAGCTGGTCCGGTCGGCAGGCGTACAGCCTGTTTGACAGCGTCTCGACTAACCGTGTCTGATCAGCCAGGTTTCTCTCTGCAACGCTTAAAAGGCGGCCCTGTTGTGACTGCAGACGTTCTGCCTGCCTCTCCAGTTCGCCGGCAGGGTGGCGCTGATGCAGCCGATGCGAGACGTGATCGAGTTTTTGGGTTTCCAGTTGCAACCGGGCTTGTATACGGCTTGCCAGTTGCCGCTGCAGCTTTCCGAACCCGGCTTTCAGAACTGCTATATCCGGTGTCGCGAGTTCCGCGGCGGCGGATGGCGTGGGTGCCCTGAGATCCGCGACGAAATCGGAAATACTGAAATCTGTCTCGTGCCCAACCGCAGAAATGACCGGAATCGCCGACGCAAACACACTTCGGGCGACTGATTCATCATTGAACGCAGCGAGATCTTCGAGTGATCCGCCGCCACGGCCCATGATGAGGAGATCCGCCCAGTCCTGTCGATTGGCTGCATCGAATGCCGCACAGAGTGCTGTCGGTGCTTCCACGCCCTGGACCGGCACCGGATAGACCCGGATGGCGGCAACCGGCCAGCGTCTTTCCAGGACATGCAACAGGTCTCTGATAGCGGCCCCGCTGGCCGAGGTGATGAGGCCAATGCGATACGGATAGGCAGGCAATGATTGTTTATGCGACGGGTCAAAGAGTCCTTCCGCCTCCAGCTTCTTTTTTAATGCTTCGAACTGGCGCTGGAGAATGCCTTCGCCAGCATCCTCCAGGCCATCCACGATGAACTGGTAGTCTCCACGGGGTTCGTACAGGCTGATGCGGCCTCTTGCCAGGACCTGCATGCCATTTTCAACGGTTACTTTCGTCCGGCTGGCAGAAGAACGGAACATGGCGCAGCGTATCTGGGCCTTCTTGTCCTTGAGTGTAAAGTACAGGTGGCCGGAGGCGGGTCGGGCCAGGTTGGAAACCTCTGCTTCGAGCAAGACTCTGGGAAAGCCTATTTCAAGGTGCAGCTTGATTTCCCGGTTCAACTCACTGGGGGTGTAAACATGTTCTGCCGCCTGGTTCATCTGCTGATGATAAACTCCGCGGGTCAAAAACGCATGGAATCCTCGATGAGAAACGCAAAATTGTTGCCAGAGCTGTTTATTATTCTTTCGTTCGGGTTTTTGGTCACGGCCTGCGGAGATCACACGAACGTCGCTGAATCACCCCCGGCGTCAACGGCGGGCAATGAAATCACTCTTATTCTGAATGCCCGGATTCACACGTTTGACCGGAGTAGCACCTCACTCGACTCGGGCGCGATGGCGTTTGGCGCCGACGGAGCGATTGTCGGGATCGGAAAAAGTGAAGGGCTGCAGGCTGAATTTCCAAACGCCACCCGGGTCGATTTGCAGGGGCGCACGGTATTACCGGGCCTGATTGATTCTCACGGGCACCTTCATGGCCTGGCCGTTTCATTCACGCGGGCAAACCTGGTCGGCGCCAACAGCAAGCAAGAGGTCATGGAGCGGTTGCGGGCGTTCGAGGCTGACCTGCCCGAAGGCGAGTGGTTGCTGGGCCAGGGTTGGGATCAGAATGACTGGTCAGAGCAGGTATACCCGGACCGGAAGGATCTGGATGCCGTGTTTCCGGACCGGCCGGTCTGGCTTCGCCGGATTGACGGCCACGCAGCCTGGGCCAACAGCATCGCAATAGCACAGGCTGACGCTGATTTCGGGGGTGACTGGCAAAAGGAGGGTGGTTACATTCACCGGGATGTGGAGGGTGAACCGACTGGCATTTTTATTGATGGCGCCATGCAATACATCGAGAAGGTGGTTCCTGAAACTTCACCTGAACTGATCGATTCGGCGCTCGATATTGCGACGGGCAGACTGATAAGCCTGGGCCTCACGGGTGTCCATGATCCAGGTGTCAACCGGTCGGTCATTGATCGCTACCAAAAGAAAATACGGCAGGGATCGTTTCCACTCAGGGTCTACGCCATGGCTGACGGGATGAACGAGACTACCGAATGGCTCTGCGATTCCGGGCCACTGGTCGACCCTTCCGGACGATTGGTCATGCGATCCGTAAAGCTTTACGCAGACGGTGCGCTGGGCAGTCGCGGTGCGGCCTTGCTGGCGGACTACTCCGATGAGGCGGGCAATCGCGGGCTGATGTTTATCAGCGAAGAACAAATGGCCGAGGCCTTGCGAAAGGTTTTCTCATGCGGATTGCAAACCGGTGTGCATGCGATTGGTGATGCCGCAAACCGCCAGGTGCTTGACGCTTATGAACAGGCGTTGGCGGACTACCCGGATAATCCCGGCCGGCACCGGGTGGAGCACGCCCAGATTCTGAGCCCGGAAGATATTCCCAGGTTCGCTGAAATGAATGTTATCGCCGCGATGCAACCGATCCATGCAACCAGCGATATGTACTGGGCGGATGAACGGCTGGGTGAAGAGCGGCTGAGGGGCGCTTACGCCTGGCAAAGCCTTTTGGAAAGTGGCGCAGTGCTGGCCTTCGGTTCTGATTTTCCCGTGGAAGAAGTCAATCCCATGCTGGGTATTTATGCGGCCGTGACGCGACAGGACCTGGAAGGCTGGCCGCAGGGTGGTTGGCAGGCGCAGGAGCGACTCAGCCGGGAAGCTGCGATTCGGGCTTTTACACTGGATGCGGCTTATGCAGGATTCATGGAGGAGCAGGTCGGATCTCTGGAGACCGGCAAGCAGGCGGATTTCATCGTCCTGGAAGAAGATATCCTGCAAATACCGGCGGAAAAAATTCCCGAAATCCAGGTGATGCAGACCTGGGTAGCGGGTGAGCGTGTTTTTTCCCGGTAATTGAGCCAAAATCTGCCGCGGTGATTTCAATAGGACTCGCCGCACGATATAATTAATCGATTAACTCTTCGACGCCCGGCCCGCTCCGGGCGTTTTGCAACAGGAGATTTTCCAGCATGCAGTTAATCGGTGAAGCCCTTACTTTTGATGACGTATCCCTGGTTCCTGCCTATTCACAGGTATTGCCAGGCGATGTCAACCTGAAAACACGCCTGACCCGGGAACTCGATCTGAATGCGCCACTGGTATCCGCTGCCATGGACACGGTGACGGAAGCAAGACTTGCGATTGCAATGGCGCAGGAAGGCGGAATCGGTGTCGTGCACAAGAACATGACGCTCCAGCAGCAGGCGGAACAGGTTCAGATCGTCAAGAAATTCGAAGCGGGCGTCATCAAGGATCCCATCACCGTCCGGCCTGACACGACCATTCGCGAAGTGCTTGACCTGACGCATCGCCACAACATCTCGGGCGTCCCCGTTGTGGACGGAAATGAACTGGTGGGGATAGTGACCAGCCGGGATATGCGTTTTGAGAAACGACTGGGTGATCCGGTGCGCAACATCATGACGGGAAAGGACAGCCTGATCACCGTGCAGGAAAACGCCAGCCAGGACGAGATACTCAGTCTGCTTCACCGTCACCGGATTGAAAAGGTGCTGGTGGTGAATGATCAATTCGAGTTGCGGGGACTGGTGACTGTCAAGGATATTCAAAAATCAACGGATAACCCTAATGCAGCCAAGGATTCTCAGGAGAGACTGCTGGTTGCCGCCGCAGTCGGTGTTGGCGGAGACACCGAAGAACGCGTGACGGCCCTGGTGGAATCGAACGTGGACGTCATCGTCGTGGATACGGCACATGGTCATACCAAAGGTGTGCTGGAACGGATACGCTGGGTTAAATCCCAGTTTCCGGATGTCCAGATCATCGGTGGTAATGTCACCACGGCCGAAGGCGCCCTGGCGCTGGTCGAGGCCGGGGCGGATGGTGTGAAAGTTGGCCAGGGGCCCGGTTCCATCTGCACCACAAGGATGGTTGCGGGCGTTGGCGTACCACAGGTAACCGCTGTGGCTAATATTGCAGACGCGCTGAAACAGGCAGGCGTGCCGTTGATTGCCGATGGCGGAATTCGCTTTTCAGGTGATTTCGCAAAGGCTGTGGCCGCCGGCGCGTGGACAGTCATGATCGGAGGCCTGTTCGCGGGTACAGAGGAGGCGCCGGGTGAAGTCGAGTTGTTCCAGGGCAGATCCTACAAATCCTATCGTGGCATGGGCTCATTGGGCGCCATGCAGGAAGGCTCCAAGGATCGCTACTTCCAACACGATGTCTCCGCCGAAAAGCTGGTTCCGGAAGGAATAGAGGGCAGGGTGCCTTACAAGGGCACTTTGTCCGGAGTCATACATCAATTGCTGGGTGGTCTGAGGTCATCCATGGGGTACATGGGCTGTGAAAATATCGAGCGGTTCCGCACCGAATCGCGTTTTGTCCGGATCACCAATGCGGGAATCCGGGAGAGCCACGCCCATGATGTTCAGATCACCAAGGAAGCTCCAAATTACAAGCTGTCCTGAACGAGACAAACATGTCAAAGACAAATGATATTCATCTGCACCGGGTTCTGATTCTTGATTTTGGTTCTCAGTACACTCAGCTGATCGCAAGGCGAATTCGGGAGATTGGAGTTTACTGTGAAATCTGGCCCTGGGACTCGTACGATAGCGAAATCGCCCAGTTTGCTCCGAAGGGCATTGTTTTGTCCGGTGGGCCGGAGTCTGTCCACGCCGAGGACGGGCCACAGGCGCCCGCTGTGGTGTTTGATCTCGACGTCCCCGTATTGGGCATCTGTTACGGTTTGCACACCATGGCTGCCCAGTTAGGGGGCAAGGTCGAGCCGTCTTCTTTCAAGGAATTTGGGTATGCGAGAGTTACGGTTGAACAGCCATCCCGATTGCTCCAGGACATAGAGGACCACATTGACCCGCAGGGAAATCAGCAGCTGGATGTCTGGATGAGTCATGGTGACAAAGTGGTGGAACTGCCCGCAGGTTTCGAACTCGTGGCCAGCACCGCTTCTGCGCCGGTGGCTGCAATAGCAGATGACGGCCGGGGTTTTTATGGAATCCAGTTCCACCCTGAGGTGACTCACACGGCCCAGGGAGAGCGAATCCTGGAGCGCTTTGTTCACGATATCTGTGGTTGCGAAGAGGCGTGGACACCGGAAAATATTATCAGGGACAGCATCGACCGTGTGCGGGAGCAGGTAGGGGGCGATCACGTCATACTCGGCCTGTCCGGAGGGGTGGACTCCAGCGTGGTTGCCGCGTTGCTGCACCGGGCCATAGGCGATCAGCTGACCTGTATTTTCGTGGATACGGGGATGCTGAGGTACCGCGAACCGGAACAGGTCATGGCGACTTTCGCGCGGCATATGGGGGTTCACGTGATCAAGGTCGATGCCCGCCATCGGTTTCTGGATGCGCTGAAAGGCGTCGCTGAACCGGAAGAGAAGCGCAAGATAATCGGTGGGATTTTCATCGATGTGTTCGAGGAACAGGCCAGGGCACTGGGAAACGCGAAGTGGCTGGCACAGGGCACCATATACCCTGATGTGATTGAGTCCGCCGGCAGCAAAACGGGGAAGGCGCACGTCATCAAGTCACACCACAACGTGGGCGGTCTGCCTGACTACATGAAAATGGAGTTGGTGGAGCCCTTGCGTGAACTGTTCAAAGACGAGGTTCGCCGGATTGGCATGGAGTTGGGGCTGCCAAGGGAAATGGTATTCCGGCATCCGTTCCCCGGTCCCGGGCTCGGTGTACGGGTGCTGGGCGAAGTCAGGGAGGAATTCGTGGATCTGCTCGCACGGGCAGACCATATTTTTATCGAAGAATTGATGAAGAACGACCTGTACGATAAGACCAGCCAGGCATTTGCCGTGTTTTTGCCGGTCAAGTCGGTTGGGGTTACCGGGGATCAGCGCCGGTATGAATACGTCGTGGCTCTTCGGGCCGTTGAAACAGTGGATTTCATGACTGCGCGGTGGGCTCATTTGCCTTATGAATTTTTAGAACATGTTTCACTTAGAATTATAAATGAAATCAATGGTATATCGCGTGTTGTTTATGATATTTCTGGGAAACCACCTGCCACCATTGAATGGGAATAGCTCATGGGATCTTCGCAGATACAGGGATGGTGAGTTCTTTTACCGAAACCGACCGGCTCTGGATGGAGCGGGCCATATCACTGGCTGATGCTGCGGAACGCGAAGGCGAAGTTCCGGTCGGTGCGCTGGTGGTAAAAGATGGAGTCCTTCTGGGAGACGGATGGAATAAAACCATCTCACTGAATGATCCTTCGGCCCATGCCGAGATTCTAGCTTTACGCCAGGCGGGAGAAACATGTGGTAACTACCGTCTTCCGGGGTGCACGCTGTACGTTACCCTGGAGCCTTGCTGCATGTGTGCCGGCGCCATGATCCACGCCAGGCTGGATCGGGTCGTTTACGGCGCGTCTGATCCGAAGACCGGTGCTGCCGGTGGCGTTTTCCAGGTGTTGAGTGATCCACGACACAACCAGGTGCCGGTCGTGCAGGGCGGATGCCTTGCTGACGAATGCAGTGAACAGCTTAAACTGTTTTTTCGACGCCGCAGGATGGAGAGGGTCTGAACCGTAAAGCGCTTCAGATCAAAACAGCGTATTCACCCACAAGCCGATGTTGCGGCCGGGAGCGTCAATTCCGGAGCCGTGTTCCCGGTAGTTGTTGTCCCCCAGATTTTGCAGCCTGAGCCCGAGTTCCAGGGTGTCGGTTGCCTGCCAACTGGCGAGGAAATTCACCGTGCCCCAGCCGGCAGTGCCGAGTGGATTGATCCGGGGGTCACTTTCATCACGAGGGCTGAGGCGGTCCTGTCGATCGGCGAAGTCAATGAACGGTTCAAAGCGCCACTGTTCTCCATGAAGGAATACGAGGCCGAGGCGGCCGCTCAACGGCGGAATCCGGTCCGCCGGAACGGTCTCACCCTCGTCAGATTCTTCGCCATGGGTATAGTTGACCACAGCATATAGCTCAAGACTGTCCGATGCGAGAAAACGCAGACCGGTTTCCACGCCGTAAAGCTCGACCGAATTCAGGTTATCGCTGCGGACCACCAACCGGCCTTCGGGCGTTACATCACCCGTAAAGCGGGAGCTGATCTTGTCCTGGTAATCCGAATACCAGGCAAAGGCTTCGGCTTGCCAGCGATCGGTTGATGCCTTGATGCCCACATCGTAACTCCATACCGATTCCGGTTTAAGGTTGGGGTTCGGCACGTTGAAACGGTTGCCGGGCCGGGACCCCAGCGTTCCGAGGTCAAAAATGTTGGGCGGACGGAAGCCGCGCCCGACATTGCCCACCAGAGCAATGCCGGGCGTGATCATGTAATTCATGTGGAGATCACCGGTAAAGTCCGAAGGTGTCAACCTGACGGCATCCAGTTCTGCGGTCGCGGGCAGCTTGATATCGAACCAGCTGTATCGCAGCCCGGCATTGAGGGTCAAACGGTCCCAGCGCCAGGTGTTGGATGCATAGATGGCGGCACTGTCCATGCTTGAATCATCCGGAAAGCGTCCACGGGAAGGGCGTGACTCGCCTGTTGATGTATCTGTTCGAAGCCGGCTGCTGGAAACCTCATCCCAGTAGAATTCCATGCCCCAGATCAGTTCACGATCCGGGCCATTGCCGCCGCCCCAGGGTGAATTGAACTGAAGAGTGAGTCCATCCAGCTGGCTTTCATTGTCTTCGTGGATTACCTCGGGATCTTGCCAATCCTGTGTCAACCGGTCATCGGTGATGACCTGTCGGCCCAGGTGCGCCTCGAAGCGGTCAAAAAGGCGCGACTGGCTTTCCAGGCGGTAACGGGCATGAAGAAAACTCCTCCGGTTCGGTTTGAATTCGTACTGTTCAGAACTTGGGTGGGTCTGGCCATAACCCGGAACGAGTTCATCAATCCGTGGCGTAGAGGGTTGCTCCAGGTATTGGGTGGAGAGCATCAGCTCGGAGTGCTCATTCAGATCGAAGCGCCATTTCAGATCGCCCGCCTTGACCTTGTAAGCAGTGGGTTTGATGGTCTCGCCACCACCGATTTCCCGGTCGTCATGGTGTTGATAGCTGATGCCGCCGGACAAAACGTTGCCGGATTTGCCGGTAGCGGCTTCGAGCCGGCCGATCAGACTGTTGTCCACACTGTTGAACGTGCCGTAAAAACGGCCCTTGCCTTGCCAGTCAGAGCCCTGGAATTCAGGTTCAGCAGTGAGGACCTGTAGCACACCGCCCATCGCATCAGCCCCATAGAGCGATGGTGCGGCGCCCCGAATGATTTCGGTCCGGTCCGTGGCATAGGCGTCGACCAGGCCAAAATACTGGTTAGGCGCATTCCGGAAAAAGGCGTTGTTCAGCCGCATCCCGTCTACCAGGTGAAGCACTTGGGAGCCTTTCAGGCCACGAATGATCGGAATGCCCTGGCCGGGTGTGGTTTGCTGAAAAAAGGCACCGGGGACACCACGAAGCATTTCTGCCAGCAGTTCAGGCGCCAGGCGGTTGACTTCGTCTGCACCCACGACGGAAATCGCTTCAGCGACATCCAGAACCGATTCTTCGGTCCGGGTTGCCGTAACGACCACGGATTCCATCACCCGGTTGACTTCAAAGTCCTCTTCGTCGTCATTTGCCATGGCGGGGGAGGAAGCCAGGCCCGGAAACAGCAGGAAGAGAAAGGCAGCTGCGTGCCTCCCTTTAATCAAATGCATGATGATCAGTCCCTGCCTGGCACGCCCCGGCCGGGTGTCCATGGGACACCGGCCTGGTTCAGCTCAGCCTGCAATGCCGGCATATCGGTATCATTGATGCGCTGTATCCGGGTTTTTATGTCGGCGAAATCCCTGCTCGCAAGATTCGCCACCTTGCGGTGCGATTCCGTCGGTCCGTAGGTGGACCGGAAAGTGCCCAGCATGACCACACCAAGACGGCTGCTGACGGATACCGGTCCGGCATCGCCGTACAGGTCTCGCGCTTCGTTTCCTGACAGGCGCTGCTTCAGGCCCAGCAATTCCAGTTCAAGCGCACGGGCGCTTTTGCGGAGGCTATCGGGTGCACCGGAACGCATTAATGTTTCCTTGATAGCGAGGGTTTCCGTGAGCAGTGTCTCTATCGCGGCCCCTGCACCGGCTACTTCCCGGTTCAGATTGTCGATTTGACGTGTAAAGGCGACGACCTCTTCGAGAGGGGCTCCCGGCTGGCCGCGCTCACTGATCGCCGTAACGGTGAACGACTGTGTCTCTCCAAGGGCGCTTATTTGACCGTTCACCCGCCGGGCCATGCTGACCTGGTACTTACCGGGTGCAGCCAGTGGGCCAGGGAACTCGATATAGCTTTCACCGGCGGGTTCTGGCGTCCAGGGAGAAGATGCCGGGTAACGCAGGTCCCAGGCCACGCGGTGGAAGCCGGCTGTGACTGGTCCCTCGATGCGCCGGACGATCTCTCCGGCTTCATCACTGACGGTTAAAACAATGGAAGGCTCTTCTTCGATTTCTTCTTTGCGCAGTGCATCCCAGCCCGGGTAGGGGGTGTCAGCACCGCTCTTCTCGAGTTTTTTCTCCGATTCCCTGCGCTGTTCCTTTGCCGTCCTCAGTCCATCGTTCAGGTAGTAAGTGAAAACCGCTCCAAACGGGGGGTTGGGTGCGACGAAAAAACTGTCCCCCTGGCTCGATTTTCCGTTCTCCTTGAAGTCACCCAGGGGCAGACGGGGAATATACCAGTCGGCTTCCCGGACCGGGAAAAGTACGGCTTCATTTTGCAGTTGATTCTGCGTGATGTTGCGCAAGGGACTGTAGTCATCCAGAATCCAGAATCCCCTGCCGAAAGATGCGGCGACCAGGTCGTCTTCTCGTTGTTGAATGACGAGGTCGCGGAACGATATGGTGGGTGCATTGCCGGCGAGCTTGGTCCACACCTCGCCGCCGTCCACTGTGAAAAATACGCCGAATTCAGTGCCTGCGAACAGCAGTCTCGGGTTGACATGGTCCTGGACAATTCGCCAGACGATGTGCTTTTCGGGGAGCCCTTCCGAGATGTGGGTCCACGTGCCTCCCCGGTTGGTGCTTTTAAGTACATACGGAGCGAAGTCCCCGGACTTGTGATCATCGACCGCTACGTACACCGTATCGGCGTCATAAAGGTCTGCCTTGATGTCATTGACGAAGAAATCATCGGGGACATCGGGCAGGCGTTCGATCACCCTCCAATTACTCCCGCTGTCTTCACTGATATGGATACGGCCATCGTCGGTGCCGGCGTAGAGCAGGCCTTCTGCGACCGGAGATTCCGACAGCGAAGTGATCGTGCCATACATCGACATGGCCATCAGGTCCCAGGAAGCGTCGAAACTCCAGACCCGTCCCATCATGGGTTCCTTCAGACGATCCCGCCCATGGGAAAGGTCGCCGCTAATGGGTGTCCAGCTGTCGCCCCGGTCATCCGAGCGCCAGACGCGCTGACTGGCGAAATACAATCGTGCAGGGTTATGCGGGCTGATCACAATGGGGGCGTCCCAGTTGAAGCGCTCTGCATCTTCTCCATCCGCTGGTTGCGGCTGAATGTAGATCATTTCACCGCTCTTGCGGTCATAGCGCACCAGGTTGCCCTGCTGCCATTCCGAGTACACGATGTTCGGGTCGGTAGGGTCGACGGCGGGTTGATGGCCATCGCCGAACAGCGTGATGAACCAGTCACTGTTGCGGATGCCGTTTACGTTGTCTGTCCGTGAAGGCCCGCCCTGCGTATTGTTATCCTGAGTACCGCCATAGACGTTATAAAAGGGGATGTCGTAGTCAACAGCCACTTTGTAAAACTGGGTGACCGGAAGATTTGCAACGAAGCGGAAAGTCTTACCCAGGTCGAAAGATTCATACAGTCCGCCGTCGGTACCATACATCAGGTAATCCGGATCATTGGAGTCGAATGCCATGGCGTGATGATCACCGTGCTTGTAGCCATGAGGCTGGGGTACAAAGGTCTTGCCGCCGTCTTCGGTGATGTGAAGCGTGGCATCCATCTGGTAAACCCTGTCCAGTTTGTGCGGGCTCGCAAATATCTCCTGGTAGTAATGTGGACCGGTACCGCCTGACAGGTAGTCGCTGCGTTTTTCCCAGCTTTCACCCCCGTCCAGCGAACGCCAGAACCCACCTTTCCGGCCCCCCAGTTCGATCGTGGCGTAAACCACCTCCGGGTCTACCGGCGATATGGCCAGGCCAATTTTACCCATGTCTTCCTCGGGCAATCCCGTCGTCAGTTCCCGCCAGCTATTGCCGCCATCGACCGATTTGAATATGCCGGATTCCGGGCCGCCATTCATCAGTGCGGCAACATTTCTCAGTCGCTGATGTTTGACGGCGAAAAGCACGTTCGGATTGCGGGGGTCCATGTGCACTTCGCTGACCCCGGTGAATTCACCAGCGGACAGAATAAGGCTCCAGTTCGCACCGCCGTCAGTGGTTTTGAAAAGACCGCGATCTCCACCGCCAGACCACAAAGGTCCCTGGGCCGCCACGAAAACCACATCAGAATTTTCAGGGTCAATGGCGATCATTCCGATGTGCTCGGAGTTTCCCAGGCCCATGTTGTTCCATGTGCCGCCTCCATCAAGGCTTTTGTACACACCGTCGCCGAAACCCACATGCCGGCCGCTGACATTTTCACCGGTACCCACCCATACCGTGTTGTGGTTAAGGGGATCAACGGTCACTGCGCCGATGGAGTAGGCGCCCTGGCCGTCAAAGACGGACTTCCAGGTGGTGCCCTGGTTGGTGGTTTTCCAGACGCCGCCACTGCCCACTGCAATGTACCAGGTGCTGCGGTCGGACGGATCAAATGCGATGTCTGCAATTCGGCCGGACATCAGGGCAGGGCCAATTCCGCGCCATTCCAGGCCTTTGAACGTCGTTTCGTTAAAACCGGGCGGGCTGTCTTCGGTGGCCTGAGCCTCGAACGCCAGGCCGAGCAGAAGGATGAATCCTGCTGTTGCCGTGATCAAAGAGTTTCGCATTCTGTTTACTCCGGGGAATCGGGTTGAATTCAGGCAGAAAAATAGCCGCAAATTATGACACACATTATACTGGAACTCATGGCAGACAAACCCAGCACAAATGTACACCCGATCGAGCCCCCGGGCAGGCACATCTCCCGTAACACGGGCATGGATTTCAAACCTGAACTGTTTGGCAGTATCCGGATTAACCGGAGTGCCATCGAAAGGCGGGCTGCCACCATCGGAACGCGCCGCACGGTCAAGAAAAATTACCAGGCCGCCTGGCTGCTGCGGGCACTGACCTGTATCGACCTGACAACGCTGGCCGGTGACGATACGCCAGGAAGAGTGAGGCGCCTGTGCCAGAAAGCCCGTCGGCCGTTGCGGTACGATCTCTTGCGGGCGCTGGGCGTCGAGGACCTGAACATCACGACAGCGGCGGTGTGCGTGTATCATAATTTCATTGAAACCGCTGTGACTGAGCTGGAAGGCAGCGGGATACCGGTCGCTGCGGTTTCGACCGGGTTCCCAGCCGGTCAGATCCCGATGCCGCTCAAGCTGGCCCAGATTCGGGAGTCGGTGGCCGCCGGCGCTTCGGAAATCGATATCGTGATCAGTCGTGAGAAGGCGCTTTGTGGTGATTGGCAAGGTCTGTACGACGAAGTTCGTGACTTTCGGAAAGCCTGCGGTGAGGCGCATCTCAAAACCATCCTGGCGACCGGTGAGTTGGCGACTTTGACCAACGTGGCGAAAGCCAGTTGGGTTTGCATGATGGCAGGGGCCGATTTCATCAAGACCAGCACCGGCAAGGAATCAGTGAACGCCACTTTGCCTTACAGCCTGGTTATGGTGCGGGCCATACGGGATTATTATGCACTGACCGGTTTTCGAATCGGTTACAAACCGGCGGGGGGTATCAGCAAGGCGAAAGAGGCTTTGAATTACCTGATATTAATAAAAGAAGAAGTGGGTAAACAATGGGTTAGGCCGGAATTATTCCGTTTTGGTGCAAGCAGTCTCCTCGGTGATATCGAACGCCAGCTGGAGCACCATGTCACGGGCAGTTACTCCGCGAGCTACCGCCACCCCAACGGCTGAGCCAGGGAAGGATAAAGCATGGAAGTCAGAGATATTTTTGAGACACTCGAGTATGGCCCCGCTCCAGAAGATGCGGGCCCCGCGAATCAGTGGCTGGCCGACAGAAACAGCGTACTGGACCACTTTATCGGGGGCGAATGGGCGACGCCGGAATCAGGCGAATATTTTCCATCGAACAATCCGGCGACCGGTGACCTGCTGGCCATGGTGGCCGATGGCAACGAAGCTGATGTAAATAGAGCGGTTGCCGCTGCCGCAGACGCTCTTGAAGGCTGGGTAGCTATCGGAGGGCATGGCCGGGCGCGTTTCCTGTATGCCATGGCCCGCTGCATTCAGAAGAACAGTCGCCTGTTTACCGTGCTGGAGAGCCTCGACAACGGTAAGCCGGTCCGCGAATCGCGGGATATCGACATTCCCCTGGTGGCCCGTCATTTTTACCATCATGCGGGCTGGGCCCAACTGATGAGCGAAGAGATGGCCGGCTATCGGCCTATTGGTGTGGTTGGGCAAATCATTCCGTGGAATTTCCCACTTCTGATGCTGGCCTGGAAAGTGGCGCCTGCGCTGGCTATGGGAAACACCGTGGTTCTGAAGCCGGCAGAATACACGTCGGCGACGGCGGTTTTGTTTGCCCAGATGTGCCGGGAAATTGGTCTTCCGCGTGGCGTCTTCAATCTGGTCCTTGGTGATCACAAGGCGGGAGAGGCTCTGACCCATCACCTGGAAGTCGGTAAATTGGCATTCACCGGATCCACTGAAGTTGGCAGGATATTGCGCAAGGCCACAGCGGGCACCGGAAAGAAACTGACGCTTGAACTGGGAGGTAAATCGCCCTTTATCGTATTCGAGGATTCCGATCTTGACAGTGTGGTCGAGGGGCTGGTCGATGCGATCTGGTTCAACCAGGGCCAGGTTTGCTGCGCAGGTTCCCGCCTGCTGGTGCAGGAATCTATTGCTGAGTCTCTGCATGAAAAAATAAGGGCCAGAATGTCACGGCTGGTGATGGGCGATTCGCTGGACAAGGGGATCGACATCGGCGCGCTGGTCGATCCGGTACAGCGCGAAACCATATCGCGCCTGGTCGAAAAGGGTGTCGAGGAGGGCGGTCAGCTGTGGCAACCGTCCTGTCAGTTGCCCGAAAAGGGTTGTTATTATCCGCCTACGCTGATCACTGATGTACAGCCTGCAGCACGCCTGGCCCAGGAAGAAATTTTCGGTCCCGTGCTCGTATCGATGACTTTTCGGACACCGGCGGAAGCGGTCTCCCTGGCTAACAACAACCGTTACGGGCTGGCAGCCAGCGTCTGGACTGAGAACATCAACCTCGCGCTCGACATCGCGCCCAAACTCAAGGCCGGCTCGGTATGGGTGAATTGCAGCAACGTATTTGACGCAGCCGCCGGGTTTGGCGGATACCGCGAATCCGGATTTGGCCGCGAAGGCGGTAAAGAAGGCCTCTATGAATACGTCAAGCCGTTTTGGGAGTCTCGTCTCAGCAAGGAGCCGGTTCAACAGTTGCCGCGGTTCACGCCGGTGGACATGGTCCCTGAAAACGAGGCACCTGAAATTGATCGCACACCAAAGCTGTACATTGGCGGGAAGCAGGTAAGACCGGACGGCGGCTATAGCAATGCGGCTTATGATGCGAACGGAAAAGTGATTGCTGAGATCCCTGCGGGTAACCGCAAAGACATCCGTAACGCGGTCGAGGCGGCCCGCGCTGCCGGTAGCTGGAGTGCGACAACAGCACACAACCGGGCGCAGGTGATGTTTTACATCGCTGAGAATCTCAGCGCCCGTTCAGCGGAGTTTATTGGCCGGATACAACGCCTGAGCGGTAAAGACGAACAGGCTGCCAGGGCCGAGTTCGACCTATGCATTCAGCGAATCTGGCATTATGCGGCGCTGTGCGACAAGTACGATGGACGTGTTCACTCCACGCCATTCAGAAACGTGACGCTCGCCATGCGGGAGCCCCTGGGGGTCATCGGTGTTGTGGCGCCCGGGGAAGTCGGCCTGCTTGGTTTCATTTCGACAGTTATGCCGGCCATCGCGATGGGTAACCGTGTTGTGGTCATTCCTTCACAGCATTACGCCCTGCTGGCGACCGACTTCTACCAGGTACTGGATACCTCCGATTTGCCCGGAGGAGTGATCAATATTGTGACCGGTGACCAGGAGGTCCTGGCGGAAGTGCTTGCAAAACATTACGACATTGAAGGCATGTGGTACTGGGGAACGCGGCGCGGCAGTCGCAGGGTGGAAGAAGAAGCGGCAGCGACCATGAAGCGTACCTGGGTAAATTACGGCTTGTACCACGACTGGAATGATGCGGAGCAGGGCCAGGGCGAGACTTTTCTGCGCAAGGCGATCGAAATCAAGAACATCTGGATACCCTACGGAGAGTAGGTAGGCGACGCCGTTATTCGGTGGCGACCCCCAGTTCAATGACGACCCATTCGTTATCGCCGGACTCCACTTTGACTGGCGCTGCCAGCGATATGCGGTTTTCGCTGAATTCACCACCGGCCAGAAAGGCTTCGCGAATGGCTTCAGCCCGCTCCCCGGCCAGTGATTCCAGTTCAGCAGTCGCAATATTTTCGGATGCCAGGAGACGGTCCCGCAAGTCTCCCGCATAAGCGAGATCGTCCAGCCCCGACGATTCTGTGCGGTGTTCGTTCTTCACGGAATCCAGTGGTGTTTGGGGGAATCGTTCTTTGAACAGGTCTTCCAGCACCGAGCGGATTTCATCATCCAGCATTTCGATCTCTTCATCCTCGTCGGCTGCCTGCTGACCGAGGCGATTAAGAACTTCATCCCGAAGCTTGAAATACCGCAATTTGGGAACATCGATCGCCGGGTCGTAGGGACCACTGATTTCCACGCGGAGTTGCGGACGTTGCAGCAGCGCTGTCTGTAATTGCGTGATTTTCTCGAGCTCTGGCGGTGTGAGGTCGGACCGGCCTGCCAGGAACTGGAACTGCCCCAGGTCTTCTGAGTCGATACCGATCAGGCTTCCCAACATGCGAAAAGGTGCGGACACGATCTTGGTGAGCACCGTGGTAATTGCCTGCATCACCACACCACTGATCTTGAATTCCGGTTGGTTGACGTCGCCCGTTACCGGCAGATCTATCCTGATGATCCCGTCAGAATCCTTGAGCAGCGCCACGGCGAGATCCAGCGGCAAACGCGCGGCGTCCGGGCTTTCCACTGCGTCACCCAGCGCCAGGTCACTCAGCACAACCGTGTTTGTCGAATCCAGTTTGCCCTGTTTAATCGAGTAGCCAAGGTCAAGATCGAGTTTGCCCTCGTCGATTTCCCGACCGGCAAATTTGACGGTGTAAGGCGACAGGCTGGACATCTGCAGGTTACGGAATTCCACCGAAACGTCCGTGTTTCCAATCGGATCGAATACGGCCATGCTGCCCTCGATTCTGGCCAGGCCAAATTCGTCCACCTGGCCTTCCAGCCGGATATTTGCAGGTTCGACACTGGACGTGTCGATGGTTGAAATCGAGCCATCCATATCAGAGATCTTTGCGGCAAACTGCAGGGGTAGCGACAGGTCGGCGAAATCCAGAATCCCATCTTTGACACTGATACCGCCCACCAGGATGGAAGGCTGATTTTTGTCCTCAGGTTCCTCCACCACAGTTTGCTGCTCACCGGTGTTTAAAAGGCCTGACAGGTTGGTGGAGCGGTCTTCATTGATTCTGAAGCGGCCATAAGGTCCGTCGAAAGATAAAAGAGAAAGCCGCACGTTGTTTTCACCCGCCACCCATTCGAAGCGGTCGATTTCCAGTTGTTGCCAGGCCAACAGGCTTTCATCGGTTCTTGTGTCACTGATTGCAAGTTCAGTGATCACCGTGGACCCACCCAGGCTCAGTGCAGCAGCCTGGTCCAGGCCGATTTCGATTTGCGCTGCCAGTAGTCCACCTTCGACCGACAGGGCCGATCGTTGTTGAAGCCAGGGCTGAGCCATTGCCAGAGGGATGCCCTCCAGACCGGTATTTCCATTAAATGTCACTTTGGGAAGTAAGACGGTATCGCCCTCAATTTCAAAGGACCCGCCCTGGTCCAATTGCCCGGCAAGCCTCAACGGGACATTCCTGCCGGGTTGATTGCTGATGCCATCCGCCGTTAACTGCAAGCCGGTTATCGACACTGAAGCAGGAGGAGAGAGGCCCTGATCGGTCAGGTGAACCGCTCCGTCAGTAAGCTGTAGTCGGCCGATTTCAAGCGACCAGGGCCCGCCTGAACCCTGATCGGCATCGACGCCTTCACTCACTGATGTGTCCGAAGGCCGAAGCTGAACCAGGTTGAGTTGACGATTCGCATCCAGGGATGCCTTGATGGCCGGGTCAGAGATTTCTGCTCCGCTGAAAGTCAGCGTTTTTTCCGGATACCGAAGCTGTCCGCCTGAAAAGCCCAGTGCAGATATGGACAGGAATTCGGACACTGGCGCCAGGCCCGAAACGGATATGCCGGAGAGCTGTACTTGTAAGTTATCCAGCGCAAAATCCAAACTGCCGTCAGGCTGCT
>Ga0316189_10000374_pt1 | contig 44268 bp, 47 predicted proteins | sample LowCovwburrow_MG_FD_204930 | JGI IMG/M metagenome (GOLD analysis project Ga0316189, IMG submission 204930) | Coastal sediment microbial communities from Maine, United States - Lowes Cove worm burrow | ecosystem: Environmental > Aquatic > Marine > Coastal > Sediment | place: USA: Maine... | reverse complement strand
GCCCGTGGCCTCACCGTCGGTCTGAAGCCCGATGATCAGGCCCTCGACGCCGGGGTAGTAGGGGTCGCCCTCGGTCCGGATCATGGTGCCCGGCTCGTGGGCGACCTGATCCTCGCCGTCCGTCACGGTCAGCTCGACCAGTGCCATGTCGCCCGTGGCGGTGGCGCGACCGGTCACCTCCTCGAGGCGTGCGCTGCTCTCGAGGCGAGAGGCGACCAGCTGGTCGACCTCAGCGTCTTCAACCGAGACCTCGGGAATCGGCACCTCGAGACCGGTCCAGGAGGACAGCTCGATCTCGGGCCGCACGTCCACCGTGACCACGAAGCGGAAGCCTTCGGAGTCTCCGACGGCCCCAGACTCTTCGAGGCTGGGCTGGCTGACCGGCTCCAGGTCGTGCCGCTGCAGGGCGTCTGTCCAGCCTGTCTGGATCAGCTCCTGCGCGACGTCCGACTCGACCTGGGCGGCGTACCGCGCCTCGAGCACGCGCCGCGGCGCCTTCCCAGGGCGGAAGCCCGGGAGTCGAACCTTGCGGGAGAGCTGCTGATACGCCCTGTCTAGCTGCTTGCGAACATCATCGTGCGGGACGACGATGGTGACCTGCTTCTGGAAGGAACTGACCTGTTCGACATCTACTTTCATCGGAGCCTCACTGCGCCCTGTGGGACCGGGTGAGGCGCAACGATGTGAAGGGAATGGTGGGCCCACCAGGAATCGAACCTGGAACCGACGGATTAAGAGTCCGGCGCTCTGCCAATTGAGCTATAGGCCCAGTACAAGTTCTTGGAGGGTGGGTGAGGGGACTTGAACCCCCGGCCCCTGGTACCACAAACCAGTGCTCTAACCAGCTGAGCTACACCCACCGTGCAGCGGCCACCTAACGGGTCCGGCGACGATGACAAGCATGCACCTCCGTCCCTGGGCACGCGCCGCCGAAGTCCTGGCGTTCGGTTTGTTGTGGGCAGGTTGTGCGCGCCCGGCGCCCAGCGGCGCGTCGGGGCGCAGCGACGTCCGCTCACAGGTGGCGGTGTACCGGGAGCGCGCTCTGCAGCCCGCGGGCGTGGCGCCGCCGTCGGTGGACCCGGCTCCGCAGGAGGTGCGGACCGGATCGCTGTTCGGGCGGGCACAGCCTGTGCGGGCGGAGCAGGCGCCGTGGAACGCCTGGCTCGACCCGGGTCCCCGGCTGTTCAATGACCGATCCGCGCTGTTGTTCGAGGTGCGGATCACGTCCGAGGCGCCGGTCGCGTGGCGTCCCTCGGACACCCGGCTCGAGCTCAACGACGAGGACACGGTTCTCCGCGCTGCGTCTTCGTCCGAGGCCCTGCTGCACGAGCTGTTGTATTGGGCGTACCTGGAGCAGCGCTCGGGCGGCGACGGCGACCTGATCGATCGCTCGCGACTCGCTGGGCCGTTCCGGCTCGCGTATGTACCGCATCACAGTGACGATGGCGTCCTGTCGGGGCTCATTGCGTTCCCATTCACAGCGGCGGCGCCGGCGGACACCCACGTGGTCGCCATGCGGCTGACCGTCGGGGTCACGACCGCGGCGGGACCCGAGGACCTCGTCTGGGTGTTCGAGTGAGGCGTCTACGTCAACAGGACCCACAGCAGGACCACGGCCACGACCATCAGAGCGCCTGCGGCGATCGCCAGCGGGGCGGTCCAACGGGCGGCTGCTGAGGGCGGCTTAGGCGACTCGAGGCGGAACATCTTCGGGGGCGCCGTCGGGTTGAGGATGCCGGCCTGCGGGGGTCCGATCGAGATCGGGATCGCTCCTTGCTCGGAGAGGATCCGCGGTCCCGCGCTGTCGATCGACGCGTGGGAGTGCGCGGTGATCTCCTGGTCGGGCGGGGTCACGGGATCGCACTCGGTGGGTGTTCGCTGGGGCGCCTCCTCGGTTCGATCGAGCATGCCGGGTGTGTCCAGTGCGCGGACCAGGTCGATGGGCGGCTCTGGGACGCGGATCGGGTCGCCGCGCCCGATCCGCTCCCGAACCGCAGAGACCGCGATGCCCGCCCAGGCGACCAGGTCGGTGGTCGGCAGCTCATCTGCAGCCGCTCGCAGGAGCCCGGGGACCTCCGACAGCGCAGGGCGACCTGCTGCCTTCCACGACAGCAGTTGCGCCAGCAGGTCGCCGTAGCCGTCGGGCAGGATCGGGCCGGGGCGCGCAAGCATGCGGATGAGGACGCGCCGGACCGCGGCGCTGTGCTGGTCGGGGTCGACCGCGGGGGGCGTTGCGGATCCGCTGGCCAGCTGCGCGAGGAGCACGCCCAGCCGCCACACCTGGGCGGCTTCGTCCTCGGCGCCGCTCGGCTCCCGGAGCGACGGATGCCGCGGGAAGGGGCTCGAGAACCCGGTGAGGAGCAGCTTGCCGTCGTCGTCGATCAGCACGTCGTCCGCGCTCGGGCCGGGATGGCGCACGTCGCCGGCACGGTGCAGGCAGCAGGCAAGCGTCGCGACGACCTCGGCGGCGGCCTTCAGTGGGGGGGCGTCCAGGTCTTCGAGGACGAGGCCCAGCGCGACCCCCCCGGCCGGGGCGTAGAGCCAGGCACCCCTTCCCGCGATCGCTTCGACCGCGAGGAGTGGTAGCACGCCATCGTGCCGCAGCGTCAGTGCGCCGGCCGCGCGCGACCGCGCGCGCGCGACCGCCATGTCGCCGAGCTCGGGGCCCAGCAGCGCGACCACGCCTTGCGGAGGTCCCGCTTCTGGCGTCCAGTGGGCACGATGGGCGAGCTCGCTCCAGGCCAGAAACGGCTCGAGCAGCTCCACCGACGGTTCGCCCAACGCTCCTCCCACGACGCCACGATACTATGCTCGGCGATGGACCAGACCAATGGAGAGGGCCTGCGCGCGCTGCTTGCGGCGGCTGGGGACGAGGCGCTTCAGCGCTTCCGCGATCCGAACACGGAGCACAAGTCCGACGGATCGGTGGTCACCGAGGCGGATCGTGCGGCGGAAGAAGTGCTTGTCGAGGGCCTGCAACGCTTGTTTCCTGACGATGCGATCGTCGCGGAGGAGGGGGCGCGGGTCGCGGGGCGCAGCCGGGCAACGTGGCACGTCGATCCGATCGACGGCACGGGCGCATTCGTCGGTCAGCTCGCCTATTGGGGCCCGACGTGTGCGCGTGTGGCGCCCGACGGCGGGCTCGATCTCGGGGCTTTCTACCTTCCGCGCCTGGGCGAGTTCTGGTTTGCGGCGCGAGGAGAGGGGGCATTTCGCGACGGCCAGCGTCTGCGGCCCGACAACCCGGTTGATGTCGCCAGCGACGCGATCCTCATGGTGCCTTCCCGCGTCCACCGGATGCCCGACTTGCGGTGGCCGGGCAAGGTGCGATCGCTGGGTTCGAGCGCCGCCCACCTGGCGCACGTCGCTGCTGGGGGGGCGCTCGGCGCGCTCGTCCCGAAGTGGGCGCTGTGGGATGTGGGGTGCGGCGCCCTTCTGGTCCGAGAGGCCGGGCGCGTGATATGGGACACCGCCGGTGCTGCGATCGACGCGGAACGCTGTACACCGGGCTTGCCGCTGCTCGCTGGCGCGCCTACCGTCTTGCGGGTGCTGCGGACGGAGTGATGGATGCGCGACGAGACGGAAGAGCCTGAGGAGGAGGAGGAGGAGGAGCCAGCTCCGCGCAAGGTCCCCCCTGGGCTGCCCGCGCTGAAGACGCCGTCGCGCGGCCTGCGCTCCAAGGACCTCCTCAACTTCTACTTGTCCGAGGTCCGCCGCTACCCGCTGCTGTCCCGCGAGGAAGAGCGCGCCTACGCAGACCGGTTCGTCGAGACCGGCGATCGGGAAGCCGCCGAGCACCTGGTCACGGCCAACCTCCGCCTCGTGATCAAGATCGCGTTCGAGTACCACCGGAAGTGGGCCAACGTGCTCGATCTGATTCAGGAGGGCAATGTCGGGCTGGTCGAGGCGCTGTCGCGGTACGACCCCTCCCGCGAGATTCGATTCTCTAGCTACGCGCAGTATTGGATCCGAGCGATGATCCTGCGCTTCCTGCTCGACAACTTCCGGCTGGTGCGGCTCGGAAGCACCCGCGCGGGGCGCAAGCTGTTCTTCCAGCTGCAGAAGGAGCGCGATCGTCTCATGAAGGAGGGCATCCGCCCGACCTCCCGGCTCATCGCAGAGCGGCTCGGCGTCAATGAGCGGGAAGTGGACGCGGTCGATCGGCACATGCGCGCTCCCGCCCTGTCGCTGCACGCCCCCACCGGCGACGACGGCGACGGCCGGACCCTGGCCGAGATCGTGCCCGAGAGCGTCCCGAGCGACCCCGAGGATGCCGCTGCGCGGAGCGAGCTGTCGCAGCTCGTCAAGGAGAAGCTGCAGACCTTCGCGTCGGCCAACCTGCGCGACGAGCGCGAGGAGGTCATCTGGCGCGATCGGATGGTGGCGACCGAGCCGGTGAGCCTCTCGGTGCTCGGCGAGCGGTTCGGGGTCAGCAAGGAGCGCATCCGGCAGGTGGAGGCGCGCCTGCGGAAGAAGCTCAAGGCCTACCTGGAGGCCGAGCTGGGCGACGAGATGGACTTCGAGTTCTCGGCCCGCTAGGGCGGGAGCTCACACGAGGTCGGCGAGGTCGGCGAACACGGGGGCCCTGAGCATGGTCTGGCGCCCGTCGCGCGTCTGGCGACACAGGCCCGCGCGGATGAGGGCGTCGTCGGCGTCCGCTTCGACTGCCTGAGGACCCTGCGCGATCCGGTCGAGCCGCAGCGACAGGGCGTCGTCCGCGGTGACCTCGCGGAACGTGCGCAGGATGTCGCTGCCGACGAGGCCCAGGGCGTTCCAGAAGATGTGTCGGTTGTGCACGATGTCGTTGATTCGGCTGGCGGAGTCCGTGCCGAGCATGTGCAGGACCTCGGGGACGCCGCCTACAAGCTCCACGACGTCCCTTAGGCGCTGGAGGTCGTCGACCCCGAGGTACTCGACCAGGCTCTCGACCGCCTCGCCCACCGAGAAGTCCGGCAGGACGAGAGAGGTGATTCGGGGCGCGGTGAGCAGCTGGGCGTTGACCGCGCCCGCGAGCACGAAGTTGAGCCCGGATCGGGCGACCCCTTCGGCGGCGTGGGCAGCGAGCACCGCCAACAGGTCGTCGCGCGCCGTGGTGTTCAGGTGCTCCAGCCCGTGGATCATCAGGCAGGTGCGTTCGCCCTCGTGGGTGCGCGACAGCAGGTTCTCCATGACCTTGTCGAATCCGTGGCGATCGACGACCTGCCACGCGGGCCCAGGGAGGGACTGCTGGGTGAAGTTGCTGACCGCCTGGACCAACCACGTCCAGGCTTGGTGGGTGGTGCGGCCGCGCAGCGACCGCAGCGACAGCATCCGGGAGCGCACGACGGGCTCCCCGAGGAGGAGGTCGACCGCGACATCGTCGAGAAACTGCTGCGGCTCGCTCCAGCGCGGTGTGACCAGCGCCACCGGGCGCATCCCGCGGAGCAAGGCGCGCGCCTTGCGGGCAAGCCGAGCGCGTTGGGCCCCTTCGAGGTAGTACTGGTCGCGGTCAAAGGCACCGTTTCGCTTGCCTTTGAGGATGGCAATACGACGGTCGAGGCGGGGCATCATGTGCGGATCCATCGGCCGGGGAGGCCAGGGGGCCAGGGCAGAATTGGGAGCATGGGGAATATTATCCTACGGGGTGGTGCCTCGGCGTGTCAATCCAGGTGGGAAGCGCATCCGCAAGGGCGCGGGAGGGAGGCAGTGAAGGTGCAGCGTACGAACGTTCCCAGCGCGAACAGTCCCCAGCTGCTCACGCGGCTGCTGGAGGCAGTGGCGCGCGGTGTGCGGACCACGCGGGGGCTCCAAGAGGCGCTCGGTGTGCAGACCCAGACGGTGCGCTCCTATGCGCACGCGGCGGAGTGGCTCGGGTTGCTGGCAGAAGGTGCGCTTCTGGTGCTGTCCCCGCTCGGCCTGGAGTTCGCCTATGCCGGCAAGCGCCGGCCGCAGGTCTACGCCGCCGCGGTGTGGTCGGTGCCGTTCGCGGCCGAGCTGTTCCTCGCAGCGGGAGATGGCCGTCTGCCGGATCGCGCCGAGGTCGAGCGCGCGCTGGCTCGGCTCGAGCCCGATCTCGCCGCGGCGACCCTGCGGCGTCGCGCCACCGCGGTCCGCAGCCTCATCGCTCCCGCGGTCGGGCGTCCGCGGCCCCGCGCCCGGCGGCTCGAAGACCACCAGCTCCCGCTTCCGCTGCATCCCACGGCCCACGCGCGCAGAGAGCCGGTGCTGTCGGGGGAGGCCGAGTGCGATCCGGATGCATACCGCTTCCTCTGGTGCGCCCTGCTCGACCACGGCGAGCTGAGCCTCGGGCAGGTCCGCGCGATGTTCGACCGCGTCGGCGGGTCCGGGCTGCCGATCGGAGGGCTCGCTGAGCTCGCGACGGGACGGGGCGACGCGGTGCGGCTTGACGAGCGGCTGGTCATCACGATGGGAGGCGTGGCGCGACGCGACCTCGCGGACGGGACGCCGTCCACGATGCTGTCCGATCCGGGCTACCGCGCCTACCTGACGGACCTCCGTGGTGCGACCTTCGAGACCGCGCGGCGGTATCGCCAGTGGGACCTGCGACTGTTCGGGCACGCCGCCCGGACCGACAGCGTTCGCGCCGACCTCGCGACGGTGCTGATGGACCGCGAGCTCGCGGCCTACCCGGCCGCCTCCGGACCGCAGGAGGCGCCGCCCCGGCACGCCGCGCCGTTTCTCGATGTCTGGGAGACCCCGGGCCTGCCGTGCTGCGTGCCGCCCTCCCTCACGGGTCTGCAGGGAGGCGTAGCGGCGGTCAATCGGATGCTGGAGCGCGCCCGGGCTGGCACCCACGTGCATGCCCCGGACCTCGCGGACCGGCCGGCGGTGTTCCACGGCGGTCTGCTGTCGCCGGGCGAGCCGCTCCCCCGCGCGATCCCCGATCTACGGACCCTGCAGACCCGGGCGCTGTCTCGGGCGCCGGCCATCGCGGTGGTCGCGGCGATCTTGCTGCTGCACCGCCTGCGTCCCGAGCGCCTCTCCCTGGTGCGCGGCGCGGCAGGTTGGGGCGTTCCCGTGGGGCTGCAGGACCCGGTCCCGCTCGCGGTGTTCCTGGAGCGCTTCGCCAGCGGCCGCGGGTGGCTGTGGTCCACGCGTCTCGGTTCGGATGGTGCGGCGGAGGGGCTCGCCTGTGACGCGCTGCTGACCACGGTCTTCGCCATCGGCATCGCAACCCCGATCGGGCGGATCGCGGTGCTCTCCGAGGCGCTGTTCGAGCGGCTGACCCGTGAGGATCTAGAGCCCGAGGTCATCCACGCGCTGCGCCGGCTCGCCGAGGTCCTGGACGACGAGCTGGACGCCGCATGAACGTCGTGGCGTTCCTGCCCGGGTCGAGCCCGCGTGGGATGGTCGCAGCGTGGCCGCATGTGGCGGGTCGCACGCGCGGCTCGCTGTGGGAGCTGGCAGCCGGAACGCCCGCCATGGCGCCGGGATCCGGTTGGATCTACGGGATCCTGGTCACCCTCCCCGACCCGCGGGCGTTGGCCGTGCTCGATCGGACGTTCGGGGTGCTCGAAGGCAGCGCGGCCCGCAAGAAAGTCGACGTTCGCGTGGGGCTTCGCTCCGAACGTGCGTGGGCTTGGTGGACCGAGAACCCGCGTGCGCGGGGGGGGCGTGTCCTTGCCGATGGGCACTGGCGTCCGGTCCGTCGGCGGGGCTGAGACATTTTGATCGCATGGGGTAGCATGCGGCATGTCTGATGCGACACCGCGGCTGCTCGGGGAGTCACCCGCCATCGCGCTATTGCGCAAGCGGATCTCCCAGGCGGCAGCCACCCCGCTTCCGGTGCTGTTGTCCGGGGAGACAGGGACCGGCAAAGAGGTCGCTGCGCGCCTGCTGCACGAGCAGTCCGGGCGCCGCGGTTCCTTCGTTCCGGTCGACTGTGCGGCGCTGTCGCACTCGCTCGTGGAGACTGAGCTGTTCGGGCACGAGCGCGGCGCCTTCACCGGTGCGCACCAGCGGCGAGAAGGGCTGATCCACGCGGCCCGCGGCGGCACCTTCTTCCTGGACGAGGTGGGTGAGCTGCCGCTGGAGACCCAGACGCGGCTGCTGCGCTTGCTCGAGCAGGGGACCTACCGGCCGGTGGGCGATCAGGCCGAGCGTCGCAGCGACATCCGGGTGGTGGCGGCGTCTTGGCGCGACCTCCGCCAGCGCGTCGCCGAGGGTGCGTTCCGGGAGGACCTCTACCACCGGCTCACGATCGTCGAGCTGCGACTGCCCGCGCTGCGGGAGCGCGTCGAGGACATCGAGTTGTTGTTCGAGCACTTCGTCGGCATGGCCGACACCGGCGGACGGCTCACGCCGACGCTCGAGGCGGCGGTTCGGGTGCACCTGCGGCGCTGGCCGTGGCCAGGCAACGTGCGCGAGCTGCGCAACGTGGCCTGCTACGTGGCAGCGATGACCCCGGGGGGCCGGGTCCGCATGGAAGACCTACCGCCCGCACTGCTGCGGGCGCCGCCCGAGGTGCCCGACGCCTACATGCCGGTCGGACTGTCCGCCGATGCCGTGCGGATCGATCTGCCATATATGGAGGCCAGACGGCTGTTCTTGGACGACTTTCAGCAGCGTTACGTCGAGGCGATCCTCGAGGCCCACGAAGGAAATGTAAGCGCGGCAGCCCGGGCGGCAGGAATGGACCGGCGGTCGATCCAGCGCATTGTCAAGCGCGCACGGAATTCTTGGTCAGAACGCAGCGAGCACGGCGTCGCGCCGCTCGACCCTCGCCGACATGAGCCGGGTTAGGGACGCGCCGATGCCTGAAATCACATCCGTCATTCCCGATGCTGATGCGGACCGCAAGCAGCTTCACCTGCGCCGGATCGGTCTTCGGGTCGTGGACGGCCCCGACGCGGGTCAGGAGGCCGAGTTCGATCACGACGTGATTCGAGTGGGCGCTCAGGGCGGCAACCACTTCGCGCTCACCGACCCCACGGTCAGCCGCCGTCACGCCGAGATCACACGAACGCAGGACGGCCTGGTGCTCCGCGACCTGGGGTCCACGAACGGCACGTTCCTCGGTCAGGTGCGCATCAAGGAAGTGTTCCTTGGCGAGAACCGTACCTTCCGCGTCGGCAAGACCCAGATGGAGTTCACGCTCCTGGACGAGGTGGTCGACATCGTGCCGGTCCAGGAGACGCGGTTTGAGAACATCGTGGGACAGTCGGTCGAGATTCGCGAGATGTTCGCGGTGCTCGATCGGGTGGCGCGCACCGAGCTGACGGTGATGGTCACCGGGGAGACGGGGTCGGGAAAGGAGCTCGTGAGCCGGGCCATCCACCAGCGCTCGCCGCGTCGCAAAGGGCCGTTCGTGGTGTTCGACTGCGGTGCGGTGGCGCGCAACCTGATCGAGAGCGAGCTGTTCGGCCACGAGCGCGGGGCCTTCACGGGCGCGGTCGCCAGCCGCGCGGGGGTGTTCGAGCAGGCCCACGGCGGCACCATCTTCCTCGACGAGCTCGGCGAGCTCCCGCTCGAGCTGCAGCCGGCGCTCCTGCGGGTCCTCGAGCAGCGCGAGGTGCGTCGCGTCGGCGATCGCCGGGTCCGCTCGGTCGACGTGCGTGTCGTGGCGGCCACCAACCGGGTCCTGCAGCAGCTGGTCAAGGAGGGCAAGTTCCGCGAGGACCTGTATTACCGCCTCGCTGTGGTCGAGGTGGGCCTGCCGCCACTGCGGGAGCGCATCGAGGATCTACCGCTGCTCATCGAGCATCTGCTCGAGACCGCGTCGTTCGAACACAGCGTGCAGGGGGTCACCCCCAACGTCCTGCAGCTGTTCCGGCAGTACCACTGGCCGGGCAACGTTCGCGAGCTGCGCAACACGCTGCTGCGCGCGATTCCGTTCTCGGAGGGAAACCTGGTCGACATGCAGGCGCTCCCCGATGCCCTGCGGGCTGACGCTGCCGCGGCGGGGGAGCCTGCCGCCGAGGCGGTCGACGCGTTGCCCCTGCCGGACTCCGAGCTGTCGCTGCGCGAGGCGCGCGATCAGCTCATCGACGCCTTCGAGCGGCGCTACCTGGAAGATCTCCTGGAGCGGTGCGAAGGCAACCTCTCCAAGGCGGCCCGCAGCGCGGGGGTCGATCGCAAGACCGTCTCGCGCATGCTGAAGCGGCACAGAATCAAGAGCTGACCGCCTGTCCAACCCCGGACCCTGCCCGCCAAGAGCTGCGTTGACCGTGCGCGCGCGGGTCTGTTACCGTCAACTCGTGGAGAGCGCGCAATGACCACGGCGAGCGGCGAACGCCTGCAGGCGATCAAGCAGGAACTGAACGAACTGTTGGAGGCGCGGATCGGCGATCTCATGGGCGCCGTTCAGGCGACTCAGGAGGTCACCCGCCAGCTCATCTCCACCGAGGAGGAGATCCGGCGGCAGACCCAGCTTCGCGGGCGGCTGCAGGCTCAGCTCAAGCCATTGTCCAAGCGGCACAATGGGCTAGAGAGCGAGACAGACGAGCTGCAGGCTCGCCTGGATGGCGTCCAGGGCAAGGTCGATCATCTCGCGTCGTTGCGCGACGAGCTGCTCGGCAACCTCTCCAACCTGAAGGGCGAGATCGATGAGTGAAGACCTGCTGCGGTCCGCGCGGCAGCTCCTGGCTGAGCTCGATGCAAGCCAGACATTCTTGAGAGTCGCGGCGTCATCAGCGCTGGACTATGCCGGGGTCATTCGGGCGGAGCGGCGGGCTGCGCTGCGCTGCGCTGCGCTGTTGGCCGCCAGCGGCACGCTCGATATCCAGCCCATCGACGATGCCACCGAAGAGCTCCTGGTCGCCACCACCAAGCCTGCTGTGCTGTCTGCGCACGAGGCGTACGACGATGGCCCCGAAGGCGTCGCCGACGAAGGCAACCCGCTGCTCACCGACGAGCAGGCCATGGTTGCGCACGACGACGAGATCACCACCGACCTGCCCATCTCGGCCGAGCCGGTGACCGAGGTGAGGGCGCAGGAGTCTTCGGCGGAGGAGGCGACCGATGCTGGGGATCTCGTCTCGTTCGCCGAGCGCGACGACGACACCGGCGAGGTGCTCGAGTACAACATGGACGGCCTCATCGATATCCCGGAGCCGTCCGACCCGGTTCCGGACGTGGTCCCCGAGGGCGACCACGGCGGCCTGGTCAGCTTCTCGGAGAGCGGCACAGACGGCCTGGTCACCATCGACGAGGAAGCGCCCGATCTCTCCGCGGTGCTGGCCGACGACGACGACGACCTGGACATGCTCGAGCTGGAAGACGCCTCGTCCGAGGGCGACATGGAGACCTTCCACATGACGCGCGACCGCGTCGAACAGGAGGCGTCCTTCGTCGACGAGGAGGTCACCATGGTCAAGGCCGTTCACGCCATCCTCGGCGAAGCGCGTGGCGAGCCCGCGCAGCGGGTCACGAGCGGTCTGTACGGGGGCTCGTCGGTGCCCACCATCCGCGATGCCAACGAGCCCCGGCCGCGCGCGGCGGCTGTTCAGCTCAACGCGACCGGCACGGGCGCCGAAGTGCTGCGCCGCGACGACGAGGCCAGCCCGATCGAGGTCGGCGCCGCCGAAGACTACGGCGAGGAGATCGACGAGGGCGTTCGGAGCCAGGGCTTCTCGGTGTCCCTGCAGACGAGCGAAAGGTACGACGAGGACGAGTACGAGGACGACGTAGAAGACGAAGAGGTGATCCAAGCGGTCCCGATCCTGGAGCCCACGGGCCCCACGCTCGGCGAGGTCCGGGCGCTGTTCGCGCAGGCCCAAGAAGCCGCCTCCAACGGCGACCTGCAGGGCGGTGCCGACTTCTACTCAGACGTGATCGACGCCGATCCTGATCACGTCGAGGCCCACGTGGCCCGCGGCCGCTTGTACCTCGATCTCGGCGACTACTCCCGCGCGATGAGCGACTTCATGGTGGCCGAGGAGATCACCGCGGAGAACCCAGAGCCGCAGGTGGCCATCGGCGATCTGTACTTCGCGCGCAAGGACTACCGGAAGGCCATCGAGTACTTCAACGCGGCCCTGCTGATGGCGCCGGACCACGCGATGGCGTTCTGTCGGCGGGGCATCAGTCACTACTACCGCAAGAACTACAGAGAGGCGCTCGACGACCTGTTGCGCGCCGAGCGGATCGACAACGAGATCCCCAACATCATGACGTACGTGTCGATGGCCAAGAAGAAGGCGAAGCGGTAGCCCTCCCCTTGGGGTGCGAAGCGGGCTGCGCAGTTGCGCGCCAACGGGTGCGTAGCGCGTGACGCGGTTGGATCCAACGCGCGGAAGAACCCAGGTTTTCGACTGGTCTGCGTTGGCAAGGAGCTTGCAGCTGTGTGGGCTCTGACTCTTGAGGTCCCAGCCATGATGATGACCCCGGCCATGCAGCGCACCGCCCCGCAGCTCCTCCGCAGTCGCAACAAGACGGTAGCCAAGAGTTTCTACCGCCAGCTGAAGACAGAGGGCTTCTCCCACGAACAGATCATCGAGCTGTCCGCGACACTCCTCGATCTCGTCAACTCGGACATGCAGACAGCCCACGCGTCCTGACTGGTACGATGGCCTCCTCCGGGAGGCGGGATGAGTTCCCTCGATGATGTGGCTCAGCGTGGACTGAGAGCGATCGAGGAACAACGGTACGAAGATGCGATCCGCTTGTTCACCGAGGCAGTCGCCCTCGGCCCCGAGCGGCCGGACGTCCGCAATGCGCTCGGCATGGCGCACCTGCATCGGGGGGACGCGGGCAGCGCCATTCCGCACCTCGAGCAGGCGCGGACCTTGGCCGAGCCCTTCGATGCGCCGGAGCACCAGTCGCTGAAGCGCGAGTTCCAGCTGTCTTTGGCGACCGCATATCAGCTGATGGATCGCGTGGACGATGCGCAGACGGCGCTGCGCGACCTCATCGCGCGCTGGCCCGACGCGGTCGCGCCCCGGCTGCAGCTGGGTCAGTTGCTGTTGTCGTCGGGTCGGGCGCGGGAGGGTGTCGCGGTGTACCGCGAGGCCGCAGACCACCTCGACGCCGACCAGCAACAGAGCGCCCGCGCGCTGACCGGTGCCGTGGAGGCCTTCCTCGACTCGCCCCGCCACGCGGACGTGTTCCTCCGCGCCCACGCTGAATCGTACCGCGCCTACTTCGACGAGGTGGCGGCCCCGCAGGTCGCCAGCGGCTGGTATGCGGAAGCGGCCCGGATGGCGCCCGGGCCGGACGGGGAGCTGGTCGCGGTGGTGCCCGACGGGGCGCGTCCCTATGCGCTGATGCGGGTGGATCTAGCGAACCCCGCGGACGGGACGGTCTCGGGGGTGTACTCCGAGTCCGAGCCGATGATCGTGGCGGTCGACGGGCTCGATCCGCTCGCCCAGGTTCCGATCCTCCTGCAGTGGGAGGGCGCCGCGCCGTTCCCGACCTGGGTGTCGACCCGCGCTCCGTGGCACTGGCTTCCGATCCAGATCCAGTTCCGGGAGCCGGCCGCGGCGGCCGAGCGGGTCGACTGGATCGATGCGGTGATCGGCGCGTGGTACCTGACTGGCTTCAACGGCGAGTTTGGGGAGCAGCAGGTCGGCCGATTCCACTTCGTGAGCGACCCCGACGCGCTCGGCGACCGCGGGGTCTCCTACGTCGTCGACCTGGGCCGGGCGCGCTTTGACGCGGTTCCGGCGCTGCTGCAGCGCCTGGCGACGCTGCACCAGGAGCACCCCATCGCGCAGGTGGTGTTCGGCCAGGGACGGCTGCCGCCGGCCTCCTGATGCGCGCTACAGGTAGTAGTTGAACTGGCCCATGATGGAGCCGAAGTGGAACTGCCACCACTCCTGCTGGTAAGGCACCGTTCCGCCCAGGTTGACCTCCTTGTCCCGCGTGCTGTTCTTCTTGCTCGTGGGGTAGAACTTCATCCCGAAGGTCGCGACGTTGAAGGCGAACAGACCGCCGTCGAACGCACCGTCGGCCGGCTGGGGCTTCATGTGGAGATACGTCTCGAGGAACAAGCCCACCTGGTCGCTCGCGGCGAAGTAGATGTTGGCGCCGCCCACCACTCGCACCTGTAGCGCCAGCTCGCCCTGCTGGGTGGCCGCATTGCGGAGCGTTCGCAGCTCGAGATCCGGCCCGCCCTGCGCCTGCAGGTCAAACTTGCCGACGCGCGTTCCGAGTGCCAGCTGAGGCCGGAATCCCATGTAGGTGGGGTTGGTGTTGAAGTGCAGGTCGCCCAACAGCGACACGATGGTGTCGGTGCGGCTCGCCTTGATCAGGGCCCAGCGCGGACCGCCCTCTAGGTTCCATCCCTGGTACCGCCGCCGGATGCCGGCGTGCAGGGAGAAGTTGCGCGCGAGCGCGTGCTCGTAGTCAAGGATCAGGTTCACGTAGGCCGGCAGACCCCACTCGAAGCCCACCTGCAGTCGCGTGCGGGGGTTGAGGTTCTCGAGCTGCATGGGGTGCGAGAAGTCGATCTCGTTGCTCATCGCGCGGTCGGTGACGATCTCCCCATCCTGGTTGATGCGAGAGGAATACAGCTCGGTCATGAGCGCGTCTGTGCGCGTCTCGATGCGCTTGCGGAACACGGTCTCCGGGTACGTCTCGAGGTACTCGTCCCAGCCGGCGAGCTCCTCGTCGCCGCCGAGCGCTCCGAGGCGCTTCGCGGTCTCCCGGTAGGTCTTCTCGGAGTCGCCGCCGATGGAGAGCTGCTGCTCCTCCTCCTCCTCCTCGTCGGCCAGCAGGTCGACCGGCGGCGGCTCGTCTTCGTCCATCGGCATGTCGAGCGCGGACGGCTCGGTGGTCGGGTCGCGGAACTCCTCGAGCGAGTCGTCCTGCTCGTCCTGTTCGTCTAGGTCGTCGGGCTCGTCGGCGTCCTCAGACGCCTCGGCCTCGTCGACCTCCTCGGGCTCGACCTCCATATCGAAGTCGTCCTCGAGCTCGAAGTCTTCGGCATCCTGCGCGTGGGCCGACCCTGCAAAGAGCAGGGTGATCAGCAGGCTGGTGGGCACGGGCACCTCGGCGGTCGGGGCGATAAGGGCGTCATGGTATCCGATGGGCGGCTTCCGGCCGCCAAGGAAGCGCAAGGATCGACGTCCCGGAGCAATGGAAAGTGTCCGCGGAGGAGGTGCGGGCGCACCTCTGCCACCTCCGCGGAGGGGCCCCATTCTTGTCCTCCGATGACGCGCTGTTGCTGGTGGGGTGGCTCGAGGACGAGGTGCCGCTGGCGCATATCCTGCTTGCTCTCGAGCGCGCAGCGACGGCGCGGCGGCGCACTCCGAGCCGGATCCCGCTGCGGCTGGGTCACGCCAGGCGCCACCTGGGTCGCCCGACGCGCGGGCTGTTCTCGAAGCAGTCGCCCCCGGCGAGCGGCGAGCCGTGCTTTGCGCCGGTGGTGCGTGCGCTGCGCGCCCATCCTGAGCGCGACCTGGTCCAGCGCGACCTCGAGGCTACCTTGCTCGCCATCCCGGGAAGGGACGAAGCGGCGGTTCAGCAGGCGATCGGGGTGGCGCGGCGGTTCTTCGACGCGCGGTGGGCCGCGCTGACCCCCGCGGCGCGAGCTGTGCGGGTCGCCGGCGCGCACGACAGGCTCGGCGACATCGTTCACCTGGTGGACGCGGCCACGGTGGCGGCGCTCGCGGAGGAGGCGGCCCGCGATGCCTTGCGGGAGGGTTACCCTGCGCTGACCGCCGCCACGCTGTGGGAGCTGGTCGATGGCGCCTAACAGGATCCCGAACGAGCTCCGGCACCCGGGCGCCGACCCCGGATGCAAGACGTGCCAGGGCCTCGGACTGCAGGTCGTGCCCGACGGCGAGCGGGCCGCCGCTGCGCCGTGTGCCTGCGTCGAGCGTTGCCCGTCGTGCCGCGGCACGGGGTTGGTCGCCGTCGGCAAGGACTTTCGGGCGCCGCAGCGCCGATGCGTGTGCCAGGTCGTGCGGGCGCGGTGGCGCGCGTTCGATGCCGTGGGAGTCCCTGCGCGGCATGCGGGGTCCACCCTGCTGTCCTTCGTGGACAACAACACGCACCAGACCTCGATGAAGACGGCGGTCAGCGCCTACCTTAGGGAGTTCGATCCCACGGCGGAGAATCGCGGCCTGGTCCTGTTCGGGGACGTGGGGACGGGAAAGACCCACCTGATCGTGGCGCTGCTGCGCGACCTGGTGCTCAGACACGGGGTCCGGGTCAAGTTCGTGGAGTTCTCGCACCTGCTGGCTGATCTGAAGTCGGGCTTCGACATCGGGCGCGGCATGGCTGCGCTCATCGATCCGCTGGTCGACGTGGATGTCCTCGCGATCGACGAGCTCGGGAAGGGCCGCAACACAGAGTTTGAGGGCACGGTGCTCGATGAGCTCGTCAGCCGGCGGTACAACGCGATGCGCCCGATCCTTGCGACCACCAACTACGGCGAGCGCAAGACCGGTCGCGCCCGGGCGAACGCCGCGGCGGTTCAGGTCGGGATCGAGGCCACGCCCGGGCTCGCCGACCGCGTGGGAGACCGCGTGTATTCCCGGCTTCGGGAGACGTGTGACTTTCTGAAGGTCCAGGGGGAGGACCACCGCATGCGGAAAGGGAGACAGCGAGGGTGACCCAGCCTGTTAGGCTCCCGTCCGCGGCTCTGACTGCTTGCCTGGAGAGGGCGCCATGGCGTTCACGGTGACGTTCCCCGCGGAGGGGCCCCCCTGCGCGCTCGAGACACTCGCGGGGTGGCTGACCGAGCAGGCCGAGCCGTTCACGCAGGAAGGCACGGACATGCTGGTGCTGCGCGCACTGCCCATCCGCTTCGTGTCCAATGTCGACAACGTGTCGCTGCAGGCCCAGGTGGACGTTCTGTCGTCGACGGCCGTGCCCCGGATGGTCGATCTGCTGTTCGAGGTGTCGATGCGGGCGGGCGCGGACGTGAACCTCACCGCTCACGGCCAGGTCACCCGCGCCGAGCTGTGGATGGTCCTCGCCGACGAGCAGGACCGGCTGCGCATCGCCGAGGCACTGGGCCGCGCGCGCGAGCTCGGAAGTGCCGACGAAGTCCACACCCGACTGTGGGCGGTGCTAGCGACGCTGCGGACGGGGCATGACGATCGGTGGGACGCCGCGAAGGAGCGCGCCGTCGAGCTCGTCGAGGTGGGCGATGTCATCACCGTCGAAGAGGCGGCGTGGCACGTCGACGACCCCAAGCCGGGCGACGTGATCTCCACCCCCGTGGTGGGGTATCTTCACTGTCTCGTGTGGCGCTGGCTCTCCGAGGCGTATCCCAGCGTTGCCGAGGCCCAGCACACGTTGCACTGATCGGCACTTGAGGTCCCCTTGATCCGCAGCCTCGACCACATCGCCATCGCCGTGCCGGAGCTCACGGAGGCCATCCGGCGCTTCTCGGACGACCTGGGCATCGCGCTGGACCACGTCAAAGACGTTCGGGCCGCGCAGACGACCACTGCGTTCCTGCCGGTCAGCGGCCCCACCGCGATCGAGCTGGTGACCCCGCTGGACGGCGAGGGACCGATCGTCACCTCGCTCGCGAAGCGCGGGCCCGGCCTGCACCACCTGTGCTTCCGCACCGACGATCTGGACGCGGACGTCGCGCGCCTGCGCGACCGCGGGTGGCGGTTCACCACCGAGGCGCCCACGCCCGGCGCGCACGGCACCCGTGTGATCTTCGCCCATCCCCGGTCCACCGGCGGTGTCCTCATCGAGCTCGCGGAGTATCCCGCATGATCGAGGCAGTCGGGGAGGCCACCACGCTGGCCGACCGGAAGGTGCGCGCAGGGCAGCGGATGCTGATCGGCCTGCACGGTCACTCGGTGACCGACGACGTTCGGCGACTGGTCGCCGAGGTGCGTCCGGCCGGGTTCATCCTGTTCGCGCGCAACGTCGCCGAGCCGGCGCAGGTGCTTGAACTCAACCGCGAGCTCGCGTCGCTGTGCGACCCGCACTACCCGGCACTGCTGACCGTCGACCAGGAGGGGGGCCGGGTCCAGCGGGTCCGCGAGGCGGCGACGCGCTGGCCTACGATGCGGCAGCTGGGTCGTGCGCCCGAGCGCACCGCGGAGGTCTCTGCTGCAATGGCCACCGAACTGCGCGCCATGGGGTTCAACCTCAACTTCGCTCCGGTCGCGGACGTCGACAGCAACCCGGACAACCCGGTGATCGGCGACCGCTCGTTCGGGGACGACCCGTGCCAGGTGGCGGCGCAGACCGCCGCGTTCATCGAGGCGCACCAGGCCGCGCACATCGTGGCGTGCGCCAAACACTTCCCGGGGCATGGCGACACCGACACCGACAGCCATCTCGCTCTGCCCACCGTGCCCCGGTCAGAAGAGAGCCTGCGCGCCACCGAGCTGCCTCCGTTCGCGGCCGCAGTGCGGGCGGGCGTGGGCACCGTGATGACCAGCCATGTCGTGTTCCCGGCGCTCGACCCGGAGCTGCCGGTCACGCTCTCCGACGTGGTCCTCCCGCGCCTCCTGCGTGACGAGCTCTGCTTCGACGGCCTGGTGTTCAGCGACGACATGGAGATGAAGGCGGTCGCGGGCCGATGGCCGGTCCAGGAGCTGGCCGACCGAGCCACGCGAGCCAGCGTGGACGTGCTGATCGTCAGCGCCTCAGCGCCGCTTCAGGCCGAGTGGTTCGAGGCGCTGGTCCGCGCTCAGGAGCACGACCCGGGCGCCGACGACGCGAGCACCCGCGCTGCAGCGCGCGTGATGGCGCTGCGCGAGCGCTTCTTCACCGGCGTGCCGCCCCGTCCGCCGCTTTCGGTGGTCGGCAGTCCGGAGTACAAGGCGCTCGCCCAAGACGTGACCCGCAGAGGCGCATGGTCCTGACCACGCTGATGGCGCTGGCCGCCGCCGAGGACGCGCCGCGGTGCGACGACGCCCACGAGGCGCCGCCCGATGCGTTGTCTGTGGCCTGGGTCTCCCGGCTCGGGGCGCGGGCGCGGGCGGGGAGCTGGCTGGCCGTGGTCCCCACCGCCGACCTGCGGGCGGCCACGACTGGGGGCTCGGTGGCCCGCCTTCTGCAGGTCACAGGACACCGGCGGTCCAGCCGAGAGCCTCGACGCCGCTACAAGGTGGTGGTGTTCGACGTGTCCTCGGACCAGCTGTGCCGACCGGTCTCCGGCGTGCCGACTGGACAGCCTGCTGCGGGGGTCATTGCGTGCGACGAACGTCGCTCCCAGCCCTCGCGGAGCGCGACCGGCTGCGGGCACACGGTCGACCGCAGCACCGGCGGCACGGGCGTGCCTGCCTACGCGAGCCGCTGGTCCGATCTGGCGGGCAACGGGTTCTGCGTGCTCCCCGCCGAACGCTTCGTGGCGCGCTGATCGTGGCATCGATGGCCCACTACTGCTCTGACTGTCTCACCTCATTCGTGGACCAACCGGGGGCCTGCCCCAACCTCGCCTGCGGGTCGAATCGGCCGGAACAGGGCTGGGCGGAGCTGCTCGCCGCGGGCGACGTGCTCGACCGGAACTACCAGATCGAGCGGTGCCTCGCGGTCGGCGGCGCCGGTCTGACCTACCTGGCCCGAGAGCTGGACGCGGAAGGCGCTCCCGGCGGACCGCAGCTCGCGATCAAGGTGCTGTACGCGGCGCGCGCGACCGGCTCGTCCCTCACCCGGTTGGCCAACGAGGCGCAGATCCTCCAGGAGCTCTCCCACCAGCACCTTGTGCGCCTGCGCGGCTTTGTCCACCGCACCGGACAGGAGCCATACCTGGTCACCCTGTTCGAGCCGGGTGGCAGCCTGGCGGCGCACGTCGAGCGCGTGGGGGTGCTCGGTGCGCCGGTGGCGGCCGCGATCCTCCGCCAGATCCTGCTGGCGCTGGACGTCGCCCATGGGCGCGACGTGGTCCACCGCGACCTCAAGCCTGACAACGTGCTTCTCTCCGAGGTCGTCACAGCTCAGCAGGTGCCGTACATCCGGGTCGCCGACTTCGGGATCGCCAAGGTCTCCGGCGCGGTGGGCGGGCAGCTCACACGGATGGGCAGCTTCGTCGGGACCCCGGAGTACGCCGCCCCCGAGCAGTTCGAGGGGCACACCCCGACAGCGGCGACGGACGTGTTCGCGGCCGGCGGGCTCCTGTGGTTCCTGCTCACGGGCACCGCGCCGGTGCAGCTCACCCACCGCGGCGACATCGAGTCCAGCCACGCCGAGGTGCTCGCGCAGATCCCGCCCGCGCTCCCGGACAGCCTGCACTTGTCGGACGCCGAGCGCAGCGTGATCACCGAGGTCTTGGCGAACACGCTCACCGCCACGGCCGGCGCACGCTGGCCCATCTCGCGCATCCTCGAGGCGCTCCAGCCGCTGCTGGCGCTGCCGGGTTCCGCGCACACCACGTTCGAGCTCGGTGGCCTGCCCCCGATCCCGCGCCCGCCGAGCGGCCCGGCCTCGATCACGGACGCGCCGCTCCCGCCGCCGAGGTTGGCGCCCCCGCCGGCGGAGCTGCCGGTCCCGCCGGCCCCGCCGACAGCACGGACGGCTGACCTCGTCGCACCGGCGCGTCCCGCTCCCGCCGTCGATCCCGTCGCCCCTCCTCCGACACCAACACCGATTCCCGCGCCGCGGGCCGGTGTCGGTGTGGCTGGCTGCATGGGGATGTCGGTTCTCGGGGTGGTCGTCGTCGCGGTGCTTGGCCTCGGCGTCCTTGGCGTGGCCGTCGGCGGCATCGGCTGGCAGCGCGGCTGGTTCGACGCCCCGGTGGCAGTCGATCGCGCACTCCAGGCGCGGTTCAAGAACGCGCCGCAGCTCCCCGAGGCTCAGCGCGCGAAGGTCGAGCGCGCCTTGCGAGACGAGGGTGCCACCATCAGCAGGGTGTGCGGCGCCAGTGGCACTGTCCGGGCCGACGTCCTGGTGTCGCCCGCTGGACGGCCTCTGTTTGCGCTGGTCAGCGAAAATGGGATCGGGCCGGACAAGGCAAAGTGCGTGAGGGCGGGCATCCTGCGCCAGCGCGTCGGGTCGCTCGGCCGCGAGGGCCGCGCTCGGGTCTCGTTCCCACTCGCGAAGTAGCGCCCCTCTGCTTGGCTGTCAGGGCCCGGCGGGGCCCGCACTCACTTCCTCGATTCGGATCACGGCGACGGTCACGTTGTCGCGGCTGCCCATGCGCAGCGCCTGCTTGAGCAGCACATCGGCGGCCTCCTGCGGGTCGCGGTGGGTGGCGAGCGCCGTGCGGATTTGCTCGTCGGGGACGGCGCACGTGAGGCCGTCAGTGCAAAGCAACAGCAGGTCGCCGCGGTGCATGACCTCCGCGCCGCTGTCGAGCCCCTGCTCCAGGCGCAGGGTGGTGTTGTCGCCCAGCCCGCGCGATCCATAGATGAAGTTCTGAGCGAGCTGCTCGCCCTCAGGCACGGTGGGTTGCCCATCCCGCCGCGCGAACTCGTTGCGCGTCTGATCGGGGGTGAGCTGGATCAGGCGGTCGGAGCGGAACAGGTACAGCCGCGAGTCGCCGACGTGAGCCCACGCGGCCGTCCCGTTGATCAGCCAGACAGCGGTGAGCGTCGTGCCCATGGAGACGGGCCCCTCTTGCAGGGCGGCGGCATACAACTGCCTGTGCGCGTCCAGGATGTAGTGCAGCAGCACCTGAGCAGGGCGTTTCGGGGCGCCGGGCTGGTACAGCCGAGACATCACGCGCGCTGCTGTGGCCGACGCGATGTGCCCGTCCTCGTGGCCGCCCATGCCGTCGCAGACTGCCACCAGGGCGCCCTCGCCCTGCTGCGGTGCGGTGCGGGCTCCGTTCTCTCCGCACAGCCTCACTCGGTTGGACTGGCACACCAGGTACGCGTCTTCGTTGCGGGCACGGCCACCGCGGTCGACACCGATTCCGATGTCGCAGACCAGTCCGACGGTGACCGCCATGTGAGAGGTAGGCGTCAAGAACCTATTCCTGTCGGAGCACGTAGACGGCCGCGCCGATGACCATCCGGTCGCCTGTCGACAGCACGAAGGGGGCGCCGTCCTCCGGCACGGTGCGGAACTTCGCGCCATGCTGCTGCAGGAAGAACGGGTGGAAGTTGGCGTCGCGCTTGTACGAGTCGAGGTAGTCCGAGACCGTCACGCGCTCGCCATCGAAGGTGAGCGTCAGCTCGAGCACGCCCAGCGACAGCGTGCGGCCCTGGTTCAGCGGCAGCCCACGGGTGACCAGCGCGGCCGCGAGCCCGTCGTCGTAGTCGACCGCCACGAACTGTGCGCGCGGGTCGGGCAGGGTCTCGGCAGCCACGGACAGTCGAACGGAGAAGTCCTCCTCGCCGTTGTCGTCGCGCCGGATGACGTCGATGGTGCGACCCACCGGGTCCTCGTAGATCGTCTGCATTGGGTCTTGCTCGTCGATGAGCAGCTCGCTCGGCTTCAGCACGTGCAGGGCGCCCTTGCGTCCGCGGAGGCGGAGCCGGAAGTAGTCTCGCGCCGTGAACGTCTGGTCGGCCGAGATCCGATTCTCTGGAATGACCAGGTGGGCTTCGTTGTGGTTGCCGCACACGACCTCGCCGTTGACGGACCAGCCGGCCAAGATGAGGTGCATCCTGCGGCCCAGCTCGAACTGCGCCTCGGCGTCGTCAACCACCACCACCTCGCCGCTGGGCGGTGGATCGGGGAGGTCGACCAGGTCGGATGGCTCGTCATCTGCAACGTTGGGGAACGGCGCGGGAATGGACCCCGGCGGCTTGGCGTCGAGGTGGCGCAGCGAGTGGTCGCTTGCGCCCGCGACGCGAGGCATGCTGTCGTCCTCGGACCAGTCCTCGGTGTCGCGCATCGCCGCCTCGCGCGGCGTGCTGTCGAGGGACAGCTCGCCGCCGTCGACGCGCTCGGGTGCGCCCTCGGGAGAGACAGAGCCGTCCCAGGAGGGTCCGCGGTCGAGCTCGTTGTGCGGCAGCACCAGGCCCGGCACCGTGGGCTCCTCCTCCTCCTCCTCGAGCTCGGCGAAGATGGGCCCGTTGGCACCGAGGGAGGGGGGAGACATCGCCGAGGGCGGATCCATCTCGTCGTCGAATGAGCGGACGTTCGGGGTGACCACCAGATCGGAGAGGCTCTCGGACGACATCTTCTCGCTCGTCAGCTCGACGAGGGGCGCGGGACCGGGCTCCACTGTGTTGTTGCCGTCGGGCGAGTAGCCCACATGGAACAGGCAGTTGCCGATCAAGATCTCGTCGCCAGGCGCGAGGTCGGCCTGCTTGGGGTCCTGGGGGGAGGTGGTGGGGTACAGCGGGGAGACGTCGTCGCCGCGCCGCACGTAGACGTAGCAGTGCCGCGCCGTGCACGTGACCTGCGGCGCGCCACCCGACAGCTTCACCTGGGCGTGCTCGCTGGCGACCATGATGGAGTCTGTGTAGAACCGTGACTTGCGGATCTCGCCGCTGCGCGCGCGGATCTTGGCGCCGTCGCCCACGGACGGCTTCCAGTGGATGTTCTCGTTGCGCGTCTCGTCTGGCAGCACCACCCGGCACTCCCGCGAGCGGCCGATCTGGTAGTCCTCGCCCCAGATCATGTACGTGGAGCTGGCGGGCCGCCGGATCTCGCCCACGTAGGGCCAGCCCTCGGCCTTGATTCCCCGCAGGTCGCGGTACTCGAGCGTCTGGCCGGCGACCTCGATCTCCAGGTCGCCTCCGATAGGAACCTCCTGGCCCGGCGTGACCGGTCGCCCGCCCACCAGGACGCCGTCGACGTGGGCGACCAGCGCGACCGACTTCTTCCGGATCTGGAAGGTGGCGGCGGGGTCTTCGACGTGGGTTCCGAGCTCCCCCCGCATGCCCATGTACACGTCGTAGCCCAGCATGAACGCTGAGAAGTGCACCCGCTGCAGCAGGGCACCGCGCTCCTGCAGGGTAAAGATCCGCTCGACCGGCGCATCGGGGATGATGGTCTTGCCGCCGAGCTTCAGGTCGCCTTCGTCGATCAGCATCGGAGGGGCGATCGACGGAATGGAGCTGTCCGCGGCGGGGCTGCGCATCCGCTGCGCGGAGGACTGCGGCGCCGGGGCGCGGAGCTCCGGCATGCGGATGTCCGGCCGACCCGGTGTGGACGCCTGCCGCGGCGGTCGCGCGGAGGGAGGGTCGATCACGGCGAGGACCAGGTACGCCAGCGGCAGCCCGGCGCGGGTGGCCAGCGTGAGTACGCTCGCGCCGCCCTGGTTGGTGCTGGCGACCTGGTACTGGTCCTGCAAGTCCGGGTTGACGATGTGGACGAACGAGCCGTCCGGGTACTGGCGCAGCCGGTACAGCGCAGACTGCTCGAGCAGCGGGTGCGAGAAGTTGTCCAGCCAGTGCGAGCCCAGCGTGAAGAGGATCTGGTCGTTGTACAGGCGGCCGACCTCCTGGTACCCGTCCCACACCCCGGGGAGGTTCACGTGCACCCCGATGACCGGGTACGAGCCGCGCACGGGCCCGGTGTACAGGTTGGGCAGCAGTCCGGTGATGAACTCACCGCGCCCCAACCCCAGGCTCCGCCCGCCGGTGGCCGGGGAGCCGTCCTCGAGGACCCGCACGGCGAGCGGCCGGTGCGCGTGCAGCCGCGAGAAGTTCTCGCGCCGGCAGAAGTTCTCGAACTCCTGCTGCAGGGAGCGCGTTGCGCCTTGCTCCCACTCGGGGGTGTTGCGGGCGAAGTCCTCCTGGGAGAGGATCAGGAGCACGTCGGTGTAGTTGGCGGTGCCCTCGCCGATCTCGGCGCCCACGTGGGTGCCCAGTCCGGACCGGCGCTTCACATAGGGCGAGGTGTACCAGAGCAGGCCGGTGTCGGCGATCAGGTCGCCTTCGGCCTTGTGGCGCCTCAGCCGGTAGTTGTAGTACGGGTTGGAGTCGTCGAGCGCAACGGTGTGGGCGCTGCCACCCGAGAGACCGCGTGCCGCCTGGTTGTCCCCTTGGAAGAGGCCTGCCACCCACTGCAAGGGCATTGCTTCTCGCTCCCCGTGACGCACTCGAACGCAGCCAGGATCGCATCGTACATGCTGGCGGGGTCGGCAGCCAACGACGCCGTCGGCTGCGCGAACGGATACCTCTGCATTGCTGGAGGACCCCATGGCAGATGTTCGCCCGTTTTGCGCGCTTCGCCCGCGCGATGACCTCGCCGGAGTTGTCATCGCGCCGCCGTACGACGTGTTGAGTGATGCGCAGGCGCGCGCGTTCGCTGCCGATCGGCGCAGCTTTGTGCGGGTCACGCGTGGCGAGGTCGACCTTCCCGAAGGAGCGAACTCTCACAGCGAGGCTGCCTACGCTGCCGCGCGGCGCAACCTCGACGCCTTTCGGGCCGAGGGGTGGCTCGCTCAGGACGCAGCTCCCACGTACTACCTCTACGGCCAGGTGATGGGCGACCACCAGCAGGTGGGGATCATCGCGGCGGCGTCGGTCGCCGAGTACGACGACGGCCGGATCGCCCGGCACGAGCTGACGCGCCCCGACAAGGAGGACGATCGGACCCACCACATGGACGTGCTGGACGCCCAGGTGGGTCTCGTGTTCCTGGCCTACCGCCCCACCGCGGCGCTCACGGCGCTCCTGGCGGCCCTCTCGGCGGTCGACCCGGCATGGGAGGTCACCACCGAGGATGAGGTCGTACACCGACTGTGGCCCGTCCCAGCGGCGCAGGTCGAGCCGCTGCGCGATGCACTGTCCGAGCTGGACCGCTTGTACATCGCCGACGGGCACCACCGCTCCGCGGCGGCAAGCCGGATCCACGCGGCGCGCGGCGACGAGGCATCCGCCTACTTCTTGTCGGGCCTGTATCCGGCAGACCAGCTTCAGGTCCTCGCCTACAACCGGCTGGTTCGGGATCTGAACGGCCACACCCAGGACGCGTTTCTCGCAGCGCTCTCCGCCGCGTTCGAGGTGTCCCCCGGTGGCGACACGCCGGCAGCGCGCGGCGAGATCGCGATGGTGCTGGGCGGGAAGTGGTGGCGCCTGGTGGCCCGCCCGCATGTGCGCAGCGACGACCCCGTGGAGGGGCTGGACGTGGCGATCCTCCAGCGCGAGGTCCTGGCGCCGCTGCTCGGGATCGACGACCCGCGACGGTCGACGCGCATCTCGTTCATGGGAGGAATCCATGGTCCGGCAGGCCTCGAGCGTGCCGTGGCCTGTGGTGGAGCGGCCGTGGGCTTTCACCTGGTGCCCACCGGGCTCGATCAGCTGTTCGCTGTCGCCGACGCCGGCGACGTGATGCCGCCGAAGTCCACCTGGTTCGAGCCCAAGCTCCGCGAGGGAGTCGCAGTGCGCTCGCTCAGATCTCCAGCTTAGGGCGGGCCCAGAAGTAGCCCTGCATCAGGGTAATTCCCGAGTCGCGCAGCGCGAGCATCTCCTCTTTGTTCTCGACGCCTTCCGCGATCACCTTGGCGCCGGTGGCGGCGCCGAAGGTCTGCAGCATGCGCACGAGGCGCTGCTTGCGGGGCTGCACGTGGACGTTTCGCACGAGCGACATGTCGAGCTTGATGTAGTCCGGGTCGAGGTCGGCGAGCATACCGAGCGAGGCGTAGCCCGCGCCCAGATCGTCGACTGCGATCGAGAAGCCTGCGCTGGTCAGGCCGGTGACGGACTCCTCCCAACGCTCGATGTCCTGCAGGCGGCTGCGCTCTGTGATCTCGAGCGTGATCCGGTCGGCGTGCGCCCGGAACGGCTCGAGGTCGCTCATCAGGCGGTCGGGGTAGCCAAGCTGCGCGGGATGCAGGTTGATGAACAGCGCGGCCCCGTCGGGGACGCGATCGAGGCAGCGCCGCGCGAGGAGCAGCAGGGTGGAGGTGACTTCGAGCAAGCGGTCTTGGCGCTCGGCGGACGCCAGCAGCGCCATGGGGTTGTTCAGCCGCTCATGGCGCGGCCGCAGGAGCGCCTCGTAGGCCATGTTGTGGACCGACTCGCCGTCCAGCTCGACGATGGGCTGCAGCGCCATGCCCAGCAGCTCGGGCCGCACTGCCTGATCGAGCGCCTTTCGCGCCGCCTCCGCCTCCTCCGCGTTGATCTCGGTGGCGACGCGGCGCATCCGCGCAGCGGTCTCGAACGCGTCGTCGAGCGCCGTGAGGAGCTGCGACCCGGGAAAGGGCTTGCGAATCACCTTGGCGACCTCGCCGTGGTTCACCGCGTCGACGAAGATCGCCGTGTCGCTGCGCCCCGTCATCAGGATCCGGACGCAGCGGGGCTGCACGAGCATCAGCTTCGACAACACAGCCAGCCCGGTCTCGCGCGCGAGCGCATAGTCAACGACGGCGGCGCTCACGTCGGTTCCGTCGATCGTCGCAAGCGCGCTCTCTACGGTAGTAGCGACGTGTACGTCGTACTTCCCGGTGCGCTGCAGGACCTTCTTCAGGCTCCGGAGGAGGATGTCGTCGTCGTCGACCACGAGGACGGATCGCTTCAACTACACTCCACATGCTCGGGCGCATCGAGTCTAGCAGGTGGGGGCCTGTGTGACCCGCCGCTGGGTGGGCGGGTTAGCCGGCGCACGCGGGTTCGCATCGCCCGTACGGGGGCCCCATGCGCGTGCTGTTTGCCGACAAGTTGCCTGACCGCGCGCGCACTCGGCTCGCTGCAGCCGGGTTCGAGGTTCGCGTGGACGCCGCGCTCTCCGGGAGCGCCCTGACAGAGCGCCTGGCGGAGTGGGATCCCGAGGTGCTGGTCGTGCGCTCGACCCGGGTCACCGCCGCCGATGCCAGTGCGGGGCGGCGTCTCGCGCTCGTCGTGCGGGGCGGCGCCGGGGTCAACACCATCGACATCGACGCGTGCTCTGCCCGCGGCATCTACGTCGCGAACACGCCGGGCAAGAACGCGGTGGCCGTGGCCGAGCTCGCGATGGGTCTGATCCTCGCGCTCGACCGCCACGTGCCGGACGGGGTGGCCGATCTGCGCGATGCGCGGTGGAACAAGGCCCGCTTCAGCAAGGCATCGGGGCTCAAGGGACGCGTCCTCGGGGTGCTGGGGATCGGCGCGATCGGCCGCGAGGTGATCTCGCGCGCGCAGGCGTTCGGGATGGACGTCGTTGGATGGTCGCGTTCGCTGACCCCGAATGCCGCCTCCTCGCTGGGCATTCGGCCCATGGCGGACCCCGAGGAGGTGGCGCGGCAGTCCGATGTCGTCTCGGTGCACCTCGCCCTCACCCCGCAGACGCGCGGACTGATCGGCAGCTCGGTGCTCGACGCGATGCGACCGGGCGCGCTGTTCATCAACACCAGCCGAGCCGATGTCGTCGACGAGACCGCGCTTCTCAGGGCGCTCGACCACGGCGGGATCCGCGCCGGGCTCGACGTGTTCTCGGGCGAGCCGTCCGCCAAGGAAGGGGCGTTCGACCACCCGCTCGCGCGCCACCCGGCGGTGTACGGCAGCCACCACATCGGCGCCTCCACGATGCAGGCCCAGGAGGCCGTCGGCGACGAGGTATGCCGGGTCATCGAGGTGTTCCGCGACGGGGGCGAGGTGAGCAACGGGGTCAACGAGGTCGTGCGCAGCGCGGCCACGCACCGCCTCACCGTGCGCCACCTCGACCAAGTGGGCGTGCTGGCCGCGGTGCTCGACGGGCTGTCGCGGGCGGGAATCAACGTGCAGGAGATGGGCAACGTGGTGTTTCCCGGCGGGGCCGCCGTCGCGCGAATTGAGGTGTCCAGCGCGCCCGAGGAGGCGGTGCTGAGCAGCCTGCGCGCGGCTGAGCACGTGCTCGATGTGTCCGTCGTCGCGATCTGAGCGGCACCGCGGCAGCGCGGCGTTAGCAGGCTTCCCTGGGGTGTGAGATGGAGCGGATTCACAACTTCTCTGCGGGTCCCGGCGTACTGCCCGAGCCCGTGATCCGGCGCGCGCAGGAGGCGCTGTGGGAGCAGGGCAGCACCGGCATCGGGATCGCCGAGTGCAGCCACCGGTCTCCTCAGTTCGACGCCGTCATCCACGACGCCAAGACGCGGATGCGACGGCTGCTGGGTCTCACAGACGACCAGCACATCCTGTTTCTGCAGGGCGGGGCGCGCAGCCAGTTCTACATGTGGCCCATGAACGTGCTGCGCGGGGGCCGCGCGACGTACCTGAACACGGGCACCTGGGCCGACAAAGCCGCCGTAGACGCGGCGCGGTTCGGGACGGTCGACGAGCTGTTCAGCAGCAAGCCCACCCGGTGGAGCCGGGTCCCTGCGCCGGGGGAGTGGGGCGCGCTGCCCGCCGGCACCAAGTACCTGCACTACACGTCGAACAACACGGTCGCCGGCGGTGAGTTCCACTACGTGCCCGATGCCGCAGAGGCGCTGCTCGCTTGCGACATGAGCTCGAACTTCCTGTCGGGGCCGGTCGACGGCTCGCGGTTTGACTTCATCTACGCCGGCGCTCAGAAGAACGTCGGTCCAGCGGGGGTCACGGTGGTGGTCGTGCGTGAGAGCGCGCTGGCCGACGCGGACCCCGAGCTGCCCGAGATGCTTCGGTACGACAGGCAGATCGCCAAAGACTCGATGCTCAACACGCCGGCCACGTTCGGGATCTACGTGATCGGGCAGGTGCTGCGCTGGCTCGAGGAAGATGTCGGTGGCCTGGAGGCGATCTCGGCGCGCAACACGGCCCAGGCCGACACGATCTATGGCGTCATCGACGCCTCGGGCTTCTACCAAGGCAAGGTCGACCCGGGGTCGCGCTCTCGCATGAACCTCACGTTCACCACCGGCGATGCGGGCCTCGATACCGCGTTCCACACCGAGGCGCTGGCGGCCGGACTGTCCGGGCTCAAGGGACACCGCTCGGTCGGTGGCCTGCGCGCCAGCTTGTACAACGCCCAGACCGGCGCCGCGGTCGATGCGCTCGCGTCGTTCATGGGCGAGTTCGAGCGCACCCGGGGCTGAGCCCCACAGGAGACTGATCGATGTCGACAGAAGACAATGGCCTGGGGATCGTGGAGGGCTTCGACGAGTCCGAAGAGCTCGACGATGCGGACGTCGTGGTCCTCAAGACCGAGGAGGGCGAGGACGTCTCCTGCGCCATTCTGGCGGTCGTCGAGCACGAGGGGACCGAGTACGCCATGCTCGCGCCGGTCGCTCAGCTCGAGGACGAGGAAGGCGAGGAACTGGAGATGTACCTGTGTGCCTACGAGGTGCTCGACGACGGCACCCAGGTGTTCGAGGGCATCGACGACGATCGCACCTGGGACGAGGTGCGTGACGTGTTCCGGCTTGTCGTCGAGGACGCCGAAGAGGAGTAGGTGGCGCGATCAGTGGTGGTACGGGGCGCCCGCGATCCGGGTCGCGGCGCGGTACAGCTGCTCGTAGAGCACGACCCGGGCCACCTCGTGGTTGAGGACGAGGTCTGAGAGCCGCACCGTGCGCCACGCCGTCTCGCGCACTGCCTCACCGTGTCCGTACGGACCGCCGATCGCGAACACCAGCGGCCCGCGCTGCCGCCCGGCGTCCACGAGCTTCGTGAAGCCGTCTGTCGACAGTCGCTCGCCGCGCTCGTCCAACGCGACCAGCGACGCGCGCGCGCCCGAGGCCTCCACGATCCGCGCCCCCTCTGCCCGCCGGACCGCCTCGACCTCTCCCCGGAACGGCTCCGCCTTCAGGGCTCGCTCCGCCACACCGCCGTACCGGGCCATGCGGCGCGTCCAGTCGTCGACCGCCGCCTGCGCCCAGGCGGCCTTGGGGCGGCCCACCAACAGGACCCGGAACCGCGCGCTCACAGCGTCATGGCTGGGGCGGCGGTGCCTCGGATGCATCGCCCAACGACGTGTCCATGCGCGGCGCGTCGGACCACAGGCCGTCGAGGTTGTAGAAGCCGCGCATGTCTTGGTCGAAGATGTGGACGATCACCCCGCCGAAGTCCACCAGCACCCAGCGGGCGGCGGCGAGGCCCTCGATGCCGTTGCACGGGATCTCCAGGACACGCTTGGCGTGCTGCTTGACGTCCTCGGCCAGCGCGCTGACGTGCCGACGATTTCGAGCCGTGACGAGCACGAAGACATCGGTATAGTCCACAAGCTTGCGCATATCGAGGAGCGCGATGTCATCGCCCTTGGCTTCGATGAGGGCGCGCGTGAGCGCGCCGGCGACCTGCTCAGGCTCGATGTGGACCTCCCGGGGGACGCGTGCGTCCCACACACTGCATTGTGCGCCGTGGGGGGCTTCCGAGCAAGGAGGCTAGGACTGCGGGGCGGAGAATTCTGCGACCACCAGGTACTTGATGCCGTCCACCTCGAGGACCGATCCCCGGAGCTCGACGCGACCCTCGGTGGCTCCTTGGCGGTGCATCAGGTCGACCACCTCGTTGGCGACGACGTGGATCTCGTTGGTGGGCCCGATGGTGAACGGAGCTGCTACGCGGCTGGCGAGCTTGTTCGTGGACGCGGACATCCGCCCCACGAAGGCGTACGGCGCCCCCTCGTCCAGTACACGGTCGGCGAGCATCGCGGTGGTCCACGAGCAATTGCCGGGTCCGACGAGCTCGGCGACCTTGGCGCAGCTGCCCGGGTTGGCCGTGTGTGCGTCACAAGAGGTGCCGTCCTCGCAGGCCCAGGCGAGGCCGGGTCCGAACATGGTGGCGAGCAGGGCAGAGATCATGAACGAACCCCAAGGGTGATGTTGTTCCACTACCGCTCGTGGGACGAGGCCTCAAGGCCATCGACAAACGATGACTGCACCTGATCGGCCAGCATGTGCACCAGCTCTGGCAGGCCCACCCCCGAGACGGCGGAGATCGGATGCGCCGCGATGCCGGCCTCGGCGAGCGCGGCGAGATGCGCTGAGAGGCCCTGTTCATCGAGCAGGTCGACCTTGGACAGGACCACCAGGGTCTCGCGGTCCGCGAGTGTTGGGTCGTACGCCTCGAGCTCGCCCCGGAGAGCCTGCACCAGCGTCGGGAGATCGCCGTCGGCGTCGACCGCGATCAGGTGGACCAACACGCGGCACCGCGTCAGGTGGCGCAGAAACTGGTGGCCGAGCCCGGCGCCCTCGCTGGCGCCCTCGATCAGGCCGGGGACGTCGGCGACGACGAAGGAGTCACCGAGGCCGCGCCGCACGACACCCAGGTTCGGGACCAGCGTGGTGAATGGGTACTCGGCGACCTTGGGGCGCGCCGCGCTGATGCGGGAGATCAGCGTGGACTTGCCTGCGTTGGGGAGCCCGAGCAGCCCGACATCGGCGAGCAGGCGCAGCTCCAGGCGGACCCGCAACTCGATGCCGGGCTGGCCGTCCTGCCCGAACCGTGGCGTGCGGTTGCGGGAGGTCGCGAAGTGGGAGTTGCCCTTGCCGCCGATGCCGCCGGCGAATCGGTGGACGTCGCCCGCCGCACCAAGGTCGGCGAGTACCTCGCCGGTCTCGGCGTCGTGGATCACCGTGCCGACGGGGACCAGCAGGACGAGGTCCTTGCCGCTGCGCCCGGTCATGTCGCGGCGCCCGCCGGAGTGACCATCCTCGGCGCGGTACACTTTGTTGAAGCGATAGTCCACCAGCGTGTTGCGGGACTTGGTCGCCTCGAAGATCAGCGCGCCGCCGCGTCCGCCGTTGCCGCCGTCCGGTCCGCCGCGCGCGACGTAGCGTTCGCGAAGGAACGAGACGTGCCCGCTCCCGCCGTGGCCGGAGGCGACAGCGAACGTGATCTCGTCGACGAAGCGCATCTGGCCCTGATCAGCCCTCTGCGGGCAGCGGATCGATGCTGATCAGCCGGCGCTTGTTGCGCACGTGGAAGCGCACGGTGCCATCCACCCGGGCGTAGATCGTGTGATCACGGCCCCTGCCGGCGTTCTCGCCGGGGTGGAAGTGTGCGCCGACCTGGCGCACGATGATGGTCCCGCCGCGCACGAGCTCGCCCGCGTACTTCTTCACTCCCCGGTACTGGGGGTTGGAGTCGCGGCCGTTCCTGGTGCTGCCTTGTCCCTTTTTATGTGCCATGGGGCTACCCCTCGATCCCGGTGATCTCGAGCTGTGTGTGGCTGTGGCGGAAGCCGACCCGACGCCGGTGGCGGCGCGTAGGGCGGTACTTGAAGGTGATGACCTTCTTGCCGCGCGGGTGGCCGACCACCTTGGCGGTGACCTTGGCGCCCTTCACGGTGGGAGCGCCGATGCGGACGTCCTTGCCGTGAACCAAGAGGACCCGATCGAACGACACGGTGCTGCCGACCTCGGCGTCCATCAAGTCGGTCTGGATGACGTCGCCGGCGGCTACGCGGTATTGCTTGCCGCTCGTCTCGATGATTGCGTACATACAGTCTCCTCACCGGGCGCGCGCGAAGGCGACTTGGGAGCCCGGCCGGACGCCGCAGCGCCTGGGGGGGGTGGAACCCGGTGTGTATACGGTCCAGGCGCGGCACGCCAGGCGGTGTACTGCGGATCAGAATGGCGTATTCTCCGGCCCTGCCGAGGGAAGAGATGCCGCGAATGATGAAAGCGCTCGCGAAGCTGGGGCTGATCGAGCTGTCTGAGGACGAGCGCGCAGGGCTGGGATCCGGCGAGGCGCCACCGGACGCCGAAGACATCGAGCGGCTCCTTGCCGAGACGCGCGCGATGACCGCCGCGAACGAGGCGGCGTCCGCGGCGCCGCAGGCAGAGGAGGCGCCGCCGCCGGCACAGGCCGCGCCGATCGCGGGTCTGCCCGAGGGTCAGCCGCTCGACGCGCTGTACGCCCAGGCCGAGGTGCCGCAGAGCCCGTACCCCGCCGAGCAGCTCCTGCGGCTGCTGGACGGTCTCGCCGCGATGGAGCCGTCCGTCCGCAAGGCGGCGGTGATCGCGATGGACAACGCCGACGACACCTGGACGATCGGAGACGCGGTGCTCGATGCGGAGCGCAAGGTCCACGTGCTGCAGCGGGCGGCTGCCGCCCTCGACGACGTGGTCGCAGCCACGGAGTCGCAGGCCGCTGAGCAGACGGCAGCTCAAGACGCGCGCGCGGCGGAGGCGAGCGACAAGATCCGTGCCCAGATCGCCGAGCTGGAGGCGCTGCTCGCCGAAGAACTGTCGGCGGTCGCGGGCGAGAGAGCCCGGATCGACTCCCATGCCCGGCAGACCCGCGCCGCTCGCGATCGCGAGCGCGCTCGCCTGAACCAGGAAATGGACCGGCTGACTGCGCTGTATCCCCTGTTCCGCAACCCCGATCCGGAGCGCTGAACCATGGCCAAGCTCACCCCCCTCGCCAAGGGCCTGATCACCCTCGCCATCCTCTCGGTGACCGCCGCGGTCGCCTGGCAGCTCGGCGTCAAAGACCTCGTCCTGGGCAGCGACGACGGGATGGCGGGCCCCGCCACGGCCCCGAAGCCCGGCGGCGGGTTCTTCGGAGGCGCGCCGTCGGGTCCGCTCGGCGGCGATGACAACCCGCTGAAGGTCTCGATCGTCAGCTTCCACGGCTACGCGCCCGCGCTCGTCGCCAACGGCGGGCTGCGCACGGCAGCGGGGTCGATCTACGACGGGCTCGGGGCGGACATCTCGTTTGTGATCCAGGACGACATCCCCACGCTGACCACCATCTTCACGAGCAAGGCCGCGCACTGCGCCTGGCGCACCAGCGACTTCTGGGCTCAGGAGCACCCCAACCTGCGCAACGCGGGCATGGACGGGCGCGCCGTGATGGTGGTCGACAACACGCAGGGGGCAGACGCGGTGATCGCGCGCGACCCGGCGGTCCAGAAGGTCGAGGACCTCGCGGGGCGCAGCGTGGCGCTGCTGCAGTTCACGCCGTCGCACGGCATGGTGATCGACGCGATCGACAACTCGTCGCTCTCGGCGCGCAAGAAGCAGTCGGTCCAGCAGGTGTACATCAACGTCGACGAGGGCACCGCCGGGGTCCGCGCCGCGCTCGAGGCAGGCAACGTCGACGCGGCGGCCCTGTGGGACCCCGATCTGTCGCTCGCGCTCAAGAACGTCGCGGGCGCCCATGTGGTGTACTCCACCAAGACCGCCACCAACCTCATCTACGACGTGATGGTCTGCGACGCCGCGGTCCTGGACGACCCGGCCAACGCGCCCGCCATCGCTGCGTTCGTGAAGGGCTGGATGCAGGGGGTGACCGTCGCCGAGGCCGATCCGGAGAAGGCGGTCGCCGCGCTCGTCGACCACGAGGAGTTCTTTGGGCTGCTCGCCCAGGAGGAGGGCACCGACTTCGTCCGCGGGTTGTTCGACAACCTCGTGTGGACCGGGCTCGAGGACAACGCGCGCATCCTGGGTCTCGCGGGCGGCACCAACCACTACGAGCGGGTCTATAGGCGGTTCGACGGCATCTACCGGGCCGCCGGTGCGCTCGCGAACCCCAACGCTCCGGTGATCGATCCTGCGGAGTCGTTCGACTACACCTACATCAAGACGCTGCTCGACCAGGACGCCGCGGCGCAGGCGAAGGCCAAGGAGCCCGAGTTCACCTTCTCTGAGACCGAGCGGGCCGCTCAGACCCAGTCCGACGCGATCGTGACCCGCCCGGTGGTCGTGAACTTCCCCACGGGGTCCGCCACGGTCAACAAGCGGTCGGAGCGCACCATCGACCAGCAGATGGTCCCCATGGTCGAGAACCACGGCAGCGCCTACTTCAAGGTCTCCGGCAACACCGACGCCACGGGCTCGCGCGGCGCGAACATGCGGCTGTCCGAGCGGCGCGCTCAGGCGGTGGTCGACTACCTGGTCAAGGAGTGGGAGTTTCCCCGGGAGCGGTTCCTGGTGGTCGGCAACGGTCCGGACAAGCCGCTGTGCCGCGAGTCTGAGCGGCAGGCCGAGGGGCTCACCCTCGAGGAGTGTCGCGCGGCCAACCGCAGCACCCGCCTCGCTGTCCACGCGAGGTAGCGATGTTCAACCCGTACCGCGCGCTGACGCCCCAGCAGGCACGCACCCTCGGCGGCGCCGGGATGGCGGCGGTCCTGCTTGCGTGGGCGCTGCTGTCCGGTACCGGGCTCGTCTCGCCGGTGAAGCTGCCGGCTCCGTGGGACGTCGCCGGCGCGCTGGTCCAGCTGTCCTGGGACGCCCAGCGCGGCACCTCGCCGCTGTTGGTGGCCACCCTGTGGTCGTGCGGTCGGGTGCTCGCCGCGGGGCTGCTCGTGATCGGGCTCGGGGTCCCGCTCGGCGTCGCGATGGGGGCCTCGCCCCGGATCAACGCGGTGCTCTCGCCCTTGATCGACCCGTTCCGCTCGGCGCCGCTGGTCGCTGTGCTGCCGATCCTCGTGATGTGGCTTGGCATCGGCGAGGCGATGAAGGTGGCGTTCCTGTTCCTCGGCGCGGTGGTCTACCTGGTGCCGATGGTGCGCGATGCGGTGCGCGCGGTGCCGCACACGTTCTACACGAGCGCGGTCGACCTCGGCGCGACCGACCTCGAGGCGGTGCGGCTGGCCGTGCTCCCGATGGCGATGCCCCGCATCGCGGACGCCGTCACGGTGGGGGTGAGCGTGATGTGGACGTACATCACGGTGGCCGAGTACGTGAACGCCGAGAAGGGGCTCGGGCAGCTCATCCAGAACTCGCGCCGGTTCTCCGCGATGGATCAGGTGTTCGCTGGTATCTTCGTGATCATCGCGCTCGCGTTGATCAGCCACACCCTCATGGTGGCGCTCCGCCGTCGCCTGTACGCCTGGGAGACCTCGTGACGGTCTCGATCTCGCTCGTGGACATCGTGCAGGAGTACCCGGACCCCGCCGGCGGCGTGAACCGGGTCGTGGACGGGCTGAACCTGGCGATCGATGCGCCCAGGCTGATGATGCTCCTGGGTCCATCCGGCTGTGGTAAGTCCACGATCCTGCGCATGATGGGCGGTGTGCGGCCGCACGGCGTGCAGACCCCGACCTCCGGCGAGGTGCAGATCGACGGCGTGCCGTGCCACGGGCCGCACGACGACGCCGTGATGGTGTTTCAGCAGTACGCCAACCGCCCCGACCTCACCGTGTGGGACAACGTCGCGTTTCCGTTCCGGCTGACGCTGTGGCGCGACCGGTTCACGAAGGCCGAGCGGGAGCAGCGGGTCACCGAGATCCTGGACGCGGTGGGTCTGTCGGACCAGGCGGCGCTGCACCCCCACCAGCTCTCGGGCGGTCAGAACCAGCGGGTGGCGCTGGCGCGGGCGCTGGTGCTGCGACCGCGGATCCTGTTGATGGACGAGCCGTTCGGGGCGCTCGATGCGCAGACGCGTGAGGAGATGCAGCACCTGCTGGGTGCGCTGCACCGGGACCAGCCCTGCGCCATCGTGTTCGTGACCCACGACGTGACCGAGGCGCTGTTGCTGGGCGACCGCGTGGTGGTGCTGTCCGCGGGGCCTGCGAAGGTCGTGGACGACTTTGCGCTGTCCGAGGCGCGTCCGCGCAGCCGGGCGTGGCAGCAGTCCACCGAGGTCCAGGCGCTCGAGGAGCGCATCCTGGGTCACCTGCACGCGGCCGATGGGCGCGGCCAGGTGCGGGTCTCGGTGTAGGGGGTGGCGGAGCACCGACGCCGGTCGTGGGAGGAGAGCGCGCCCGAAGAGAGCGACATCAACTTCCTGCGCGAGATGGTGTTGTCCCCGACCAGTGGCTACGGCCTGCTCGGCGCGGTGATCGGCGGGGCGGTGCTGTCCATCCCGCTGGGACTGGGGGTCGGGGCGCTCCCGCTGCTCGGCTACGCGGCGGTCGAGGCGATCGCGGCGCTGTTCGTGCCGGCCTCGCCGGTGTTTCGGGACCGGGTGCTGCGCCGCAAGCGCATGCAGTCCCTGGAGGCGACCCAGGCCCACCTGCTCCAGGAGCTCCGCCGGCGGGCGTCGCCGGAGGCGGTGCAGTGGCGGACGTGGGACCGGATGGGCGATCGGCTCCGGTCGCTGCGCAAGCTCGCGGCGAGCCGGGACACCGGTCTGTCGGAGCGCGACGTCCATCGGCTGGTCGAGGCCATGGTCGACTACCTCGGGCTGTGGCTGGCGTGGCTCGCGATGGGCGACCGCTACCGAAACACCGACGAGGACGCCGTCCGCGCGAAGATCGAGAAGATCGGGCGCGCGCTGGAGCGGCAGGGCATCGGCGCGGTCGAGCAGAAGCGGCTGAACAAGGCGCAGGCCGACCTGGTCGGGATCCTGCAGCGACGCGACAGCCTGTGGGCGCGGGCCACCTCGATCGAGGCAGCGATGCTGGCGATGGCGGACACCTTCGAGGAGGTGTACCACCGGGTCGTCGCCAATCCGAGCGCGGGCGCGGTGTCGAGCGAGCTGGGCGACGCGGTCGAGCGGATGCGGGTCGAGGAGGCGCTCGATCTGGCGGTCGACGAGGAGCTGGAGTCGCTGATGCATCGCCAGCGCGCGCACCGCGCCTCGGCACAACAGACCACGGGGGTCGCATGAGCATGTCCATCCGCCGCACCGACCTGGAGGCGCGTCACCCGTTCGAGGTCTCGCAGGCGGTGGGCGGCGTGCTGCGGGCGCTGCGCTACACCCCGCCGGCGCTGCGCGCTGCGCTCCGAGAGCAAGCGCTGGTGGGGTTCGACGACTTCGCGCGGGATCACGCGGAGTTCTTCGCGCGCGTCAACACGCCGTAGGGCAGGCGGCCGTTGCTGCAAAGCCAGGAACAAGACTCAGTCGTTGCGCTGGGGTACGGGTCTCCCTCTGGAGGCTGCCATGTTCCTGATCGCCCTCACGCTGCTGTCTGCCTGCCGGCCCGCCGTTGCCGAGCCGCCCATCGACCCGACCGACCCGACCACGGACTCCGCGCCCAGCCGGCCCACGGTCGCCACAGCGACTGGGTCCACGGGAGACACCGGCGACGTGCCGACGTTCGACTGCGCAACCGTGCCCGCGAAGGCCGCACCGGCTGTGCAGCTCACCGCGCCGCACGGCTACAACGACGTGGTGTTCGACCCCGACGGGGCGATGATCGGGCACGACGGCAATGGGCTTGTCAAGGCCATTGGTCCCGACACCTTCGAGCCGTTCGTGCCCGGGCTACAGACTGTCTACAAGATGGACCAGCTCCCCGACGGGCGGACCGTGGCGGCCCTCGCGAGCGGCGGAGTGACGGTCGTCACTGCCGATGGCAGCTCCAGCGCTGTGGCCCCCGATGTGCGCGGGTACGGTCTGGCCGTGGGGCCCGACGGGTTGGTCTACGTGGCCTCGAACTACACGTCGAGCGTCGGGGTCGGCATCGTTCGGATCGACGCCGACACCGGCGTGGTCGATCCCTGGCTGACGCTCACGGACACGCCCCCCCGCGCCATCGACTTCTCCCGCGACGGCGACGTGTTGTACTTCGGGACCCTGAGCGGCGGGGGCGTGTTCAAGGTGGAGGTGGACGCCAACGTCGACCCGATCGGCGACCCACAGCTTCTGACCATGGTGCCCACCGGGTGGCACGACACCCTCGAGGTAGACGCCTGCGGCAACGTGTACGTAGGCAGCGTATTCTGCTCGTGCATCTACCGGATCGACAGCGCGCTGGCTGTCACCACGGTGATGGACTGGCAGACTCAGCAGTACGGGCACGGCTTCGAGTGGGGCGCCCCCGCGGGCGGATGGAACGAGCTGGCCGCCTACGTCACCCACCCCTACGTCGGCGAGCGGGTCACCGAGGTGGTTCTGGGTGTGCCGAGCCGCCGGTGGGTCGGCGAGGTGGTCGGCGGATCCACGCTGTAGCGCAGCCTGTCGGGGGCCGGTGCCACGAGCAGGGTCGCTGCCTCGACGCCAGGTTGGCGTCCGGGGCACGCCGGCGTCCGGGGTACGCCGACGTGCGAGCCCTGTCGACGTTGCGTCGGGGCTCGGCTCAGCAGCCCGCCTCGCCGTCGCAGGTGACCGTCACCGTTCCGTCGTCGAACGGGTAGAACCCGAACGTGCCGCCGTCGTTGTCGATCGTCGCGATCGACGGGCCCGGGCCGTTGTCGGCGAGCTCCACCGCCATCAAGTCGAGCACCGGCACGGGGTTGCCGGCGCCGTCCCACAGCAGGACCGCCACCGCGCCCGCGTCCGCGGTGTTGCCCGCGACCTCGCCACCTGACAGCGTCGCGATGGCGTCTCCGACGACCGCGATCGCGCCGCCCGCGGCGGCGGTGTTGTCGAGCAGCGTGCAGTCCGTGCAGGTGAGCGCGCCGTCTTCCACCAGGATGGCGCCGCCGACCGTGTCTACGTCTCCGCCCGCGAAGCGCGTGTTCTCGACCATCGCCGTGCCCGCGACGTACATCATCCCGCCGCTGCCGGAGCGCGCGCCGAATCCCATCTCGCCGCGCTGGACGACGCTGTCGACGAGCGTGAGCTCGCAGCTCGCCAGCACCGAGACCGCCCCCCCGAACTCGCTGTTCTGCAGGGCGTCCTCGATCACGAGGTCGGTCGCGGCCACCTGTGCGTCCGCTCCGCAGTGCAGGCCGCCGCCGAGGTTGTCGATGCCGACCGGGATCGAGGTGAAGGCGCGCACCGCCAAGCCGCTGATCGTCGCGGTGCCGCCCTGCACCACGATGCCTGGCGCGCTCTGCGCGGTGTTCGGGTCCCAGGCCCAGATGCCCACCTCTTCGGACGACGGGATTCCCACAACGTCCACGTCCGCCCGGATGTCCAGCGACATCACCCACTCGCCCGCGCACACGTACAGCGCGCCCGGGTCGTCGAGCACCAGCGTCGTCAGCGGCGCGCCGGCTTCGCTCGTGGGACGGACCTGCGGGTGGAGCACCTCCTCTCCGGTGTTGGGCACGAACCGGACGCCGTCCCCGACCGTGCTGGGGTCACAGTCGCGCTCTCCGCCCGCGCCGCATACATCGGGGGACCCGGGGAACACCGCCGGCGCCTCGTCGTCGCAGTCGGTGCCGTCGGCGACCCGGTCGGCGGGCACCTTGCACCGCACGAGCGCAGTGGCGGGATCGCCGAACCCGTCTCCGTCGGCGTCCAGGTGGAAGACTCCCGCAGCGTCGGCAGGGTCGACGTCGGTGTCGGCATCATCGACCGCAGCGTCGCAGTCGTTGTCGATGCCGTCGCACACCTCGGGTGCGTCTGGGTGCACGGCCGCGTTGTTGTCGTCGCAGTCGGCGCCCGTCGCGAAGCCGTCTCCGTCCGCGTCGACCCCGTCCGCGCCGGCACCGCCGCCGCATCCGATCAGACCCACGACGATCACTGTGAACATGGGACTCCGGGGACGGCGAGTCCCTTGTCGTCACACAGGGGCTGCGCGAGCACGGCCTTCACCGCGGCCAGGTCGTGGTCGGCGACCGCGCCCGTCCGGATGCACCGGATCTGCCCCCGGGGGTCGGCGAACAGGTTGACCGGCAGGACGACCCCGGCATCGAGCCCGACCTTGGGAAGCCACGGCTCGAGCTGTGCGATGTCGGAGATGCGGACCCCGCCGCGCGCGACCGGGTGCTGTGCCACGAAGCGCGCGACCTTCTGCGCCGCGTCGTCGACCGACAGGAACAGCAGCTCGACGTCCACCCCGCTCTGGACCAGCTGGTCGCGCCACGCAGCCAGCATCGGCATCTCAGCGACGCACGGGCCGCACCACGTGGCCCACACGTTGACCCAGCGCCACCCGGACGGGTCCGCGGGGCCGGGGCCGTCGAGCGGTGGCAGGACCAGCGGGATGGTCGGGTCGGGCCGCTGATCGCAGAAGGCCTCGAGGTCGACCACCTTGGGCACCGCCTTCACGGCGTCCACCCGCGACGGCATCTGGGTCGCCGGCGCAGGATCGCCGCAGCCAAGCAACATCAGCCACCACATTGCGCCCTCACAGCCGGCAGTCGATCCACGCCACGAACGCGGAGCGGTTCAGGTCGGTCACGCTGCACTCTTCGCTGCTCCGGTTCCAGGCGCAGAAGTCCTCCTGCAGCTGGGCGTACTCTTCGCCGAGCCAGAGCAGGCCGACTTCCTTGTCGAGGTCCGGGTCCGGGAACGTGGCGCGCAGGTGCTCGAGCACGGCCTTGCCGCGCTTCTCGGAGAGCTGGCGGTTGAACGCCTCGGTGCCTTCAGGCGAGCTGCGCGCGACCACGAAGAAGTAGCTGGCGCCGCGCTGATCGGTGAACACGTCGGACAGCAGCTGCCGGTCGTCGGCGTCGAGCTCGGCGTCGGCGCTGTCGAACTGCAGGATGCCTGCGCGATCCTGCAGCGGCAGGAACAGGGCGTTGAAGTCGTCGCCGTGCAGGGTGGCGACGTTGCGGACCTCGAGCGGCTGGCAGCCGCGCACGTCGCCGCTGGACAACAGCCCGCAGCTCTGCAGGACGCGCCGCAGCACCTTCTTGAGGTTGGCGCTGCAGTAGCCTTCGTCGCTGGCCGCCGCGATGGCGACCTCCTGCTCGACCGGGTCCATCTCGGCGACGTCGAGCCGGGCCCGTGCCCCGTAGATCCAGGAGACGACGAATGCCGGAGCCACCAGGACCCCGAGCGCGAACAGCGGCATCCGGAGGAGAGCGGCGCTCATAGGGTCTCCCGGTTGAGCAGGCGGGGCAGCGCGAAGTTCAAGCCCAGATCAGTATCCTCATCGCACAGCTTCACGCCGTTGACGTACAGCTGAGGCGTCAGCACCTGCAGCTTGTTGCGGACGGTCCAGCGCAGCGACCGGTTGAGCCGCGCGCGCACGTCGGCGCTGCCGACACAGCGCGCCAGACCGGGGAATGCCGCCACGACCATCTTCTTGGCGGCGCCAGGGTCGTCCGCGGACGCCGCGCGCACGGCCTCCTGGTTCTCGAACGCCCAGTGGACCACGGCGTCTGCTTGGTCGCCGGCGCACAGCACGGCCTCGGAGACGGTGCACGCGCCCGGGTGCAGCGCCGATGAGATCATCCAGTTGCAGGCGTTGTCGAGCGGGAACATCACCGCCTTGCGCTTGAGCCTCGCAGCCAGTCCGCTGGACACGAGACGCCGCTCGAAGCCCGCACACGCGGGGCACAGCGGGTCGAACACCTCGATGGCGTCGACCCCGGCGGTCTGCTGCCCGATGGGCACGTGGACGCCGTAGGGGTCGTCCGGCTTGTCGAGTGTGCCGCAGGCACCCGCGAAGCGCCCGTGGTCCGGCGCGAACAGAACGTAGACCAGCAGCGGCAGCGCGACGAAGACCGCAGACTCCGCGAAGCCGACCAGGATGTGAAGCACGGGGTGGGGCGCCGCGAACGGCATGGTGACGGCGTCGTCCTCGTCGATCTCCGCGAGGTCTTCGTAGCGGTCGCGACCCGCCCCGACGAGGAGCGCGAGCGCCGCGCCCAGGCACAGGAAACTCGACAGGTAGATACCGATGCAGGTCTTGCACAGGGTCTCGAGCGCGAACAGGGCGATGCCGCCCATCACGACCGACGTGAGCGCGGCGATGCCGCTCATCACGATCAACAGCGCGATCGCGGCGCGGTTGTGCTGGGTCCCCGTGAGCCACATGCCGACGCCGCGGTACGCGAGGAACACGAACAGCGCCAGGCCGGGCAGCGCCACAGGGATTCCGCCCCACACCCAGCCGTCGAAAAACGATGCGTATGGGCTCATCAGGGCGACGTGGCACCCCGAGCTGCCGGTGATATCGGCCGCGCCGCCGGGCAAGATGGAGCAGTGGATGCTGTGGACCTGCCGGTCGAGGTGCTGGGCGAAGTCCCCGGCGGAGATCGCGCAGAACACGATTCCTCCCAGCGTCCCGAGCAGGAACAGCAGCAACGCGATGCGAGGTCTCATCTGGCTCTCCCGGACAGACCCCCCTGCTTAGCACACTGCACTGGTCCGCCCATCGCGACCGAGGACTGCGGCAGCCAGCCGGACGGCCGCGCGGTCAGATCCGATGGAGCGCCACCGGGATGGAGACGGAGCCCGTCACCGTTGGCAGCACACAATCCCCCGCGTCGCCCTGGGCATGGACGCCGAACGTCACGGTCAGCCTCGCCGCTCCGAGTGGGGACGACTCCACGCCGCACGTCATGTCCTGCCAAGCCAGTCCTGCTGCGGTCGTGGCGCCCACCTCCCCGTCCAGCAAGCCCAGCGACGCGGGCGGGTCGAAGTCCCGGATGACCATGGTGTCGTTGGGCAAACTCAAGGTGACACCCGCTATCGGATCAAGGCTGCGATCATAGTCCAGCGACACCGGTGCCGGCACCAGGTTCGCGATCAGGGTGGAGCTCGCTGTCCGAGCAGCTGGCCGCCGCCGGCCAAGACTCCGGCCACTGGTCGCGAGCCGCCTGAAAGCGCAGCATCACGATGCCGTTGCGAACGATACACACCACATGGGCCCAGTCGGACTGTACCTCTCGGTCGTCGAAGCCTGCTGCGACGTCGAAGAGCATGTCCGAGGTGATGACTTCCTTGAAGACGGGAGCGTCTTGGACCACCGGAAAGTCGACCTTAGCCGTGATCCCTGGGGCTGCCACTGCGGACATGGAGAGGAGAGAGAGAAGGGTCTGCACAAGGACTCCCGTGATGGTCACATCTTGAAGTTGACGTCAAAAGGGCTCAGGTTGCTGGGGGCTAAGGGATCGTCCAACAACAAACGCTGCATTCGGATGCGCTGCACGCCCGATGGCTGCGTCGTCGAGTTCTCGGGATAGCTCGCTATCCCCTCGACTCTCCTCCTTGCTCTCGAACGAGCAGCACCTCCTCG
>Ga0316189_10000373_pt1 | contig 44305 bp, 43 predicted proteins | sample LowCovwburrow_MG_FD_204930 | JGI IMG/M metagenome (GOLD analysis project Ga0316189, IMG submission 204930) | Coastal sediment microbial communities from Maine, United States - Lowes Cove worm burrow | ecosystem: Environmental > Aquatic > Marine > Coastal > Sediment | place: USA: Maine... | reverse complement strand
ACAAACGGCGCTGTCGCTTCGCGTGCAAACAACTCGATATCCGACACGATTTCGAGCTTTGACTTACGCGCAACCGCGAGTAACGGATGCTCGTCCGATATGCCGGGCGAAGCGACGATACGGGTAATGTCGTTGGGCAGCTCGCTGTCATCGTGGCGGAGCTCTGCATCCGGCCAAAGTTCTGCGAGCTTCTCCTGTCCCGGTGGCTGCTCACGGGTATCGAAGAACGTTGCGTCGCGCTCGACCCGCTTCAGATAGCGCGCGACCGAGAGGCCCGTAGCACCCAGCCCGAACACGAAGTCCTTCTCAGCGGCTGTTGTTTTGCTGACGCTGCTCATCGTATTTTCAGGCTCGCGAGTCCGATCAGCACGAGGATGACCGTAATAATCCAGAAGCGAACGATCACGGTGGGCTCAGCCCAGCCTTTCAGTTCGAAGTGGTGATGCAGCGGCGCCATACGGAACACGCGCTTGCCGGTGAGCTTGAAGGAAGCGACCTGAATCACGACGGAGAGCGTCTCGACGACGAACACGCCGCCCATGATCGCGAGAACGATTTCCTGGCGAACGACAACGGCAACCACGCCGAGCGCAGCTCCGAGTGCCAACGCGCCAATGTCGCCCATGAATACTTCCGCCGGGTAGGTGTTGAACCAGAGAAAACCCAGTCCGGCACCGGCCATGGCCGCGCAGAACACCAGTATTTCTCCAGTACCTGCGACGTAAGGAATATCGAGGTACTCGGCGAAGTTCACGTTGCCCGTGAGGTAAGCAAATATTCCGAGCGCGCTGCCGACCATCACGGTCGGCATGATCGCAAGACCGTCCAGTCCATCCGTCAGGTTGACGGCGTTACTGAAACCAACAATAAAGAAGTACGTCACGACGACCTGGAAAATGCCTAGGGGAATCGCAAGATCCTTGAAGTAAGGAATGAGCAGAGAAGTGGAAACTTCATCCGCCGCCGTAACGTACAAAGCGATGGCCGCAACACTTGCCGCGACCGACTGCCAGAAGAACTTCTGTTTTGCAGAAATACCTTTCGGGTTCTGCAAGACGAGTTTTTTGTAATCATCGACAAAGCCGATGACTCCAAATGAGAATGTGACGAACAGCACGATCCACACGAAATGATTTTCGAGGTCAGCCCACAGCAAGGTGCTGATCGCAATCGCAGTCAGGATCAGCGCACCACCCATTGTCGGCGTGCCGGCCTTTAGAAGATGGGTCTCGGGACCGTCCTCTCGGACCGGCTGGCCAAGCTGCTTGATGCTCAGCTTGGCGATCATCCGCGGACCAACAATGAACGACATCACGAGTGCGGTAAGCGCGCCGAGAATTGCACGCAGTGTCAGGTAGTTGAAGACGTTAAAGCCGCTTTCAAACTGTGCCAGGTAATTGGTCAGATATAGCAGCACCGTCAGGCCTCCTTGCACATGGTCTGTGGTGCGCGCAGACCATCGACAACGCGCTCCATGCGCATCGAACGTGATCCCTTGACGAGCACGACGTCATCGGCGCCTATCTGTGGCAGGACGGCATCGAGCAAAGCGTTGACGTTCGGGTACCAGTCGGCACCATCACCAAACGCCTCAACCGTTGCTGTAGACAGCCCGCCGGTCGCAGCGAGCCGGTCAACACCGGCCCGCCGCAGTGCGGCTCCAACCCCACGATGCATTTCCTTTGCATCGTCTCCCAATTCAGCCATGTCGCCGAGCAGCAACCATGTGCGGCCTGGCAAGCTGGCAATGAACTCTCCTGCAGCAACAACCGAAAGCGGGTTCGCGTTGTAGCTGTCGTCGTACAAGGTCGCACCGTTTGCTCCCGGCACGGCCTGCAGTCGCCCGGACACCGGCGCGACAGATTCAAGCCCCCGCTTGATTTGCTCAGCGCTGACGCCAAGCGCGAGCGCGATGGCGGCGGCCGCACAGGCGTTGCGCACGTTGTGAATTCCGGCGAGCGGCAGCGCAATAGCCATGCTTGCCGATGGCAGGCGCAGTTCGAAGTGCGCCTCATCGCCGCGCAGTACTATGTCAGCCGCACTGACGTCGGCTTTGGACTCTATGCCGAAACTGATTACCTGAATGTCATTTGCACATGACTGCCAATAGTCGAAGTAGTCGTCGTCAGCATTCAGGATCGCCACTGCTGGCCGCTTCTCGCCCTGCAGGATTTCGCCCTTGGCGCGCGACACGCCTTTGATCGAGCCGAAGCCCTCAAGATGAGCCGCGCCTGCGTTGGTTATTGCCACAACGTCCGGCTTGGCGAGCGATGTCAGGTAGGCGATTTCGCCGGCGTGGTTTGCACCCATTTCAATGACGGCGTAGCGATGCTCGCTGCCAATGCGACTTAGCATTAACGGCACACCGAAGTCGTTATTGAGATTGCCATGCGTCGCGATCGTCGTGGCCGCCTGTGACAGGCACGCTGCGGTCAGTTCCTTGAGTGTGGTCTTGCCGTTGCTGCCCGTGATGCCAACGACTCGCACGTCTTGCTGATCGCGCCAGGCGGCGCCCAGTTGCCCGAGAGCGATACGTGTGTCGTCGACCTCTATTTGCGAAATTGCTGTGTCTGTCAGCTTGCTGACGACAGCTGCGGCCGCGCCGCGCCCTGCGGCCTGTGCAACGAACTCGCGACCGTCAAAGTTCGGCCCACTGATAGCGACAAACAGCTCGCCGCTTGCGAGGCTGCGCGTATCAATGCTGACGCCATCGAAGTCACGATCAGGACCATGCAACTTGCCATGCATCATGTCAGCGGCGGCGGATAGCGTTGTATTCATGCGCCCTCCCCCCTCGCTGCAAGGCACGCAGCCGCGACTTTTTGATCAGAAAACGGAATACGCTCTGCGCCTGTCTGCTGGTATTGCTCGTGGCCTTTGCCTGCAATCAGCACAGTGTCGGCCGGTGCCGCACTGCTAATGGCCCAGGCAATGGCCGCCGCACGATCCTCAATGATGGTTGCCGCAGTGGGACTGGCAAGCCCTGCGACGATGTCGTCGACAATCCTGGAGAGAGGCTCATTTCGCGGGTTGTCGCTGGTCACAACAACCTGGTCAGCCAGACGCTGTGCGACGCCGCCCATCATGCCGCGCTTGCCACCATCCCTGTCGCCGCCGCAACCGAATACGACCCAGATGCGGCCGCTGCAATGTACGCGCAGTGCCTTTAACGCGGCCTCCAGGGCATCCGGAGTGTGCGCGAAGTCTACATAGACCGAGGGCGCCTGCTGCGGGCCATCAATTGCCTGCATGCGACCTGGCGGCGCCTCTAGCGCAGACAATGCGTTACAGGCATCGTCCATGGAAACACCTTTATGTAGCAGCAACGCGAGCGTCAATGCCGCATTCGCAACGTTGAACTCGCCCGGCATTGCGAGACTGAACTGACCGTCGCCGAAGCTGCTGTCAACGACGATGTCGAAACCGTTGTCACGGGTGGCGATGCTTGTTACGAATACGTAAGGGCGAGTGTCAGCGGCGTGATTCTCTTCAGTCGACACTACCGTCACGTTTGTACCGCAACGTGTTGCGAGCTCAGCGCCGAAGGCATCGTCAATATTGATGATGCAGTGTGCTGGATCGCACTCAAGAAACAGCCTGGCTTTCGCTTCGCCGTAGTCGCGCATATCCGCGTGGTAGTCCAGGTGATCGCGCGACAGGTTTGTAAATAGCGCGGTGTCGATGCGCACACCATCCACACGACCCTGAGCGAGCGCATGCGATGAAACTTCAATGGCCGCCTGTGTTGCACCATCGTCTCGAAACTCAGCGAGGACGCCGTGCAGTTCTACAACCGGTGGTGTCGTCAGCTCGTTGTTCAGGGTGCCGAGGTAGGCGCAACGCGAGTCAAGTTGCTGCAGGCATTGCGCGATCATGCAGGCGACCGTGGTCTTGCCATTGGTGCCGGTCACCGCGAATACATCAAGTCGTTCAGATGGCCGCCCGAAGTACCGATTCGCAATTTCGCCGAGGTTCTGTGCCAGCTGCGGCACACCTATAAGCGGAATACCAACCTCTGCTGGCACGGCATCTGCGGTCGACTCGTCATAAGCAATGGCGGCAACGCCCGCCCTAACGGCAGCATCGGCAAACTCCAGGCCGTGGTGAACCGCGCCTTTGCACGCCAGGAACAGGTCGCCCTCGGACAACTGCCGGCTGTCGCTGGAAATGCCCCTGATCTCTATTGCAGGCGCGTCGACGAAGCCCTGCAACAGATGGTTGAGGGTGATCGATGTATTGAGAGTTTCAGCCGGCATGCTCATCGACTCATTGCCTGCATGATCGAACCAGGATCCCTGGCAGGCAGCGCATCAGGTGCGACAGCCAGCAAACGCAGGGATTCCGACATGACATCCGCGAATACAGGTGCTGCGACATCACTGCCGTAGTAAAGCTCGCCGCGCGGCTCGTCTATGACAACGACGGTGGCAAGGCGCGGGTTACTCGCCGGTGCGAGACCGGCAAATATCGATATGTATTCGTCTTCCGAATAGCCTCCCGTAGAGAATTTCCAGGCTGTTCCTGTCTTGCCGGCTACTCGGTAGCCCGCGACGGACGCTTTGGTTCCGGTGCCACCGGGGCGAACGACCTCTTCCATCATGCGTCGCACGGCGATAGCCGTGTCCTCGGAGATCACGTGCTCACCCTCGTTTGGCTCATCCAGCGCAACCAGCGAAATCGGCCGCATCACGCCGTCACTGCCAAGCGTCGCGTAGGCGTGAGCCAGTTGTAAGGGCGTTACCGAAACACCGTAGCCGTAGGCGAGAGTTGCCTGGTTGATCGGTCGCCACTGGTTGTAGGGAATCAAGGCGCCGGCAGACTCGCCGGGGAATCCGCTGCTCGTCAGTGACCCCAGGCCAAACTGCGCCATGGTTCCCCACAGCTGGTCTGGCTGCAGCGTCATTGCGAGCTTGGTAACGCCGACGTTCGAGGAGCGCGCGAGTATTGTTGTCAGGCTGATACGACCAAGGTTGCGACTGTCCGAAATCTTCTTCGGGCCCACGACAACAAACCCTGGCGATGTATCGACGATGCTGCTCGGTCGGTAGTCGCCGCTTTCGAGCGCCGAAGCAATGATCAGTGGCTTGATGCTTGAGCCCGGCTCGAAGATGTCGGTGATGGCACGATTGCGATAACGCGCTGGCAGCAGCTGCGAACGATCGTTGGGGTTGTACGTTGGCTGGTTCACCATCGCCAGCACTTCGCCGGTTTTGACATCAAGGACTACGATCGAGCCCGACTTTGCGTTGTGCGTCTTGATCGCCGCCTTTAGCGTGCGGTATGCAAGGTACTGGACGCGCAGGTCGATGCTGGTACGCAGGTCTTTGCCGTGGTGTGGCGGCCGTATGCTGGCGACATTCTCAACCGAACGGCCCAGGCGGTCCTTGAGAACCCGCTTCGCGCCCGACTCACCCGCAAGCCAATGGTTGAACGCCAACTCAAGCCCTTCCTGGCCACTGTCGTCAATGTCCGTAAATCCGACCAGGTGCCCGGCGACTTCCGACGCCGGGTAGTAGCGGCGGTACTCGCGCTGCACATTAATACCGGGAAGCTTCAGGTCCAGAACCTGCTTCGCCTGTGCAGGCGATATATGCCGCTTCAGGTACAGGAACTCCTTATCCATGCTGCGCGTGACGCGGCGCATCACGGTCTGCTGATCAAGTCCGAGGATGCGGGCCAGTTGCGGGATGCTATCGACAGCGGCGGCAAACTCCTTGGGGTTCGCCCAGATGCTGTCCACCGGTGTACTGATCGCGAGCGGTTCGCCATTACGATCCGTGATGGTTCCACGATGGGCAGATATCTTTTCCGTTCGCAGGTGCCGGGTATCGGCCTGCTGGTTCAGGAAGTCCTTATCGAGCACCTGCAGATAGACGGCGCGAGTGACAAGCGCAGACGCGAACAACGCGAAGCACGCCAGAACCAGCGTCGTCCTGCCAGCGAATCGCTGTGCAGTCTGTTGTTTTGTTTCTGCGCCTCTTGTCATTGACGTTCAATTACAAAAATTTCTTCTGCTTCCGGTCGCACCAGCGAAAGGTCATCAGTCGCGACCTGTTCAATGCGTGCGTGCGTAGCCCAGGTGCTCTGTTCGATCTGCAACTGGCCCCATTCGATATTCAGGTCGTCGCGCTCGTGCGTCAGTTCTTCGAGCTCGACAAACAATGTTCTTGCCTCATGCTTGGTGTAGACGATGGCCATCGCGCTCAATACGCACACGGCGGCGAACACGAACACCAGCAGGAAAGGTTGGCGTTTTTGCGTAGCGGCCATCACACCCTCTCCGCAATGCGCAAGCGTGCGCTGCGAGCTCGAACGTTGGCGGCTATTTCGTCGGCGGTAGCAACAATCGCTTTACCAACGGTCTTCAACTTCGGCCGGAATTCCTCGGGCACGTCGGGCATGCCGCGATACTGTTCCGCCTCTCGCGAGGCATTGCGCATGAAGCGCTTGACCATGCGGTCTTCGAGCGAATGAAAACTGATGACGCACAGTCGACCGCCACTGGCGAGCAAATCAATCGACTCAGACAAAATCGACTGCAGCTGCTCAAGCTCCTGGTTGATTGCGATGCGGATGGCCTGGAACGTCTTCGTCGCCGGGTGCTTCCTGGCGCCGCGGCGGGGCTTTGCCGATTCCACGATGTCGGCGAGCTGCGCGGTCCGAGTGATGGGAGCCTGCGAACGCGCGGCAATGATTGCCCGCGCAATGCGGGGCGCCGACTGCTCTTCACCGTATGTCCTTAATGTGTGTATCAACGTCCTGTCATCCACAGTCGCCAGCCATTCGGCGGCGCTAATTCCGGAGTCCGGGTCCATTCGCATATCGAGTGGCCCGTCGCGCATGAAGCTGAAGCCGCGCTCGGCTTCGTCAAGCTGTGGTGACGAAACCCCGAGGTCGAGAAGCAGGCCGTCGATGCGACCGTCAAGCTCTCTGTTTCGAAGCAATGTCCCCAACTCTGCAAGTTCGCCTCTGATCAATTCAAAACGCGGATCGTTCTCAAGGTGCTGCGGTGCTGATGCGATTGCCTGTGGGTCTCGGTCCAGGCCCAGGAGCCGCCCGTCACAATCCAGTCGCTTCAGAATTTCGCTGCTATGTCCCCCGCGGCCAAACGTGCCGTCGACGTAACATCCGCTCTTATTAATATTCAGTCCTTCGAGGACCGGCCCCAGCAGCACCGGCACATGCGCGTCGCTGCTCATGCGATGAACGACAACCTAGAAAGAGATCGACTCGAGGTCCGCCGGCAACTCACCGTCGTCATCCTCGCCAAGCCATGCATCCCTCTTTTCATTCCAGGTTTGCTCATCCCACAATTCAAACTTGTTTCCTTGCCCGATCAGCATCGCGCTCTTCTCCAGCCCCGCGAATTCACGCAGTTCTTTCGAGACCAGGATGCGGCCGTTGCCATCCATGTCGACCTCGGTCGCATAACCGACCATAATGCGCACTATTCGACGCGCGACCTTGTTCATGCTGGGCAGTCGCACAAGCTTTCGCTCGAGCTCTTCCCAGTCGGGCAGCGGATACACGAGGAGGCAATGATCTTTGTCCACAGTCACTATGATTTCGCCATTGCAGCGCGCAGCAATCCGTTCCCGATACCGAGTCGGAATTGCCATACGCCCTTTGGCGTCCAGTGATACTTTTGTTGCCCCTCTAAACACGGTGGTTCGGACGTGCCGGGATTCGCTCTTCTGGCGCGATATCCGGGCAGGAAGCCCATTTCCTCCCACTTTTTTCCACTTCTCGACACTATAGAGTCCAGTCTCCGGGAGCGTCAACAGGACGCTCCTATTAAGTGTTGTTGTACAGGGACTTAGAGGCGCTGGGGTGGCCCAAAAAGGGCAGATTGTGGCGGCCGTTGCGCCAACGAAATCATGCGCTTACGATCACTTGTTAAATGACGCGTGAAAATCTGGTCGGCAAACAGCGACACAGCCCAATAACGGCGCGGTTTGCAGCCATTTTGCGCAAAGCCCGCGAGCGACTCGCACGCCGGTCGCGATTCACATTATAAGTGATTGTTTTACATAGGGAAAAGTGAGAGAGCCGGAGCCAGCAATAAGCCGGGTTCTGTCATCGACGACCATTCATCTGGGACAGCCGTCACCGACTGCCTCAAGCAACCTACCCGGGAGTCCGTTCGGAACCGACGGTGGGCACAAGGCCCGTACTCCCCTATTTGGTCTTGCTCCGGGCGGGGTTTACCGTGCCGCGAACTGTTACCAGTCGCGCGGTGCGCTCTTACCGCACCTTTTCACCCTTACCGGGCAAGCCCGGCGGTATATTTTCTGTGGCACTTTCCATGGGCTCACGCCCTCCAGGCGTTACCTGGCGCCCTGTCCGAAGGAGCCCGGACTTTCCTCCATAGCGAACTACAGCGGTCGTCTGGCCAACTCCGACTCTCTCGGCGGCGGATTCTACACGAATAAACTTGACAATCTACTTGTCAATATCGTAACTTGACAATCAAGTTGTCAATTGGAGAGCGTGTTGGACCGCAACAGAGCCTATGAAACGACCTGGCTGATTCGCCGCCTGTTCAGGGCGATGGCGTCAATGGCAGACGAATACCTGCAAAGCGCGGGTCTCACGGCCGCTGACCGCGCGGTCATGGAGTTTCTGTTTCCAGACAACAAGCTGACGGTTCCGGAAATTGCGACTCGCTACCAGGTGTCGCGCCAGCACGTGCAGGTCACTGTGAACGGCTTGCTGCAAAAGGGACTGCTTGAGCATGAAGCGAATCCACGACACAAACGCTCACCGCTCATTGCGCTCAGTGACCTGGGGCGCGAGGCGTTTGCAGAGATTCGAAACAACGAAACCGAACTGCTTGACCGACTGTTCGACAACGTTGCCGACTCTGACTTGCTAACGACAACTCGCACACTGCGAACACTTTATGACCAACTGCGATAGGACAAGCACATGCACACATCGACACTACCCTGCCCCCGCATCCTCAACCACAAACCGCCTCGCATCGCGTTTGCATTGCTGATTGCAGCGAGCGCGCTGAGTCTTCTGTTCGGCAATGTGCTGCTCGACCTTCCGGCGTCCCTGGGGGTTGCCGCGATGCTCGGCAGCAGCGGCTTTATCGTGATGCTCAGGGCATGGTGGTTGTTCAAACAGGCGAGCACTGCAATCTGTCCAACCGCGCAGTCAACAGCGCTGATCACCACCGACGTCTATGCGTGGACGCGCAACCCGATGTATCTCGGGATTGTGTTCATGCTGCTCGCTGTTGCGCTGATTACCGGCAGCGTCTTTCACTACATTGCAGCCATCACATTCTTCGCAATTATCGACCACTCATTCTGCCCGTTTGAAGAAGAAAAAATGAGAAGCGAATTCAGTGATGAGTTTGACGCTTATTCGCGTCGTGTGCGGCGCTGGTTCTAGAGAACGTTCTTCTTCCAGTAAGGCAGCAGCCCGATCTCATCCAGCAATGGCTCCCAGCGAGGATCGGCATGCAGGGGATCGAGCAGCGGGTCAATGAGGATGTAGCTGATGCCACCGTCTTTGTTTTCGTAGGCCACGCGCAGCCACTCAAACGCTTCGTCGACCTCGCCGCGATAGGCACAGACCTCTGCGACCTGGTACGCCATAGTGTCCCGGTAGTCGTCAATGAGTAGCTGTTTGGCGGCATCGGAGCGTTGTTTTTGCCCCAGCGCATGCGCAACCATGGCCTCCGCGGTCGCACGGTGGCTCTCGTAGGGCGAGGACTTTGCGAAAACGTCGGCTTCCTCAACCCTGCCTTGCGGCAGCAAGACCCAGAACGCCATGCGCGCACGTGCGGTTCGGGCGTCCGGCACCAGCTCAAGGTACCGCGCATATTCCCGCTCGGCCGCCGCATAGTCGCGGGCCATCACCAGGTTGACAGTGGTTGTACTCAGGAACGGGTAATTCAGCGGATCTGCCGCCACCGCCCTGTTCGCCAGGCTGATTGCGCCGTCGATATCGCCCAGCGCGCGGTAAACGTTGGCCGCCACTAGCAGCGCAATACTATCGGCAGCGTTGAATCGCTCAAGTTCCCGTGCCGATTCGTAGGCCCGCTGCCAGTCGAAGTCGTACACCATCTGGATATAGGCAAGCCAGGACCAAGCCTGGACATTGTCAGGGTCGATTGCGATAGCGCGATCGACCGCCGCACGCGCCTCTTCAGTACCGGCATGCAGATCCATGAACCCCGCGTTTGCAGCGTCTCTGAGCGATACAGCCAGCAGGACCCATGCGGGCGCATACTCCGGATCAATAGCAATGGACTGCCGTGCCAGATCCCGGGCCGCTCGCCAGGCGTTATTGTCGCCCTGCTTGGATGCATACAGCCCGCGCAGATAGAGGTTGTAGGCCTCGATGTCTGCAACCCGAGCCTTGGGCTGCTCACCCAGCAAGGTGACATGTAGCCGCTCAACTACGGTCGCAGAAATTTCATCCTGCACGGCAAAAATATCTGTCAGCTCGCGATCGTAGGTTTCTGACCACAGGTGCGTATCGGTCGCCGCCTCGATCAGCTGCGCGGTGATGCGTACCTTGTTACCGGCCTTGCGGACGCTGCCTTCCAGCACATGCGCAACGCCGAGCTTTTCGGCAACTGTGGGTATGTCAGGAATCTGCCCTTTGAAAGAGAAGGAAGATGACCGCGACGTTACGCGCAGCTCCGGAATCTTTGCCAACAGGTTCAGTAACTCTTCGGTAATGCCGTCCGCGAAGTACTCGTTGTCGGCATCATCGCTCATGTTGAGGAACGGCAATACGGCAATCGTATTACTGGCCGGCTGTGTGTCGGCTGGCGCCGTCTGCGGATTGCGCTCGGCGGCAGCGTTGGCGGTCACCGCCGCTGGCGGCGCCTCGTCCGCGGCGATAAACGTGTCGTAGACAATATAGGCAACAGCAAGTACCAGCAGACCGGCGATGACACTGTTGAGTTTCTGCCCCGTCTGACCCGTAATTGACTCGTCCCGCTCAACGTCTTTTTCACGTTTGATACCTTCGGGCGTCATCTCGAACGCCCAGGCGAACAGGATTGCCAGCGGGAAGCCAAGAAGAATCACGAACGCCACACCTGAGTGCAGCCATTCCGGAAGATGCAGAGCAGGACCCAGGTTCTCTGCGACCTGTAACAGGATCCAGCCGACGATCACATACGCAACCGCAACCCGGAATACATTTCGTCTTTTGAGTTCTTCAAACAGGCCCATAGCGCCCAATAGTCGCACTTATGGCTCCAAAATGCCCACTCCTAGTCGCGCATTTTCAAGAGCCGTTCGTACAGTGCATTCTTCTTTTCGCCGGTGACGTCGGCCACGACGCGCGCAGCATCTTTCGCCGACAGCTTGTCGACCAGCGCGGTCAACAGGCGATCAACATCGATGGATGAATCGGCTTCCTGGACGGCGCCTGCAACAACCAGCACGAACTCGCCCTTGCTCACGATGTCATTCGATTCGACGGCGGCACGTAAACCACCGAGCGTATCCTGAACGCATTGCTCGTGGATCTTCGTCAGTTCCCGACCGATGAATGCTTTTCGATCGGCACCGAAAACGTCCACCATGTCCGCGAGCGAGTCGGCAATGCGATGCACCGATTCATACATCACAATCGTTCTCGTCTCTTTGCAAAGATTCTGCAGCCATTCGCGACGCGCCATTTTCTTGGAAGGTGGGAAGCCCTCGAAGCAGAATCTGTCGGTCGGCAATCCTGCCGCAGAAAGCGCTGCGGTCAGGGCGCTGGCGCCCGGAATGGGCGAGACCGTAATGTCGTTTGCATGCGCTGCCTGCACCAGTCGATAGCCCGGATCACTGAGCAATGGCGTCCCGGCATCGCTGATCAGAGCGACCGATTCGCCCGCCAGCAGCACCTCGATAACCTTGCCGAGGACTTGCTCCTCGTTGTGATCATGCATTGCAATAAGTCGCGTTTTCACGCCGATATGCGATAGCAATCGACCAGAGTGGCGGGTATCCTCGACAGCAATCAGGTCCACAGCGGCAAGCGTCTGGCGCGCACGCGCCGTCAGATCGTCAAGATTGCCAATAGGCGTTGCCACAACATACAACGTGCCGCTCATGACGGTTCCTTGCATTGAGAAATTACGTAAAGATGATGAATCACAAACATCCTGCCTCTGTTACTCGCTCACTGGCAAGCCTTGCCGGGCTCGTGCTCATGTTGTTCGCGCTGTCTGCCTGCGAGACGACAGGGTTCAGCGGCATATCCGGGCTCTCCGGTGAACCACGTGCCGAACGCCTGGCAGCTGATGGCCGGCACGCAGACGCGGCCAGCGAATACATCGGGCTGGCGAGCGCGGCAAGCGGAGCCGAGCGCGAGCGCCTGACCTTACTGGCTATCGAGCAGTGGCTCGACGCGGGCGACATCGCGCGTGCAAAGAATGCATCCGCCACCGTTTCGCGCCCCGCAGGCGGCACCTCACTAGGCATCTGGAACACCAATCGCGCCACGATGCTGCTGTACGAGGGCAAGGCCGACGATGCGCTGGCAATACTCGATCCGATGAGCAACTCGGCGATTCCACAAACGACCAGGCTGCGCGTCGAAGCCCTGCGCGCAGATGCATTTTTCCAGAAACGCGATCCTGTACGCGCCGTCGAGTTAATGCGACAGCGCGAGACCTGGCTTGACAGCCCCAGCAGTGTGCAACGTAATCGCGAGCGGCTCTGGAGAGGCCTGCAGGTCAGTGATGCGCAGGTCCTGAGACAGGCGGCCGAGGACAGCCTCGATCCTGAGGTCAAAGCCTGGTTGACGTTAGGTTCGCTGGCGGCATCAACCGGCCAGCAAGGCGTCGCCTGGAACAACGGAGTCGCAAGATGGCGCGATGCCAATAGCGATCACCCGGCAATAACGATATTGGGAGATCTGCCGGACGGTGGCGACTTGCTGCTCGATTATCCAAGGCAGATCGCATTGCTGCTGCCGCTGTCCGGGCCGACAGCACGCGTTGGCGAAGCTGTACAGAATGGCTTTATTGGTGCCTATTTTGCGACGGCCGCGGGGCTGGATGATCGTCAGAACATTCGTGTCTATGACGTTAACGCGGAAGGCGGAGCAAGCTCTGCCTACGCGGCCGCGGTTGCCGAGGGCGCAGAGTTCGTTGTCGGACCGCTGCTGAAGAAAGATGTCGTTGAGCTCGCTAACGACATCCTGGTTCCCGTACCAGTTCTTACCCTGAACTACCTGCCGGAAACGTCGCTCGCGCCACCCGGCTTGTACCAGTTCGCGCTGGCTCCTGAGGACGAAGCAATCTCGGCGGCTGTTCGTGCGATCGGCGAGGGCCACACACGTGCCGTGGCGCTGGTGCCGAATAACGATTGGGGCCGGCGCCTGATGACAGCATTTACGACCGAGTTCGAGGGACTCGGTGGCAGCGTTCTCGATTACCGCAGTTACACACCTGGCAAACAGGATTTTTCTCCGGAAATCGAGGACCTCATGGGTCTCTCTGGCAGCGTGCGGCGCTACCAGCGTCTGCGCGCCAACCTCGGTGGGCCGCTGCAGTTCGACCCGCGGCGCCGGCAGGATGCGGAGTTCATCTTCATGGCCGCCGATGCCTCAGCCGGACGCCTGCTCAAGTCACAGTTGAAGTTCCATTACTCTGGCGATCTGCAGGTTTACTCGACCTCTTCGATCAACGCGCTCGATGGCCGCTCCAACAGCGACCTCAACGGTGTGCGTTTTGCTGACACACCGTGGCTTATCGATCCGCCGACCTGGATCGAAAGCCTGCCCTCGATGTACGCAGAGTACTGGCCCGATCAGCGGCGCCTGGGACGACTGCACGCGATGGGATACGACGCATACAACCTGATCGCTGAAATCTTTGCTGCGCGTGGTGGCTCGATGAACGAACTCCGAGGTGCAACAGGAACACTGTTCCTCGATAGCGAAGGCAAGGTGCACCGCAAGCTGGCCTGGGCAGAATTCCGTGGCGGCGAAGCTACCGCATTACCGGAGCTTGAAGTCACCGGAATCCCAGTCGAATTCCTCGAACAGGCACCGCAATCTGAAGACGATGCGATGCCATGGTACGAAGAACCACGCGAGCTGTAGGATCCGGCGCCGAGCGACTGGTTGAACGGTATCTCGCCGACAATGGCCTCTGCCTTGTCGATCGTAATTTCTACTGCCGCTTTGGCGAGATAGATCTGATCATGCTCGACGGCGAGCAGCTTGTGTTTGTCGAGGTACGTTTTAGGTCTGCGCAGAGAAGGGTGTCGGCGCGCTTTACCGTCGATGCCCGCAAGCGCAACAAGATCATCAAGACGGCCGCAATGTTCATCGTGAGCCAGCCGCTGTACGCAAATCGCGTCATGCGCTTTGACGTTGTCGGCGTTGATCAGAATGGCGACGGCGCACAAAAACTGGCCTGGATACGGGACGCATTCAGGCCACAGGATTCATCACTTTGAAGAAAGACTGCTAGAATCAGCCCACCATTCGACCCGCAGGAGCAAGCATGGACCCCGCCACACGAGTTCGCGAACACTTCGCCGAGAGCATCGCGACGAAGCAATCGTCAGTTGAGGTCATCAGCGACAGCATCGCCGCAGCTGGCGAGCTGATGAGCCAGGCGTTGCTGAACGATGGCAAGATCCTGAGCTGCGGCAATGGCGGCTCGGCAGCCGATTCGCAGCACTTTTCTTCTGAACTGCTGAATCGCTTCGAGCGCGAGCGCCCTGGCCTGCCGGCCATGGCCCTTACGACTGATGCATCAACAGTAACGTCTATCAGCAACGACTACGCATATGAAGAAATCTTCAGCAAGCAGGTGCGTGCACTGGGTAAACCTGAAGATGTGCTGCTTGGCATCTCAACGTCAGGCAACTCCGAAAACGTTATCCGCGCAATTACTGCCGCCCATGAGCGCGGCATGCGCGTCGTAGCGCTGACCGGCCGCGATGGTGGCCGCATGGCCGACATATTCACGCCGGACGACGTCGAGATACGCGTGCCGGCAACTCGCACGGCACGCATACAGGAGGTGCACCTCGTCATTATCCATTGCCTGTGCGACCTCATCGACACAAGCTTGCTGGGTGACGATTGACTAGTCGTCGAGGTACTTTGAGATAAGCCCCGCGATTGCCGCGCCGACCAACGGCGCCAACCAGAACAGCCACAACTGAGATACCGCCCAGTCGCCAACGAACAGCGCCTGGCTGGTGCTGCGCGCCGGGTTAACAGAGGTATTCGTGACCGGAATGCTGATCAGGTGCACAAGCGTCAGGCACAGGCCAATGGCAATTGGCGCAAATCCAGCAGGCGCCTTATCACTGGTTGCCCCCAGGATGACCAGCAGGAACATCATCGTCATCACGACTTCGCAAACCAGCGCAGCCGTCATTGAATAGCCGCCCGGCGAATGATCGCCGTAACCATTGGCAGCGAAGCCCGCGGATACATCAAAGCCCGCAGCGCCCGAAGCGATCACATACAGGATGCCGGCAGCCAGCGTCGCGCCTATTAACTGGGCGATGACATAACCAGGCACATCTTTGCCCGGAAAACGACCGGCGACTGTCAGGCCGACAGTAACGGCGGGGTTCAGGTGGCATCCGGAAATATGGCCGATCGCGTAAGCCATCGTCAGCACCGTGAGGCCGAACGCGAGTGATACGCCCAGCAAACCAATGCCGACTTCTGGAAACGCAGCGGCGAGTACTGCGCTGCCGCAACCACCCAATACCAACCAAAAGGTCCCTATGGACTCTGCAACAAGTTTCTTCATTATTTTTTTCCCCTTGTTAGGCCACGCCATTCTAAACGATACGGCCGGTTCTTGTGTCACGACGTGACACCGGGGACAGTGCGCAGCGCTTTGAACGCCGGGGCTTTACTTGACGATTCTGAGGTGCGGCCTGGAGCGCGTATCGTCGTTAGAGTCGGCAACTTCAGCAACAGGCTCGGAGTTTTCCGCATCGTGCGAGAAAATCATGCCCTGCCCTGTTTCGCGCGCGTAAATCCCCAACACCGACGCCATCGGTACCCAGACGTCAAAAGGCACACCGCTGAAGCGCGCTCGAAAACTCACCGCATCATTTCCCATTTTCAGGTTATGTGCCGCGGAGTCGCTGATGTTAAGAATGATCTTGCCGTTCTTGACGTGCTCAGTCGGCACGCTTACGCCGTCCAGCTTGGCATCAACAACAATATGCGGAGTGTGACCGTTGTCACCCATCCATTCATGCATCGCACGAATCAGGTACGGTCTTTTAGAACGAGTCGAGTTGGTCACGTTGGCAGAACTGGCGTAGTTGTTGGTGAAGCGATGTTAGCATTTCTCAGCCACGTTGCGGCGAACGTGACATAAGGTCGATCGCGGTCTTGCGACCGCGCCTACCTGCGAAAGCAGGTCACATCCGCATTTCCTGTTCCAGCTCTGTCAGGCTCTGCTGGAACGAGCGCCTTGAGAAAACACGCTGCATGTAGTCTTCAATAGCCTCTGCCTCGCTACCAAGATCAATACCGTATACAGGCAAACGCCATAACAGCGGTGCGATCGTGCAGTCCACAAGAGAAAATTCATCAGCCAGGAAATGGGTTCGCGCACCGAAAATCTCTGTGCTCTGCAGGATGCTCTCACGCAACAACTTGCGAGACTTTGCGCTGAGCTTGCCGTCGCCGTTCGTCTCGCTCTCTTCTGCCAGCGAATACCAGTCAGTCTCAATGCGGAATAACGCAAGCCTGAACTGTGCGCGGGTCACCGGATCCACTGGCATCAGCGGCGGATGTGGGAAGCGCTCATCAAGATATTCGATGATTACGCGAGAGTCGTACAGGGTCAGGTCGCGATCGACCAGGGTTGGCACCGTATGGTACGGATTGAGGTCCATCAGGTCCTCAGGCAACTCCGGGCCAGCGACATTGGCGATCTCAATGTTGATGTTCTTTTCGGCCAGAACGAGTCGTGTTCTGTGGCTGTGAATATCAGTGGGTCGAGAAAACAGCGTCATTACAGAGCGCCGATTGGCTATTACTGCCATCTTGCAATCCTCACGTTAGATTATTGTTATTAGTGTACGTCTCGCCAGAACTCTTTCTTCAGGGCGATTGCGAGTATCAGGAAGATGCTCAGGAATATCAGCACCCAAACTCCGAGTGTTCGCCTCTCGGCGCGCATCGGCTCAGCAATGTAAGACAGGAAATTCACGGTATCGCGAACAAACTCGTCGTACTCCTCGGCGCTAAGTGAACCCTCAGTCAGCGGTTCAAAACCCTCAAAAACGACGCTGGTGGTCGTATCACCTTTTGCATTGGTCTCTGAATGTTCAGCGAATTTCGCTTTGTTGAAACCCTGTAGCTCCCAGAGAACATGCGGCATGCTTGTGCCGGCCAGCACCGTATTATTGACGCCGGTCGGGCTGCCTTCCTCGACGTAGAAGCCTTTCAGGAAGCTGTATACGTAATCAGCGCCCTTGGCCCTGGCCATCAGCGACAGGTCGGGTGGCGTCTTACCAAACCAGCGCGCCGAATCCTCAGCAGGCATCGCGACCTTGATGGTCTCAAAGGTCTTTTGCGCATTGAACATCAGGTTTTCAACCAGCTGTTCATCCGACAATTCGAGGTGCTTGCCGATCGTCGAGAAGCGCACGTACTGCGCAGAATGACATCCAGAGCAGTAGTTCATGAAGTTGCGCGCACCACGCTGCAGCGACGCGATATTGCCGGGATCGATATTGGCGTGTTCAGTGGCTGCGCCGCCAGCGGCAAAACTTTGTGTCGAGAGCAGGCACGCTCCAATCAGGGCCAGCCTGGCAATCATGTTGAATTTACCCATGGTAGACCACCCTTTCTGGCACAGGCTTGGTCTTGTCTATCGACGTGTACCAAGGCATCAGGAGGAAGAACAGGAAGTACAGAACCGAGAATACACGAGCCATCAACACGTAGGCCTCTGTCGCCGGTTGCGTGCCCAGCCAGCCAAGCGTCAGGAAGGTGACGACGAACAAACTCAGCGCCGTCTTGTAGATCCAGCCGCGGTAGCGGATTGAGCGGACCCTCGCCTTGTCGAGCCATGGCAGGAACACTGGCAGGACAACAGATAGTCCGAACAGGATAAAACCAAGCAGCTTGTCAGGAACGGCGCGCAGAATTGCGTAGAACGGCGTGAAATACCAGACCGGCGCAATATGCTCAGGTGTCGCGGACAGGTTGGCGGGCTCGAAGTTAGCGTGTTCGAGGAAGTAGCCGCCCATCTCCGGCGCGAAGAACACGACTGACGAGAAGATCATCAGGAACACGATGATCGCAACCAGGTCCTTGGTTGTGTGATACGGATGAAACGCAACGCCATCGACCGGCACACCATCGGGACCCTTGTTCTTTTTAATCTCGATACCGTCAGGATTGTTTGAACCCACTTCATGCAGAGCCACGATGTGCACGAAGACGAGGCCGATCAGGGCCAGCGGCAACGCAATAACGTGCAGCGCAAAGAAGCGGTTAAGGGTGATATCCGAGATGGAATAGTCACCACGAATGATCTCGACAAGCCCATCACCGACGACCGGGATCGCGCCGAACAGCGAGATGATGACCTGCGCACCCCAGTAGGACATCTGGCCCCAGGGCAACAGGTAGCCAGCGAAGGCCTCGGCCATCAAGACGAAGAAAATCAACATGCCGATGAGCCAGATCAGCTCACGCGGCTTCTTGTAGGAGCCGTAAAGCATCGCGCGGAACATGTGCAGGTAAACAACAATGAAGAAGAACGAAGCGCCGGTGGAGTGCATGTAGCGAATCAGCCACCCCCACTCGACATCGCGCATGATGTATTCCACAGAGGCGAACGCATCGGCAGATGCCGGCTTGTAGTTCATCGTGAGGAAAATGCCGGTAAACAGTTGCAGGAACAGCACGACAAACGCCAGTACGCCGAACACGTACCACACGTTGAAATTCTTGGCGGCGTAGTATTTGGTGACGTGCTTTTCCATCGTTTTCGTCAACGGAAAACGATCGTTAATCCACTTCATCAGGCCCTTGCCGGACGTGCCGACTTCAGCTTCAATATTCGCCATTATGCGGCTCCCGTATCCTGACCAATCAGGATCAGGTCATCACTAACGAAACGATGCGGAGGCACGACCAGGTTGGTCGGTGCCGGTACGCCTTTATAGACGCGGCCAGCGAGATCGAACTTTGAGCCATGGCAGGGGCAGAAGAACCCGCCGCTCCAACTTTCGGTCGGGCGTACTTCAAAATCCTCAATCGGTGCGCAACCGAGGTGCGTGCATGAGCCTACCAGCACGAGGTACTCCGGCTTGACCGAACGCGCCTCGTTGACGGCATAGTCCGGCTGCTGCTCGACCACTTCCGAAGCCGGATCACGAAGATTGTCATCATGACCCTTGAGCCGGGCAAGCATCTCCTTGGTACGGCGCAGCACATAGACAACCTTGCCGCGCCAGATTATGCGGATCATCTCGCCAGGCTGTATCGAGCCAAGAGGTACTTCAACCGGTGCGCCCAGAGCCTGGGCACGGGCACTCGGATTCAACGAAGAAATGAAAGGAACAGCTACCAGGCCAGCCCCGACGGCCCCGGTTGCTAATGTTGCGACTGTCAAAAAATGACGTCGGCTGCTATCGACAACGTCGTCGTCGGTCATCAGGCACTCCCATACGCCTCGCTAAGGTCAGGTGTGGTCAATATGCTGGTCACAGCCTTTTCGCGAGTGTGTATTTTGCTTTATTTCAGAACTGGTAGATTTGCAGCACGCCCGGTTTGCCTTCAGGATTAAGGCTGCCCCTAAGCGTGGTGCGAAACAGGGGCGCATTATACACGGGGCGAGTCAAAATTGGCTAGCCGCAGAGACACAATAGTCGCCAAAACCGGGTAGTTTTTTTGACCAGACTCAAATCCGCCTTCGTTTTCCTGCTGCAATCGGTCGTTGTCGGTCTGGCCGTGGCATTCCTGGTCGTGCTGGCGCGCCCGGACCTGCTGCCCGATGTCTCCCAGGAAACCATGCCCGCGGTGATGAGTTATGCCGACGCCGTGGACATCAGTGCGCCCGCAGTGGCCAACGTCTATACGCGCAGCTTGGTCAGCGAAAGTACGCCCTCAGCCACAAGCCGCTTCCGGGTCGACACGAGCTTTGGCTCTGCAGTCATCATCGACTCCGCGGGCTACCTGGTCACCAACTTCCACGTCGTCGGCGAGGCGGCGGAAATCCGGGTACAACTTAGCGATGGCCGAATTGTCGAGCCGGTCGTTGTCGGCGTCGACGCCGAGACCGATCTTGCCTTGCTGCGAATTGATGCAGGCGAGGTTCCGGCTATTCGGCTCGGCAGTTCCGCAAACCTGCGCATTGGCGATGTTGTACTGGCTATCGGCAACCCCTACGGCCTGACCAAGTCAGTGACACAGGGCATTGTCAGTGCGACCGGTCGCGGACTTCTGAATCTCGCGACATTCGAGAACTACATCCAGACCGATGCCGCCATTAACGCGGGCAACTCGGGCGGCGCACTGGTCAATAGTCGCGGCGAACTCGTGGGCATCAATACTGCTGTGCTTGCGCAGGACACCGGAACCGAGGGCATCGGCTTTGCGATCCCGGTCGACCTGGTGCGCGGCGTGGTTGAGCAACTCAAGGTCAACGGTCGCGTCATTCGCGGCTGGGTCGGATTACAGCCTGAGGACCTTACCAATGCCGAGCGCGAGGCGCGCGGACTCGAGAGCAACGTTGGCATCCTGCTGGCGGAAGTCTTTGAATTCAGCCCTGCGGCCGCCGCCAACCTGCGGACCGGCGATGTCATTCTGGAGATCAACGGTGAAGCGATTGTCTCGCAGGGCCAGGCACGCCTGCTGGTGGCGGCCTCTAACCCGGGGGACCGCATCGACATCGTCGCGTGGCGTGACGGGCAGCGATTTGAGACCACGGTTATAGCCGGTGAGCGCTCAGAGGACCCACCCTGATAGCGTGCGTTCTGCACACCGCCTCTAGTTTGCGGCTTGCTGGTACTCGCCTGGTGTAAAGGCCTTGATCGAAAGCGCATGAATTTCGTTACCAACCAGCGTGCCTAACGTTTTGTAAACCAGCTGATGCCGCGCCAACGGCCGTTTTCCCTCGAATTCCGCGGCGACAACAATCGCCTGGAAGTGAGTATTGTCGTCGCTCAGGACGCGGACGACGGCATCGTCGAATCCGGCCTGTATGAGTGTTGTGATTTCTGCGGGTGTCATATTGTGTATCATACGCGACCCTTTCAATTCACGACATATCTATGCTCGTCAACGCGGCGGAAATTATAGGCGGTCTTGTTCTCCTCATATGGGGCGCGGATCGCTTTGTGCACGGCGCGTCTGCCGCCGCTCGCAACCTGGGCATAGCGCCCGTACTCATTGGTCTGACCGTCGTCGCTTTCGCGACCTCGGCGCCCGAGATTCTCGTGTCCGGCGTAGCCGCCTTTCGGGGGGAGCCCGGCCTCGCATTCGGCAATGCGATTGGCTCCAACATTGTGAATATCGGGCTGGTGCTTGGCTGCGTTGCAATGATCCGTCCTATCGAGCTGAAGTCAGCGACGCTGCGCCGTGAAATGCCTGCGCTGCTCGCTGTTACGCTGCTCACCGTGTCCTTGTTTCTGGACACCTTCCTGAGCCGGGTCGATGGTCTCGTGCTGCTAACCGGCCTCGTCATCGTCATGATCTGGATGGCCCGGCTGGGCTACCGCTCGGCAGCTAACGACCCCATGAGAACGGACTACGATGCGGAAATCCCGGTCGGTGTGAGTATGAGGGCGGCCATTTCCTGGTTAGCCGTCGGCCTGGTGGCCTTGTTGATTGGCGCGGAGCTGCTTGTCGACGGCGCCATCGAGGTAGCCAGGTTCCTTGGCGTCAGCGAAGTCGTGATTGGTATCACGCTGGTCGCATTTGGCACCAGCCTGCCGGAACTCGCCGTATCCCTGGTTAGCGCATTCAAGAAGGAGTTTGGCCTGGCAATCGGCAATATTGTCGGCTCCAACATCTTCAACCTGTTGGCAGTGATCGGTCTGGCGGCCACCATCTCGCCGTCCGCGATTGCGCCGTCAGTATTGTCGCTGCATATTTTCGTCATGGTCGCGTTTACGCTGGTGCTTTATGCCATGACCTATGACTATGACGGCAAAGCCGAGCTCTCGAGACTCGAAGGGCTGGCGCTGTTCTTGGCTTATGTGGCCTATACCGCCTACGTCGTCGCACAAAACGTTTAGAATAGACGCAACGGCCGGAACCGGGGCAGCAACTTGCAAGACCAGCTAACCAGCGCAGAACTGCTTTCACTCGCCAGCGAGGTACTCGATATTGAGTCGCGCGCGGTAGACGCGCTCAAATCGCGTCTGGGCGATGATTTTGTAACCGCCTGCAACCTGTGTGCTGCAACGAGCGGGCGCGTAGTCGTTACAGGTATGGGTAAATCAGGCCACGTCAGCAACAAGATTGCTGCGACGCTCGCATCAACCGGCACCCCCTCTTTCTTCATGCATCCCGCAGAAGCCAGCCACGGCGACCTCGGTATGATCACGGCGCAGGATCTCGTCCTGGCGATTTCCTATTCGGGCGAAACGGCGGAAGTTCTCACTATATTGCCGGTCATCAAACGTCTCGGTGCCAAACTGGTGTCGATGACGGGCAACACTCGCTCAACACTGGCGAAGGCTGCAGACGCGCATCTGGATGTCAGCGTCAGCGAAGAAGCCTGCCCGCTGAATCTGGCGCCAACTGCGAGCACAACTGCGACGCTGGCAATGGGAGACGCGCTGGCGGTCGCCTTGCTCAAGAATCGCGGCTTTACGGCCGAAGACTTTGCCCGCTCGCACCCGAGTGGCAGCCTCGGAAAACGTTTGCTTATGCGTGTCTCCGACGTCATGCGCGTCGCTGAGCAGATCCCGGCGGTAGGCCCGGACGTCAGCCTGCGTGATGGCTTGATGGAGATTACCGAAAAAGGACTTGGCATGACCGCCGTCGTCGATGATGACAATCGCATCCTCGGCATCTACACCGACGGCGACCTGAGACGTTCGCTCGATGCCGCGGTCGACATTCACGAAACCCCGATGAGAGATGTCATGCACGCTGGCTGCAAGACGATCAGCGCAGATGTGCTTGCCGCGGAGGCAGTGCACGTGCTGGAAGAAAACAAGATTACGTCGTTGCTGGTTGCCGATGACGACAACCGTCTCATAGGCGCCCTCAATGTCCATGATTTGTTTCGTGCGGGGATAATGTGACTGTCTCTGCAAACAGGAGAGCCCTTGCGGGTATCCGGCTGGTCGCTTTCGACGTGGACGGCGTATTTACCGATGGCCGATTCTATTTGTCCGATCATGGCATCGAGTCAAAATCATTCAATACGCAGGACGGCTACGGCATACGGTGTCTTTTGAAGGCCGGCATAGCCGTCGCCATCATCAGCGGCCGCAGCTCTGGCGCCGTCGCAAAGCGCATGCAGGAACTCGGCGTCAGGCACGTCATACAGGGCTGCAAGGACAAGATCGCCGCTTTCGAATCTCTGACCAAAGAACTTGCTATCGACGACGCTGACTGTGCCTACGTCGGCGACGACTTGCCCGACCTGCCCCTCCTGCACCGCGTCGGTTTTGCCATCGCCGTGGCCAACGCGGTCTCCGAATTACCGGGACAGTGCGACTACACGACCACCGCACGCGGCGGCCATGGGGCGGTGCGCGAAGTCTGCGATCTCGTGCTCGCTGCGCAAAGCGAAGTCGACTAATGAGCGCAAGGATGATTGCGCTGTTGATCGTGCTCACCAGCGCAGCGCTGGCCAGCTGGTATGTGGCCCGCATCAACCGACCAGACGTTGCCGAATCGCTGCCGAGCGAATCGATCCATCGCGGCTACTACCTGAAGTCGGCGCGAATCCTCGGAACCGCGGACGATGGCAGCCTGTTGTATGAAATTCGTGCCAGGCATGCCGAGCAGACGAGCGCAGACGTCATCGAGTTTGAGAGCGTCAATATTCGCTACTCGCCTGACAGCAATGTTCCCTGGATGGTCGACGCAGATACGGCGACGCTCGAGTATGACAAGCAGCATGTGCAACTCAGGGGCAATGTGCTTGCGCGGAGTGAGGAAGGCTTCTCCGGAAACGATACGGAGATTCGTACCGACTACCTGGAGCTGGATCCTGCAGGTTACCTGGCCGAGACCGAAGAACGGGTGCAAATCCGCATCGGGGCGCGCAGCCTGACGGCAACCGGAATGCGCGCGTCACTCGACGAAAACAGGCTGCAATTGAAGTCAAATGTGAGCGGTAAGTTCGTACCGTGATACCTGCCATGCTGATATGCTCAGATTCATGAAACTGACGTTTTTACTGCCTCTGTTACTTGCGCCTGGCCTGGCCTTCGCGCAACAAGGTGACTTGCGCCTGCCGATCTCGCTGGATGCGGAATCCACCGACTACGATGGCAAGAGTTCGATGTTGATGTTCAAGGGACTCAGCCTGTCGCAGGGCAATATCGGCATTCAGGCCGATGAAGGTCGCGCCAGCAAGCTCGATTTTCAGGATAGCGTCTGGAAGTTCGTCGGCGCCGTCGTTATAGACGTCGAGAAAGGCCATATCGAATGTGACTCCGCCGATCTGCGCTTCAAGGACCACCAGCTTACCCTGGCGACGATTAAGGGCAGTCCCGCAACATTCAGGCTGACCAGAGCGGACAGCGACGATGTTACCTATGCCGAGGCAGCCAACCTCTCCTACGATTTGACGACAGGCACTATCGAATTCTCGGGCGACGCCAGGATTACGGAAGGTGGTAACCAGATTTCCTCCAACCTGCTCGTGTACAACATTATCGAGCAACGCATCAATGCGCAGGCGTCCGACGACGGCGATGGCCGTGTACGCATTACCTATACGCCCCCGGAAGGCGAAGCAGAGGGCGAAGAGGAAACCGCTGGAGATGATAATCAATGAGTATCTTGAGTGTTCAGGATATCTCGAAGAGGTACAAACTGCGGCAGGTCGTAAAGTCGATCTCGCTGGAAATCAAGAGCGGCGAGGTCGTCGGCCTGCTCGGCCCGAATGGCGCGGGAAAGACCACGGCGTTCTATATGATTGTCGGTCTCGTTGCAGCGGACGCCGGCAAGATCCTGCTGGATGGGCAGGACATCACCGCCCAGCCTATGCACCGCCGCGCCAAGCTGGGGCTCGGTTACCTTCCACAGGAAGCATCTATTTTTCGCAAACTGACGGTGGAAGAGAACATCCTCGCGATTCTCGAAAACCGCGACGACCTGGATCGTGCAGGTCGCGAAGAAGAGCTTGAGAACTTACTCGATGAACTGCACGTAGGCCACGTGCGCACCGGGCTTGGAATAAGCCTGTCCGGCGGTGAGCGCCGTCGTGTCGAAATCGCGCGCGCCCTGGCAGCCAATCCCTTGTTTGTCCTGCTCGACGAACCATTCGCTGGCGTTGACCCAATATCAGTACTGGATATCCAGCGCATTATCAGACATCTGAGCGCGCGCGATATTGGGGTGCTTATTACCGACCATAATGTGCGCGAGACACTTGGTATTTGCAGTAGAGCCTATATTCTTAGTGATGGGAGCCTGATCGCTTCCGGCTCGCCGCAAGACATCCTGGAGAACCAGCACGTGCGGGAAGTCTACCTGGGACAAGAGTTCAAACTCTGAGACACGCATGCTGAAACCTACTCTGCAGCTCAAGCTCGGCCAGTCACTCACCATGACTCCGCAATTGCAGCAGGCAATACGTCTGCTGCAGCTGCCCGTGCTCGATCTGAATGCGGAGATCCAGGAGGCGCTGGAAGAAAACATCATGCTGGAGATGGAAGACCTGCCGGATGTTCCCCGAACCAGCTCTGAAACAACGGCAGAAATTGAGACGATCAAGGCCGAAGATCAATGGGAGGTGCAGTCCGCGGAACGCATTCTCGACAGCGGCTGGAATGGCGGCGAAGGCCGCCCGATCGGCGAGTTTGCGGATGAGTCCCGTGAGACCTTGCGCGAGCATTTGCTGTGGCAGCTGGAGATGGAGCACTTCACCCCGCGAGAAGCCATTATTGGTGAGGCGCTGGTCGACTCGATTAACGACGACGGCTACCTCACCGTTGGGCTAGAAGAAATTGTCAGCGCGCTGGACGACGACGCCGACGTCTCCCTGGACGAAGTCGAGGCGGCACTCGTCAAGGTGCAGCAACTTGACCCGATCGGAATTGGCGCCAGGGACCTCGCCGAATGCCTGGTACTGCAGTTGCGGCAGCTGGAAGCCGACACCGAAGGGCTGAAACTCGCTATCGATATCGCCGACCAGCATCTCGACCTTGTCGCGACTCGCGAATACGGTGAGCTCAGACGCAGCTTGCGAACAACCGAGGAAGAGCTGCATGCAGCACTGGCACTGATACGCGGTTGTAACCCCAAGCCTGGGCAAACAGTTAGCCCTGCAGCCGCAGAATATGTCATACCGGACGTGTTTGTGCGCAAGGTCGACAATCACTGGCTGGTTGAAATCAGCCCGACCGGCGTACCGCGGCTTTCCGTTAACCAGCAATACGCCGGCCTGTTGCGTGGCAGCGGCGATCACTCAGTATTGAAAACCCAGCTGCAGGAGGCGCGCTGGCTGATTCGCAGTCTCGAAATTCGCAATGAGACCCTGATGAAGGTCGCCACCTGCATCGTCACGCGCCAGACCGAATTCCTCGAGCATGGCGACGAATCGATGAAACCGATGGTGCTGCGCGACGTAGCCGAGGAAGTCGGAATGCACGAATCGACCATTTCGCGAGTTACCACGAACAAGTACATGCACACGCCTCGCGGCGTATTCGAGTTCAAGTATTTCTTCTCGAGCCACCTCTCCAGCGCCAGCGGCGAAGACCAATCCTCTACCTCGGTCCGCGCCAAGATCCGCAAGATGATTGGCGCGGAAAACCCCGCCAAACCACTGTCCGACAGCAAAATCGCCAAAGTGCTCGAAAGCGAAGGCATTTCGGTTGCGAGACGGACCGTTGCGAAGTACCGTGAAGGCATGAACATCTCATCATCCAGCGAGCGCAGGAAGCGCGAGCCTGTATGATTACGACAAACCGATTTCGCAAACAGCGAAGCACCCGTGCAATGGAGACTATAAAATGCAATTGAAAATCACTGGCCACCATGTCGAAGTCACAGACTCAATGAAGAGCTACGTCGATTCACGATTCGACAAGATCGGACGACACTTTGACCTGGTATCTGATGTGCATTGCATTCTCACCGTCGAAAAGCTGCGCCACAAAGCGGAAGCGACGGTACAAGTAAATGGCAAGTCGATTTTTTCTGAAGCTGTGGAGGAAGATATGTACGCAGCGATTGACGCTCTGGTTGACAAGCTCGAGCGGCGCGTCAGGAAGTACAAAGAAAAACTCGTTGACCACCATGCCAGAGACGCCCAGAAGCGTAATTTTGGCTGACACCCTGCCCGCTCGATAACGCCTAAAACAATGCAGCTCGAAGACATCCTCAAGCCGGACAGCGTCCTGTGCAATGCGCAAGCGCGCAGCAAGAAACATTGCCTGGAAATCCTCAGTGAATTGCTGGTCCGTTCAACGCCGGGCCTTACTAACGAGCAGATCTTCGAGAATCTGATCCGTCGGGAGCGCCTCGGCTGCACCAGCCTCACAAACGGTGTTGCATTCCCGCACTGTCGCGTAGACGGCCTCGAAACCGCAAACGGGGCGCTGCTGCAACTTGCTGAGCCTGTCGACTTCGACGCACCGGACGGCGAGCCGGTCGATCTTGTGTTCGGGCTCATGGTGCCGGCCGAACTCAATGAGGAACACAGCGCAGACATACGTATGGTTGCGTCGGTGTTCGCGGATCAGGGTCTTCGTTCTCGACTGCGAGCGGCCAAATCAAGCCGTGAGCTTTACGAAGCGCTGATCAGTGGCAGTGAGCTAGCCGCGCCTCAATGCGCCTGATCATCGTCAGTGGCCTGTCGGGATCCGGCAAGTCAGTTGCACTGCACGTCCTCGAGGACCTCGGTTACAACTGCATAGACAATCTGCCGGCATCGCTGGTGCAATCCGTAATCGACGAGATCAAGAGTAATAGCGACGATCCCGCAGAGCTACTGGCTGTTGGCATAGATGCCCGTAACCGCAGCAAAGACATCGATTCCGTGCCCAAGCTGGTCGCCAAGCTCCAGGCCCAGGGCATCCACACCGAAATAGTGTTTCTGCAGGCCTCGGATGACATCCTGCTGCAGCGCTTCAGCGAGACACGTCGGCGCCACCCGCTTGCGTCTCATGGTGCGGAGATTCGCGCTGCCATCGCCTCGGAGCGGGCGATACTGTCCGAGGTCATCAATGCGGCCGACCTGGTCATCGATACGTCGCGAACCAGTATCTACGAACTTGCCGATATCATTCGTGAACGTGTCGATCGTCGCAAGCACAATACGCTCTCGGTACTAATCGAGTCGTTTGGCTTCAAGAACGGCATTCCTGCCGACGCAGATTTCGTATTCGATTTACGCTGCCTGCCCAATCCATACTGGACCGTCGAGCTGCGCGGTCTGACAGGCCAGGACGAGGAAGTCACGGACTTCCTCGACGCACAGGACAATTTCAATGCGATGTACGGCGACATTTGCCGCTTTCTGCAGCGCTGGATCCCCGAATACCAGAGCTTCAACCGGGGCTACCTGACCGTCGCTATTGGCTGCACAGGCGGCCAGCATCGCTCGGTATACATGACCGAGAAGCTCGCCGCGGCCTTGCGCGAACAGCACGACCCGGTGCTGGCCAGGCACAACGACTTGCATCGCGCGTCACGCGTGTAAGGTACTCAGGTCACGTTGAATCCAGTCGGGTGCAAACAGGCGCGGAACGTCGCGACCGTTTACAAAGTCGCTCAGCTGATCTTTGACATTCATGGCGTCGCGGTAGCCAAGCTCGATTAACTCCTGTGTGTATTCCTTCTCGAACAACAGGAAACTGAGCAGGCGACTTTCCCCCGAATTGCGTCCACCAACACCGCGCAGCAATGCGCGAATGGCCAAGGGCAGTTCCTGCCTGTGCTTCTGCGCAATGACGCGCAAGTCCTGGCTTGGAACGATCAGCATGGTATCGATAGCTCGCATATTGGTGGCCGCTGACACTTCGCCATCGTCGCTGTCGAGAATCTGGTTCAGGCGTGTCAGTCGCTCGAGGTCTGAGTACATGCCGTCCATGAACAGGGTATCCAGCATATAGCCGGCTATCTGCGCAAAACTCGGCATTTCCTGGGGAGCCTCCGGCGCCGCGTCGGCGGTCTCGTCACGTATGCCGACGACAAGAATGCGATCGGCACCGAGGTGTACAGCGGGACTCAGCGGAGTCGCCTGGCGCATCGCGCCATCACCGAAGTACTCGTTGCCGAGCAGCACCGGCGGAAACACCATGGGAACAGCGATGCTCGCCATGATGTGATCCAGGTGAAGATCTGCTCGAAGTCCAAGACGGCGCGTTCGCGACCACTCGTGAACATTGTCAGAGCCCTGGAAGAATGCGGTCGACTTGGCCGAACCATAGCCAGCCGTCGTTATTGCCACCGCTTCCAGAAAGCCGCGGTCGATCGAATCCTGGATGCGGGGAAAGCGCACATTGCGGCTCAGAAGCTCTCTGAGGGGCGCATTGTCGAGCAGCGACTTCGGCATGCCTACAACAAAACCACCGAGCACGATGGCGGCCATCCAGTGCAGGCTGCTCTTCAACATGGTCAGGTGGTCAGTCTTGTAAACATGGTGGCAGCGGAATCCCGCCCAGACACGCTCCAGCTCGGTGACCGCTACCTGCATGCGTCGCGCCTTGGATGCCAGCACGATGGAATTGACCGCGCCGGCCGACGTTCCGCTAATCACCGGGAACGGGTTGGGGCTGCCCTTCGGCATCAGCTCCGCAATCGCTTTGAGCACGCCAACCTGGAATGCGCCGCGTGCACCACCGCCCGGCATTACCAGCGCCGCTTTCGGCTTGTCGGCTTTGCAGATCATCATTGGAACCGTATCATAGTGGGTCGATGCTTCATTTCCGGAAATAAAACCATGTTTCGCGCTTTAGCTTCAACGATCGTCATCGCAGTTTTGACCATGCTTGCCCTGTCGTGGTCGGGCAGCAGCACTGCACAAGAGTCCACGTATGAGGGCAATGTTGCGCCGGAATTTGAATTGCCGGACCAGACCGGAGAACTGCACTCGCTCGAGGATTACCGCGACCAGTGGGTGGTGCTGTACTTTTACCCGAAGGACGATACGCCGGGCTGTACAACCGAAGCCTGCGAATTTCGCGACAATATCTTCGCCTTCAAGAAGTTGAATGCGCAAATCATTGGAGTGAGTCTCGATGACGTAGACTCACACAAGGAATTTGCCGAAGAGTACAACCTGCCCTTTCCGTTGCTTGCCGATACGGACGGAACAGCCGCCGACGCCTATGGCGTCAAGACCCGCATGATGGGATGGACGGTTGCGAAGCGACAGACGTTTATTATCAATCCGCAAGGTCTGGTTGCGAAACACTACAAGAAGGTCAAGCCAGACACCCACTCTGCCGAAGTCCTTGCGGACCTCAAGGCACTTGGAGCCAGCGACAGCGAGAGCTAGTGCAGTTCCCTGATCGCCGCGTCGAGACCGGCAAGCGTCATCGGGTACATCCGATCATCCATGAGTTCACGTGTCAGCTTGATTGATGGCGTGTACTCCCAACGCGCTTCGGGCTCCGGGTTAAGCCAGACCGCTTTCGGATAGGTCTGCAACAGGCGCTTGATCCAAACGGCACCCGGCTCCTCGTTCCAGTGCTCCACGCTGCCGCCGGCGTAAACAATTTCGTAAGGACTCATGGTTGCATCGCCAACGAAGATCAACTTGTAGTCGCTGCCGTACTTGTGCGTCACATCGTGGGTGGACATCTTCTCCGCGTGTCGCCGGCGGTTGTCCTTCCAAAGGCTTTCATAGATAAAGTTATGAAAGTAGAAGTGCTCCAGGTGCTTGAATTCGCTGCGAGTTGCCGAGAACAATTCTTCGCAGGCACGCACGTGATCATCCATTGAGCCGCCGATATCGAGGCACAGCAGCACCTTTACGGCATTGTGCCGCTCGGGGACCATGCGAATGTCCAGCAGGCCGGCATTGCGCGCTGTCTTGTCGATGGTGTCATCCAGGTCCAGCTGGTCGGCAGCGCCCTCTCGAGCAAACTTCCGCAGCCTGCGGAGCGCGACCTTGATGTTGCGGGTGCCCAATTCGACCGAGTCATCAAGATTACGGTACTCGCGCTTGTCCCATACCTTGACGGCACTGCGATTGCGCGACCCCTGCTGGCCGATCCGGACGCCTTCCGGGTTATAGCCATAGGCTCCAAACGGCGAGGTACCGGCGGTGCCAATCCATTTGTTGCCGCCCTCGTGGCGATCGTCCTGCTCATTGAGGCGTTCTTCCAGGGCCCGCATCAGCTCTTCAAAGCCACCCATTGCCTCGATCTGTGCGCGTTCTTCTTCACTCAGATTGAGCTCCGCCTGCATGCGCAGCCAGTCTTCCGGGATGTCCTGCAGCAAGTCTGCGAGCGAGTCTTCGACACCCTTGAAATAGGCGGCAAATATACGATCGAACAGGTCGAGCTTCGATTCATCTTTAACGAGCGCGCTGCGTGCGAGGTAATAGAAGTCGTCCACGCTCTGGCCCGCGAGCCCCTTCTGCATGGCCTCGAGCAGCGTCAGCATCTCGGTGATTGACGTCTTCAGGCCACCTTCACGCAGCGTGTAGAAGAACGGAATGAGCATCGCCTGCGGCTACTGGCTATTGCGCCGATCGAGGAACACAAGTTGCTCGAACAGGTGCACATCCTGTTCGTTCTTCAGCAGTGCGCCGTGTAGCGGCGGAATAGCCTTGCGCGCGTCGTCGGAGTGCAGTGCCTCAGGAGGTATGTCCTCGGCAAGCAGCAACTTGATCCAGTCGAGTAATTCAGACGTCGAAGGCTTTTTCTTCAGGCCGCGCACGTCACGCACCCTGTAAAAGGCGTTCAGCGCCTCGGACAGAAGTGACTTCTTCAGATCCGGGAAATGCACGTCGACGATTTGTGCCATCGTTTCCTTGTCGGGAAACTTGATGTAGTGAAAAAAGCACCGACGCAGAAATGCGTCAGGCAGTTCTTTCTCATTATTGCTGGTGATCACAATGATCGGCCGATGCTCGGCCCTGACGAGTTTCTTGGTTTCGTAAACGAAGAACTCCATGCGATCGAGCTCCTGCAACAGATCGTTGGGAAACTCGATATCCGCCTTGTCAATTTCATCGATGAGCAAGACCGGCTGCTCGGCGGAGTCGAACGCCTCCCAGATCTTGCCCGGCACGATGTAGTTGGCGATGTCATGAACCTTGTCATCGCCGAGTTGTGAATCCCTGAGACGCGCGACCGCGTCGTACTCGTAGAGACCTTGCTGCGCTTTTGTCGTCGACTTGATGTGCCATTCAATCAGGGGCTTGCCCAGCGAACGTGCAATCTCGATAGCTAACTGGGTCTTGCCGGTACCGGGCTCACCCTTGATCAGAATCGGACGTTGAAGCGTTACCGACGCATTGACCGCCATCATCAGGTCATTGGTCGCGATGTAGGTATCAGTACCCTGGAATTTGCTGTTTGTCATACCGTAATTCTACCTTGCCGGAGGCTGCAGTGTCAGCGTATGACTGGCTGCGCCTGGCAGGAACGGGCTGGGCTTGCCGCGCACCCAGTCCTGATGTCCCGCACTGTAAAAATCTGACAGGGGGTGGCCGCTCTGCCCGCCCGGCATGTGCATCAGGCTGTTCGCCTCGTCGCCCGGCATCACTGAAAAACGCTGCGACGCGCCAAATACCGAGCCCTGCGCCTTCGGCATGTCGAGGTCGCCATTCAGTGCGTCCTGCGGCATATCCAGGTAGCTGGAGGCAAACGGTAGCGCCGAGCTCAGCGGGTGTCGTATAGACGCCGTGTTGATTTCGCCCCAGTTGCGGTCTGACAGCGGACCTTCCCAGGCCGCCTCGAAATGACGAATATTTTCGCGCACGGCGGCCAGGAAGAACTCGTTCCAGTCCGCGAAATTGGATGGCAGCATGTGATCTGGCTGCTCGCTGACGAGCGACCACAGCGCTCCCTCAAACTGGTTGCTGCGGCGCAGTCTCACGTCATCGCCATAGGCGTCTCGCGCCGCCTGAGTGATGGCGTAGAACAGTCGATTCTGCACCTCGAGACGGAACGCACGCACCAGGCGATAGCCCACCGATTCTGGTGCGGCACGCGGCAACCACTGCTCAACAAGCCGACGATACTCGGACAGCGCGGCGTCGTTGGCTGCTGCAGGTGTCGACAGTTGCTGCAGCAGCAGATCGCGCCAGCGTGTCAGGAATATTGCGCGATCGTCGTACTGGATAGCGAGCATATCCTCGGCTGTGAACGTCTCCGCGGCCAGCAAACCATCACGAATTTGCGAGGCTCGCGCACCGAGGTCATAGCCACCATCACCAATCAGGCGCAGTGCCTCGCCGTCGACAACGCGCGTGTTGGCCGTCCAGATGCGACCGCTCTCCGGATTGACGATGCGCGGATAGTCCTCGGGGTCCAGCCAGCCAATCCAGCCTTCCTGCTCACTCCAGTCAGCCGGCAGCAACGCGTCAAACTCAGACTTCTGCGGTATCTTGCCGGCGATAGTCCAGCCAATATTTCCGTCTGCATCCCCGGTAACGAAATTCTGTGGCGGCATTGCCAGCCCATTAGCAATGTCCAGCGCCTCTTCAACGGACGCTGCGGTTTCAAGATCGAGCAGGCGCAGGTTGATACCGTCGCGCTTGTGCGCAATCCAGCTAACCGCAATCTCGCCGTCGGGATAATCGATATCTGCTCGAACAGGACCCCAGATCGTCTCGCGGACACTGAGCTCGACACTAGCGCCGTCCTTGACGTCGACAATCTCACTGTGCGACTCGAACGAGCGATCGCCATCTGGCGTCCGATACGTGCCCGGCTCAGACCCCGGCTGCAACAGCACGGCATCAACCCAGTCGCCGTAGCTGTTGGTATATCCCCAGGCTACCTTCGTGTTACTGCCAGCAACAACGAACGGCGCTCCCGGCAGAGTGACGCCAATCACCTCTCGGGCGTCATCCCCCTTAACCACAAGGCGCGCCTGGTAATAGATATTCGGGACGTTGAGCCCGAGATGCATGTCGTTGGACACCAGGGCATGACCGTTGCCGGTCAGCTCGCCGCTGACAGCCCAGTTGTTGCTGCCGCGCAGCGGAACGCGGCCGCTTTCTTTCGCGGGTGGAGCATCGAGCACCTGACCACGTAACGAAAACACATCCGCAAGCGGAATGGGGGGCGTCTCATAAGACTGACCCATCATCGGTGCGTCCCACGACGTGCCGGGTGCGTACATCCAGCGGTAGACCTCTGTTGGCAACACGCGATGCACAAGCCCTCGCCGCACCTCGTTGCTGGCATCAGCGTCGTTCAGAGTCAGGAACATGGCGTAGACAACAAGCAATGTGTCTTCGACCTGCCACGGCTCGGGTTCGGTACCAATCAGGAAGTACTCGAATGGCTTCACGTTGAGCAGGCCGATGCTCTCGTTCACGCCCGCGGCATAGGCCTCTATGATCGCTTTTTCATCGTCCGGCATATCGGCAAACACTTGTTGCGCGCGCGTCCTGAAGCGATGAAATCGCAAGCGCTTGTCGGTCTCAAGGGCGCGCTCGCCGAACAGCTCTGAGAGCTCGCCCGCCGCCTGCCTGCGAATCAAGTCCATCTGGAACAGGCGGTCTTGTGCGTGCGCAAAGCCGGTTGCGAACGCGAGGTCCCGCCGATTGCTGGCGGTGATGGTCGGGATACCCTGGTCGTCTCGCTGGATCGTTGTCGGGGCCTCGATACCGGCAAGCGTCACAGCGCCGTCAAGTTGCGGCAGGCTGCCGCGCAATCCGAACCAGGCAACGAGGACGGCAACAAGCAACAGCGACATGCTGCCCGCGAAAAACGCAAACAGAATTCTTTTCACGGCAATTACTCCGGTGTGCTGACTTCCAATATTTTCATCGCATTGGTGCTGCCACTGACACCATCAAGATCACCCTTGGTGAAAATGACGAGATCGCCGCGCTCAACAAGGTCTGCTTCCAGTAGCGTCTTGAAAATTTCCTGGTACAGCTGCCGCGACTGTTTCTGCGTGATCTCAAAACTGACCGGATACACGCCACGGTACATCGTTACACGTCGACTCGTGCCAACATGCGGCGTGAAAGCGTAGATCGGAATATCAGAACGAATGCGGGACATCCACAAGGTGGTTGACCCTGACTCGGTGAGCGCAATGATTGCCTTAACTTTGAGGTGGTTCGCCGTGTACATGACGGCCATAGCAATGGCCTCGTCGACACGACCAAACAGATCGCCCAGCCTGTGGCCGGTTGTGCCCTTTGGCAATACGAAGCGTTCCGCGCCCACACATACCGCAGCCATTTCGCGTATCGCCTTCACCGGGTACTTGCCAACCGCCGTCTCACCGGAAAGCATGACGGCATCTGTACCGTCCATGACCGCGTTCGATACGTCAGACACCTCGGCTCGTGTTGGTATCGGGTTTTCGATCATCGACTCCATCATCTGCGTAGCCGTGATGACAATCTTGTTCGCTTTGCGTGTTCGCCGAATCAGGCTCTTCTGGATGCCGATGAGCTCTGCGTAGCCCATCTCGACGCCGAGATCACCGCGCGCAACCATAATGACGTCTGAGGCTTCTATGATTGAGTCAATATTCTCAATCGCCTCCGTGCGCTCGATCTTCGCCACGATAGCACCACTGCCGCCCGCCTCAATAAAAAGCCGCCTGGCTTCGTCGATGTCGCTACCGTCGCGTACAAATGAAACGGCAAGGAAGTCGATTCCGAGTTCGGCGGCGAGCTTGATATTGCTTCGATCGACGTCGGTCAGCGCGGGCGCAGACAGGCCGCCGCCTTTTTTATTGATGCCCTTGTAGTCCGAGAGAATTCCACCATTGACCACGGTCGTGTGAATTCTTGTGCCTTTGATCTCGTCGACGCACAGCGTGATCATGCCGTCGTTGAGCAGCAGCGTATCGCCCTCGGCGACATCCTCATGCAAGGTCTCTAACGCAACACCGACGCCTTTCCGGTTGCCTTCCTCAAGGCCCAGCGTGCTGTCCAGAAAGAAACTCGCGCCGTCGGCCAGGTTGACGCTGCCCTTCTTGAAGCGCTTGATGCGAATCTTCGGTCCTTGCAGATCGCCGAGCAGGCCGACATCGCGGCCGCAAGCCTCGGCGGCAGCGCGCAATCGTTTTGCGCGTTCGCGGTGCTCATCGGCTGAGCCGTGGGAAAAATTCAGGCGCGCCACATCGAGACCAGCGTCGATCATTTTGCGCAGGGTTTTGGGCCGCTCTGACGCTGGACCCAGCGTGGCGACAATCTTGGTTCTTTTTTGCATGGCGGCGATTATTGCATAAACCAGGCACAATCAGCTGCTAAGCTTTGTCCCGTTATTGAATAGGGATGCACCATTTTGGACCGACGTCGATTCCTGCAGAGCATTGCCGCGGCAGCTACGCTGCCGGGCCTGGGGTCTGCCTGCGCGGCGCAAAAAACGCGGAACCGGTCACTGCAAAGCGATCCGGCCAAACTACTGGACTTGCCGAGGGGCTTTTCCTACCGCGTCATATCTCGCGCTGGCGATCGCATGAGCGACGGCTTGCTGGTGCCAGGCGCACATGACGGCATGGCCGTGTTTGGCGGCGAAGATGACCGCGTCACGCTGATTTGCAATCACGAATTGACGCCGGACTGGCTCGACCTGAGCGGTTTTGGCGACCGCTATGACCAGCTCCCCGAGACCACAAAGCGGAAACTCTACGATCGCGGCGGTGATATCACGCCGGGCCTCGGCGGCACGACGACGACTGTATTCAACACGCGCACGGGAGAAACGGAAAACCAGTTTCTCAGTCTCGCAGGCACCGAAACCAACTGTGCAGGCGGCCACACGCCCTGGGGCAGCTGGCTGAGCTGCGAAGAAACCTTTGTTGGCGCTGGCCATGAAATCAGCAGCGGGGCGACCATTGTGCGCGAACAGCGGCATGGCTATGTATTCGAAGTGCCTGCCGCCGCAACAGAACTGGTCGACGCGCAACCGATAAAGGCGATGGGCCGTTTCGAACATGAAGCGGCGGCTGTGCACGAAGCAAGCGGCATCGTCTACATGACAGAGGACCGTCACTTCAGCCTGTTCTATCGCTATATCCCGGATGTTCCCGGTGAGCTGCAGAAAGGTGGTCGTCTGCAGGCACTTGCCATCATCGACCGGCCGTCACTCGCAACGCACAACTGGGGGGCAACGCCGGATATCGCCGTGGGTGACAGCCTGCAAGTTCGCTGGATCGATCTGGACGATGTGGATCCTGACAGCAATAGCCTGCGACTCAGAGGCACGCGGGCGGGCGCCGCTACGTTCGCGCGAGGCGAAGGTCTGTGCGCCGCGGCTGACGAGTTTGCCTTTACCTGTACCTACGGCGGATTTGCGAAGCTCGGCCAGGTGTTCATTTATACGCCCAGCGAGTTTGAGGGCAGCAGCAAAGAAGCCGAATCACCGGGCACGCTGCGGTTACTGGCCGAAGCCGGCGACAACTCGATCCTGCGAAACGCCGACAACCTCACGCTGGCCCCCTGGGGCGACCTGGTTGTTTGTGAAGACACCAGCGACCACTGCGGCCTGGTGGGCGTTCGCCCGGACGGCAGCATGTACCATCTCGCGGATAATCCGCATTCCAATTCGGAGCTTGCCGGCGTGTGCTTCTCCGCAGACGGCGAGACGCTGTTCGTCAACATCCAGTACCCGGGTGTGACGCTCGCGATTACTGGTCCCTGGCCCAGAGCGTGAGCTAACGATCCCTGACGAGCGGCCACAGCAACTGGTGCTGTGCACTGACCGGCTGCAGGTTTTCCACGCCAAACGATTCCGGGTAGCGCCGTGTGATCTTGGCAGTGCCAAATAGCACGTCCCAGAAAAACAGCAGGTTGCCGTAGTTGCCTTTGTAGTTGGTGACGCCGTCCGCGACATGCTGGCCATGATGCGCCGAGTGTGTCGAAGGTGTGGATATCGTGCGCTCCACAACCCACATGACAGGCGACAACCACCTGATCTTGTACAGGGGCTCGTCCCAGCGCACATCCGAATGCGCGCCACAGATAACCAGTAGCTTCACGACGATGTAGCCTGCGTAGAAGCTGCCGAGCCCCAGGTAGATTAGCGCGCCGGAGAACCAGATACCGGGCATCAGGAAATAGTAGAAAATATTGTTTCGATAGACGATGCGAATACTCATGTACTCGGCGTCGTGATGCGGGCGGTGTAGTTCGTATAACCACTTCACCGAATGCGTGATGCGGTGCCACCAGTACTGCGTCATGTCGTCGAACACGAGGAACAGGCCGAGTTTTGCATACCAGGGAATGGTCGCGAGAACGCCTGCCGCTTCCGGCGCCAGTGTTGCTGCCAGTAACCCTCCGCCGAGCAATACAAGGGGCTGCGTCAGCAATAACAATGTGAATGTGCCGACGACTTCCACGACCGCATCTTTGCGACGCTGGCGTGGCTTGTGAAACAACCTGGTACGGAAAAACTCGGCCAGTGCGAAGCCTAAGAAAATAGCGAGTATCGCGACTATTTCTGGCTTCATACGCTAGCGCATGCTACGAGGCCGCGCGTTGCTCCAGAATAGCAACTGCCGGAAGCGTCTTGCCCTCGACAAACTCGAGGAAGGCGCCGCCACCGGTCGAAATATAGGAGATCTTGTCGCGCACACCATACTTGTCGATCGCGGCCAGCGTATCGCCACCGCCTGCAACGGAAAATGCCGGGCTCTCTGCAATGGCATTGGCGAGTGACTTGGTACCGTCGCCAAACTTGTCGAACTCGAACACCCCGACCGGGCCATTCCAGATAATGGTGCCCGCGTTCTTCAGGATGTCTGCAAACGCAGCCGATGTCTCCGGGCCAATATCGAGGATCAGCTCATCGCCTGACACCTCGGACACAAGCTTCGTGGTCGCGTTCGCATCCGCAGAAAACGCATCACCAACCACCACATCAGTCGGCACCGGGATCGACGCACGATCTCTCGCGTTCTCTGCGAGCGCCGTTGCTGTCTCAAGCATGTCTGCCTCGTACAGGGATTTGCCGACGTCGTTACCGGCCGCGGCAATAAAGGTGTTGGCAATACCGCCACCTACGATCAGCGTGTCGACGAGACTCGCCAACGACTCGAGGACCGTGAGCTTGGTTGAGACTTTCGAACCTCCAACGATCGCGACGAACGGTCGTGCCGGCTCATGTAGCGCTTTCGCAAGCGCCTCCAGCTCAGCCGACAGTAGCGGACCAGCGCAAGCGATGGGTGCATATTCGGCCACGCCATAGGTGCTGGCCTGTGCGCGATGCGCAGTGCCAAAGGCATCCATGACGAACACATCGCAAAGCGCCGCCATCTTCTTCGCCAGGTCGGCATCACAGGCTTTTTCGCCAGCAAGGAAGCGGACGTTCTCCAGCAACACGACCTGCCCCGGTGCCACGTCGACGCCGTCGATCCAGTCTGTCACCAGCGGCACATCGCGCCCCAGCAGCTCGGCGAGTCTATCCGCAACAGGCTGCAGCGAAAACCTGGACTCGGGCTGCCCTTCCGTAGGCCGTCCGAGGTGAGATACCAGCATGACCGCGGCGTTGGCTTGCAACGCTGCCTGTATCGTCGGCAGCGCTGCACGAATACGTGCGTCACTGCTCACGATGCCATCCGCAACCGGGACGTTCAGGTCCTCACGGATCAGTACACGTTTTCCCGACAGTTCAATGTCGGTCATCTTGATAACGGCCATGCTGGCTCCTGCTTAAGCTGCCTTACTTCGCGTTCATCAGCGCGACGGTTGTGTCGAGCATGCGGTTCGAGAAGCCCCACTCATTGTCGTACCACGACAGAACCTTGACCAGCGTGCCGTCGATAACCTTGGTCAGACCGGCATCGTAGGTTGAGGACGCGGGATCGTGATTAAAGTCGACTGACACGAGCGGCTCGTCGTTGTAGGCAAGAATGCCCTTGAGTGGCCCTTCGCTGGCCGCCTTCATGATCTTATTGATCTCTTCGATGCTGGTTGCACGTGAGGCGACGAACGTCAGGTCAACCGCTGATACATTGATCGTCGGAACGCGCATGGAGAAACCATCCAGCTTGCCGTTGAGTTCCGGCAGTACCAGGCCAACGGCCTTGGCCGCACCCGTGCTGGTCGGAATCTGCGACATCGTGCCGGAGCGCGCACGACGCAGGTCTTTGTGGAATACGTCGGTCAGCACCTGGTCATTCGTGTAGGCGTGAATCGTCGTCATGATGCCGTGCTCGACGCCAATCGCGTCATTGATCGGCTTGACCAGCGGCGCCAGGCAGTTGGTCGTGCACGACGCGTTAGAAATAATCGTGTGCTTCGCAGTGATTTGGTCGTGGTTAACGCCGTAGACAAAAGTGCCGTCAATATCAGCACCACCGGGCGCCGAGATAATGACCTTCTTTGCACCGCCAGCGATGTGCTTGCCGGCTGTTTCTGCTGTGCGGAACAGGCCTGTGCACTCAAACACGACATCAACGCCAAGCTCGCCCCACGGCAGCTTGGACGGGTCGCGCTCAGCAAAGACCTTAACGCGATCACCATTGACGATGATGTCGCCACCATCAACTTCCACTGTGCCGTCGAATTTTCCATGCGTCGTGTCGTAACGCGTCAGGTGTGCATTTGTCTCCGGGTCACCGAGGTCGTTGAGTGCCACGACGTCGAACTCGTCTGTGCGGCCGTACTCGTGGATGGCACGCATGATGTTGCGACCAATACGTCCGTAACCGTTAATACCAATCTTTATAGCCATTGTTGTTTTCTCCAGTCCTAGTTCAGTACGTCTCTTGCGACGGCAACCACGTTGTCCGTCGAAAAGCCGAAGTGTTCAAATAATTCGTTGGCGGGCGCCGATTCGCCAAAGCGATCCAGCCCGATAACACGACCCTGTGCCCCGACATAGCGCCACCAGCCGTCTGTAACGCCTGCCTCGATTGCGACCCGTGCGCTCACCGCCGCGGGCAACACAGACTCGCGGTAGGCGGCATCCTGTGCATCGAAAACATCGGTGCTCGGCAAGGAAACGACGTTCACATTGACGCCGTCAGCAGCCAGCACGTCAGCCGCTGCCATTGCCAGAGCGACTTCCGAGCCCGTCGCGAGGAGCACAATATCAGGTGAAGCGTTGCAGTCTTTCAATACGTATCCGCCACGAGCGATGCCCGCGATCTGCTGTTCGTCACGCTGCTGGTGCGGCAAACCTTGCCGCGTCAGCACCAGGCTGGTCGGCCCTGTCTTGTTCTCGATCGCGTAACGCCACGCAATCGCGGTCTCAACCGTATCGCAGGGACGCCACACGCTCATGTTCGGCATCAGTCGCAGCGACGCAGTGTGCTCCACTGGCTGATGCGTGGGTCCGTCTTCGCCCAGACCAATAGAATCGTGCGTGTAAACCTGGATGTTCTGGATCTTCATCAGCGCGGCCATACGCAATGCGTTGCGCGCGTAGTCCGAGAAGGTCAGGAAGGTTCCTGAATACGGCAACACGCCCCCGTGCAAGGCAAGGCCGTTGCAGATAGCGGTCATGCCAAACTCGCGCACCCCGAACCAGATGTAGTTGCCGGCAGCATCGTCTGCCGAGATTGGCACCGAGCCGCTGTGCTTGGTCAGGTTGGATCCGGTCAGGTCGGCCGAGCCACCCGCCATTTCCGGCAACGCGGGCGCAAACGCATTCAGTGCCCTGAGCGACGCCTTGCGCGTTGCCATGTCTGCGGCTTCGGCATTGATGTGTGCGATCGCCTTATCTGCAAACTCTTCCCAGTTAGCCGGCAGCGCACCCGCCATGCGTCGCAGGAATTCGGCGCCGAGCTCGGGATATTCTGCGTTGTAGGCCGAGAACGTATCGTTCCAGCACTGCTCACGTTCTGCGCCGCGCTGCTTGCCGTTCCACGCCGCTGCAATGTCAGCGGGAATTTCAAACGGTGCCGAGTCCCAGCCCAGCTCCTTGCGCGCCGCAGCAATCTCTTCGTCACCGAGCGGTGCACCGTGCGTTGCCGCAGTCCCCTGCTTGTGTGGCGCGCCAAAACCGATGATGGTCTTGCAGCAAATGAGGGTTGGCCGCGACTCATCCTGCAGCGCGCTGTCGATAGCGGCTGCAACCGCAGCGGCATCGTGTCCATCAACATCTGCAACAACCTGCCAACCGTAGGCCTCGAAGCGCTTCACCGTGTCGTCAGTAAACCAGCCGTCAACCTCGCCGTCGATCGAGATGTTGTTATCGTCATAGAGACAGATCAGCTTGCCGAGCTTGAGCGTGCCCGCGAGCGAGCAGGCTTCATGCGAGATGCCTTCCATGAGGCAGCCGTCACCGAGAAACACCCAGGTGCGGTGATCGACGATGTCGTGGCCCGGCTTGTTGAACTGGTCAGCCAGCATCTTTTCAGCCAGCGCCATTCCGACAGCGTTGCTAACGCCCTGTCCCAGCGGTCCCGTTGTCGTCTCGATCGGCCCGCCCGGTTCATATTCCGGGTGTCCCGCTGTCCTGTAACCAAGCTGCCTGAAATTCTTCAACTGCTCGATCGTGAATTCGTCATAACCTGTCAGGTGCAGCAGGCTGTACAGCAGCATCGAGGCATGGCCGTTGGACAGGACGAAGCGATCGCGATTCGCCCAGCGCGGATTCGCCGGATTATGTTGCAGATAGTCGCGCCACAGCACTTCGGCAATATCGGCCATGCCCATCGGCGCTCCCGGGTGTCCGGAATTGGCTGCCTGCACGGCGTCCATGGAAAGTGCGCGAATGGCATTCGCGAGGTCTCGCCGGGCTGGCTGGCCGGCAGCAGGTGCTTGTTGTGACATGTGTCTCTGGGGGATGTGTGCGGAGCGAGGCATTCTCTCCGTTTCGCGCAGGCGTCGCAAGATTTACCGCCAAAAGTAACGAAATGCTTCTGCTGTTATCGGTCACTCCCATTAGGGTACAATCGGCGGCCCGCATAACTTACCGAAAGAAAATCCTATGAGTGACTCCTTCCTGTTCACCTCGGAATCTGTTTCCGAAGGACATCCTGACAAGATTGCCGACCAGATCTCGGACGCCGTGCTTGACGCCATCCTCGCCGAGGATACCAGCGCACGCGTTGCCTGCGAGACCATGGTCAAGACCGGCATGGCGCTGGTCGCGGGCGAGATAACGACATCCGCGTGGGTCGATCTCGAAGATATCGTCAGGAAGACCATCATCGATATCGGCTACGACCATTCTGACAGCGGTTTCGATGGACACTCGTGCTCGGTGCTGAACGCTATCGGCAAACAATCGCCAGACATTGCGCAGGGCGTCGATCGTGCCACCGATGAAGAACAGGGCGCCGGCGACCAGGGCCTGATGTTTGGCTACGCCACCAACGAGACCGACGTGCTGATGCCCGCACCGATCACGTATTCGCATCTGCTGGTGCGCAAACAGTCTGAAGTGCGCAAGTCCGGCAAGCTGGACTGGCTGCGTCCGGATGCAAAGAGCCAGGTCACCTTCGTCTACGAGAACAACAAGCCGGTCGCCATCGATGCTGTCGTCCTGTCAACTCAGCACCGTGCAGACGTCAGCCTGAAAGAGCTGCGTGAAGCTGTCATGGAAGAAATCATCAAGCCCGTGCTGCCGAAAGAGTGGGTCAGTGATCGCACCAAGTATCACATCAACCCGACCGGTCGTTTCGAGATTGGCGGTCCTATGGGTGATTGTGGCCTTACCGGCAGAAAGATCATTGTCGACACCTACGGCGGCTCCGCGCGCCACGGCGGCGGTGCATTTTCGGGTAAGGATCCGTCCAAGGTGGATCGCTCAGCAACGTATGCATGTCGTTACGTGGCCAAGAATATTGTCGCGGCCGGGCTCGCCGAGCGCTGCGAAATACAGGTGTCCTACGCAATCGGCGTCGCCGAGCCTACGTCGATCAGTGTGCACACCTTTGGCACCGGCAAGGTATCTGATGCCGAGCTGACGGTGCTGATCCGCGAGCACTTCGACCTGCGCCCGTACGGCATCCTGAAGATGCTCGACCTGTTGCGTCCGATTTACCAGCCGACCGCGGCATATGGTCACTTCGGCCGTGAGGATATCGACGCGACCTGGGAAAAAACCGACAAAGCCGAAGCGCTGCGATCAGCAGCGGCGGCCTG